>WNGH01009683.1_pt1 | contig 11019 bp, 9 predicted proteins | sample 5400631 | NCBI WGS metagenome assembly WNGH01 (sample SAMN13153373, study PRJNA577476) | soil metagenome | isolation source: 115 cm soil or saprolite under Garry oak tree replicate 1 | place: USA:California | collected 2016-06-15 | reverse complement strand
GAAGTGGTAGATGTTGTGGAGACCGTGAGTGTGGTAGTGTTGGTACCGAAGACGGGCAGTTCGACCGTACTGGGTGTGAGCGAGATGACAGGAAGATCGGTGCATGGCGGGTTGCAGTAGGGATAGGGTAGGATGTGCACGTAACTGACTTGGAAGTTTGCTGTTATTGAGAAGTTAGCGCGGCTCGTCAATAGGATTTGAGAAGATGCGTCAGAGCCCGCAGGAATGGCAATGGAGGTGAGGCTAGGAGTTAGGGCATAGTAGGGTCCGACTGATAATTCCACGAGTGCCTGGTGCACTTGAACTACTCCAGTGGCCATGCCTGTGATCCAGACGCTGTATCGGCCCATCGGCGTAATCGAACCCGTCACGATTCTTACCGTGGTTGCTGCCTCGTGCCCTGGAGAAATTGAGAGGTTGGTGGAGTCTAGTGAAGCCGTTACGTTGTAGGCAGGCCACGGGAATACGAGGGGATGCGCGGTTATGGACAGCGAGACGTTCCCGGAATATCCGTAGAGACTAGTGATTGTGAGAGTTGCGTTGCTAGATTGACCTGCTAGAATGGTGATGGAAGAGGGACGAACGGATACTGAAAAGTTTGGAGGGGGTGGCGTGACCGTGATGGCGATCTGGGCAGAATGTGTTAGAGAGCCGCTAGTTCCGATCACGGTGATATTGTAAGATCCAGAAACAGTTGAAGTTATCTGCATCGTAACAGAGTCATATCCTCCCGGTGTTACGGTCACGCTTGGGGACGGATTGAAGGAGACAGTAAACCCCGGTGGAGCTATGTCGGTCATCGCGACGGTCCCCGAAAAACCGTTGACGCTGGTCAAGAAGATGGTGAGAAGCACGATCCATCCTTGTTGGAAAGTCACCGAGGAATCATACGGAGAAACGGTAAAGTCGGGGGTGTCCCCGTGGACGGATGGTGCGTAGATGGTTGAGGACAAGAAGGCAGCTGAGACGAGAACTGAAAGGATGAGAATCGGCCGATTCCCCGCTCTCATCAAGAGTCATACTCGACCCCTAGATTCATAATAGCTTATCTCCTCCCAGCGAGTCAGATGTGCACGAAGTTTCACTTCGGAAAATGATGCATTCGATAGCCATATGTGGATGCGATGATCTGGCCCAGAGACATTTGCTGGCAGTTGGAACTCAGCCTTCTCACGTGTCGAACACTGGCTCTTTCTCCTCTTTGGAGACAGTCAGTGTACCGAAAGTAGCTCCGCAGACTTGCTTCGCGCATTCTATGGAGCAAAGAACAGCTATAGGGCGAGCGTGCCGCAGATAGCTGAAGTATACCGGAAGTGTTCCATTGTTGAGTTGTGCTATTGTGTACGGCGAACCGATAAGGTTAACATGTCAGGCGAGCTGGTAGGTTCGAGCAGTATGTCTACTGTCAGGCTTCTGCTCACCTTTGCAATCGCGTTCTCACTAGTCAGTCTTCCAAGCGTCCTGTCGACCAACCTTCATCTACCGAGTATTCCTGTTGTGAGGGCTCAACAAGAAGCTAGCTACGGCTCTTGGTATCCTGCTGGTGCGCAAGAGCAGACCCTGTCTATCAGCCAGGGTGACGGCGCTAGCATTACCCAGGTCAATTGGCTGTTGACAAACCAGGTCGACAGCGAAGACTGGCCACTAACCGCAACCCAGCAAGGAGCAAGCACAGTAAACTGTCCAGGCAATAGTGCTGTTTTGTGCACTGCTCCGGTCGCCGATCAGGGATACTTTGAGATCCAATTCAACCTCGCCAATGTGTTGTTAGGAATACCGATGCAGTACGGCAACAACCCGGCGGGGGTCCAGCTACGTCAGGGAATCGCACATCTGATTAACAAAGTAGCATTTGTTGCGGGCAACCCTGCATGCCTGGGCATCTCTTGTGTTCCGAACGATGATCCCGTGCCTCTCTGCTCAGTCTCTTCATGCTCCAACGGGGGGCTGGTCAATCCAAACCCTTGCAGTTGGGACGCGCTGTTCCCAGAAACAAGTTCCACAAACTGCATCGTTGGAGCTCCTGGCGGCACAGCATACAGCTGCGCGTATTCAACCACATGTCCTACAGGAACAGTCACGGGAACTACTCAGTACGCAGGGCAAGTCGCGATCGGAAGCCCTGACTTCTGCGCCGCTGCCCAACATTTCGTAGCAGCTTTCAAGACGCATCTTGGAATCAATGTTACCCTGAATGGCAGTTGCGAACTTATTCCTCCAATCGGTGGCTGGCCAGCAGCCGTCTACGCTATCAACCAGCTCGGCTGTAATGGCCAAGCTCCTATCGCAACGGCGAACCTCTGTTTCCCCGTCCGCACAACCGAGCCTCGCAAGAGCCTGGGTGAAGGCCTATCACAAGAGATCTGTGCCTTGTTTTCACCAGCATGGACTGGTGGAGCCGGCTGGACCACTTTGGCAGGACAACCAGTCTCGTGTGACAATTCAAACACTGGGACGGGTAACGCTTCCTGTGGTGGCGGGCCCTGCTCGTTCGTCCAAGAAGTCGAAGGAGTGACCTCGCAATGGTGTGTATTCAATACCAGTGCTAACGGCACTCCTGACAACTGTTGGGGACTCGGAACATTCGGATTCGGCCAAGTCTTCCCATTCGACAGCACGACCTATTTCGAATACAACAGTCTCTTCGCTACTAAGACGGATTATACGTGTGTGAGTCCGGATTGTTCAAGCAAGGTCCCTGGCTCTCCTTGTACGAGCGAAACGTACACGACTGCCGCAAGCGACTACATGTACATCTGTTCTCCTGAATATGATTCGCTAAGTAGCCAGATGGAGAACGCTCCTTGTCTGGCGGCTGCCGGAGGTCCTGTTCTAGGCCAGTCTACTCCAACGTTCGCCGACTGTCCTGGAACCAGTCAGCTGTCGTCGATCAGCGCCGGCTACCAAGCTGTGGACCTCTTCGGAAGAAACGCCTTCACCATCCCTGTCTGGGACGGGAACGACCACTACGCTCGTCTGAGCAACTGGTCTCAGGGAGGAACAACGCCAGGATTCAGCACGGCCGTCGGGTTTGGATTTTCAGGTCTCCCGAACTATTTCAACTGGCTCAACGCATACAGTGCCAGTCCGGCCTTGGCCGGGACGCTACGCCAGAGTTTCTTGACGACTGTTGACAGCCTCAACCCATTCCAAGCGACCACACTCTGGGACTTCTACACCTTGAGTAGCATATACGACGGTCTCTTCAAACCTAATCCGCTCTGTTCCATCGCCGCGACACCCGGAGTAATGACATGCTCTCAGGCGTTGCAACTCGTTGACTGGATGACCACTAGCCACAGCTATCTCTGCTACCCTGGCGGTCTCGCCTGCACCGCTACCACTCTGGGCTATGGGAACTCGACATACTTTGCGAATACGACAGCTGATCTTCGTCTCACGTTGAACCGGGCCAACCACTGGCACGACGGCGGCCCAGTTACTGCATGGGATGTCAAGTACAGCTTGATCAACCTTAACGCTACAGGTTCCCACCAAACGACCCTTTTCCCGTTTCTCTTTAACAGCGCGCAAATCTCACTCCTTAACATTGCTCATATCAACGTGCTCGACGAGTACACTCTCGACATTAACCTCAGGTCCAGAGGCCCGTTCACAGACTACTATCTAGGGTCAATCACTATCATGCCAGGCCACATATGGTCAGCGTGTGGTGCGAGCACTTGGAACAGTGGAGTGACTGGCAAGGACATTGCAGCCACAAGCATCGTTGAAGCTCCAGAGGATGTCTGTGTCGGGATTTTCGGTTCGCCCAGCATTGCCACTGTCAACGGTGTGCGTGCTGACAGCCCTGCCTTCGACCCTGTCGCGAACAATTTCCTGATAGGGTCGGGTCCGTACACTTGTCAGAGTATTGGCGGTACTGGTCATCCTGCTGTGGGCACTCTTGGAGGAGGCTGCAGTATTGACAATACGCAGGCTCCAGCCTTCGGACTGGGTGATTTCACCCTGACGAGGACAGGCTGTACTCTAACAGCGTCCGGCACCACTTGTGGAATCGCAGGCTCTAGCAGCGACTACTTCCGGAGCAGCGGCGCACTGGCATCCTACGTCTGGTCCGGCGACATCGGCTCAGGGGGCTCCGACTTTTCAAAAGTCTTGACAGTCAACAGTTGCCATTCGTCTAGTCCATCAGCTAATTGTCCACACTGGGCACAGGGTATCGGCAACCCAGGAGGCAGTGGAACTAATCCCGTGGGTCTGAGCCAGCGGTTGAAAGTCAACTCGTACAGGGGTATAAGCTGGATAGGCTTCGCGACTCCGCAGTCTGCCGGTACTCAGCTAATTCTTAGCTGTGCAGCCGGATATACTCTTCCAGGGACAACAATCACCTCCTGCACCGCTTCGAATGCGGGATGGACGACAGCAGTTTTGCCCGGCATAGGAGGGTACGCATCAACGCTCTACGAAGTGGGCAGTACAGTTCTAGGCATGAGCACCTCTACGCTATCGCCGGCGAGCGTCGTTGGCTGCGCGACAACGTATCCGAACGGCGGGTACGACTGCTAGCGCCGAGAATCGTATGCTGGATCCTCTCCAAACCCTGCCCAATTCGTGCTTCTAAGCCGTTACAGGCATTCGGAAATCAGAAAAGTAGAGTCTCAGGCAGCCCTAAGTGCTTTCTCGATCTCTTGCACTTTATCCATTTGACTTCGGGCGGGTATTCCTCGTCATCAGCCTTCAGCCATCTGTAAAACTGTTTGATGCATTCCTTCTCGGTCCTCTTCGTCTAGTACGAGGTGCCTTCCTTTTCGATCGTAGAGACGGCGTTTACAAGATCTATCTTCGTTGCAGTCTCAAAATTCTGACCGTCAAGAACCTTCGATAGTTTTCTCAGTGTGAAAAGATAACAGACCTGTCTCGGGACGCTCACTCCTTCAGCGTATCTGAACTTGACATATGATAGGATGGTTTCTTTGTTTCTAATCGTGACCAGTAGGTCTTGGCTCAGCCCGGTTAGGGCGAGTTCTAATCTTCGGGCGTAGTGGTGGATGTCGTTGGCGACAATTTGCATTGACGCGTTTGGCGACTTGCGACTTGCGTGCAATTAATAGTTATAGTGTGGTGCGGGGGGTGGGATTCGAACCCACGAAGGCCTTCGCCACAGGGTCCTAAGCCCAGGGCAGGCTATGATCACGCCTTCTGCCCATTAGACCTGGCTCTGGTACCCCCGCAGATCAGGGAGGCCCGGACTACACCAAGACCGTGGGCGAATAAAGACTACCTTGCGGCCCACATCGCCACTTTCTCTTTCCCAGGACCCAGCGACGATAAAGGAAGGTCCCCTGCGTGTAGAATTGGAACAGCGTGGGGCAGAAGATAATGAATCCCAAGAACTGTTCTTTCTCAGTCCTAACAAGCGCAGAACAAGCCCTGATCAATAATCTGGGCAGGCGATTTGAGATCACGCAGTTTGCGCGTTGACCTGCACGTTGAGCTACACGTTATCAAAAACAGCCGACCTGCTGATTCTGCGCCCTGTTTAGCAAGACTCGCCCGGTTCAGTTTCAACTGGCGAGACCCCTCGCCAAAAAATGTCAAAAGCAGTTGCTCCCCGCGACACAAAACCCGACTCTGCGAAGGAATTAACAAAGAGTAATCCAGCCCTCACACGCTCTTCGAAACCGAAAAAGCCGCAGAATGTTCTTCATCAAACCCGGCAGGGGCAGAACAAGCCTGGATCCGAAATCGGGATAGGCGATTCTAGGTCCCGAGATTTTCATGAAGAGCCGTACGCTTGATTTCCACTCTGGAAAAACAGTCGACCTTTCCATTCTGCGCGTCAGGATGCAAGAATCGCCCAGAACAGCTTCAGCTCGCGAGACCCATCTCGGAAAAAAGGGGGGCCGCAAATTTTTTTCTCGCGGCACGAGACTGCCTTTTCCGCGGATGATTCTAACTGTTGCTTGGGACTGTGATAATGTGAAAATCCTTGGACAGTCTTTCTTGTTAGGTGAGTGGTTTTGAGCTCTCCCAGAGATACTCGAAGTAGCTCTTACCAAACCTGACCAGTCCGATATGATCCGAGGAGATCGCCAGCGTCAGTCCCTTCAGAGGATCTTCTCCTAGAAGAATTATTATCTGATCATCATCCGAGATTATTCCGCCTCCGAACATCTGTTCCCGAGTACGGACCTGGACGAGCGTCTTCAGTTTTCGAAGTGTCTCACGGCTCGTCGTCTGCGGAACCATCACCGACACCTTGACCCCTTTATCCTTCATCAACGCGAGTATTGGTAGTGCGATAGAGACGATCGGGTCGGGGGCCACTGGCATCGCAACGAAAAGCTCTCTCCTCGTCCGTCCAAGAGTCTCACGAATCTTATCCAAGATATTGTTCTGACCCCTCACAATCCAAATGTCCGGTTTCTCCCGGACACCCTTCCTCTCGTAAAGCGGCTGAAGCTCTTCCATCGCGTCCGACTGACTCGACCTCAAAGTCGTCTCTAACCTGGCCTTTGATGATTCTAGAGCGGTCGAAGGAGCCTTCGGATAGTACTTGCTCGGCCTACCTTGCTCTGTCTCGACCCATCCCTTCCTCTCAAGATTTCCCAGAATCTCATAGATCTTAGAGTAGGGGATCGAAGCAGTACGGCTCAGCTCGCTAGCCGCCTGAGTGCCCGATTCGACTAGTGAAACGTACACCTTGACCTCGTACTCTGTCAGGCCAAACTCTTTCAGGGCCCTCTTCGTCTTCTCGCTAACAGACATTTTCTTCGTATTACGATCCTTTACCGAATCGACCCATAAAGTCGTGTGAGTTGAATTTAGGCTCCTCAACCAGGAGAATCGCAATCGTGCACAAGATCATTTTGTCGACCAAATTCCCTCAAGGATCGTGTAGTTTTATGGAAAGAGAGTGTAAATACCTTCTCGCCCCATTCTAGTCCAGAGAAAGTTTCCCAGGATCATGTAAACGTTGATCGACAAGAATTCAATTGTCAACAGTCTCCGCGGAGTTCTTGACCCAGAGATCGGAATCAGCATAGTCGATCTCAACATGGTCCGAGACGTGTCGATAGAAGGTGACCACGTGAAAGTCACAATTGCACTTACAGTCGCACACTGTCCCCTTGCAAAGACTCTCCAGACAGATGTCGAGAAAGCCCTGAAGAAATCGAACGAGGTAAAATCCGTAACCGTAGAGACGACGGCAATGTCCAAGACAGAGCTGAACGAACTCCGAACCCGGCTCCAGAACAGAACAACGCAGACCCCAACACCTCAGGGAAACAGTCCTGGCCCAGGCATCGATCGGCTGGGAAAGCGCGAATTGAGAAACATAATCGCGATCGCATCGGGCAAGGGTGGAGTCGGAAAATCTTTCGTCACCAGCATGCTCGCCGTCCAGCTCCGAAGGCTAGGATACGAAGTGGGCATCCTAGACGCTGATTTGACAGGGCCTAGCATAGCCAAAGTGTTCGGGCTCAAAGACCGGCCTTCCAAAACTCCCTCTGGCCGCATAACCCCTGTAGTAACTAGGACCGGAATCAAAGTGATGTCAATCAACCTCGTTCTGGATGATCCGCAGATGCCTGTCATTTGGAGAGGCCCAATCGTAAACAGTGTCATTCGACAACTCTACTGGGACGTTGAATGGGGATCCCTACACTATCTTCTCGTTGACCTTCCTCCCGGGACTAGCGACGCCCCGCTAACAGTCCTCCAGTCCTTGCCACTAGACGGAGTCATCGTTGTATCCTCCCCCCAAGAACTAGCCTCCCTCATCGTTACCAAGGCCGTCAACATGGCGAAGAAGATGAACGCCGAACTGCTAGGCTTGATAGAGAACATGAGCTATCTAACCTGCCCCCACTGTGGTAAGGCTATCAACGTCTTTGGAGAACCGCAAGGCGAGAAACTAGCAAAGCAGCTCAACGTACCGTTCCTAGGCTCGGTTCCTGTAGACCCGATTATTGCGCGATTGTCTGACCATGGCCAGATTGAGGACTACATTGCACCGGTCTTTCAGACTGTCGCAGACGAGCTTCGAATCAGAGCATCTCAACACGCTCAACAGCTCATGCAGGGTCTCCCGATAGCATGGTCCATTCAGCCCTCGGAGAGTTGACTCGAACGTCATCCGAGCGTATTAATACTCGGAGTCGCCTATTAACAGGAGTCGAGTGGGGCGACCTACCCCGCAAGCTCACCTCGTGATGATCACGACCAAGAAGAAAACACGGAGCAAGAAGGCCAAATCAAAGAAAGCCTCAAAGAAGATCACGAGGCAGAGTGGTGCCCATAACCAAAAGCCGCAAAAAAAATCACTTTCAAAAGTGCTTGTTAAGGGTCCAATAGTCGCGAGCCTCCCATTTCGGGCCCGACCTTCGCCGCCCCAAGCCGTGGATGATTCCCGAGTCTTCACTATAGAGATAGATTCGATTCGCGCTGATACCACGATCGGGGATCTGATAGTCGCTTTTCCGAGGACAAGGGACGTCCTGATGAAGCATGGACTAAGGTTTGACGTTGAGGAAGCTGGATATCTTTACATGACGCTCAACGTATTTTCGGCTATTCACGGTCTCGTTCTGACCGGTCTCCTCCAAGAGCTTGATATTGCCTCGAAGGAACTGCCTCCTCCACCTCTCGCTCCTCCTATACGTCAAGTGATCTCGCCTCCGGCAACCTGACACTTCGATTTCATTAGATCTCCTCTTCTGCTCAGGTCTAAGGCAAGAGAGAAATGCATCTATGTAATTTTCGCTAGTGAATGGAAGCCCGAGCAAGAATCCTGATTACAGGTTTGGTCCAGGGGGTCTTCTTCAGAAGAGAGATGACTGAGCTTGCGACGAGACTGGGAATCTCTGGATGGGTGAGAAATCTTCCGGACGGTAAGGTTGAGGCTCTAGCCGAGGGAGAGAGAGCGCGATTGGACGAGCTGATTCGATTCTGCCATGTTGGTCCCCGAGAGGCTATACGGGAGAGTTCAGAGGATTCAGGATCACGAAATGAGAAAGCAGGCAGCATTAGTAAAGTGTCAACCCGAAAAATCGGCGTAGTGTTTTGAGGTCTTACCCAAAGGTAAAAGAAACCGCCTTCGAAGACTTCCGGTCGCTCCGGTGGTGTAGCCCGGTTTAGCATAGCGGCCTTTGCCTCGATGGTGTGGGGCGGCCAGTCGAGCCCTAGATCGGGGAGGCTTACGGGAGGACAAGCCCCAGAGCCGTTGATCGCGGGTTCAAACGCGGCAGTAAGCTGCTGAAATTCCCGCCCGGAGCACCATCATTCCGAATTTCTGTTAGTAGACAACCCTTCGACTAAGATGGTTTGGTCCTTGTGAATTGTCTACCTACATGCTTTCGTAGAATCTTCGGGCCAAATTCACTGCATCTTGGGATCTGCTCGCGATGGTCTTGTATTCCGGTCGACGGTCTCCCGCAATCGAAGACGCTTTTTCGAAAAACTTCCTGACGCCTTCTGGATCTCCACGGTATAATGCAATCCCACCCGCAATCCTGTACCACACTTCGGCCCGAGTCTTGTTTCCATTTGAGTCAAAAGCGGTCGCCTGGTTGACCGCATCTTCCAAAGTGGTGATGATTTTCTTCGGGTCGAGGAAGAGGAGTCTAGAAAGAGACTGATACATCTCAGCGTCGCCAACGGTTATCTCCTGAAGCTTGCTAAGAACGAGCGGCTCCTGGTTTTCCAGCGAACCTCCCGCAGGAGAAGGCTGATTTTTCTTCTTGCCAAACAGACCGAGCATCAGTAGATAACCTGTTCCCCTTGCTGAGGGTCAGCGTTCGGCCCAGCCCATTTAAGAGTTCATTTCCCGAATGTTGATATTGACGAGTAGCTATGCTTTGTATGATCAGGTAAGATGAGTGTCGAAGACAAGCTAGTTCGACGACGCGAGCTGAAGGAGAAATCTCGAAAAAGGAAGAGAGGGCCCTACCGAAAGGCTTCAAGCGGAAGACTCATCAAGTATTAGTCAACTTCACGGCGTTCGAGAAGCTCTGAGAATCGAGTCACTCTAATCCAAATTGAATGTTAGCTAATGGGAGAGAGAGCGCACGAGCCTGGCTCTGGCCTGGATTTGCCAGTCTAAAATAATGAACTCACGAGAGCCCTCAAGAGAGTACGGGGATACGCCGATACTTTCCAATGCTGCTGGGTTCGATGCTCACTAATTCAGAGCAGCTGTGGTTTCCGAAGCATATTGTGCAATGCTCTACGTCCCAGGTGGGATCTACCTTGCGGCAAGTCTCGCACATCAGGCCAAGCGCACGAATATCGGTGCAAGCCTGGCACAGTTTCTGTGAAACTTGCAGCGGGTTAGGGTTCCGGGATAACATCGACGCAATATCTTTACTCATGGCCTTGACTTCGGGGGCGGCTCCAAGCTCGACAGCTTCTCCGCGGACCTGATGCTGATACTTGCTTACGGCCGCCTGAGTTACTCCGAGTTTCCTCGCGACCTGTTCCTGCTTGAGTCCGTATTCTTCTATGAGTTCCCTAGCCACAAGTGCGCGTAGGGCTGGGATAACTGACTTCGAGGCCACTTCGCAGGGAATTATCAAACAGAGACGGCAATTAAAAAGAACGAGTAGCCTATTTAAACATGACCTATGTCATAATCCAGTCGCGGCGACCTCCATTATTATCGGTATATAGTCGAATAATCAATCGCTGTCTTCGGGGACTGACGACGGTTAGGCCGGAGACACGAATGCATAAATGAAATCGTGAACAATTTGATTGAGGAGAACAATTTGGTAACAGTGGATGAGATCACAAAGGAGCTTGAGAAGGTTGTGGATCCCGAGATTGGACTTCCGATAACAGAGATGCACCTAGTCGACGAGATCGACATCAAAGAAGACGGAGTGCTGTTCATAAAATATCACCTCACCGCCCCGTTCTGTCCGCCGATTTTCGCGGAGGATATTGGGATGAACATTCGCCAACTTACATCGAAACTTGATGGGGTGAAGAAGGTAACAGTAATTCTTCACGGCCATGCTTTGGCGAACGAGATCAATCAGAGAGTCAATCCTG
>WNGH01021839.1_pt1 | contig 11020 bp, 15 predicted proteins | sample 5400631 | NCBI WGS metagenome assembly WNGH01 (sample SAMN13153373, study PRJNA577476) | soil metagenome | isolation source: 115 cm soil or saprolite under Garry oak tree replicate 1 | place: USA:California | collected 2016-06-15 | reverse complement strand
CCCACCAATCCAGTCCTCCGGAAGCATCGGGATCACGGCTCTCGGGAACTCGCCAGAACAGGACAGCCAGCACGACTGCCGCCAGCGGGACATTGAGAAAGAAGACCCAGCGCCAGGAGGCGTACTGCACTAACACGCCCCCAAGCACCGGACCCACCACGGTGGTGAGCGCGGAAAACCCCGACCAGGTGCCAATCGCTCGTCCGCGCTGCTCGTCGCTGAACGAGGCGCTAATAATCGCCAGGCTGCCAGGCACCAGCAGGGCCGCCCCGATGCCCTGCACGGCTCGCGCCAGGATCAGGGACAGCACCGTGGGCGAGAGGCCACCCCAGATGGAGGCCAGGATGAAGACCGCGATGCCAAGGGCAAAGATGCGCCGCCGCCCAAAGTGATCACCCAAGGATCCTCCCACCAGAATGAGCGCGGCCAGGAAAAGCGCATAGGTTTCCACAATCCACTGGACATCAGCGGTCGTGGCGTTGAGGTCTCTCTGGATGATCGGCAGTGCGACATTGACCACGGAGCCATCGATAAAGGCCATGCTCGATCCCAGGATGGTGGCGACGAGCACCCAGACCCCAACATGTGGGGTGCAGGGCAGAGCCTTAGGGGCAGAGCGAATAACTCCTTCATCACAAGGCGATTTCACGAAGGTGGCCATGTTTCTGTCCTTTCTCGTTCCCGAAACGGGTGTATGAGTTTCCTGGTTGTTCCAGAACGGATGCCCAGGTGTTTCACGCTTTACATTCTATTATCTCTTTGGAAAGTGCCAGAGAAGTCGATGGCTCTTCTCCTCCTCATCACTAAAACTGAGGGAGTTCCGATTCTGTGGCTCACTTGCAATTTATGTGAAAGCTCTAGCATATATGAGAAGCGGGGACAGATGAATCGGTTCCAACTAGGGCCCCTTTTCTTTGTGTTCCATCGCTTGCTTCAGATTCACAGGAATCGCGGGTGAGCCACAGAATCCTGGGATGTACACGCCGTCTACCACGAAGCGGGCCAAATGGTTGGGTGGCAGACAGTCGCCCAGCCGCACCGTCAGATCGAGTACCCGGTCGGAGTCCACCTTTTTGAATGTTCTACTCATATTCTCACTCAAAATCGGCAAAGTCTGCCGATTGCTCTCTTTACCACTCCAGCAGGTTGCCTTAGCGCCCCCAGCGAGGTATTGCGACAGGTTCTCTGAAACCCTATGAGTCTCAACATTGAAATACACTCACTTTCATTGCTCTCGCAAGAGCATCAGCAAAAAGCTGCACAGCGTGAGGCGCATACGCCAACCACAATCCCGGTTCCACCAGTTCCAATTCCATCAGGCACAACGTGCCTGCCTCATCCTGAATGAGATCAACGCGGGCATAGAGAGGAGCAACAGGCAGAAGGCCAAGGATCTTTCGCGAAAGAAGCAATTCTTCCTCTTGCGGAACGATGAGCCGATCCTGGCCAGAGAGGTCCAGGTCGAGAGCTGGCATCCGTTCAATCGCATGTGTATATTGCCCAGCGATGAAGATCAGAGAGCGTTCGTGCGAACTGGTCACCGTGGAGAGAAAAGGTTGCAGCAACATATCGGCAGTCGAGAGCAACTGGTCGAGATGGGCCTGGCCAGCCTGGACCGTCGCCACTGTCACCAGCATGGTCGCGTACGCGCTGGCAGAGACAGCAGGTTTAATGATGACCTTTGGCCAGCCGTGCTGCTTCATCAAGACAGCAAGATCGGCTCTCGTTCCCTGCTCCAGCCAGAGTGTGGGAATAATCGGAATATCCTGCTGTTCCAGATCACGCAAGTAGAATTTATGGGTATTCCATCTGAGTAGCTCCAGCGGGTTCCAGAGGTCGTGAAGGCGCGCAACGCCCTCGGCCCAGGCGAGAAAGGTGGAACGCTGATGATGGTAGTCCCAGGTTGAGCGAATCACGGTGACTTTGGGCAGGGACCAATCCACACTCGGATCGTTCCATACCACAGGCCGCGCGCGCAGACCACGCTCTGCCAGCGCGGGAATGAGCAGGGCGTTATCGGCATCCAGATCGGGTAACTGTGTGTAGGTGGCAAGGGCAATGTCTATCATGAAGAACACACGTCTCCTTTCTCTATTGTTGAGGTGGTAACGATAGTGTCACACAAACATCGTATCGTATGAAGACGATGCAACCAGTTTTCCGCCCTCAAGTCTACCAGCAGAGACGAGGGGCATCTGCTTCTCTCCGACACACTGCTAGACCCCTGCTGTCTCCAATGACGACCACATGTTTGCCGCGCAAGCGCGGTGTCTTGCTCACGTCATTCATCGCACGATCCTTTCTTTTCTGAAAGAGGCAGAACAGTTCTGCCTCTTTCAGAAGATACAACTGGCTTGCGCACCTCCGTCTGCAACGATCGCTGGAACGAAGCCTAGCAGGCAAGGGAAACCCATCTGCGTACCCAACGAGCGAGGCCGCCAACACCAGCACGCCCAGTCATGCTTTCTGGCCATGGCATCCGCTCTTGCCTGGCTTGCTCTTCGGCTCCGACCCACTCCGCCTTCGCCTCCCGCTATGCTTCCCGGAACCTCACGCCCTTCCCCTCATCATCCCTGGAAACGAGCCGTCGTTTTCTGTCCAAAGTGGTCTACAAAAAAGTGATGGGTATCCCCACCAAGCGGGTGAGCGTCAGTTTTTTGCATAAATGCGGACCACGGCGAAGCCGCTGCTGGTCTTCAGCTGGCTCGTCGGGAGAGCGCGATCAGCGGAAACTGGCGGGTGGTCTTGGCCTGGTGCTCGGCGAGAATGGGATAGCATTGCACGGCCTTGGTCCACAGCCGCTCCCGCTCTGAAGCTTCTGTGACCACAGCGATGGCGTCGAAGGTCTGGGTCCCGACCTCGACGGTGACGTGCGGGTGCACCACCAGATTGTGATACCAGTCCGGGTGAGTGGGTGCGCCACCGTTGGACGCCCAGACGAGCAGGCGATCGCCATCGGGGAGATAGCCCATCGGCGTGATGCGACGCTCTCCGCTCCTGGCACCGGTGGTCGTGAGCAAGAGCAAGGGGGTACCTTCCCACATTCCACCGACCTTGCCCCCGTTCGCGCGGAACTCCTCAACCACCTGGCGGTTGTAGTCATTTCGAGTGGTCATGATCCCTCCTGTTGGTGTAATTGACACATGCCCATCCTCTTCATCATGCGAGACTGCCCGATCAGCCTTCCCCACGACGCCGCGGCCAGGATCAGCAGCAGCGCCAGAAAAAGCGGATATGCTCGTTGCAAACGCATATGCATAGTGCACTTGTTTATCCTGTTTATCATGAACTGTACTCCTCGATCACGACCAGCCCCGCTCCAAGCCGGAGGCAAGCTCGGGTTGAGTGCCTCCCCCGACCGGTTCATCGGAGCTGGCCTCCTTTCTGCTCCGAATGGAGAGAGGGAACTGGCCGCCGCGCTGCACACCACCGCGGCGGCGGTGCTGATCGAGAGATCACGACTGGTTTTGGCCGCTGTCTGGGGCGGTGGCCCTAGTGCCGAGGTCATCGGAGCGTCCGGCCGCCAGCCGGGACCATTGGGCGGTGTTCGCCAGTGAATTCCCACCTTTGTGGCCAGCCGGCGGGCGAGTCCTCCCACGGCTCCTGCCGCCCATATACGGTCCTGTCCAACAACACATAGCCGGGAGCCATCACCTCGACACCGCGGCCGTTGGTCCAGTAGGTCTCGAACACGCGGTCTTCGTGCCGCAGGTAGCACACCAGGTAGAACCAGTTGACCTGACGCCCAGCCAGCAGAGCCTCGGCGGAGTCTTGCACCGAATACCAGGGCACGTCCCAGCCCATGAAGTCGCGGTAGCGGACGCTCTCCTCGTAGGGGCCCTGGCAGAACGTGGCGTAGGTGACGTCGCGGGAATGCAGATAGGACAGCTCGCGGACCTGTCCGTTGTATAAGGTGCAGCCCTCGCACTGTTCGGCGGCGGGTCGACCGGTGTACCACATGTGATAGTAGGCGATCAGCAGCCGTCGGCCCTCGAAGACCTCCAGCAGCGTGACCGGCCCGTGTGGGCCGATCAGCGGAATGGTGGAGTCTACCTCCACCATCGGCAGCCGCCTGCGAGCCGCCGCAATCGCGTCACCTTCGCGAGTGTGCGCCTTTTCTCGCACCCGCAGCTGGTCCAGTTCCGCCTGATAGGTGGCCCGGTCGACCACCGCAGGCATCCCCAGTGTGTCGGTGTCACCGGCAGCCGGCCCCCCGACGTTCTTCGACTCATCCTTCATGATTCTCTCCTTCTGTCGTTATAACGATTTGGCCTCAATCGCTGGCAGATCCTGTCCGAGCGCCCGCGCCTTGACCATCTCCAAGTACTGTTGCACCCGCGGATTGAGCACCCACTGGCGCAACAGCGTATCGACCACCACGCGCTGCTCCGCCTGGATAACGGGCGCTTCCTGCTTGTGGCCACACATCACCGTTCTCCTCCTTGCAGGAAGCATACCATCGTTCGCGCAAATTTACCCGCACCTCCTGAGCTCGGCTTTGAGCCAACACCAGGGAACACGCCACGGGGAGCACGCCGGATGCTCCGTCTCTTTCTGCGAAGCCGACACGTTTCACGTTTCGATAGGCTGACCCCCTTTCTCAGTGCTTGTCCTTTCTGCCAGACAAAAGATGCTAGTCGCCTTTGGAGATGAGCTCATTCTTCTTATAAGTGAGGAACAGTGTCCTCAGCTCCAAAGATCGCAAGTTCATGAAAAATCATCTCATCTATCACCACATTACATGCCTGCGGCGTTCCATGGGAGTGCAGCGGGCACGACAATCACGAGTGCGCCATAGAGGATCAGAACCAGAGCCGCGAATTGGGCGATGCGCGTCCCCAGCGGGAAAACTTTTTCCGCGAAGATCAGCGCAGTGAGGAGCGCCATCGCCGCAATGTTCATGATGCCCAGGGGAAAAAGCAGGACGAAGAGCAGCCAGTTGCATCCCAGACAGTCGATGCCATGCTCCAGGCCCATGCGAAAGGAGCCAGCAGGACCATCACGCCAGCAATGGAGGATGAAATCCTGAAGTGGCGGTCACGCTGGGCCCGCGCGAAGACCAGGATCATCGGTGCAACGGTGGGAAACATCATGGCGATCATCATGACCACCCAGATCGCCAGCAACAACGCGGCTCCCATCCCCATCGTCAGTCCCATGCCCATCCCGTTCATTGTCCTGGACTGCCAGATCAGAATCGCCCACGACGCGGCGGCCAGGATCAACAGTGGTGCCAGGATGAGGGTACGTTCCCGTTGCAAACTCATAATGCTCTCTCCCAATCCTTTGCAAGAAAGGCTTTTCGTGCGGAAAGCCACTCATCGTGTGAAACGACTGGATGATTCTTCATGCCATTAAGGTTGTTTTTCATGTCCTCTCCTCCTGTGGCTCGTTTCTGTCTTCTGTTCAGAAACAACGCTTTGGGATCTACAAGGGTCTGCCCTTTTTTGAGCCATGCCCTGCGATCACCCTTTCAGTTCTGATGACCGAAAAACTCTGCTTAGTTGATCTCTTCCACCTCGACATACCCGGCTGGCTTCGGTATCCTTGTCTCAAGCACTTCTATCCAGCCCGATTCGAGAACCTCGTTGATGCGCTCATCAGAGTTTCTCAGCATCGCGAGATGGTCGAGCGCGTGCGCGAGGACGTGGTTCACTTCGATCTTTTCAGGTGGATGTAAGTGGTCGCCTCGCGCCTGCTCCACCTTCCCCAGACGACGTGCCATAATGCGATCGCTGGCAATCCGCTTGTAACTCCAGGCGCGCTGGGGCATCACCACCAGGTAGGTGAGAATGACGCGTTCGGTTCGCTGGCAATAGCGCCATGAGGTGGAGTGAACAATGGATGCCTCCGGCTCAAACAGGTCGCCAAAACAGCGTTCGAGATGCGCTAGAATGGCATCATTTGGGTGCGTCCCGGTTTGATGAGGCAGAAGCCAGGGCTGTGCCTCATCATCTTCACAGCGGTACAGCACTACGACCTGCTCCGCCTCCAATGTGACAGGCAGGATTTCATACCAGATTGATGTCATTCTACGTTCCGTGCTTCTGGGCATGTCACGCGCTTCGTAGCCGAACGCCAGCTGGTCGGAGCCACTCATGGTCTTCAGCTTTCTTGTCGGGAGAGCGCGATCACCGGGATCTGGCGGGTCGTCTTCGCCTGATACTCGGCCAAAAAGGGGTACACCGCCACTCTCTGGGTCCACAGCCGATCTCGCTCCGCATCTGCGGTAACAACAGCGATGGCGTCGAAGGTTTCGGTCTCGACCTCGACGGTGACGTGCGGGTGCGCCAGCAGATTGTGATACCAGTCCGGGTGCGTCGGTGAGCCACCGTTGGCGACGAACACGATCAGGCGGTCGCCATCGGGCATATATCCCATTGGAGTCGTGTGACGCTTTCCACTCCTGGCCCCGGTGGTCTTGAGCAGGAGCAAAGGCGTGTGTTCGAAGTACCCACTAACTTTGCCCCCATGTGCACGAAACTCCTCAATCAGGCGGCGATTGTAGTCATTCATCTCTCTCATGCTCCTTCCTGTTGAATGCTCGTCTGGCTCTCCAGGCCAATTTATCTCCTTCGCGTACACATTTCACATTTCGATATGCTGACCCCTTGAATGGTCCACAACGTCACGCTCCTCATCCGTTGCCGGCTGCTTGACAGGTTTGCACTTCTCTGTTGGTTACTCAAGACATTACTCATAGGTCTTCTCCTTCTCTTTTCTGAAGTAATCTGTTCCATGAATCCGCCCGCTTGCTAGTGAAAACCGTCCCACTGTTGTCGCCGTTGCCACTCCGGGCTGTCGATACTGTCCCTGCTGTCCGCCCCTCGGCGTAGAGCCGTGCGAGCAAGAAGAATCAGCGCAAGAACGAAAAGCATGAGTTCCATAGCGCCCTCCTTTGGCTGCTTTGTGCCTGATCCGGTAGATCCCTCTAGAAAGTGATTGCACGCTCACCCTGAGCTTGGAGAGACTTCGCCGCGCCTCTTTTTCCGCCATGGACCACGCCCCTTATGTGTACCCCCTGTTTTGAGTCGGTATGATGGGTAGCATACCTCCACCTGGAACCGCACTCTTGACGGGAGGCGAAGTCGTTCGCTGCGGGCTAAAAACGCCAGCGGGTCGCGCCGTAGGGCTCGTCCGTGCCCAGGCCGAAGATGGTCACAGGAACAACTTCGTAGACGTCGTATGGAGGCGGACCCGTGCCTGGCGCTCCGTCATCGGCGTAGAAGACGCTATGGCGCACCGTGGGGTGCCATCCCTGCACCGCGTAGGCGTCGGCGATCCGCTGTAGCCTGGTTTCGTCGCTCACCTTCCTGGCCTCGCCTTCGATGACCAGATCGAGTCCTGAGCTTGCGACGGTGATGACGCAGTGCGCATTCTGCGCGAGATTCTTACTCGTGCGCGTGGTGGTGCCTGCCACAAAGTAGAAGGCACCATCCACCCAGACGGTCCATACTGGCATGACATGCGGCCTGCCGTCCGTGCGCACCGTTGCCAGCCAATGGGTTGGCGAAATGCCCGCATCCTCCTCGAACCGCTCGCGCGCCCGCTCCCACGAAATGGTCGGGGCGCCAGAGCCATCGAGGTTCCGCTCGTCCACCGGTTCCTTCTTTGCCATCTCTGCTCTCCTTCGTGATGCGTGATGGAGATCATCCTGGTGCTCGACTTTTTGCTCTTGGGCGCGTCCCCTGATCTTCGGGACCTGACGTGCTTGCTTCTGTGTACTCACCCTGGTGAACTCCTCACTCACAGTGTATGTCGGCAAGGGGCAAAACGCATCGTTCGCGGGAGGTATTTGTACCACGGGGAGAAGCAGGGAAGGTCTAGTTCGAAAGAACTAGACGGTGCTTGAGGAATGTCACGAGTTCGTCCTCCCTGCACTCCTCGATGTCAGACGAGGCCGGAATAGTGGTGCAACCTATCGTGCATGGCCTTCAGATGAGGGAGTGCTCCAGGGCGTAGCGGGTGGCCGCACTGCGGGAAGTGACCTCCAACTTGCTATAAATAGAGCGGAGATGCGCTTTGATGGTCAGCTGGCTCACAATGAGTTCTTCGGCGATCTGGGCGTTGGAGAGTCCTCTTGCGAGCAGTCGCAGCACCTCGACCTCCCGGGCCGTCAGCCCGTCAGGATTGGGTGGAGGAGATACGGGAGCAGGGGAGAATGATTCTTCTTCCTGGGTGGAGGCAGGGAGTGCTTCCCGTCCTGGTGTGGTAAGGGCTTGTTCTAGTGACAGCGTGCGTCCCTCGGCCCACGCTGCGGCAAAGGCTTGCTCCCCAAGCTGGGTACGGAGAGCCTCTACCGCCCGATCATAGGGGGCACGCTCAACCAGCGGGAGGGGCGCTCCGATAGCTTCACGCAGGGCTTCCGCTGCACCCCAGAGGTAAGCTGCCCAGGTATGGTTTCCCTGAGCGGCAACCGCTGCTGCCAACCCTTCCAGGCCAAAGAGGATCGTCCATTTGTCACCCGACTTGCGCACCACCACTACGCCTTGCTCGTAGAGAGCCTGGGAACCCGCGTGGTCCCCCTGAGCAGCGGCCACTTGCGCTAAGGCGTAAAGTGAGAGAGCTGTGCCATGCTGCTGTTTCATCTCCTTGAAGAGCGCCAGCGCTTGCTCATTGAGCGAGCGTGCTGAGGCCGTATCCCCCTCACTGAGGGCGAGCCTCCCTGAGAGAGAGAGACAGGAGGCGATACCCTCTTTGTCGCCCACCTCTCTAAAGAGTGCGAAGCTCTCGTCAAGCCACGTGTGTGCCTGCGCCAGGTCACCTCCAGACACATGGTACAACTGCGCCAGGTAGAGGAGCGAGTGAGCAACGATTCGAGTGTTTCCGAGTTCTCTGTTGATCGTCAAACTCTCAGTGAGCAGGTCGCGTCCCCTGGCGTACTCCCCTTGATCGACGGCCACACTCCCCAGGTGGAACAGGAGATAGGCGACTGATCTCCTGTCACCTACCTCTCTGAAGAGCATCAGGGACTCTTCCCCGAGCGCGCGGGCCACGGCGAGGTTTCCCCGTCCCGAGGCGATGTCTGCCAGCAAGTGGAGGCAGGAGGCAATGCCCATAGTGTCTCCGAGTTCCCGGTACAGGGCCAGGCTCTGCTCGCATAGTTCCTCCGCTCGATCAAGGGAGCCCAGAGCATTATGCAGTTGCGAAGCCGCATACAGGGCCTTTGTCCGTATTGGTGCTGCCACTTCATCACTTCGCGAGAGTGCTCGCTCCAAGAAATCCCGCCCTTCACCGTAATACCCTCGAATATACCAGAATGATTGTAACGCTCCTCCCAAGAGCAAGGCCATGGCTTTCCCCTCTTCTGCTTGTTCCAGTGACCACTGCATGGCTGCTCGCAGGTTGTCGTGCTCCTGTTCCAGGCGCTCCAACAAGACCGCTTGCGGTGGGCCTGCCATGCCCTGCTCAGCTTCCTCTGCAAGTCGCAGGAAGTAGGCGGCGTGTGCCCTTCGTGCTGCCTCTGTTTCCCCGAGGGCATCCAGGCTCTCCAGCGCATACTCACGAATCGTCTCCAGCATGGCGAATCGTGGCTCCTCTCCCGTTTGCTGCTCTACGTGTTGCAGCAAACTTTTGTCGGCGAGGGAAGCTACGGTGTCCAGGACAGGTTCTGATTCGCTGCCGTCGCGTTCAGTGCAGAGTGCTTCTATGGCCTCCATGGTGCATCCACCAGCAAAAACGGAAAGCCGCCGGAAGAGCCGTTGAGCCTTCGCATCTAACAAGTTGTAGCTCCAAGCAATGGTGTTGCGCAACGTCTGCTGCCGCGCTGGCACATCCCGCGACGCGCTCGTCAAGACAGAGAGGCGGCTCCCCAGCCGAGCGAGCAAGGCCCGCGGCGAGAACAGCTTCATGCGGGCCGCCGCCAACTCAATGGCCAGTGGCAACCCATCCAGGCGGACACACAGTTCAGCTACGGTGCTGGCATTGGCGTCCGTCAGATGGAAATCGGGCTTGACTGCCTGAGCCTGCTGGAGGAAGAGCGCGACCGCCGCATGGTGCGAGAGGGCCGCGAGATCGGGCAGATGGTTGGGGTCGGGGAAGGCCAGTGGTGGTACCGGAAACTCATGCTCGGCTCGCACATGCAGCACTTCCCGGCTCGTCACCAGGACCTTGAGCTGTGGGCAGGCAGTCAGCAAGGCCGCCACCTGCTCTGCCGCGCTCACCACCTGCTCGAAGTTGTCCAGCAGCAGCAACATCTGTCGCTGTCGCAGGTGCTCCGCGAGACGGGAGAGGAGCGCCTGGCCACTTCCTTCCCGGACGGCGAGCGTCTCGGCGATGGTTGGCACGACCAGGGCAGGATCGCTGATGGGAGCCAGATTCACGAAAAACACGCCACTGGCGAACAGGTCACTCAGATCGGCCGCCACCTGCAAGCCGAGGCGGGTTTTCCCCACCCCACCAGACCCCGTGAGCGTCACGAGATGCACGTCCTCGCGGCGCAGCAGGTCTGCGATGGCTGCCACCTCGTGCTCGCGTCCAAGAAACGGTGTCGGTTGGACAGGCAGGTTGTTGAGGGAGCTCTCGAGGGTATGCAGCGGTGGGAAGGAGGCCTGCAGGTCGGAGGTCACGAGCTGGAAGAGGCGCATGGGGCGTCCCAGGTCCTTGAGGCGATGCTCGCCGAGATCGCGCAGGTGTACGTCCTCCGGCAGATCCTGTTCAACGAGGGGACTGATCGTCTGGGAGAGCAGCACCTGTCCCCCGTGCCCGGCACTCATGATGCGTGCGGCGCGGTGCACATCCAGGCCGACGTAGCCATCAGCAGTCCGCTGCGGCTCACCCGTATGCAGACCCACGCGCATGCGCACCGCTACCCCTTCCGGAAAGGCGTGGGAGGCGAGAGCGCGTTGCGCAGCCACAGCTGCTGACACAGCATCGGTGGCGCGGGCAAAGACCACGAAGAAGGCGTCGCCCTGGGTGTCCACGACGTTCCCGTTCCACTGCTCGAAAACTGCGCGCAGGACCTGGCGGCACTCGAACAGCATGCTGGGGTAACGCTCACCCAGTTGGTGCAGCAGGCGCG
>WNGH01006622.1_pt1 | contig 11020 bp, 6 predicted proteins | sample 5400631 | NCBI WGS metagenome assembly WNGH01 (sample SAMN13153373, study PRJNA577476) | soil metagenome | isolation source: 115 cm soil or saprolite under Garry oak tree replicate 1 | place: USA:California | collected 2016-06-15 | reverse complement strand
AGAGAATCGCTTCCGAGCCGCGTGGCGCGGGGACTTGCGTCTTCGAAGATGCCGTAGCTTCGTTGGGATGACCTAGCGCCCATTTCAGAATGCGATGAACGACGAGGTCGGGATATCGCCGTATGGGCGAAGTGAAATGAGTGTATTCGTCGAAGCCCAGGGCAAAATGGCCGAGTGGCTCGGCGGCGTAGCGGGCCTGCTTGAGCGAACGGAGCATGAGGTAGGAGACGATGCGTTCCTCCGGTTTGCCGACAACCTTCTTGATCAGGCGCTGATAATGCTGCGGCGTGATGCGCAGCTCGCCGGCCGGGAGCGCCACCTTGATGCCGCGCTCGCGGCCGTGTCCGTAGGAGTCGGGGCGTCCCGCTTTCGCGGGCGCCGGGACGCGGCCATGGCGAACGGCGACTTCGCGCTGGTGCAAGTCCGCGACACCCAGGGAGTAACCGAAGGCGCGGGCCAGCTCTTCGAACTCGAGAACTTTGCGGGCGTCGGGCTTTTCGTGAACGCGATGGAGCGACTCAATGCCGCGGTGAAGAAGATACGCGGCGACGGCGCGATTGGCCGCCAGCATGAACTCTTCAATCAAACGATGCGCGATGTTGCGCTCGCTGCGCGTGATATTGGTCATGCGCTGCGCTTCGTCGAACTCGATGACTGGTTCGGGAAGATCGAAATCGATCGAGCCGTGCTCGTTGCGGCGGGCGTTGAGGAGCAGAGCGAGTTCCTTCATGTCGCGGAAGCGCGGAGCGAGCGAGGCGTAGCGCTTGGACATCTCCGGGTCGCCTTCGATGACTTTGTTGACGTTGGTGTAAGTCATGCGTTCGGCGGAACGAATAACGCCGGAAGTCATGCGTGAGGACTTCATGTGGCCGGCGGCGTCGAATTCCATGAGCGCGCTCATGACCAGACGATCTTCTCGAGGCTTCAGCGAACACATACCGTTCGAAAGGGCTTCGGGGAGCATCGGGACGGCGCGGTCGGGAAAGTAAACGGAAGTGCCGCGGAGACGCGCTTCGCCGTCGAGAGGCGTGGCGGTTCGAACGTAGTGCGCCACATCAGCGATGTGGACTTGCAAGTGCCAGCCGCCATCGGCGCGATGCTCGACGTAGACGGCGTCGTCGAAATCGCGCGCGGTCTCGCCATCGATGGTGACGATCGGCAAGTGGCGGAAGTCTTCGCGGCCAGCGCGCTGCGCTTCGCTGACGGGCTTCGCGCCACGCTCCGCTTCTTCCAGAACTTCGGCGGAGAAAGAATGCGGGAGATGATGCTTGCGAATGATGATCTCGGTGTCGACGCCGAGATCGCCGGGACGGCCTAGAATTTCGATGACGCGGCCGGTGGGCGAAGCGCCTGCTTGCGGAAAACGCAGCAGCTCCACGTTCACCACGGCGCCGTCGAGTTCATCGAGGCGCGGGATGCGGCGCAGCCGGAGGCTGGTTTCATCTGCACCGCTGAAGCCGAGCTTCTTCCAGAGGCCGGGCGTCAGTTCGTGGCCGCGAGGGATCTCCACTTCGTGCTGGATTCGAACGTCGTAAGGCAGAACCACATTTTGTTGAGTGCCATAGCGAAATAGACCGACAACGGTGGGATGGGCGCGGCCCAGGACTCGAAGGATGCGGCCCTCGGCGCGCTGCGCGCCGGAAACGCCGCCCAAACGCTGAATCTTCGCCAGAACATGATCGCCGTGCATGGCGTCTCCAATGGCGTTGGGTGGGATGAAAACGTCGCCGTCGAGTTGCGGCATGGGCGAACTCGGCACCACGAAGCCGTAGCCGTCGTGGTGGAGCACGAGACGGCCCTTGACTTCATCACGACCGGCGAGCACAGATGGCTGGGGACGGCGGGGCGCGCCCGAGGGAGGTTCTTTTCCGGGCGCGTCCTTTTCAGATTTGCGGGCGGGGAGGCGGTACCGGGCACCCGGTAATTCCTCGATGGCGCGGCGCTTTTTGAGCTTTGCGAGCATCTTGAACAAGGGGCGATTGTCGGATTTTTTCAAGTGAAGCCCCTGAGCAATCTCGCTCGTGGAAGCGGGCCCGCTCCTAACTTGCAGAAAACGCAATATGTTATCAGGGCTCAGGTGTGATGGAGGTGGCATGAGTCTTGGTATTTGCCCCGTGGGCTGATTTCTCCAGTAATTCTATCCATTTTTTTTGAATTTCTCCGGAACTTTTTTCGAGATTCCGGGATTATATAGGCAGGCCAACACACGACCGGCTAGTCGCCCTCCGTCAGACTGGCCGGATTCCCCGAGAGGGGAAAAAAGGAGGCGGGACGACCTGGCCCGCCTCCTTTTTCATCTCGCCCGCCCATTACCCCTTCACACAAACTACTTGGCGCAAGGTGTGGACGATTTCGACCAGATCGCTCTGGGCGGCCATCACCGCTTCAATGGATTTGTAAGCCGCCGGCGTTTCGTCGATGACCTCGGCGTCTTTGCGGCACTCCACGCCCGCAGTCATGCGTTTGTGATCTTCCACGCTGAAGCGACGCTTGGCTTCCGTGCGGGACATGGCGCGTCCGGCGCCGTGGCTGCAGCTCGTGAAGCTTTCCATGTTGCCCTTGCCGCGAACGATATAGGAACGCGCTCCCATGCTTCCGGGAATAATGCCCATATCGCTTTCGCGGGCGCGCACGGCGCCCTTGCGCGTAACCAGGATGTTCTGGCCATAGTGGCGTTCGCGAGCCACGTAGTTGTGATGGCAATTGATGGCCTTCAGCTCGGCGACAAACGGGCGCACTTCTCCCGAATGGCGGACCGCGCCCACAACCTGTTGCATCATCAGGTCACGGTTAAAGCGAGCAAAGTCCTGCGCCCATTCCACGGCTTCGACGTAATCATCGAAGTGTTCGGTGCCTTCCGAGAAATACGCCAGGTCCTTGTCCGGCAAGTTGATGAAAAACTTCTGCATGTCCTTGCGCGCCACTTCAATGAAGTAGCTGCCCATGCGGTTGCCGACTCCACGCGAGCCGCTGTGCAGCATGAACCAGACGTTTTCGGCTTCGTCGAGACAAACTTCGATGAAGTGGTTGCCGGTGCCCAGCGTGCCGAGGTGGTTGGAGTGATTACCCCGATCCAGTTTCGGGTGCTTTTCGAGAATCGCGTCGTAGCGCGGCTTGAGCGCCTGCCACACTTCATTGTTGCGCGAAGGAATTTCTCCCCATGCGCCCACATCGCCGCTTGCGCCGTGATTCGTGCGGCCATGCGGAACCGCCTGTTCAATCGCGCTGCGAATGTTTTTGAGATTGTTGGGAAGATCGCGTGCGTTCAGGTCCGTCTGCACCGCCATCATCCCGCAACCGATGTCCACGCCCACTGCGGCAGGAATGATCGCGCCTTTTGTGGGGATCACGCTGCCAACGGTTGCGCCAACGCCCCAGTGGACATCCGGCATGGCCGCAACCCACTTAAAAATGAAGGGGAGCTGCGCAACGTTCAGAAGCTGCGCGCGCGCCTGATCTTCGAGCTGCACGCCTTTGGTCCAGGCCTTGATCGGCACGCCATTTTCAGTCGTCAGTACGTTGTAGTTCGTTTCGTCAGACATGGCATTAACACGCACCAATTATCGCGCTACGGTGCTGAGGAATGGGTAGTGGCTGGCGGCGCCCATGAAAAAGAGCATTGGAAAGGACAGCCAGAACGATGTCCGCGCGGTGAGATAGTTCCAGCGCATCAGGCGTTCCGTTTCGGCCGGCATGGGCGTGCCCTGCTCTGCGGCCGCTCGTGTCCAGGCAATCAGGCGCTTCTGCACGCGCCAGACCACTCCCCAGGTATTCAGCAGCATCACCAAGCCCAGCCCTCCACCAACGCTGATGGCCAGATGCGCATTGGAAACGCTAGGCCCGCCGTTCAAAGCCAGCACCAGCCAGGACGCAGCGACCACGACAAGAGAAACTCCGACGACTCGCAACCATGGGCTGTCGAAGACCCCGTTCGCGGGGAGTTGCAGCGCGTAAATGAACGCATACGCGACGAACCACACGAGCAGCCACCAGCCGAACCACTTGCCAATCAGCGAACGATCCCCCGCGAGTTTCGCGTCCGACGCCAGATGGATCGTGAAATACCGGAGACCCACTATCACCGTCACTAACGCCGACGACCGGAACCAGCCCATCGCACCGGACATCAGCTCGGGATAGATTTTGATGCGCAGCTGGGGATCGCACTTTTTCATCGCTGGCGTCAGCACCAGATTGAAAAAGTAGAGCAAGCCGATCCAGATGATCCCAAAGACGAGGTGAAGCCACCGCAACAAAATCATTTCGTTGGCGTGCGGCGTGTCGAGAAACGAGAAATGCGGCCGCCATTCGGGAAACGCGAGCAGGAGAAGATGCAAAAACAAGGCCACACCTCGCAACAGTGTTGAACCGTTCTGAGGAACCACCGTAGCGGATTGCGTAGCGAGCCGTCAAATCGGACAAGCCGCGGCGCGGGGCGATTTACTGGACGCAGACGAAGCGATTATTCATATCGAAGAGCAACCATTGGATCCACCCGCATGGCACGGCGCGCGGGGATGTAGCTCGCCAATAGCGCCATGCCAGCGAGCACGAACGCAGAGACTACCAGGGTCGCCGGATCGGTGGGACGAATGCCGTAGAGGACGCTGGAAACAAAACGCATGAGACCCAAGGCTCCTGCAAGACCTATGGCCACGCCAACCATCACCAGCCCAAACCCCTGACCGAGCACGAGTTTCAGGACATCGCCGGGGCGCGCCCCGAGCGACATACGAACGCCGATCTCATGCGTGCGCTGGGCCACAGAACTCGCGATGACACCGTAAATCCCAATGGCCGCCATCATCAGCGCCATCGCGCCGAATGCAGCCAGGATCAACATTATGACCCGTTGAGGAGCGAGCGACTCGGACGCCAACTGGCTCATGCTCATTACAAATCCGACAGCTTGATCTCTATCTACGGCCCAAATCGCACGCTCCGCGACCTTAGCGACGCTGTACGGATCTCCCACTGTGCGGATCGCGAAGCAGATAATCGGTGGCGGAGCTTGCGAGTAGGACAGATAAATTTCTGAAGTTATTTCCGACGTTATTCCGAGGTGGTGCACGTCGCCAACTATGCCTACTATCTCGACAGCGCCCTTCAGACCTTCGACGTCCATGCGCTTACCTAAGAGGTCAACGTTCGGCGCAACCTGTCGCGCAAGGCTCTTGCCGATGATAGCCACCCTTACCGCACCTTGATTGTCTCGGTCGCTAAAAAATCGGCCTTTGAGCAACGGAATCCCCAGGGCGCGGAAGTAATCCGGCGTCACTGAACTCCACATGGCCTCAGGTCTTTGGTTCTCCGGTATTGCTTGGCCTTCCAGGGCAACCGTGCGTGCTCCGCGCCATCCACTCAGCGGAAGAAAAGTGACCGTGCCTACGGCTTCCACGCCGGGAAGCCGCCGAATCTGATCCAACGCGCGATCGCTGAATGCAATCTGCTGCGCGTCCGTCTTGTACCTATAACCGGGAGGAAGAACGCGCATGGTCAGCACATGATCGGTGTTGAAGCCGAGGTCGCTTCTTAAGAGATGAACAAAACTTCTAAGTGTGAGACCAGCGGCCGTGAGCAGGATCAACGACAGCGCCAATTCCGCAACCACTAGCGCATTGCGAAAACGGCGGCCCTGCACGCTGCCCGCCAGGCCGCGACCGGCTTCTTTCATCGAGGCGCTTGTCTTCACAGAGGCCTGAAGCGCCGGCACCAGCCCGAACACGGCTCCGGTGAACAGCGACACGGCCACCGCAAAACCCAGCACCCAGCCGTCGATGGGGATCTGCTCTAGGTGCGGGATGCTGAGGTTGAAAATCGTAGGCGGAAACATGGTGACCATGGCCCTTGTGCAGAGGGAAGCCAGCAGCATGCCGAGCGCCCCGCCGATGAGTCCCAGCAGCATGCTCTCCGTGAGGAACTGGCGGGCGAGTCTTGAACGGCTGGCCCCGAGCGCGGCGCGAACAGCCATCTCCCTCTGGCGCCCGGTCGCTCGTGCCAGCAGCAGATTGGCGACGTTCGCGCAGGCGATCAGCAGCACGAAGCCCACAGCGCACAGCAACACCAGCAGCGCCGGACGGATGTCCCCGCTAATCATCTCGCGCAGGCTGATAACGTTCGTGGCGTCTTCGTCCTTATTTGTTTTCGGGTACGCCAGCGCTAAACGGCTGGCGATCGCATTCATCTCCGTTTGCGCCTGTTGGAGTCTTACACCCCGCTTTAGGCGAGCCATCACGCGCAGGTAGCGGTAGGCCCGATCATTGGCGGCTTCGGGGTCTACGGTGAAAGGAGTCCAAAGCTCGGTAAACGGCGGATATTTGAAACTCGGGGGCATGACTCCGGTGATGGTGTAAGGCGCTCCGTCAAGGGTGACGCTTTGGCCCACTATCTCTCGGTTGCCGCCGAACCGGCTCTGCCAGAACGAATAGCTCAATACCGTCACGTGGTTATTTCCCGGCTGTTCGTCTTCGGGTAAGAACATGCGGCCCAAGAGGGGCGTGACGCCGAGCACGTGAAAATAGTCGGATGAGAAGGAATAGGCGATGATGAGTGCCGGCTCGCCTTGGCCCGTTAGCGTATACGTCGCCTCCGTCGATGCCGCCATGCCCTCAAAAACGCTGTTCTGGGACCGCCAATCTGCAAAGTCGAGCGGCGACACCTGATCGGTGGTAAATCCTCGCGTGCGGTTATAACCCCAGACCGTCACCAACTGATCGGCGTCCTTGTAGGGCAGCGGGCGCAACAGCACCGTGTTGATCAGGCTGAAAATGGCGGTGTTCGCCCCAATGCCGAGCGAGAGAGTGAGGACTGCGACCGCAGTAAAGCCGGGGTTCTTGCGCAGCATGCGCACACCATAGCGGATGTCCTGCAGCAGCGTTTCGATGAAATTCACGCCGCGCGCATCGCGATGCTCTTCTTTAATCTGTTCCATTCCGCCGAATTCCAGACGCGCGCGGCGCTTGGCTTCCTCCGGCGTCAGGCCCGATTGTATGAATTTTGAGACTTGTTTTTCGAAGTGGAAGCGCAATTCCTCGTCGACTTCCGCTTCAACACTTCTCCGGCGGAGCAGGGAGCGCATGCGCAGCAGCAGGTCATTCCGCATGGGCGACTCCTAAGTTGTCTCCAGGATTTGCGCGACTGCGGCGGTGAGTTTGCGCCAGGCGCTCTCTTCCCGTTCCAATTGCTTGTGCCCGAGTCGCGTCAGCTCATAAAACTTAGCGCGCCGATTGTTTTCCGATGCGCCCCAGCGCGCTTTGATCCAACCCTTGCGCTCCAGGCGATGGAGCGCAGGGTACAGTGAGCCCTGCTGCACAAATAAAACCTTGCTGGAAATCTGATGGATGCGCTCGGAAATCGCCCAGCCGTGCAGCGGCTCGAGCGCCAGCGTGCGCAAGATCAGCAGATCCAAGGTGCCTTGCGGAAGATCGATGCGATCCGTCATGCGCATTCCCCTATTGCTTCTACAGGAAAATACGCCCTCTCCTGTAGAAGTGCAAGGGGAAAATGAAACGGCTCACTTATGGGGGCTCCCGCACTTTTTCAATTAGGAGAATTGCGATGGTTGGATTTCTCAACCGGATTACAGGGGACTTCCTATACGGCGAGACGTTGGTGCCCGAAAGAGGACTCGAACCTCCACTCCCTTGCGAGAACTGCGACCTGAACGCAGCGCGTCTGCCAATTCCGCCATTCGGGCACTAGCCTAGTGCGGGTTCACCCCGGCTCGGCCGGAATGAAGCCTTAAATGTATGGCGCCGATCCATCTGGAGTCACACACAACAAGCATTTTAATTTTGACCGGAGCCTCCTCCTTTGTCAACGCAACGTGACGCGCTCGCGAGACGCGCGGCCGCACCCAACATGCGGCGGTTTTCAGACGCCCCGACAGTGCCTGTCGGGGAAACCGCGAACCAAGGCCACCTCGACGCTAATCGGCTCTAATTTTGTTCGTTTTGACCGTGTTTCCCGCGCGCTTGCACGCCAGGTTTAGGGCTGCCAGGCTCTTAGCTGCGCATCGGTCTTGCTAATGCTCAGCACTAGAATTTTTAATCCAGAGTGCTATACTCCGCCTCAGAATACCCTACTAACCCCGTGCTCGCCCCATCCGGGCTCGCACTGCGGATCGGTTTCAACGGGAGGTCACCATGGAACTAACGGGGCCGCTTCTATATATGCTGATTGTCTGGGGAGTCGTTACCGCCGTATTTGTTGTGCTGTTCATTTGGCGGAGTGTGCTCTCCAGCCACGAAGACGATCAAATCTTTCTCGATGCGGCAGAAGAACATATGGCCAGGGAGCAGCGTGAGCTTGTGGCCAAGATCGAGGCCCTCTCAAAGCCCCTCATGGGAACCGGCATCCTGGCAGGCGTGTTGCTGCTGGTGATTGCCGGGATGTTGCTTAGCCCAGGGCTGAAAGGCCTCTTCTAAGCTTCTCGGGCCTTAGTTTGCCGCCAGGCCTCAGCGCGGCGCCGGCTTTGCAGGCGCCGGGCCACCTGACGGTACATTGGCTGGAGCAGCTTGAGGAGTCCGCGCGGCGAGCGAAGTGTGATTGTGCACGACGATCCAGCGACCGTTGCGCTTCTCCAGGACCAGCGAAGTTTGACCTTGCGACTCCGTCTGCTGGCCGTCCACAACTCCCGCAAAGTCCCATTGGTAGCACGCCCACGCCACCGTGCCGCTTACTTTGATATAAGTATTCGTGCGATCCATGCGCACCTGCTGCATGCGCGCGCGCTGCTGCTGGTAGACAGCAAGATAGTTGGTCCACCCCAGAATTGGCGGCGCCCAAGAGCCGTTCACGATGGACACATCGTCCGCGTAGTCCTTGTGCAGCTTTTCGATGTCGCCGAGTTGCCACGCTCCCAGCAGGTCCGAAAGCGTGTAATCGATCTGCTGCTCGTCGGTCATGGCACTTAGCAGCTTGGCGCTGTCCGCAAGAGCAGTATTGTCCGGCTTCTTTTTCTTTTCCTTCTGTGCCGCGGCGGGAGAAATACATGTCAGAGCCAGCGCGGCTGCCAACAGACCAAGGATCGCTTTGTGGGTTGCTCGATCGGCAAAGCGGGTTGCCACGTAATTCTTCATTCGCGTTTCACCCCTCGGCTGAAAAGAATAGCATGCGGACTTGGAAGCGCCACCGCTATGCCTAGTTGGTTTACTTCCTCCATGTAGCTGTAGCTCAGGCCTTCAGGCCTTAGGTTTTTTCCTTGTGGACTGAACCGGGCGGCTCGCTGACGCGCTCAGTAAATTGACAAAAAGCCGATAAGCTCCGGGAACGCCTTCGGGCAATTGACGGAAAAACGCCAAGCCCGTGTAAATGTATGTGCCTTTGCCGTAGTGCGTGTAGACCAGCCCGCCGTTAAGGTCCGGCTCGCCCGGATCGTTCATGGCCAGCAGCGGCGTGTATTTCGGATCGAACTGCGTCCAGAAATAAAGCCCGCGCTCCTGGACCCAGCCCTTGAAGTCCTCCTGAGTGATTTTGTTGGGTCTGGTGAGAAGCGAATCATTTGACTTTAAAAATTTTACGGGTGAGTGTTCATCCGTGATGCGCGGCAAGGGCCGCGGCGTTTGCGGAGCGCCATCCTTTGCCGGCGGAAGTGGCGGCGAGATCAGCGCCGGATACGGCGCATATTGGGACTTGTCCCACGCAAATTCGCGCTGGTATTGCACCACCAGCGTGCCTCCATTCGAAACGTAGTCGAGCAAACGTTGGTTCGCCCCCGCCAGCTCGGCGCGCAATTCGTATGCGCGCACCCCAACCACAATGGCATCGAATTTTGACAAGTCGCTGAACGCCAGAGCCAATGGGTCCAACATGTCGACGCGGATCTCCAACTGCCGCAGTGCTTCAGGCACAGGTTCGCTTTCTGCCGTGATGTAGCCGACGTGAAGATTTTGCGGCACGGCGATGGCGAATGCGTGAACGGCGCACTGCGCCGGCTCGCTCCAAAGTTGCGTCGGCAGCGTTGGCAACGGCTCCAGGGATGTCGTGAATCTCTCCGCCTTTGTGCCCCGAGAGCGGTCGGCGCCGCGCTCCGCATACGCGGAAATTTTGTAGCTACCCGCTCCAGGATTGACCGGTGGCGTTACCGTTAGGCGAATATATCGGTCTCCCGCACCCTCAAACTTCAAGGAAACGGGGGCACTCGCCTTCCATCCTCGCGGCACCGTGAGCCCGGCGCTGACTTGACTTGGCTGCGTCGCATACGAATGCACGCGGAGCAACACATCAAACGGCTTCCTCGCCCTTCCTACGATTTCCACGGTTTGCTTTGGCTCGACCGCCAGCGTGTAAGCCGGCACGACACGCAATGTCATTCGATCCACGCGCGTCGAAGTCGCATGCGTGCTTGTCACCGGCGCTTTCACGGTGAGCAAATAGCCATCAATAACGGCTTCTTGGGTGGCCGTCACCAGCGGTGGAGGTTCCGGCAACACGAAGCTCAAACCTCCCGCGCCAGACTGTGAATTCTTGCCGGCCGCAATCGTAAAGCGAATGGACCCGCCGGTATCCGGTTCCTCCTTGACGACGCTCCACTCCGGCGGTAATGCCAGCGCTGGCTTCCTGGACTCTCCAGCGATGCCCTCGCGTTGATGAGTGTCCACGCGCACCGTGAACGTTTCTCCAGAGACGAGTTCACTCCGGTCGGCAATCCCGTCCAGGCGCAGCCCGGCCACGAGCGCCAGTGCGGCGTCAATCTTTTCCCGTTTGCGTTTCAGCGTCCGGACCAGAGACACGACAGGAGCAGGCGTCTGAGAAGTGACCGAAGGCCGTGAAACTTCATCCAATTTTTTGCCCGCCACAACGAGGGAACCGGCTGCAGCCTTCCAGTCAAGCCGCAAGGCCGCATCTCGCGCGGCCACCAGTGCGCCATCCACCGTTCGCATGAGTGGATCAACTCCCATGTTCACCGCTTCGTAGTCTTCATCCAGCGGGCCAAGTGGTTGCGCGAGTATGGCCGGATCAAGTTCACCTCCATCCTCGCGCCTCAAGGCAATCGGCCGCCGCAGAAATGGAGAGCCCA
>WNGH01027035.1_pt1 | contig 11021 bp, 10 predicted proteins | sample 5400631 | NCBI WGS metagenome assembly WNGH01 (sample SAMN13153373, study PRJNA577476) | soil metagenome | isolation source: 115 cm soil or saprolite under Garry oak tree replicate 1 | place: USA:California | collected 2016-06-15 | reverse complement strand
ACGACCACGGCGAGCGGCCGGCCCCTCCGGCTCGCGAGCCAGTGGGCGAACCGCACCGCCCAGCGCAGCGAGCTGGGATTGGCGTTGTACGTGTCGTCGATAACCGTCAGCCCGCGCACCGCCAGCACGGTGCCGCGCCCGGGCGGCAGCTGCTCGTCCGCGAGGGACGCGAGCGCCCGGGCCGAATCCGCCCCCACCTCGCGCGCGACCGCCAACGCGAGCATCGCGTTCTCGATCTGGTGAAAGCCCGTGACCGGTAGGGTCACCTCGCTCCCCCCCCTCCCCTCCGGCCACCGGATCCGCGGGCGTCCTGCCTCGTCCAGCTCCGCGCGCTCGGGGTGCACGTCCGCCGCCGGGTCGTTGCCGGCGACGAGCGTGCGCGTCATGCGGCGCGCTGCGACGGCGAGACCCGGGGGATCGAGCCCGACCACCGCGAGCGGCGTCCCCCGCGCCAGCGCGAGCTTCTCCCGCATCACCCCCTCGAGCGAGCCGAACCCCGCCACGTGCGCGTAGCCGACGTTCGTCACCACGGCGATCGTCGGCTCGATGATGCCGCGCAGCGCCGCGATCTCTCCCGGCACGCTCGCACCGGCCTCGACCACGAGCGCCTGGGCGTCGTCGGGCGCGGCCAGGAGGGTGAGGGGGACGCCGACGAGGTTGTTGAGGTTGCCCGCCGTCGCGTGCACCCGCCACCTGGTGGCGAGCACGGCTCGCACCATCTCCTTGGTGCTGGTCTTCCCGCTGGATCCCGTTATGGCGATGACGGGACTACCCGACGGGAGGCCGCGACGCCGCGCCCGCGCCAGCGCTCCCAGGGCGACGAGCGTGTCGGACACCTCGAAGAAGGGGAAGCCGTCCACCGGCGGCGTGCCGCGGCGCACCACGGCCGCCGTCGCTCCCCGCGCCTTCGCGTCCCTCAGAAAATCGTGCGCGTCGAACCGCTCACCTTTGAGGGCGAGAAACAAGGCGCCAGGTGTCAGGTGTCGGGTGTCAGTCCCCACCCCGGTGAAGAGCAAGAGCGCCTGGGCCACTTCGGCGCTGGACCACCCCCGACCGCCGGACCGCCCGACCGCCCGACCGCCCATCACGACGCCCCCAACTCTCGCACCACCTCCCGCTCGTCGAACGGGCGCTTCTCCGTGCCGATGATCTGATAGGTCTCGTGCCCCTTGCCGGCGAGGAGGATGGTGTCCTGGCGCTGCGCCAGGCTCAGCGCCAGCGCGATGGCGGCGCGGCGATCGGCCACGCGGTGGTGGGGCTGCGCGCCCATCCCGGCTTCTACTTCGTCCAAGATCCGCTCCGGGTCCTCGCCCCGCGGGTTGTCGGACGTGACGATGGCGATGTCGGCGAGCCGCGCGGCGGCGGCGCCCATGGGCGCGCGCTTGCCGGGGTCGCGCTCGCCTCCCGCTCCGAACACCACGATCACTTTGCCTTGCGTGAGCGGCCGCACGGCTTCGAGCGCACGCTCCAGGGAGTCGGGCGTGTGAGAGTAGTCGCGCAGCACGAGGCAGGGTCGCGCGGCGATGCGCTCCATCCGGCCGGGCACCTGCGGCGCGCTTGCCAACCGCTCGGCCACCGTCTCCACGGCCAGCCCGAGCCCGAACGCACAGGCGGCGACGCCGAGCGCGTTGCTGACGTTGAAGCGCCCGAGCAGCGGCAAGGCCACCGGGGCGGTGCCCGTCGGCGTCACCAGCTCGAAGCGGGAGCCGCGTTCGTCCGTCTCGATGCGGCGCGCGGTCACGTCCGCCTTGCCCTGCCCAAAGGTGATGCGGCGATGCTCGCGCCGCAGCCGCTGCCACGCCGCGTCATCGCCGTTCACCACCTCGAGGCCGTCGGGCGCCAGGTACGTGAGCAGCCTGGCCTTCGCCCGGAAGTACTGCTCCAGGGTCTTGTGGTAGTCCAGGTGGTCGCGCGTCAGGTTGGTGAAGATCGCGGCCTGGAACACAAGGCCGTCCACGCGCCCCTGCTCGAGGCTGTGCGAGGAGACCTCCATCGCCGCGCCGCGCGCCCCGCGGGCCACGAGACCGGCGAGCGTGGCCTGAAGGTCGATCGGCCCCGGGGTCGTGAGGTTCCCCGCCTCGCTCGGCACCGCGCGCCCCTCGGGATCGAAGGCGCCGAGCGTGCCGATCGAGCCCATCGGCTCGATCGCCTGGAGCACGTGCCGCGCGAGCACGACCGAGGTGGTCTTGCCGTTCGTCCCCGTGACACCAACCAGGTCGAGCCGAGTGGCCGGCCGCTCGAACCAGGTCTCCGCGGCGACGGCAGCGGCCCGGCGCCCGTCGCGCACCACCACCTGCGCGAGCGGCGCCGGCTGGACCTGCTCCACCAGCGCCGCCGCGGCGCCCGCCGCCGCGGCCGCCGGCACGAAGCGGTGGCCGTCCTGCACGGCGCCGCGCACGGCGCAGAACAGCATCCCGCGCGCGACCTTGCGGCTGTCGCTCGTGAGTCCGGTGATCTCGGGCCCTGTCTCCGGCGGCGCCTGGACCAGGAGCCCGGCGCGATCCAGCGCCGCCACGATCACCCCCAGCCTCATCACTTGGGGGAGACGGGGGGAGGAGGCGCCGCGATGAGCGTGACGGCGGATCCGGCGGCAGCCGAATCCCCGGCCGCGGGCGCGGTGCGCCGGGCGACGCCCCATCCCTGCAACAGCACGCGGAACCCCCGCTGGTGCAGCACGCGCACCGCGTCGCGCAGGTCGCGCCCCGCGACGTCCGGGACTACGCGCCTCGAGCGCGCGGAGGGAGAAGGGGGGAACGCGGGGGCGGCGCTGTCGGGGCGGTAGGGCCACGGCACGACGTACGGCACGACGCCGCTGATGTCGTCCGCGGCGCCGAGGGCAGGGAGGGACGACCGCGGCACCGCAGTGGACAGCCGCGCCCGGTCGAGCGCCACGTCGCGCGCCGCGAGCGCCTGCTCGAGCATCGAGCGCGTCACCGGGGCGGCCGCCTCCGCCGCGAAATAGCCCCCGACTCGCGGGTTGTCGATCTTCACGACGAGCACGATCTGCGGGTGATCCGCCGGAAACAGCGCCGCGAAAGAGGCGGTGTACTCACCCGGCGCGTAGCGGCCGTGGACCACGCGCCGTGCGGTGCCGGTCTTCGCCGCCACGGGGAAGTTGGCGAGCGCGGCCGCCGCGCCGGTGCCCCCCTCCACGACACCGCGCAGCAGCTCACGTAAGGCCCCGGCGACCGTGGGCGCCGCAGCGCGGCGCACCGGCTCCAGGCGGTGACGATAGATCACGCGGCCGGCGGGTCCACGAACCTGCCGGACCAGCGCCGGCTCGAGCAGGATGCCGTCATTGGCGAGCGCGCCGTATGCCGCGGCCACCTGGATCGGCGTGACCGCCAGCTCGTAGCCCATGGACAGGCTCGCCGCGCTGCGCCGCGACCACTCCCCGGGCGGGCGCAGCCGTCCCGCGGCCTCGGTGGGAAACGCGATGCCGGTGGGCGCCCCGAACCCGAAGTCGCGCAGCGTCGTGTACTGCGCTGCCGGCGGGAGCCGGGCGGCGAACTTCACGATAGCGATGTTGCTCGAGACCCGAATCGCGTCCGCGAGGGTCAGCGACTCGAGCGGCTCCTCGTCCACGATCGTGCGATGGCCCAGACGATAGCGACCCTCCTCGCCCGACACCCGCTCGTGCGGCGCCACGAGCCCGCGCCCGAGCAGGGCCGCGGCGGCGAAGATCTTCACGATCGACCCTGGCTCGAAGGTGTCCGTGAAGGCGCTCGGCCGCACGACGCCGTCTCGGCGCGCGGACGCCACGGCCAACACCTCGCCCGTGGCCGGGTCCAGCATCACGACGTCCCCGCCATCGGCCTTGGTGCGCTGCAGCGCCTGGTCGAGCGCCCGCTGCCCGATGTCCTGCAGCTCGGCGTCCAGCGTGAGCAGCACGTCGGCGCCCGCCACCGGCTCCGCGATGACGCGCGCCGGCGACTCGTACTCACGCCCTGAGCGATCCTTGAGGACGACCGCCGAGCCGGGCGTGCCGGCGAGCAGGCTGTCGAGCGCCAGCTCGAGGCCCGAGGCTCCGTGCCCGTCGTCGCCGACGCGCCCGATCACCGCGTGTGCCAGCTCGGGGCGGGGATAGAACCGGTTCACGACCGCTTCGAGATGCACGCCCCGGACGCCGCGGAGCGGCTGCACCTCGATGGTGCTGAAAGGGCCGGCGAAGTACGCGTACCGCTTGCGCAGCGCCTGCCACACGTCGGCTGGTACGAGGTGCAGCTGCCGAGCGAGCAGCCCCGCGTCGCGCTCGAGGTCCTTGAGCTCGTTGGGCGCGACCCCGACGTGGTAGGTCTCCTGTGTCAGGGCGAGCGGGATGCCGTGCCGATCGAGCAGGGCGCCACGCCGTGCGGCGAGCACGATGTGCTCGGTGCGCCGCACGCGCGCCTCTGTGGCCCACCGCCTCCCCTGGACCAGTTGCACCTGCGCCGCCCGGCCCACCAACGCCGCCAGGCCGAGGAACATCGCCGCCTGCACGACCTGGAGGCGGACCGCGGCCCGGGCCACGGGTCAGTGCGGCCCCCCGACCGGAAGCAGGATGATCTCGGTATCGGCGGGCAGGCGGAGGCCCCGGTCGCGAGCGCGCCGCAGCAGCACCGCGCGGCTCTGTGCGGTGCGGATGCGGCGCTCCAGGTCGGCGCGACGCCCCTCGAGCGTGGCCCGCTCGTCCTTGAGGGTGCCCAGGTCGCGCGCCGCGCGGATGGCGGACGTCTGCCGGGCGATCACGATCCACGCCGCCGCGAGGAAGGCGAGCAGCCACAGCGCGGCCCAGTGCCGGCCCCTAAGCGTCATCGCACACTTGGAACGCGCGAAACCTGGCGGAGCGCGCCCGCGGGTTGGCAGCGATCTCCGCAGCCCCCGGCCGGATCGCCTTCTTGGTCAACACGCTACCGAGGGCACGGCCGCGGCAGGTGCAGACCGGTTGGCGCGGCGGGCAGACGCAGGCACGCGCCCACTCGCGAAAGGCGTGCTTCACGATGCGATCCTCACCCGAGTGGTAGCTGATCACCGCCAGGCGGCCCCCCGGCCCGAGCGTGGCCCGCAAGGCCGGCAACGCGAGGTCGAGCTGCTCGAGCTCCTGGTTCACGATCATGCGCACGGTCTGAAACAGCCGGGCGAAGTCGCCGGGGCCGGAGCGGGGTCCCAGCGCCGCACGAATCGCCTTGACGAAATCGTCGCTCGTGGCGAACGCGGCGCGCTGGCGCCGACGCACGACCGTCCGCCCCAGGCGCCGCGCCGCCGCCGGTCGCTCGTCTGCGAGCTCGACGAACGCCTCCGCGAGCCGCTCGGCCGGCCAGGTGTTCAGCACGTCGGCCGCCGTCACTCCTTCGCCGCCCATCCGCATGTCGAGGGGCGCGCCCGGCCGAAAGGTAAACCCGCGTTCGAGCGTATCGAGCTGATGCGAGGAGACGCCGAGGTCGAGGAGGATGCGGTCGGGGCGGAAGGTGCGGATGGTGCCGAGGACTTTGGCCGACGCGAAGGGGCCGGTCGAGTAGCGGACGTCGCTGTCGCCCAGCACGCTGCGGGCGGCGGCGATCGCCGCGGGGTCGCGATCGACGGCGAGGACGCTCGCCCCGGCGGCGCGGAGCAGCGCCGCGTGCCCGCCCCCGCCCGCCGTGGCGTCCACGGCCCGGCGACTCCCTTCGGCCCAGGCGCGCACCGCGTCGGCAAGAACGGGAACATGGTAGGTCAACGAAAGCCCCGCCGGCCGTAGCAGACGGGGCGCACTGTCCTAGTCCCGCGACGCGGGTTCAGGCGGGGCTGACGGGGATCGAACCCGCGACCTCCGGTGTGACAGACCGGCACTCTAACCAGCTGAGCTACAGCCCCCTGCGACGGAGGTTCGCAATATAGGCCGGGGAGAAACCCAATTCAAGTCAGAAGTTGCTGCATTTGAACGACTTCTTCACCTGGGGCATCACCGCTTCGAACTTTCCGAGCTGCTGCAGCATGGTGTTCGCGAAGCTCGCCTGCACGCGCGCGCCGAGCAGCAACGCGTCCTTGGTGCGGGCGATGCGGTCGTTGATCGCTTTCGCCTCGGCACAGCGCTTGGACTTCACCATCGCGCTGTAGGGACCGGCGAGCGAGGCGACCGAGGCGATGCCGAAGGAAGGCGTGCCACTGCGCGGTGTCGGGCTTGAGGCGGTTCGCCTGCGCCGTGTCGTACACCGCGCCGTCCACGATCGTCTTGGCAACGAGGAGCGCGGTGTTGACGTTGGTCGGGTCGAGGGCGAGCGCCCGCTGCATCGCCCACAGGGCGGAGTCGCGCTGCCCCTTCAGATCGAACGCGCTCCCCAGCACCTTCCAGAAGTCCGTCGACTTGGCGAATCGCCGCGTCCCGGCCCGCGCGAAGGAGAGCAGCTGCTGCGTGTCCGCGAGCTGCTGCGCCGCGCCGATCGCGGCCCGTAAGAACGACGAGTCCGCGAGACGTGTGGTGTCGCTCCCCGCCTGCGCCACGAACCCGTCGAGCGTGCAGCGCCACAACTGTCCCTCGATGCACACCCGGGACTTCACGTCCAGCAGCCTCTGGTCCCCGGGATTGTGCGCCAGGCCGTCTTCGAGCACCCCCACCGCCTTCTGGTACTGCTTCTGCTGCCGCAGCAGCTCCGCCACGCCGAGCCGCAGCTGCGTGTTCTGCGGCTCGCCGGCGAGCTCTTTGGTGAACGCATCGATCGCGTCGAGCGTGTCACCCTTGACCTGATAATTACGGGCGATCGTCTCCCACGCCGTGGGATTGATCGAGTCCCCGCGGGTGGCGCGTTTCGCGGCGTTGATGATGCTGTCGACCGGTAACCGCTGAGCTTCGTACACCGTGGCGACGCACAGGTGGGCCGCCGTGAGGTTCGGCTCGATGGCGAGCGCCTTCCGCGCGGCGTCCAAGGCCGAGCTGAGCTGGCCCTTCTGCCGCTTGTCGGTGCACTCGCGCGCGTTTTCTCCCGCACGGACCAGCGTGTTCAGCCGCTGCGCGATCGCCTCGCCCAGCGCGGCCGGCGTGGCGGGGTTACTGCTCGTCACCGTGAACATGAAGGCGTAGCCCGACCCTCCGAGATCCACCACCCGCACGTGGGCGACCAGCGCCGTGCCGCTGCGTTCCAGCGTGCCGGTGGTATAGGCGTCCACGTTCAGGAAACGGGCGAGCAACCGCGCCTGCGCGTCGTCGAGCTGCACGTCGCAAGGGAAGTCGGAGGCCTTGAGGGCCTCGCACAGCTTTGGCTTGGGAACGACCGTCACCTTGTAGCGCGCCATCGCGATCAGCCGGTCGCGCGCCACGTCCATCGTCGCGACGGTGAGCGCCGAGTCCGCCGGGAGCGTGGCGAGCAGCGGCGCGACGAGGAGCTTGGTCGTCGGTTGGGTGATCGCGAGCTGCGCGGGGGCGGCCACACTGCACCAAACCGTCAGTGTGACGGCCAGACGGAGCGTTCTCACGAGGTCGGTCCTCACGTTGCGGGCTGTTACCCCAGTGGGCGAAGAGGGATTCGAACCCCCGACTTCCTGCGTGTAAGGCAGGCGCTCTGGACCAGCTGAGCTATTCGCCCGTCCACGGTGGGTCGACTAGAGGGCCAAGCCTACCGGAAAGAACAGGCAGTAGCCGAGGACGAGCAAGATCGGCGCCGCGGTGGTGGAACCGCGCGACAACAACCAGTAGCCCGCGACGAGCGACAGCGCCGCCGCCGCGAAGCAGAGGTAGTTTCTCGTGCCGAAATGCAGCCGCGAGTGGGGCAGAGCCTGGTCCGGCATAGGCGCGGAGTCTATCCGCCAATTACAGACTCGTCAAGCATTTGGGCCCTCGTCCTCCGGCACCGTCCAGCCCTCGTCGAGACGCGCCCGCCGCACGGCGTCGCGGCGCCGCCGCACCCGCACCAACCAGACGAGCAGCAACGCCAGCATCGCCCAGAACACGCCGACCGCCTCGGCCCACGCGAGCAGCCCGTAGCGCCCCGCCACGTCGCGCTCCCAGCGTGCCTCGAAGTCGCCTTCGGTCACGTGATAGGTCGCCCGCAGCGCCGCGTCCAGCGTCGGCCCGTCGGCCAGCCGGTCGATCAACGGCCTCAGCGCCTCGTGCCCTCCGCCACCCCAACGGGCGAGCAACAGCACGGCGGTGGTGGCGAGCGCGTAGGCGGTCTGCGCGTCGGCCTCATCCGAGCGGAGCGCCTCGTCCACCTGATCGAGATCCATGCGCACGCCCCGCGCGAGCCGCCAGTTGAGCTTGAGCGCCTCGAGCCGGTCCCACTCCCCCGCCGCGAAGGCGGCGTACCCCTCGTCGAACCACAGGGGAACGCGCCAGCGCACGCGCCAGTGGAGCGCCACGTGAGCGAGCTCGTGGCGCAAGGCGCCGGACAGTCGGAGAGTCGGACGGTCCGACAGCAAGACGATCGTCCCGGTCTCTGGGAATGCGGCCCCCTCGCTCCACACCGGCAGGCGTCCCCGGGTGAGCGAGTCGAACAAGGCGCGCGTCGGAGCGAGGATCAGCCGAATGGGGCGGTCGGGCAGAACGCCGACGCCGGGAAAAGGCGGCGTGCGGTCGGCGGCTTCGGCGAGCGCGGCTGCCAGCGGCTGTTGTCCGGGCCACGCCACCGCCGTCACACGCCCCACGGTCACCGCGAGAGGAGCGCGTTCCGGCGAAGGGCCCTGGAGCAGCAGCAGCAGGATCAGGCGCGCGGCGGCTCCTGCCCCTGCAGCACGAGGTCGAGCGTCTCCTTACACTTCTTGCCCCAGGGATTGAACTTGTTGGCCTTGAAGCCGTCGTCCCAGGTGCGCTGCGCCTCTTCGCGGCTCCCGGCGAACCAGTGGGCGCGGCCCAGCTCGTAGTACGCCTCGATCAGGTTGGGCCCGAGCTTCAGCGTCTTCTCGAAGAAGGTCTGCGCGTCCTCGTACATCTCGCGCTGGAGGTACACGAGGCCGAGGTAAAAGTGGGCGTACAGCGTCGCTTTCTTGTCGTTGTCGAGGCGGATGGTCTTCGAGAGGTGCTCGATCGCCTCGCCGAAAATCTTTTTCTTCAGGCAGATATATCCGACGTTGATGCGCGCGAGGGAGTTGGCCGGCTCCTTCATGAGCACCTTCTGGAAGGTCTGGAGGGCGTCGTCGTAGTCCTCGTGCAGCATCTGGGCCCAGCCGAGCAGCGACTCGGCCTGCGTGGCGCCGGGGGAGAGCTGGAGCGCCTTGTGGAGCGCCTGGATCGCACCGGCGTGATCGCCCAGCGAGATCAGGCTCCATCCCTTCTCGATGAACGTAGAGGCGCCGATGTGGTCGGCGTGGATCGCGGGCCGGGCGCCGGTGAACTCCGGCGCCGCCGCCTCGGCGGTGGTGGCGGCGAGCTGCTTGTAGCGCTCCACCAGCGCGCGGATCTGCTCCTTCAGCTCCGACAGATCGGCGATAGCTGCGTCCACCTGCTTGAAGTAGTCGATGATCTCGCGCTTGACGGCCTCGCGCTCGGCGCCGCCCACCGCCGTGTCGAGCTTCCGGGCGATGGCGTCGTAGCGGGCCCGGAGGACCGTCAGGGGCATTTCCGTCATGAGACCTTGGCCGTCGGCTGGACCGCCGCCTCGAGGGCGAGTCGCTCCTTGGCGCTGAGCAGCTGGCCGGTGTTCAGCACGATGATGGTGCGGCCTTCCTTGACGACGAGGCCGGCGACGTACTCGGCCGCGAGACCCTTCACGATCTTCGGCGGCGCCGTGATCTCGGTGGCCGCGACCTGCAGCACCTCCGTGACCACGTCCACCACCACCCCGATCTTGCCGCCGTCCCACTCGAGGATCACCGTCCGAGTCTCTTCCTTGAGCGGCGCGGGGACGTTGAGGCGCTTGCGCAGATCGATCAGCGGGACCGCGCGACCCTGATAGCGCAGCACCCCTTCGAGAAAGTCGGGAGTCTTGGGGAGCGGTGCCGGAGCCTCGTAACGGAGGATGCGTTCCACCTGGAAAATATTGAAGGCGAAATCCTGCCCGGCGACCTTGAAGGCGACGAGCTGGACGTCGTCCCCCCCCCCTCCCCCTCCCCCTACCTCGGCGCTCATCCGATGCGGTCCTCGAGCACGGCCAGGTCGAGGATCGGCACCAGGCCCTCCTGGCGCCGCGCGACACCCCCCGCCCAGGGGAGCGATTCCCCCGGCGGCACGGGGAGCGTGGGCTCGCGCACCACTTCCTCCGCATCGTCCACCTCGAAGGCGACGCAGCGCTGGCTGCCACCCAGGGTCACGAGCACCGTCGTGGCTCCTCGCTCCGCGGGGGGCGGGCCGTCAGCCAGCAGGGCGCCGAGGTGCACCAGCGGCACCAGCCGCCCCCGCAGCGGGGTGACCCCGCGCATCGCCGGGAGCACGCGCGGCACGTCGAGCACTTCCCCCAGGTCATCCACCTCGAGGACGCGCCCGAGCGGCAGGCCGTAGGGCCGGCCCGCGACCCGGACGAGGAGGTAGCCGGTGCTCACGGTGCGGGCTCGTGGGCTCGGCGTCGTGCCAGCTCCGCCGCCACGCGGTCCGCCATCTGCCGCAGCGGCAACACGGCGTCCACTCCGCCGGCCTGCACGGCGGCGCCGGGCATGCCGGCGATGACGGCGGACTCGCGGTCCTGGGCGAGGCCGGTGCCGCCGGCGTCGTGGATGGCGCGTAGTCCCGCCGCTCCGTCGCGCCCCATGCCCGTCAGCACCACGCCCACGGCGTTGGGGCCGAACACCTGGGCGACCGACCGGAACAACGGGTCGGCCGCGGGGCGCACCCCCCAGACCGGGGCGCTCTGGTCGAGCGCAATCTCGGGGCCGTCGGGCGTGGCGGTCACTCGCATATGATAATCGCCCGGCGCCACGTACGCCGTGTCCACCACGATCGGCGCGCCGTGATCCGCCTCCACGACGCGCAGCGCGCTCATCGAGTCGAGCCGCTCGGCGAGGCTGCGCGTGAACTTTGGGGGCATGTGTTGCGCGACGAGGACGGCGGCCCCGCGACCGGTCGGCAGGCGGGGCAGGAGGTCGGCGAGGGCGCGCGGCCCGCCGGTCGAGGCGGCCACCGCCACGGCGAGCCGGGCGCG
>WNGH01031309.1_pt1 | contig 11022 bp, 8 predicted proteins | sample 5400631 | NCBI WGS metagenome assembly WNGH01 (sample SAMN13153373, study PRJNA577476) | soil metagenome | isolation source: 115 cm soil or saprolite under Garry oak tree replicate 1 | place: USA:California | collected 2016-06-15 | reverse complement strand
TACCCCCGAACAGTAAGCCGGAAGCAACAGAGTCCAAAGCCCTTACCACAAGCCAGAGGTCCCACAGAAAGACTGGCGGGGGATTTGCAAGTCATTTTTGGTCACAAGTTGACGGCACCTTGTGGGCACGTCTGGGCCGCGTAAGCGTTTGAACAGCGCAGGCCACGTCATGTTCGCATCAGCAGACAACCACAACGACGCCCTTGGCGTGTAAGAAGGCAGGAGTTCTCAAAGTGCCGAGAGCGAACGCACGATTGGCAGCCGGAAGCTAACGGTGCCCCTTGGAAGATCGATTTTGCGAGCCACGACGTTTAGAAGTGTACCAGACGCACGACACCAAGGTCGCGATGTAGCCATCAAAATCCTACCGGAAGTATTTGCCCACGATCCCGAAAGGCTTTCCCGTTTTCAGCGCGAAACGAAGACGCTGCCTTCGCTGAACGATCCCGACATCGCGACGATTTATGGTTTGGAGCAGAGCAATGGTGGGGCCGTTCCAGAACCTCGCCAGACAGATCGCCTGGGCCCTGGAAGCTGCACAAGAGAAGGGCATCATCCACCGCCTGCCACGCATTTGAAAATTACTGGTTCGTGCGGTAGGTCGAGGCAGGGAAGCCTTTCGCTGATTGGTTATAACCAAACATTTAATACAGCAAGTCTTGCATTCCGCCGTTCTTCGGACTACACTCACCAAACTTCTGGGAACCCTGGTAACCTCGTTATAACTGGGCCAAGAACGGGCGGGTCAACCGAACCCTAGCGCGAGCGAGGTACATCCCAGTGAATCCGGCGCTTCGGACCAACGTCCTTCTAGTTGTCGGTAATCATCTTCTCTGCAAAGCACTGAGCCGCATTCTGCAAAAGAGACCAGATATATTCGTGAGTGCACAATCCGCCGACCTATCAAATATAGCGCCGATTATTGTGCGATCAGAGAGTGATGTGATTCTACTGGATTCGGTCACCGCAACTGCCTTGACCCGCCAAAGTGGGATCCGGGTGCGGGATCTAAATCCCAACGCGCAGGTACTATTGATTGGGATGGACGCCGACGAGTGTGCTTTCCTAAGGGCTGTACGTGCAGGTGTGAGCGGGTATTTGCTGAACGAGGCATCGGCGGCGGACGTAATAGCCGCCATTCGCTCCGTAGCTCGAGGCGAAGCGGTCTGCCCATCCCAACTCTGCAAGGCTTTATTCGATAGCTTTGCAGGAGTGAGGAAATTCACTCCTGCTGTGCAAAGGATGAGGCCTCGGTTGACGCGGCGGCAGCAGGAACTACTTCCTATGATTGCTCGCGGCCTCACCAATAAAGAGATCGCATCGCACCTGAACCTCTCTGAACAAACGATAAAGAATCATATACATCGAATGCTTCGCAAGGTAGGAGCCAGCGACCGCTTACAAGTCATCGAAATCTCCCGCGTTGAGGATTTCGCTAATTAGTTGCCGCTCGCAGGCAGGCTGCTTCCAAATCCGTTTGTCATATCCGCCTGGTACTCCATAGGTACTTCCTAGGTACCGTCCTTGGTACCAAGCCTATGTACGGGATCGGGTACCTTTGAGAACCCCGTCTGTAGGTCTTTTTTGAATCTTTTTTGGCCCTTCCCGGCACGCTACATAGCCGTTAGGGTGCCCAGGGCAGATGCCTCCAGTGGCTAAAGCAATTCGCGTCGCAGTGGCCAACCAGCCCCGATTGATGCGGGAGCTAATGGTGATGACCTTGGGCGACGAAGAAGATGTTGAGGTTGTTGCGGAAATTATTGATGAGAGGGAAATCCCCCGAACCATTGAAGAGACTAGGCCGGAATTCTTGATTGTTTCGTTGGATTCGGCGCGTTTTGGCGCCGAGGCACGTGAAGCGATGTTGCGACGGCATCCCGATATGAAAATCCTGGCGCTGGCCAGTGATGGTAATTCGTTCGCTGTCTTTTCAGCCTTAGACGGAATTAGTACGGTGATCCACGAAGGCTCGGAAGAGGAGATTCTCAGAGTCATGCGTGACCATTCACAAGTAAGCGGAGGTGGCTAGCCGTGGAGGCCCGGACCACTAAGGAGTGCAGCTTTAATGCGGCGGTACTTTCGGTCTCGCTCTGTCTATTGTTCCCTTCATTCGCTGCGGTTGCTCGAGCGCAGCAGCCTACAGACGAGCGCGTAATTTCCAACTCGGAACTCGCCAAAGACAATCTCGATCGAGTTGCCGCTTCGGAAGCACAAATTACCGCGGTATTGAACGCGAATCCTGGATTATTTGTGGAGTTGAAACGCTGGATCGCGAAAGACGCAGCCGATCGCGCGCAGATCATAAAAGATACGGATCTAACTGACTCGGCCATTCTCTCGCGGCTGGCGAACGATAGCCGATTCCGGGCCGCTGCTACGCGCCTGCTGCAACAGTATGGATATCTACTGCCGAAGGCGAATCCCGATTCCCAAGTCGGCCGCGAACAGGCGGCTCTAGAACAGGAGCGGATTCGGGAGCTCGTGGCAGCCCAGCAAGCTCAATCAAGTCAATTAGCCAAATGCGATGCCTTGTCCGGTCGCGCTGATCCGAGCTGCCAGACCCAGAAACAACCGCAGAAGGCAAATCAGACAAACGGCCCGAATCCTGCGGAATTGCCCAAAGACAGAGACTTCGATCAACTCCTAACAAACCCCGTGCCGCAGCCGGTTAGTGGCAATGGCTCACTTCTAAGAACGAGGGCCAGTTCGCTCGGAGGGAGCGCTGCTGCTGGTGTGCAGGCCGCGAGTGATGGCGACCTGACGCTCCTGCCGATCTCCTACGACCGAACAGCGCTGCCCGATCCTGATTCTCCCCTACAGCCGTCTCCGTCCACCGCGGTGACACGGGGCGGAGCGATGAAAGTGAATGACCCGGAAGAAGAGAACCTGCTCGCCTCGGGCGGAATGATGAAACGAAACAGCCCAGAAGGCGAAACTCTGCTCGAGACCGGCACGCCAGCAAAAGATCGCCGCTGGTCACCGTATTCCGATATTCCTTCTGTTTACGACATATTCGCTCACGCCGGGAGTTTTTCGGCTTCGATTGAGCGTTTTGGCCAGAAGGTATTTGAAAATCCGCCAGCCGCGGCGGGCACGATTCCCATCGACTTTCCGGCGTCGCCGGATTACGTACTTGGTCCGGGCGACGGCTTAACGATCGATCTCTGGGGCGGCGTTTCGCAGCGCCTGGTACGCACGGTCGATCATGAGGGACGCATCGCGCTTCCGGAAATCGGGCCCATGTTGGTCAATGGTCAGAGTCTGGGAGATGTGCAGCAGTCGGTGCAGCGATTGCTGCGCACGCAATTCCGCGATCTTTCGGCTGATGTATCGCTCTCCCGATTGCGCACCGTGCGTGTCTACGTTGTGGGCGATGTAAACCATCCTGGTCCTTATGATGTGAGTTCCCTTTCCACGCCGCTCAACGCCTTGCTCGCTGCCGGCGGACCGACTTCGGGCGGATCGATGCGCATCGTGAAACACTATCGCGGGGATGCGCTCGTGCAGCAGGTTGATTTGTATGACCTGCTTTTGCGCGGCGTGCGTACCGACATCAAGCGATTGGAACCGGGCGACACCCTGCTCCTGCCTCCGGTAGGTTCGCTGGTTCAGATGGACGGCATGGTGCGGCGCCCGGCAATCTACGAGTTGCGTGGTGAGACGACACTTGCGCAAGCCATCGATATGGCCGGAGGAATTCTTCCCACGGCCGCGCTGAGCCACATCGAAGTCCAGCGGCTCGAGTCTCACGAAAAGCGCACGATGCTGAGCTTGGATGTCTCGGGCACGACAGACGCCAGCGAGATCGAAGCGAAGCTGGCGGCATTTCAGGTTCAGGATCGCGACGAGATCCATATCTTTCCGATCGCCACGTTCAATCAGGACGCGGTGTATTTGCAGGGCCACGTGCTCCGGGCCGGGCGCTACGCCTACAAGCCGGGCATGAAGCTGACGGACCTGATTTCGTCCTATACCGACTTGATGCCAGAGCCGTCCACGAAGTACGCCGAGATCATTCACCTGAACCCGCCTGATTACCACCCCAACGTCGAAAGTTTCGATCTTGCTGCGGCTCTGTCCAATCCTGCGGCAGCGCCGCAACTGAAACCGCTCGATACTGTGCGCATCTTTAGCCGCTTTGATTTTGAAGATGCACCGACCGTTTCGGTAAGTGGAGCCGTGCGCCACCCGGGGACACTCCAGACCTCCGGGCAGGTCCACTTCCGCGACGCTGTCGAGCTGGCGGGCGGCATCACTCCGGATGCCGCCATGGATTCGGCTCAGATCATCCGCATACTGCCGGACAGCTCCTTGAAGATGGTAAGCGTTCGTCTGAAAGAAGCGCTTGAGGGAGATTCGGTCAGCAATATTTTGTTAGAGCCGCGCGACCGCATCCTGATCCAACAGAACGCATTTCGAGCCGACACGCCCTCAGTTGAAATTGCAGGCGAAGTGGCGAAGCCGGGGAGATACCCACTGAGCGGTAGTTTGCGGGTTTCAGACCTGATTCAGCTTGCTGGAGGATTCAAGCGCAGCGCCTACACCGAAACGGCGGATCTCACTCGCTTCGATCCCAAGGCCGGCGAAAACAAATTAGGCGAGCACATCGAAGTCAGTATTCCGGCCGCACTATCCAGTGATCTCAGTAAAGATCCCACTCTTCGCGACGGTGACGTTTTGACCATCCGGCAGCTCTCCGGCTGGAACGACATCGGCGCCTCCATAAACCTACAAGGGGAAGTTGAGCACCCAGGAAGTTACGGGATCAAGCCGGGCGAACGTCTCAGCTCCGTGCTGAAGCGGGCCGGGGGTTTCGCACCGCAGTCTTATGTCTATGGCGCAGTCTTCACGCGCCCGGAAGTGCAGGCCATAGAAGAGCAGTCTCGGTCGGAGACTCATTCAGCGCATCCGGGGTGAAGAGGCAGAGCTGGCGCCCATGCCCAGCGACGACACCGACAAAAAAACGGCCAAACAGAATGGCATGCAACAGCTTGAGGCCATGCTCGGCCGTCTGCAAGAGCGACCACCCACTGGCCGCATGGTCGTGCGCATCTCCGCAAATCCAAAACAATGGGAAGGCGGCCCCAACGACCTCGTGGTGCGTAGCGGCGATACGCTGTTGGTTCCAAAAACCCCCAACTTCGTTCTCGTCTACGGCGCGGTCTACAACCAAACAGCGATTACGTACAGGCCCGGCCGGAATGCTCGCTGGTATCTGGCCCAAGCCGGCGGACCGAACCAGCTTGCAGACAAGCAGGCTATTTTTGTCATTCGCGCTGACGGATCGATCGTAGGCGGGCAATCTTCCGACGGGTGGTTCAGGGGGAATCCGTTGGGCACGGCTTTACGTCCGGGCGATATGGTTGTTGTTCCGGAGAAAGCGGTTGGGCAAAACCAAAAGTGGAAGACCATTATGCAGGCCGCGACCACGATTTCTTCGATCGGTACATCAGCGGCAATCGCGGCCAGGTTCTGAGGAACGAATCGGACAAGTGCACACGCTTGGGGCAAATGTTTTCTTCAGTCTGATCATTCTTGCAATGGTGGGAACGACTCTGCGTGCACAAGACGCGACGGAGAATGCAGGGCAGCTCTTGCCAGACAAAACGGATACCAAGCGAGTGAATGACGCCGACGAATTTTCGGAAAGCCGGCTCGGTTTTTCGTTGCTGAAGAATATCACTCTCGACCAGAAGACCATATGGACGAGCCCTTTCCACTTGCGTTCGGCTGACGCCACTTGGCTTTTTCCTTTCGCGACCGTGACTGCTCTCTCTATCGCCACCGACCGCTCCTTCGTTCATGCCCTCTCGAGCAATCCGCAGAAATTGAACCGCTATCGCAGTTTCTCGAATGATGGTGTGGCCGCGCTCGTCGGCGTGGGGGCTGGTTCTTATCTTTGGAGCTATATCTCGCACGACGAGCACGAGAGAGAGACGGGAATTCTTTCCGGTGAGGCCGTAATTGATAGTCTGCTTACCACGCAGGCTCTCAAGTATTCTTTTGGCAGGGAGCGGCCCACCGCGGATCAAGGTCGGCTAGATTTTTTCAAGCGCGGCAATTCATTCCCGTCGGATCATGCTGCGGCGGCTTGGTCCGTCGCGACGGTCATGGCGCACGAATATCCCGGCTTCGTCACCAAGACGTTGGCGTACGGGCTGGCCACAGCCGTGAGTGCGTCGGCGGTGATCGGCAAAGACCACTCGGCTTCCGATGCCCTGGTTGGCAGCGCCATCGGATGGCTGATCGGCCGACAGATTTATCGTGCGCACCACAACCCTGACCTGGGTGGAGGTGTATTCGGCGCCCTTCCTGGAGCGAGCGATGGCGAAGGAGAACGCGATCCACACAAGATGGGTTCGCCATTTGTACGGCTCGATAGTTGGGTCTATCCGGCATTCGAGAGACTGGCGGCACTGGGCTACGTCCAGACTGCGATCATGGGGCTAAAGCCTTGGACCAGAATCGAATGCGCACGGCTCGCAGACGAAGCTGCCGAGAAATTGGAGCAGGGCGGAGCACTGAACCAAGAGGCAAGCCAACTGCAAACCCGGCTGCGGCAAGAGTTCTCCTATGAGTTCGGGCTTCTCGACGGAAATCGAAATCTCACGGCTAATGTCGATTCGATCTATATGCGAGCCGTATCAATTAGCGGACCGGCCCTGACCGATAGCTATCATTTCGGGCAAACGATCGCTTACGATTTCGGCCGCCCATTTGAGCGCGGAATGAACGGACAAGTCGGCGGATCCTTCAGTGCGTCTGCGGGACCGCTGACGATATACGTTCGCGCGGAATATTATACACAACATGCAGCTGATAGTCGGTCAACAGAGTCTTTCCTGGTCTCCATCGCCCGACTCGATGATGTGGAGTAACAACATACAGCCAGTGAGCATGGTCCGTTTGGTGAATGCTGAGCCCTTTTCCCTTCCGAGCTTTCTTCGGTATTTAGGACCTGTACGGATCGACCAGTTTTTTGGACGCTTGGAAGGACATCCTTACGTACCGAGACCATTTGTGTACGGGCAAAAAATCAATGTGAAGCCCTTCCCGTTCTTGGAACTGGGATTCGGACGCAGAAGCATGCTTGGAGGCACGGGAGGCGACCCGCTTACTGCAGGCAATCTTGTTCATAGCCTTCTTGGCCTGGCAACCGGGGGCACTGCTTCAAATCTAGGGTCGGTGCCGGGTGACAATGATTCGGAAATGGACTGGACCTTTTATGTTCCGAAACTTCGGAACTACATCGTCCTCTACGGAGATGCCTACGCGGAAGACGACATCTTGCCGGTGCAGAACCCGCCGAGGAATCCTTGGCATCCTGGAATATACATCACGCGAATCCCTGGAGTTCCCAAACTTGATTTTCATATGGAAGGAGTTTCGACAGAGTCTTCGTGCGGGATAATCGGCCCGGGCAACCATGGATGTGCGGGAAATCGGGGTCTTTATAGTTATTATAATACCAGCTATCGCGACGGGAACACGAACAATGGCAATTTGATCGGAAACACGGTCGGCCGAGAGGGCCGGACGATCCAATTCTGGTTTACCTATTGGTTCTCGCAGCGAAGCACCCTGCAATTCATCTACAGGCACAACACAGTCAACCCAGATTTCGTTCCGCAAGGGGGGGCCTGGCAGGACTACGGATTGAGGAATGAGATGCATCTACAGAACGGCTTTTATGTGAAAAGCGAGCTCCAATACGAGCATATTTCCCGCTACCCCATACTGTTCAACGGACCGCAAAGGAATTTCACGGTGACCTTGGAAGTGGGCTTTTCTCCAGAGAGAAGGAAATGACCCACAACCTCGCCGAGGGGCCCAGTCGAACGTGACAACTTCAGTGCAGTTCACGTTCTGGCCTCATTCGTGGAATGAGCCGGTGCGAAATCGGTATGGAAGGTAAGAGCGGAGGGAAGGAGAGACGTGACGCAGACAGCAGCCAAGCCGCAGCCTGAGACCACAGCGCAGCCGGTTGTGGGAAAGGTTTTGCTGCCGGAAATGCTGTTCGAGGATTCGCGCGAGTGGCAAGCGGAACAGCTGCGTCTGCTTTGGGGACGTCGCCGGTTCTTTTTCCGAACTGGGGCAATCGGTCTCCTCGTCTCAACTCTGGTCGCGTTCATGATCCCGAAATCCTACACGTCGACCACGCAGCTCATGCCGCCGGATCCGCAATCCACCTCTGGTATGGCCATGATGGCGGCGATGGCAGCGAAGGCAGGAGGAGGACTAGGAGCCGTGGCCGGAGACTTACTCGGGGTCAAGAGTTCGGGTGCGCTGTTTATTGGCGTTCTGAGGAGCCAGACATCGCAGGACCGCCTCATCCAACAGTTTGATTTGAAAAAAGTTTACGCCACGCGCCTCGTCATGGATGCGCGGACGAGACTCGATGAAAACACATCGATTTCAGAGGATAAGAAGAGCGGCATTATCACCATCAGCGTGACGGATCACACTCCGCAGCGGGCAGCGGCCCTCGCGAGCGCCTATGTCGACCAATTGAACATGCTCGTTTCCGAACTGTCCACTTCTTCCGCGCACCGTGAACGCGAGTTTCTCGAGGAGCGCCTCAAGGTCGCGAAACAAGACTTGGATGATGCCTCCAACCAACTCGCGCAATTTTCCAGCAAGAACAACACGCTTGATATCCAGCAGGAGGGAAAGGCGATGCTGGATGCTGCGGGAACAATTGCCGGCGAGATGATCGTAGCACAATCGGAGCTCGAGGGGCTCCGCCAGATCTATACCGACAACAATTCTCGCGTCCATTCTCTAAACGCTCGCGTTGGGGAACTTCGCAAGCAACTCGAAAAGCTCGGTGGTACGCAAGATCCAGGAAACCGTCTACGAATTGCTAACCGAACAGTACGAGCTCGCTAAAGTGCAAGAGGCAAAGGAAACCCCCAGCGTCAAAGTACTAGATTCGGCCAGAATCCCGGAGAAGAAATCGTTCCCGCCGCGCCTTGTGATCATGTTCCTTGGCACATTTTTTGTTTTTTGTTTATCCGTGGTTTGGGTGTTGGGATCAGCGCGTTGGCAAGAGGCCGATCCACAAGATCCTCGTAAAGTCTTGCTGCACGAAGTGGCTGGCACCCTGAAGGCGCAGATGCCATGGGTTTCGCGGAACGGAGCTGGAGCGGCTTCCAGGGAAAAAGATTCTGTGAGTCAGGGCCACGGCGGCGGTCCGCTTTCGGGCGGGGATTGAAGCCGTAGAACTGGCTCTAAGTAGCAGAACAATAAATGGTTAGGTCACATATGACCCTGTGAGTGACGGGGCGAAGCTGTATGTGGAGTTCGTTATGGCATCTTCGACTTCAACGATAGCAGCGGACGGAGCGGCAGGTTATTCCGGTGCGGTTGCGCTGCCAGCGCTTTGGGCCGAACAGCACTGGTACGCCGCGTACACCTGTGCACAGCACGAGAAGCGCGTCGCGGCGGAACTGGGGATGCGCGAGGTCGAACGTTTTCTTCCGCTGTATAGTTCCGTGCGGCGCTGGAAAGACCGGCGCGTGACCCTGGACTTGCCACTCTTTCCCGGATACGTTTTCGTGCGGCTGGCGCTGCGCGATCGCCTGCGCGTGTTGCAGATTCCAAGTGTCGTTCGCCTGGTCGGCTTCAATGGATTGCCCGCCGCGCTTCCGGAAGAGGAGATGGAAATCCTGCGCTCCGGGCTTTGCCGGAGCTTGCGCGCCGAGCCGCATCCGTTCTTGACAGTTGGCCGGCGTGTGCGGATTACAGGCGGTCCTTTCGCAGGGCTTGAGGGTGTATTGAAGCGGAAGAAGAACAGTCTGAGGGTGGTGGTATCTCTTAGCCTTATCGAGCGCTCCGTGGCCGTGGATGTGGACGTCGCAGACGTGGCCCCAGCCTTCTAGAGACGCACCAGATTACCGCAAACAGTTGAAATGACCGAAACGGCAAAAAATCATAACGGACACTTAACCAGTGGACGCCTGCTGGCCCGCAACGCGGTCTGGAACCTGCTCGGCAACGGCGCGCCGATGATCGTGGCCGTTGCGTGCATACCCATCCTGATCCGGGGTCTGGGCGAGGCCCGCTTTGGGGTGCTGACTCTGGCCTGGGCTCTAATCGGCTACGCCAGTCTGTTTGACCTCGGCCTGGGCCGCGCGCTCACGCAGCTGGTGGCGAAGAAATTGGGGGCAGGGGAGGAACGAGAAATTCCCTCCCTCGCCTGGACCTCTCTTCTGCTGATGCTGCTGCTCGGACTCGCAGGAACTGCGGCCGTATTGTTGATTTCGCCCTGGCTAGCCGGACGCGGATTGAACGTGCCGGGCCCGCTGCGGAACGAGGCACTGCAATCGTTCCGGCTGCTCGGGCTTTCCATTCCCTTTGTGATCACCACCGCGGGCTTGCGCGGCTTGCTGGAGGCGCACCAGCGCTTCGGCCTGATCAACGCTCTCCGGGTTCCGATGGGGGTGTTCACGTTTGCCGGGCCGCTGCTGGTCTTGCCGTTTTCGAAGAGCGTGGTTCCGGTGGTCGCCACGCTGGTCGTCGGACGGATCGTTGCATGGGCGGCTCACTTGCTGCTGTGCCTGCAGGTTCTACCAGAATTACGCCGTTCTATTGCGTGGCAGCGGTCCGCAGTGGGCCCGCTACTGAGCTTCGGGGGCTGGATGACGGTCACCAATGTGGTCAGCCCGCTCCTGGTCACTCTCGATCGGTTTTTGATAGGTGCGCAGGCGTCCATGACCGCGGTCGCCTACTACGCAACGCCGTTTGAGATCGTTACTAAATTCTTGCTTTTCCCCAGCGCGTTAATGGGAGTAATGTTTCCCGCCTTCTCAGCGAGCTTTGCGCACAATGGCGAGCGCACTGCAGTCCTCTTTGGCCGAAGCGTTAAGTCCCTCTTTCTGGTGTTGTTTCCAGTCATGTTGTGCACAGTCGCTCTGGCTCAGAATGGCCTGAAGCTGTGGCTGGGCCCAGAATTCGCGCTGCAGAGCTTTCGCGTGCTGCAATGGCTGGCGGTGGGCGTATTCATCAACAGCCTGGCGCAGG
>WNGH01038189.1_pt1 | contig 11023 bp, 9 predicted proteins | sample 5400631 | NCBI WGS metagenome assembly WNGH01 (sample SAMN13153373, study PRJNA577476) | soil metagenome | isolation source: 115 cm soil or saprolite under Garry oak tree replicate 1 | place: USA:California | collected 2016-06-15 | reverse complement strand
CCTACTCTCCTTTCTCCTGGCTATCCCTTCCCGTGTTGCTCCCAGAAGCGCGCCAGCCCCTGTGGGTAGTTGCGCGTGATCAGCTCGCGCGGGCTGTTGCTGTACCAGTGTGTAGGAAAGAGGGCAGTGTAATTGCTATAGGTAAAGCGCTTGTCGAGCAACGCGATGATCCCCACGTCGGTTTCCGAGCGGATGAGGCGGCCGGCGGACTGCACGACGCGGTTCATGCCGGGGTAGAGATAGGCATAGGCGAAGCCATGCTCATATTTATCTTCGTAGTACGTGCGGATCAGCTCTTGCTCAAAATCGACCCGCGGCAGGCCCGGGCCGACAATGATGACGCCAATCAGCATCTCCCCAGGATAATCCACCCCCTCGGCAAAAATACCACCCTGCACAGCCAGCAAGAGCACCGGGTCAGCATCGCGCTGCTGCAGACGGGCAAGCACGGCAGCGCGGTCGGCTTCAGACACGCTTTCGGTCTGCTCGATCAGACGCTGTGCCGGGTACTGCAGCCAGGAGCGCACCAGGCGCAGGTAGGCAAAGCTCGGGAAGAAGACCGCGTAGTTCCCGGCATGTTGGGCCACGATAGTATCAATGATCTGGGCCGTGCGTGGCGCATCGCGCTCACGTTCGCGGTAGGTGGTGGAGATCTCAGGGATGACCATAATCTTGCGATTGGCCGCCGGAAACGGTGCGGGAACCTCGGCCGTAAAGGTGCGCTCGGTGGGAAAGCCCAGCACATCCTGGTAAAAGGGGAACGGCGTCAGCGTGGCGGACATGGCCACGACGCTGTGGAACCCCCGCAGGCGCTCGTGCAAGAAGCGTGAGGCATCTTTGCACAGCACTTTAAATAGGGCGTCGTCTGGAGAGTGTTGATAAATATACGAAAATTCATCGCCACCGAGGGCTAGCACATCGCACAGGCGCTGCCAGGCGTAGTAAAAATCCTGCAGAGGGTCACCACCGGAGAGGGGGCCCGTGCGGCGCCGGTAGATGACGTAATCGGCCATCAGGGCTTCGAGGTGGCCGCGCAGTGCAGCGATGAGGTCCCACGGTGGGGTCACCAGGGTCGGCTCGTCGACCTGAGGGTGGGCCTCCTCGTAGAGCTGTGGGAAGAGATCGTCCAGGGCCATAAAAAAGGCTTCAAAGTCACGAAACAGGCGGGCCGGTTCATCGGCACAGTAGCTCAGGAGCTGGCGCACACGACGCTGCCGCAGCACGGGGGAGTAGTAATCGCGCCCACGGGCATACAGATTATGCGCTTCGTCAATGATCAGCACACAGTCGTCGTACGACCTGTCCTGAAAGAAGCGCCGCAGGTACGACCCAGGATCGAAGACGTAGTTGTAATCGCCAATGATGACGTCCGCCTCGATGGCCACGTCCAGCGATAGCTCAAACGGACAGACACGGTAGTGCTGGCCCACCTCGGCACAGACCTCCGGTCCGATCACCGGCAGATCCAGCAGCCCCCCGACAATCCCAGAGCGCTCCAGCTTGCCGGCATAATCACGGGCAAACTCACAGACATTTTCGTGACAGTAGTAGACCTCATTCAGGCAGCTCTTTTCCTTGGCACGTAGGTGCACGGCAGACAGCTGTACGCCCTGCTGGGCCAGCTGCCGCAGGGTATCCACTGCCAGGGTCTGCTGCGTGGTTTTGGCGGTCACGAAGAAGACGCGCAGGCCATCGCGTAGGGCGTGCTCCACGGCGGGGTACAGCGCGGCGATGGTTTTGCCGATCCCGGTCGGGGCCGACAGCAGCACGCAGCTCTGGTCGCGCATGGCCAGCCGCACCTGCTCCATCATGGCCTCTTGATGTGGACGCAGGGTCTGGAAGGGAAAACGCAGCGCGGCCAGGCTACTGCGACGGCGCATGGCACGGCTCGCCCGGGCTTCATAGCTGGCCAGGATGCGCCGCACCTGCTGCACGAGGAAGGCCTCGCCAGCAGTATCTTCTGGTACGACCAGCAGGACTTTAGTGGCGTTATCCGCCAGGTTCACGAAGACGAGATGACCGTGCACTGGCCCGCTGTGCTGCTGGCGCAGCAGGCGGACGTAGAGCGTGAGCTGTTGCTCATAGGCTGGATAATCGCCCAGAGTAATAGCGTTAAAATGTTCGGGGGGGACAAGCAGGCTTTTGATTTCTTCGACGATCAACGTGTCGTGCTCTTCGTAGAGGCCATCGATGCGCCCCTGGATATGCACCGTGTAGCTATCAATGAGGAATTGCTGGCGGATGGTGACTTCGGCACGATAGGAGGGCAGCGTCTCCTGCTGCGCGGCCTGACGCACCGTGTGCACCTCACGCCCCATAGCAGCGCGACTCCGCAGGGCTGGCGTCAGTGACACGCTGCCCGGAAACGCAGTCGTGTCCACCAGATCACGAATACTCAGCCACAGCATCCGGGTGGTGGGGTCAAATCGTATGGCCATGTCTACTTTGACAGAAAAAGATGCAGATCACTTATTGACCGGATGACATACGAGCCCCCTGAGGACCGACGGGGCAAAGCCACGCTGGAATAATGTGGGAAGGTCCATACTGACACTCCTGCAGGATGCTCATGTGCAAGCATCGCAGATCTGGACCCGATTGTCTACTGCTGGCTTAATGACGGATGACATACGCTCCTCCGTATCTATGTCAGCTCGACATTCCAATACGCCTCGCTCAGAAAGTGCGACCAACTGTCAATCCGCACGCGGCATGTCGCGTAGAACGGCTGCCACTGCGGGCGACCGGGCTTTTTGCGGAGGACCAGGCCCGCCTGCTCTGGGGTTCGGTTTGCTTTGTGCCGGTTGCACGGCACGCAGGCCAGGACGCAGTTCTCCCAGCTTGAGACACCCCCTTGCGACCGTGGCACCACATGATCGATCGTCAATTCTGCACTTCCGGGTCGGGCGCCGCAGTACTGACAGATGCAGCGATCACGCTGAAAGACGTTCCTGCGGCTGAATGGTACCGTCAGGATCGGCAAGCGATCGTACCTTGTTAAGGTGACGACTTCCGGTACGCGCAGCCGCAACCGCGGCGTGGTAATAGTGGGTTCACCTTCCTGCGGCCGGAGCGCCGACCAATCCGCCCAGGTGTATAACTGGTAATCCACTGGATCGACTACCTGGGCGGCGGCATTCCAGACCTGTACCAGAGCACGGGCCACCGTCGTCACCCGGACTGGCTGCCAGTGTCGGTTCAATACCAGTGTGGCTCCAGACCACAAAGGACCATAGGGTGTCTGGGGGGAGTCGAACCCCGCGCCGCGACTGTCACAGAGTCGCATGCCAGACCGCTACACTACAGACACCATAGCGACTTTTTGTCATACAAGTGTGAAAGCGTCCCCGGTGGGATTTGAACCCACGATCTCCACCGTGACAGGGTGGCGAGCACTCCGGGCTGCTCCACGAGGACGTTTGTTGCAGAGCGTCAGCTGTGCCTGGTAAGACACGCGAGCCCACAAAAGGTTCGCTGAAAAAATTTCTGTGAACCTTCTGGCACTTGAGGTGTCTAAAGAGTATATTCAACTGATCCGCTTTTGGACAATACCTGCATAAGCTCTTGCATACATGACCATTGGGGGAGAGTATGACGACGCTACGCATCGCGCCACACACCGATTGGCTGGTCCTCAAGCACGAGGGCATGGTGCGCGATGATCACGCTATCGGCGCCTTACAGGGTCCCAGTGGTGTCTTTTTGCCCTGGCTGTTTGGTACACATCCGGACTCCCATTGCTGTCGGCCGTGGTCGGGAGATGGAGCGAGAGCCAAACGCCAGGGCATCACAGCCTGCTCACTGGGCAACTAAGACCAATTCCGCGTTATAAACTGGCTCAGAACCTCGCCAATCCCGATCTTCTCGGGGATGTGGTGCACTGTGTCACTGCATCTGGTGGGTTGACATAAACTATTTTTTTCTCTCTGTCGAGTGTAGCCATGTGTCAGCAGATAGACATTGTCGGGTTAGTGACACGAGCACAAAGTGGGGATAGGCAGGCCTACAGCAGGCTGTACGCACACTTCCAGCCGAGTGTGTATGCCATCGCCCTGGCATACCTGCGTGACACGCAGGCGGCCCAGGAACTGACCCACGACGTGTTGGTGCAGGCGTTTGAGAAGCTCAGCCAACTGCGCCAACCCGCCGCCTTTCCAGGCTGGCTCCGCCAGATGGCCACGCATATGGCGATCAACCGCGTGTCACGTCATAGCCAGAGCACGTACGCCACGGATGTGGTACTCGATGAGATGACGGCACCCAGTGCCTCACCGCTTGAGCAGCTCATTAGCCGTGAGCAGATCACCCAGGTGCGGCAGAGCTTGGCGCGCTTAAAACCCCTGGATCGCAATACGCTGCTGGCGTTCTACTACGATGGCCAGTCCCTTGAAACGATCAGTCAGCAGGTCGCGGCGCCAGTTGGTACCATCAAACGGCGTCTGCACGTGGCGCGTCAACGGCTGCGGCAAGAGCTGGCATGGGTTGAGTGATTGTTACATGTGTGGGTCGGTAGCTGAGATGGTGTAGCGCCTGGCTGAAGATCAGGAGACGAGGATTCGAGCGCCTCCCGGCCCACTCGGCAGCACAGGACGTAGGAAAGCCCGGTAATCCGCCAGCCTTGGGAGCTGGAGAGCGTGGGTTCAAATCCCAGCCACAGCAAGCGGTCCTGAGACACGACAGAGCCTGCTATTGGTCGAGGAGAGTAGCGTGCGTGGTGTGCCGGCGCGACGCTTTTTCTCGCTCTTGACTCTGTGGCTTGAGGCGTTTATGCTGCCGTGGGCTGTGCAGTCCATGACACTTTTTCCTTCCAAGGGGAGACCACGGTATGGCTGTCGTCGAAACTGAGCGTCGCGGCCAGGTGATGGTGATCCGTATGAACCGGCCTGAGCGTCTCAATGCACTCGGCCAAGAACTGCGCGCCGGCCTGGCTGAGGCCTGGTGTGAGTTTCAGGACAGCGACCAGCTCGAGGTGGCCGTGTTCACCGGGACTGGCCGCGCCTTCTGTGCCGGCGAGGACATGAAGGAGTCAGTCCAACGCGGTGCGCCAGGCAGGGGACAACAGACCATTGCCGACCCCTTCAGAGACGGGACGCTGCTGAAGCCCGTGATTGCCGCCATCAACGGCTACGCCATGGGTGGTGGGTTTCAGTTGGTCGAGCGCACCGATCTGCGCGTCGCCGTGCGCGGGGCGATTTTCGAGGTCTCCGAGGCCAAGCGGTGGCTGCTCGGCGGCTACAACCACGGGTTCTTCGCTGGGCTGCCCCATCCCATTGCCACCGAGATGGCGCTGGGCTTTCGCTTCACCGCCGAGCGCCTCTACCAGGTGGGATTCCTCAACCGCCTCGTCGAGCCCGAGGCACTTTTGCCTACGGCCTTCGAGATGGCCGAGCACTTACTCACATTGCCCCCGGCATCGCGCGTGAACACCGTCTACATGATGCGGCAGATGCGGCCGCGGGTCACACCGCCTCTGCAACGCCTCGCCGCGCAGCTCCAGGATCACGGGGCCAAGGAAGACCTGATGGAATCGCGTCGGGCGTTCGCCGAGAAACGCAAGCCGAACTTCAAGGGCTGGGATGATCCCACTGATCGCTATCGGCTGCCCACCCTCGAGGCGCCCGAGCCGGATGCGAGCGAGTAGCGACGGGGCTCACCGTCGCGCTTGCCAGCGAGATAACATGGTACAGGAGGGTTGCATGAGCACGCGTGTGCATGTTCTGTCACGAGGTGATGCGCGTCAGTTGGAGACGTTCCGACGGTTGGCACCGGAAGGCGTCGAGGTCGTATGGGTTGATGTGACCCAACCCCTTGACCAACAGGCAGCGCAGCTGCAAGATGCCGTCGCGGTCATCGCTGCCCCCCCGGTCTTCCCGGTGGATTTGGCGCTGCGCTGTCGCAACCTGAGACTTATACAGACAGTCAGCGCCGGGACAAATACGATCGATATCGCCGCGTTGCAAGAGCTGGGCATCAAGGTGGCCAACAACGGTGGCGGCAATGCGGTGGCGGTCTCCGAACATACCATTGCCTTAATGGTCAGCGTGTACAGAAAAATGCACCTGCAGTTCCAGGCTGTCAAAAATCGGCAGTGGGCTGGAGACATCCGGACCGCGTGGATTTCCGGGGCCTATGAACTCACGGACAAGACCGTGGGCATCGTTGGCTTTGGCCGTATCGGCCAGCGCGTGGCGCGGCGCCTGCAGGGATGGGACTGTAAGCTCATCTACCACGATGTGGTGAGCTATCCGCCGGTCCTCGAGCAGGAGTTACACATCACCAGAGTCGGTGGACTCGACGACCTCTTACGCACCGCGGATATTGTGACGCTGCATGTGCCCCTCACCCGCAAGACCAGGGGCATGATCAGCGATAGAGCATTCGGCCTGATGAAGCCCACGGCGGTGCTCATCAATGCGTGTCGCGGCCCTGTGGTCGACGAGGCGGCCCTGATCAGGGCGATGCAAGCCAAGAAGATTCTCGCTGCCGGCCTGGATGTCCTGGAGGAAGAACCCACGCCGGTGAACAATCCCTTGCTCGACATGGACAACGTCTTGATTACGCCCCATCTGGCCGCCTTTGCCCAGGAGTCGTACGAGAAGCAGTCCGCCTTTGCATCCCGCCAACCTTCTATGCTGCCGGTATTAATTACCGTGAGCACGTCATCGAAATGGCCAAGAAGCGGGGCGTCGAGCCACAGTTCCCCCCGCAGGCCGACGTCGGCTACAGGGCCAACAATGCCCTCATTGCGAACGACGAACCGATTGTCATCCCCAAAGACGCCACTGAGCTGGTCCAGTACGAAGGGGAACTGGTGGTGGTGATGGGGAAAAAGTGCAAACGCGTGTCGGAAGCCGAAGCGCTGGATTACGTGCTGGGCTATACAATCGGCAATGACGTGAGCGAGCGCACCTGGCAGCGCGGTGACCGGACGTTGTGGCGGGGCAAGAACACCGATACGTTCAAACCCATGGGCCCGTGGATCGTCACCGGCCTTGAGCCTGACGATCTCCGCGTCACGATCCGGCTCAATGGCAAAGAGATGTTCTCCTACAAGGTCGGCGATGCCATCTTCAGTGTACGCCACTTCATCAGCCGCACGAGTCAGTATGTGACGTTTTACCCTGGCGACGTGCTGTGGATGGGCACTGACGGGGCCACGGAGAACATGCAGGATGGCGATGTGGTAGAAGTCGAAGTTGCAGGTATCGGGGTGCTGCGCAATCCAGTGGTGCGCGAACGCTAGTGCTGCCCACACGCCAGGCACGTAGCAACCCACCCCGCCACACTGGCGGCACCTGCGGTGAGCAGCACGGCCCCGCCATACTGGCGGGGCCGATTGCGGTACGCAGTACCCCCACCAATTTGGCGGGGTAACTAGCCGGGCGCAGCACTCAGCGCGGCCCCATGCGCAGCGCGCCGTCCAGACGGATGGTCTCGCCGTTGAGCATGACGTTCTCAACGATATGCCGGGCGAGAGCGGCGTATTCGTCTGGGCGCCCCAGGCGTTTGGGAAAAGGGATAGCGGCGCTCAGCGCTTGCTGGGCCGGCTCTGGCAGGCCAGCCACCATCGGGGTATCAAAGACGCCAGGAGCGATGGCCACGACACGAATACCATGGGCAGCGAACTCGCGGGCGATCGGCAGGGTCATGCCAGCGACACCGGCCTTGGAGGCCGTGTACGCTGGCTGGCCGATCTGGCCTTCGAAGGCGGCGACAGACGCAGTGTTAATGATCACACCCCGCTCGCCTTCGGCATTCGGGGTGTTCTGCATCATGAGGCCAGCCGCAAGACGTATGACGTTAAAGGTACCGATCAGGTTGACCTGGATGACACGCTCAAAGCGCTCCAGGGGCAAGGGTCCCTGCCGGCCAATGACCCGTTCCGCAGTAGCGATCCCAGCGCAGTTGACCACAATGTGGAGCCTGCCAAATCGCTCCTGCACCTGGGTCAAGACATTTTGGATATCCTCACTCTTGGTGACGTTGGTCTGGACAAACAGTCCGTTGCTGCCCAACTCGGCTGCCAGGGCGTTGCCGGCTTGCACATTGAGATCACAGAGGGCCAGTTTGGCCCCAGTCCCACTGAACAACCGCGCCGTAGCGGCTCCGAGCCCCGACGCTCCACCCGTAATCATAGCGACCATTCCCGCGAGCTGCATGCACTGTCTCCTGTACGTGGACTCTCCTGTGTCGTGAGCGCATCACAGTGATTCTAGCGTATTTAGGTCCCTGAGAACACAACCGCACCAGGACATCTTTTATTCTGCGCGCAACTCTGGTAGAACATTCCTGACACGTATGCGACAATCAACCACACGACCCCTTTCCACGGGAGAGTGCTATGGCCCTCACTGCGGCGAGTATACGCTCGCTCTATGTCCAGGCAGACAGTATCCCCTGGCAGCCGTTATATCCGGGTGTGGAGATCAAAACACTGCACCAGGAGCCCAGCCAGCATCTCCACGTCATGCTCATGCGCTATGCGCCTGGGGCCGTGATCCCACCACATCGGCACACGGCGGTGGAGCATATTTTTGTCCTCGAAGGGAGTGTCGAGGATGAGCACGGTGCCTGCACCGCTGGGAACTATGCCTTACGCCCTCCGGGCTGTGTGCACTCGCCGGGGAGTCGGAGCGGAGCGCTGGCGTTAGCCATCTCCTACGGGCCAACCGAACGGATAACCCAGTAGAACACCTCTGGGAGGAACCAACCATGCGATTCGCCGACCGTATGTCCCTGCTGGGGACCGAGACAGCGTTTGAAGTACTAGTCAAAGCGCGGGCTTTGGAGGCAACGGGAAGGGACGTCGTCCATTTAGAAATTGGCGAACCTGACTTCGACACCCCACGGCACATTATCGAGGCAGCCAAAGAGGCCCTGGACCAGGGCTATACGCACTATAGTCCCTCGGCGGGTCTCCCGGAACTACGTGAAGCCATTGCCCAGGACGTCGCCAGGCAGCGCGGCATCACGGCGCGTGCCTCTCAAGTCGTGGTGACGCCTGGGGGCAAGCCCATTATGTTCTTTGTCATTATGGCCCTGGCGCAGCCCGGTGATGAGGTGATCTATCCCAACCCGGGCTTCCCGATCTACGAATCGGTAATCCGCTTCGTCGGGGCCACCCCCGTACCCATTCCGCTGCGCGAAGCCAAAAATTTTAGTCTGGATGTGAACGAGCTGCGAGACCTGGTCACGGACCGTACACGGCTCATCATCCTGAACTCCCCGCAAAACCCCACTGGTGGGATTCTGCCCCAGGAGGATCTCCAGGCCATCGCCGAGATTGCCGTGCAGCATGGCATTCCAGTGCTGTCTGACGAGATCTATTCCCGCATGGTGTATGATGGAGAATTTCGTACTATCACCACCTGTGACGGCATGCAGGATTTGACGATCATCCTGGATGGCTTTTCGAAGACGTATGCCATGACGGGTTGGCGCCTGGGCTACGGTGTAATGCCGGAAGAACTCGCGGTCCACGTCACGCGCCTGATGACCAATAGTAACTCCTGTACGTCCTCGTTCTCACAGCGTGCTGCCCTGGCAGCCCTGACCGGTCCGCAGGAACCCGTCGAGGCCATGATGGCCGAGTTTCGGCGGCGGCGCGACGTCTTTGTCGAAGGCCTGAACGGCATTCCAGGGCTGCATTGTGCCATGCCTGGTGGGGCCTTCTATGCCTTTCCGAACATCTCCCAGGTCAGCCGGTCGTCGAAGGAAATGGCCGATTATCTCCTGCAGACAGGCGGTGTCGCTTGCCTAGCTGGAGTCGATTTCGGCGCTTATGGAGAGGGCTATATCCGATTTTCTTACGCCAACTCGCTGGACAACCTGCGCAAAGCCCTCGAGCGTGTGGCCGACTGTGTGGACAAACTTGGGCATCGCTAGTGCTGCGCCCCGGTGCTGCGCACGGCTACTGCGTAGGGCTAACTACCCCCGCCATACTGGCGGGGCCAATTGCGGTACGCAGTATCCCTACCAGTTTGGCGGGGTGTGGACAGATGGAAGAGGGGAGAAGTATGGAAGCATTCCAGATTGACAGTGCTCGTCTCTGGCAGTCGCTGATGGATATGGCCAAGATTGGCGCCACCCCGCGTGGTGGGGTGTGCCGTGTGGCGCTGACAGACATCGACCTCCAGGGGAGAGACCTGTTTGTGCGCTGGGCGCGCGAGGCGGGGTGTGAAGTCGAGATCGACCAGATGGGCAATATCTTCGCCCGGCGTCCTGGGACTGATAACACCCTACCTCCCGTGCTGACGGGCAGTCACCTCGATACGCAGCCCACGGGTGGGAAGTTCGATGGGGTCTACGGGGTGTTGGCTGGGCTGGAGGTGATACGCACGCTCAACGATCAGCACTACGCCACTCGCCACCCGGTGGAAGTGGTGGTGTGGACGAATGAAGAAGGCTCGCGGTTCGCTCCGGCCATGGTCGCTTCAGGCGTCTTTGCGGGGGAATTTTCCCTGGACTATGGCCTGTCGCGGAGCGACCTCAACGGTGCCACCATTGGTCAGGAACTCGACCGCATTGGTTACGCCGGCCTGCGTACCTGCGGTGGGCAGCCTCTGCACGCCTACTTTGAGGCCCACATCGAGCAGGGCCCCATCCTCGAGGCAGAGCGACGCGTCATCGGTGTCGCGCAGGGATTACAAGGACAGCGTTGGTTTGACTGCACCATCCAGGGCATGGAGTCCCATGCCGGGACCACACCCATGCCCAGGCGCCGTGATGCGCTGCTGGGAGCCGCCAGGATAATTCAGGCGGTCCAGGATGCAGCACTGGCACAGGCCCCCTATGGTGTGGGGACAGTGGGACAACTGCTGGTACACCCGAACTCCCGCAATGTCATTCCAGGGCGAGTAGACTTTAGCATGGATTTGCGCCACCCCGAGGATGACCCGCTCAAAGCCATGGCCGAGGCGGTGCGTGCGGCCATAGACCGCCTGGGTGACCTGGGACTGATGGGCACTCTGCAGGAAATCTGGTATGCGCCACCCACGCCGTTCCATCCCGACTGTATCGCTCT
>WNGH01012387.1_pt1 | contig 11028 bp, 8 predicted proteins | sample 5400631 | NCBI WGS metagenome assembly WNGH01 (sample SAMN13153373, study PRJNA577476) | soil metagenome | isolation source: 115 cm soil or saprolite under Garry oak tree replicate 1 | place: USA:California | collected 2016-06-15 | reverse complement strand
TGTCGCCCGGCCGGCCTGGTGCGGGTGAGCAGCTCCTCGCGTCGCACGGATTCGGCGATGTCGGGCGCCTGGACGTTCCGTTCGCCTGGGAGTTCGCGGATCCGGAGCTGTACGCGCGTGCGCTGGCCGCTACCGGCCCGGCTTATGAGGCCATCCAGAACGTCGGCGAGGCCGAGTTCCATCGCGCAGCCGTCGAGCAGGCTCAGGGGCTGCTACGGGATGGCTTGCCCCTCCGGGCCGACATCAACCTCGTGGCTACCTGGCCCGCAAACCCGAAGAAGCAGGACGCCCATGACCGGCAGCTTTCTCGAAGAACCCCCAGTGTCCCCCCACGTGCAGGCGCTTTACGACGAAGACCTCGCAGACGGCGGCTACGTATGGAATGTGTCCCGGTTGTGGGCGCACCAGCCAGACACCCTTAAGCGGCTGTTCGAGCTGGTGTCCCAGGCATTCACGCCGAGCGGTTTGAACTTCCGCCAGCGCGGGATCCTGGTGACCGCGGCCGCCTCAGCCCTCGGTGACTCGTACTGCTCGCTGGCGTGGGGCGGGAAGCTGGGCAAAGCATCGGACGCCGCCCTCGCGGCGGGGGTTCTGACTGGCAGCGACGCCGGGCTGACAGACCAGGAGAAGGCCATGACGACATGGGCCCGGAAGATCGCCAGGGACCCGAACGCGACGACGCCTGCCGACATCCAGGCGCTCCGCGATTCCGGCCTCGATGACGGGCAGATCTTCGCCATCACCGCCTTCGTGGCCCTTCGCCTGGCGTTCTCCACGATCAACGACTCTCTCGGCGCTCAGCCCGACGCGCAACTCGCCCAGTCCCTGCCCCAGCAGGTGCGCGAGGCCGTGACCTACGGCCGGCCTGTAGCTACCTGAGCACCAGCGCGGCCGACGGATCGTTCGAAGGCCAGCACCTCTGCGGCAGCCGATTAGCGCGCCAGGCCGGAGCGAGTTCGAGCGCGGCAAGCGCTTCCCGGTGAGAATCAAAAGCCAAAGGCTGGGGATGCTCCATGACCTCGATGCCACCTCGCGCACTGCTCGACCGAAGTGGAGAGCGAGAAGGTCGAGGCCAGAAGACATTCCCAGAATGATCACGTTATTCCGAATGATCCGTGTGGTGAGTGATGCGGTCAAGAGCGGGATCCGTGACCCCGTACCGTAGTGCACGAAAATACTGATATCCATGACTGATTCGGCTTAACGAGCAGCTGTTTACCGTGCTGTACATGGGCCGGAAGCCAGACATTCTCACGCTAATGCTGATAGGGCCGCAGGGGTTGCCGGACTGCTGCCCGCACTGGGACGACGACGGAAAGACCCCGAGCTACTGTGCGCTGGCGCTGGGAATGGCGGCCGTCCTGAGTGGCATGACCCGGCCGGATGGCGAGGGCGGCGCCGACCACGGGGGCCGCCGCCGCCATCCGGCTGTACATGTGCCTAGTGCCTCAGACCAGGGCGGGCAACTCGGCGCGGGAGGAGATCCCGAGCTTGGGATAGGCCTTGTACAGGTGGTAGGCGACGGTACGGGGGGACAGGAACAGCTGGGCGGCGATGTCCCGGTTGGCTAGACCGCGGGCGGCGAGCCGACTGATCTGAAGTTCCTGCGGGGTGAGCGCGGCCAGCAGGTCGGGAGGCGCGGCCTGCGGCGCCGTCGCGCCGGTGGCGGTCAGCTCGGTGCGGGCCTGATTCGCCCACGGCCAGGCACCGAGCGCATCGAATGTCTGCAGCGAGGCGAGCAACTGGACCCGCGCATCGCGCTTGCGCCGCTCTCGGCGCAACCATTCGCCATACAGCAGCTGGGTACGGGCCTGGTCAAACGCCCGGGTGTCCTGTTCATGCAGGCTTAGCGCACGCTCGTAGTACCGTTCCGCTTCCGAGTCGGACGCGATCAGCGCCTGGCACCGGACGTGCAGCGCATCTGCCCAGGGCTGGCCGACCAGCGGTGCCCAGCGGCTGAACCGGCCCGCGGCCTCGGCGGCCTGACTTGGCTGTCCGAGCCGGACCGCCGCCTCGACCAGGTCCGGCGCCATCCGCGTGATGTTGGGGTGGTACCGGGCGGGACCGGTCGCGGCTGCCTGCATTCGCGCCAGAGAATCCGCGACCCGGCCGTAGCCGAGGTCAAGCACGATCAGCGCAGCCTCCGCCCACGGCGCCGCAGCGGCGCTCTGCTCGGTGGCCCGCACCTGTCCGGCGTAGTCACGGCAGGCATGCTCGTCGCCCTCGATCGCGGCGATGTAGGCGAGCGTGCCGCACATCCAGTCAGCCCAGAACGTCTGGCCGAGATCGAGTGCAAGCTGGCGGCCTTCGGCGGCGCCGACCCGGGCGTCCCGGTAGTTACCGAGCATGGTGTCCGCCCAGGATTGCTGGCTGAGGCCGCTGGGCAGCAGCCCGATGGAGCCGCGAGTGCGGGCCTCGTCCACGAGGGCCTGGCCGATGTCTTTCATGGCATCATCCCGGCCGGCGAGGCACGCAGCGGCCGCGGTGATCATCAATGCGCGCAGATCTACGCCGACGGCGTCCTCCCGGACCTGGGCGATCGTATCGCCCAGCGGCGGGTAGTGCGTGGTATCCAGGCCGAGCACGCTTGCCGCATTCCACCGGATCAGCCAGCCGAGCGGTCGTTGCCCGTAATCCGAGGGCAAGTCGTCCAGCGAGCGTACCGTCGCCGCGATCCGGTCATGGTCGTACGGCGCCTGCCGGATCTCCTGGTGCGCCTCCATCAGCATCCACAGCGACTGCGCCGGATCCGATCCGGCGATTGCCGCGGCCCCGGCTAGGTTCAGCTCGTACGCGCCTAGCATGATGCCGTCCGCGACGTCGGCCAGCGCCCGCACTCGCAGCAGCCGTACGGTGAGCGCGGTGTTCGCGGCGTCCCGGCCGGCCCGCCCGGCCAGTTCCCGCGCGGTCTGGTGCTGGCCATCGTCCAGCGCCGCCTCGGCGGCCTGGGCCAGCCTGCGGGTGGCCGCAGTGACGTCCTCGCTGAGCTGGGCGGCCCGCTGGTAGGCGGCGGTGGCGGCGGCGTGGCCGTTGCGGCCGACCGCGCGGTCGCCAGCCCGTTCTAGTTCGGCTGCGACGTGCTCGTCCGGTGCGGTGGTGGCGACCGACAGGTGCCAGGCCCGGCGATCGGCCTGGTCCGGTCCGGTGCACGCGATGGCGAGCGCGCGATGCGCGGCCTGCCGCTGGTTGTGGGTGGCGCCGTGATAGGCGGCAGCCCGGATCAGCGGGTGCCGGAACTCAAGCGTCCCCCCGCCGATCGACACCAGACCCTGTTCCTCGGCCGACTGCAGTTCGGCGAGATCCAGCCCGGCACGGTACAGCAGCGCCAGGTCGCCGGTATCGTCGGCCGCGGCAAGCAGCAGGCCGACCCGGGCGGCGCCGGAGAGCGACCGGATCTGGTGGCCGAACGCGTCGATCACCCGGCTGGTCACCGGCACTGGAGCGCCGACTGCATTCGGCCTGGTTATCACGCCGGTGACGGACAGCTCGATGAGCGCGAGCGGGTTGCCGCGGGTGGCCGCGATGAGCTGGTCGCGTCGCCCTGGCGGTAGCGCGGCGTCCCGGTCGGCGAGCAGCGCGGCCGCCGCGGCCGCGTCCAGGCCGGGTACCGGCACGTTGGTGATGCCCGGGGCGGGGAACGCACCCGGGTAGTCGCGGCTGGTGAAGATCATCACGATGCCGTCGCGGTGCAGCCGTCGCGCCGCGAACAGCATCGCCTCGACCGACGCCCGGTCCAGCCAGTGAGCATCGTCGATCAGGCAGAGCACCGGGGCCATCTCGGCGAGCAGGGACAGCGCGCCCACGCCGACGAGGAACCGATCCCCGGCGCTGGGCGGGCCGTCGGCGGTCTGAGCGAGGCCAAACGCGGCCGCCAGCGCGGCGCTTTGCGGGCCAGGCAGCGCGCCGAGACGGTCCAGGGCAGGCCGGACGAGCTGGTGCAGCCCGGCGAACGGCAGTTCCGCCTCGGATTCGATGCCGATGGCGCGTAGCGCCGGCATCTGGCCGCTGGCGCGATCAGCGGCGTAGTCCAGCAGCGCGGTCTTGCCGATACCCGGCTCGCCCCGCAGCACAAGCGCGCCGCTCGCCCCCGCGTCCGCCTGCCCCAGCAGCGCGTCGATGGCAGCCTGCTGAATCTGCCGTCCATGAAACATGACACGAACATACCTATCCCGGCCCGCATACACGCACGCAAATACTGACCGGCGATGCGGATTCCGCTGCGCCGCCGGAAACCTAACGTCGAGTTCGGAACCAAGGAGGTATTCATGAGGGAAGACAACCTGCCGTACTCTGATGCGGCTCAACCCCGTGGCAGCGCAGCGGATCTCGGCGTCATGCTCGCCGCGCACCGCGCATTCCGTCGCGACGTGACCACGCTGGCGCGCGCCGCCAGCCGCGACACGCTGCGGGATCCGGTCCGGCGGGTCACGGTCGGCACCGGATGGGGGGTGTTCCGACGGCAACTGCTGGTGCACCACCGGGCCGAGGACACCGGGGTGTGGCCGGTGCTGCGGACCCGGCTGGCCGGGAGCGCGGCCGCTCTGTCAGTGCTGGACGAGATGGTGGCCGAGCACAGCCTGATCGATCCGCTGCTCGCCACGGTGGATCAGGCACTCGACGACGAGCAGCTACCGCTCGGCGACGTGATCGGCGAGCTCGCCAGCACGCTCCGCGGCCACCTCGACCACGAGGAGCGGGACGCGCTGCCACTGATCGGCGCCACGCTGACCGCCGCGGAGTGGCTGGGCGTGATGGCTTCGCTGCAGCCCGCCCCGGATCTAAGCGAGCTGGTCCCGTGGCTGGTCGACGGCCTGCCGGCGAACGACGCGGCGGACGTGCTGGCGATGTTCCCGCCAGCGCTGGCGCAGCGCTACCGCGGCGAGTGGCAGCCGTGGTATAACGCGGTCTCCCGGTGGTAACCCGATGATCGGTATGCTAATTTTCGGCCTGCTGCGGGCGCCTCGTCCGCCCGACGCCCCGGCGGAGCCGCCGCCTGCCGCCACAGCCGCTGCTGTCCAGCCCGTCGCTGCCGGAGGTCGGGCCGCACCGCGGCGCCTGCCATTGGCGGCGGAGGCGGCGGCAGCAGACCACCTGATGACTCGATCCGCCGCGCACCTGACGGATCAGCAGCTCCCATGAGGCAGTAATAGCGAACGACGGCCACGCTCCCCGCTGCCAGCAGCGCCCACGGCAACGCCCCGCCCTGCCGCCCAGCCCGCGATTCGGCGAGCAGGGTGACCGACGCGGCCACGATCATCTCATCGACCTAAAGCGACGTCAGCGACGCGACCCACCCGGGCTACCCGTGCAACGCAACCAGCCGGTGCATGTGAAGGATAGGACACCGTGCCCGCGATCAGCGCCAGCAGCGCCACGCACCCGGCCGTCGTCCACCTGATCCAGCCATCTGCCCAGCCGGTCACCGCGGCTCCCCGAGGACCAGCTCACCGGTGATGGCAGGCATGTACGTCCCCGGCGACTCGCTCTCGGACACAGTAATTCCCATATCCACCTGTTCGCGGGTATGCCGAATATTCACCCGTGCGCAGGCTGCCGCCAGCGCCGGGTGATCGGCGTTCCGGGCTTTCTCCTCCTTCCGTGCTGACGATCACGAAATTCCCTAGTCAGGGGCCCGCCGCGATCAGGTAATTCCCTACCCCCTCGATCAGCGTTTTCCCTAGGCCGTGCCGGTTGGGCGCGGAGGGTTCCGCTCCTGGTCCTTCGAGCTGAATGTGTCTTTCGTCCGCTTCGGACGGAGGACCGAGATGGCAAGGAGGACGTTCACCATGGTCGATGTCACGGAGATCTTGCAGCACTGGTATGCGGGCCGGCCGAAGGTCGAGGTGGCCCGCAGCCTGGGGGTCGATGCGAAGACCGTCCGCCGGTACGTGGCGGCGGCGGAGGCGGCCGGGATGGCGCCAGGGGGCCCGCCGGTGAGCGAGGAGCAGTGGCGGGCGCTGGCCCGGGACTGGTTCCCGCAGCTGGCCGGGACGGGGATCCGGCAGGTGTCCTGGCGGGAGATCGCGGTTCATCATGACCGGATCGCCGGGCTGCTGCCCGTGGTGCCGGTGTCGGTGATCCACCAGCGGCTGGCCGATGAGCAGGGCCTGACCGCGAGCGTGGCCAGCCTGCGCCGGTACGTGCGGGCGCATTTCCCGGGCGAGGTGCGGGCCGAGCAGGTGCGGCCGCCGCGGCCGCTGTCGCCGCCGGGAGCCGAAGCCCAGGTGGATTACGGGTACCTGGGGCTGTGGCCGGATCCGTCGACGGGCCGGCGGCGCCGGGTATGGGCGTTCTCGATGGTGCTGCCGTACTCGCGGCACCTGTTCGTCCGCCCCACGGTGAGCATGACCCAGCGGGCCTGGGTGGAGGCGCACGTGGCCGCGTTCGAATTCCTTGGCGGGTGTCCACGGCGGATCGTCCCGGATTATGTGGCGCGGAACATAATCCGGGTTCTGTGCCCGGCCGCGTTATGTGCCCGGGGTGGTGATGATCAGCCTGGTAGCAGGCGTGATGGCCAAGCCCGTGCTCGGGCTGTTCACATAACGCTTGCCGCAGGAGAGGCTGCTTTCCTCCAGCTCACGCGCAGAGAGGAAGTTGCCATGTTGGAGGAATACTTCGTCAAGCCGGATACGGTCGACCGGATCCGGTCCTCGTGGGCCGGGCCAGAGGTGGAGCGGTATGTCGCCTGGCTGGCCGGTCAGGGTTACCGGCCGCGCACCGTCTGGCACCGGGTTCCGCTGCTGCTGGGCTTCGCCGAGTTCGCCCGGGACCGGGGTGCGCGGACTGCTGAGGACCTGCCCGCCCATGTCGAGGCCTTCGTCGCCGATTGTGTGACGCGCCGGGAGGCCTGCCGCCGGGGCGGGCCGGTCAGGCAGGAGCCGTCCAAGGAGTTCCGCGGCCCGGTGGAGCAGATGCTCGAGCTGGTGGTCCCGGGATACCAGGCGAGCGGCCGCCGTCACCACGACATGCCGTTCAGCGGCTCGGTTCCCGGGTTCTTCGAGTACCTGAGCGACGAGCGCGGCCTTCGCCCGGCCTCGATCCTCCGTTACCAGCACTACCTGGATCGCTTCGAGGCCTATCTGGCCCGGATCGGGGTGCGCGAGCTGGCCGAGCTGTCCCCGGCGATCCTGAGCGCCTTCATCGCCGAGCGCAGCGGGGCTGGCCTGGCCAAGACGACGGTGGGGGGCACCTGCGGGGCGCTGCGGGTCTTCTTGCGCTATGCCCGCCGGCAGGGGCACATCCGCGCCGACCTGAGCGCCGCGGTGGAATGGCCGCAGATCTACCGGCTGTCGGACATCCCCCGGTCGATCTCCTGGGCCCAGGTGGGCCAGGTGCTGGACGGCGTCGACCGGCGCACCCCGGCTGGCAAGCGGGACTACGCCATGTTGCTGCTGCTGGTTACCTACGGTCTGCGGGCCCGGGAGGTGGCGGCGCTGACCCTGGACGACATCGACTGGAGGCGGGAGCGGCTTGCCGTTCCCGAACGCAAGGCCGGGCACTCGACCGCCTTCCCCCTGGCGGTCTCGGTCGGAGCGGCGCTGGCGGACTACCTGCAGCACGGCCGGCCCCAGACCGCCGGGCGCCAGGTCTTCTTCCGGACAGCGGCCCCGGTGCGCCCGGTCGGCGCCGCGGCGGTCTCCGCTGTCGCCCGCCGCTACCTGCTCCAAGCGGGCATCGACGTGCCACGGCCCGGCTCGCACACGCTGCGCCACACCGCCGTCCAGCAACTGGTCGATGCCGGGTTCCCGCTCAAGACGATCGGGGACTACATCGGCCACCGCTCGCCCCGCTCCACCGAGGTCTACGCCAAGGTGGCCATCGAGCCGCTGCGGGAGGTCGCCCTGGGCCACGGGGAGCAGGTGCTGACATGACCGCCACCCTCGAAGCCGCCGTCGCCAGGTTCCTGGCGCACAAGCGGGCGATCGGGCGCAAGTACCACAGCGAGGAAGCCGAGCTCGCCCTGCTGGTCCGCTTCGCCCGCGAGCACGGCGCCGGCCGCCTCGCGGACCTCACCCCGGCCCTGGTCGATGACTTCCTGGCCTCCCGGCCCCGNACCTGCGCGGCGTCGTGAGCGGCCTGCTGCAGTGGGCCGTCATCAACGAGCTGATCCAGACCTCGCCGTTGACGACCCGCCGGCGGCGGGCAAGTTCAGGGCCGGTCCCGTTCTTGTTCGACATGGCCCAGGCCCGCCGGCTGCTGGATGCCGCCGGAGCCTTGCCCGACAACTCCCGGGCGGCGCACCGGGGGCAGACCTACCGGACCATCTTCGCGTTGTGCTACGGCCTGGGGCTGCGGGCCGGGGAGGCCTGCGGGCTGCGGCTCGGCGATGTCGACCCGGACCGCCAGCTGCTGGTCGTGCGGGGCGGCAAATTCGGCAAGAGCCGCCTGGTGCCCCACGGGCCCCGGATCGGCGAGCTGGTCACCCAGCAGGTCAGACGGCGGCGCGCCGGCGGCGCGGGAGAAGATGCCGCCGCGCCGCTGTTCACCTTCAACGGCCGCACCCCGGTCAACCCGTGCACCGCCAGCCAGGTCTTCCACCACCTGGTCCCGGCTCTCGGCCTGACCATCCCCGATGGGGTCGGCCCGCCGCGGCTGCACAGCCTGAGGCACTCGTTTGCAGTTGCGTGCCTGCTGCGCTGGTACCGGGACGGCGCCGACCCGGCCGGGCAGCTGTTCCGGCTGTCGACCTTCATGGGTCATGTCAGCCCGGTCTCCACCGCTGTCTACCTGACCATCACCGATGAGCTGCGCGACGAGGCCAGCCGCCGGTTCGAGGCCTTCGCCGCACCGGCATGGGAGAAGGCCGCACCATGACCGCCGCCGAGCCCGTCGGGCCGCTGCTGCACTCGTACTTCGCCGGCCACCTGATCGCGGTCAAGGGCCTGCGTCCTGCCTCGGTGCGCAGCTACCGGGACACCATCCGGCTGCTGCTGGTCTTCACCGCCGCGGACAAGGGCTGCAAGATCACCCGGCTGCGGCTCGAAGACCTCACCTTCGACCGGGTCACCGGCTTCCTCCGCCATCTCGAGCAGGATCGGGGCAACCACGTGCGCACCCGCAACCAGCGGCTGGCCGCGGTGCACAGCCTGTTCGAGTACCTGGCCAGCCGCGACCCCGAACTGCTCGGCACCTGCCAGCAGGTGGCCGCCATCCCGATGAAGCGGGCCGCCCCGCCCGAGACCCGGTTCCTGGAACAAGACGAGATCGAGGACCTGATCGCCCGCCTGCCCGCCCGCGGGCGCCTGGCCCTGCGCGACCGCGCCCTGGTGCTGTTCCTCTACAACACCGGAGCCCGCGTCCAGGAGGCCGCCGACCTGCGCGCCGGGCACCTTGACCTCGGCGAGCACCCGCTGGCGCGCCTGCACGGCAAAGGGGATAAGTGGCGGACCTGCCCGCTATGGCGCAAGACCGCCGACCTGCTCAGCCTGCTGCTCCAATCCTGCGACCAGCCGGCCGCGCCCGGCACGCCCGTGTTCTCCGCCCGCGGGCAGCCCCTGACCCGCTACGGCATCTACAAGATCATCCGCCGCCACGGAGCACGCCTAGATGACCCGCGCACCGGCCGCCGGATCAGCCCCCACATCTTCCGTCACACCGCCGCCGTCCACCTGCTGGAGGCCGGCGTCGAGGTCAACGTCATCCGCGGCTGGCTCGGTCACGCCGACCTGAGCACCACCAACCGCTACGCCGAGATCAACACCAAGACCAAGCAGGCAGCGCTCCGGGCCTGCGAGCCACCGGGTACTTCGGCGGGACCCCGCGCCACGCCAATCTGGAGATCCGACGAGACCCTGCTCAACTGGCTCGCCTCGCTGTGATCGTTATGTGCCCGGCCACGCCGATCGCCGCCAGGAACACCTGGCCAGGACCCGCACGCGGGCCACCGGGCACATAACGCGGCCGGGCACAGAACCCGGACAACCTGAAGGCGGGGGTGTGCAAGCCGGACCTGTATGACCCGAAGATCAACCGCGGGTACGCCGAGCTGGCCCGCCACTACGGGTGCCTGGTGGACCCGGCGCGGGCCTATCATCCGCGGGATAAGGCTGTCATCGAGGCGCACCAGCGGTACATCCGGTCCAGCTTCTTCGCCGGGCGCAGCTGGTCCTCGCTGGCCGCGATGACCGCCGGCGCGGAAGCCTGGTGCACCCAGGTGGCCGGGCAGCGGCGGCCGCGGCCGCTGGAGGGCCGCACCGTGGCCGAGGTGTTCGCCGCCGAGGAGGCGCCCGCGCTGGGGCCGCTGCCGGAGGCGCCGTTCGAGCCGGCCACCTGGAGCCGGCCCAAGGTCGCCCCGGACGCGCACGCGCTGGTGGGCCGCACCTTGTACTCGGTGCCGTGGCGGCTGATCGGCACGCGGCTGGACGCGCGGGCCACCGCGGCGATGGTGGAGTTCTACCTGGACGGGGAGCTGGTCAAGACCCACCCGTTCCAGCCGCGGGGCCGGCGCACCGACTGGGCCGACCTGCCCGGGCACAAGACCGGGTTCTTCATGCGCACCCCGGCCTGGTGCCAGGCCCAGGCGGGGATGGCCGGCCCGGCCTGCGCCGCGCTGGTCGGCGAGCTGCTGTCGGTCAACGCGCTGTTCCGGCTGCGGCAGGCCCAGGGGGTGCTGCGGCTGGGCCAGCGGCACGGCGACGCCCGGCTGGAGGCCGCGTGCGCCCGGGCCCTGGAGGCCGGGGACCCGTCCTACCGGACGGTCAAGGGCATCCTGGCCGCGGGCACCGAGCACGACGGCGTCCAGCTGCCGCTGCCCGGCGTCAGCGTGCCTGCCTGGCTGCGCGGCCCGGACGCGTTCGGCGGTGAGCAGCGGTGACCGCCGCCGGCGCCCCCGCCGGGCTCGGCCCGGTCCTTAGGCAGCTGGGCTTGTCCGGCATGCTCGGCACGCTAGAGGCGCGGCTGGCCGAGGCCCGGGCCGGCACCCTCGGGCACGCCGAGTTCCTCCAGGTCCTGTGCGAGGACGAGCTCGCCCGCCGCGACGCCGCCAAGATCGGCCGGCGGATCCGGGCCGCCCGGTTCCCAGCCGAGGCC
>WNGH01022555.1_pt1 | contig 11029 bp, 13 predicted proteins | sample 5400631 | NCBI WGS metagenome assembly WNGH01 (sample SAMN13153373, study PRJNA577476) | soil metagenome | isolation source: 115 cm soil or saprolite under Garry oak tree replicate 1 | place: USA:California | collected 2016-06-15 | reverse complement strand
TCCCGAATACAATCACAGTTTCCCCGGTTTGCTGAAACACGTGCTCGACACAAACCTGAAGGAATACATTCACAAAGCGGTCGGCGTTTGCGGCGTGTCAGCCGGTCCATTCGGCGGCGCGCGCATGATCCAGAGTTTGCTGCCAGTACTGCGTGAGCTCGGATTGGTCACAATTTTCTCGGACGTGTACTTCGGAACGGCGGGAAAGCTCTTCGACTCGGCTACCGGCAAAATCACTGATCCAGCCTATAGCGGACGCGTCGAAAAATTCCTGAACGAACTTGTCTGGATGGCTCGCGCGCTCCGGCATGCGCGCGAAAATATTCCCGCGCCGTAGCCGCTGATGTTGTAGCCGGGGTCGGTGATCCCGGCGGGGTGGCGCTGCGCAAATTTCCAGTTCTCTGAATAACTCGAACAAATAAGTGCTTGTATTTTTGCGCTTTAGTATCCGAAAATTCCCACGAGTATACTATTAAGGAATTCTGGAACTATGCTCGTCAAACAACCACGAGGATTTACGACTTCGCTGCAAAGCCACAGAATCGTGGGTATGAACCTGACGCGAAAGCAATTCTCCCCTAACGGCGGAGCGCCAAAAGGGCAAATTCCTGTCAGTACGGTGCAAATTCAACTCACGCGGCGGGGCAAATCCCGCGACCGCTGCGGAGTTGCCAAACAATACTCAAACATCGGAGGCAGGTCGGGCTCCTGCGGGTGAGCGGACCGGCAAAAAACACGAGAGGAAAAAACTATGCCGAAGAAAACGAAAAGCCAGCCAGGTCAGAAGACCAAGCAAGGCTACATCAGCACTACATTCGAAACGCCGGACTTGCCGGATTACGTCATCGTGAAGTTGAAATACGAAAGTCCCGTCGCCTTTGCGGCGACAGGCTTCGTCGCTCCCGCCGACGCCGAGCCACAAGCCTCCTCGCTCAACCGCGTCCTTTCCAAATACGACATCGCCGCGGTGCGCTCGCATTTCGGCAAGAAGCGCGAAGAGGTGAGCCACCGCATTGCGGTGGCCCGCGCGCTGCCGGCGGCGGGGATGGCCGCCGCCGTTGAGGGCAAAGGCCTCGACGCCGACTTCATTCAGAGCAGCTACGTGCAGATCGTGCCGAAGAAGAGAGGCGACGCTCCGAAGCTCGCGCGCGAGTTGCAACGGCAGGGCGCGGTCTCGCAGGCCTACGTCGCGCCGCGCCCAGTACCAGCCGCAATGGCCACCGGCACCAGCCCCGACAGCCGCAATTTCGAGCCGGCGCAGGGGTATCTGCACTCGGCACCGGAGGGCATCGGTGCCATGGAAGTTTGGCCCCTTGCCGGCGGCAAGGGCAAGGGCGTGACGATCTGCGACATTGAGGGCAATTGGAACTTGGCGCACGAGGATCTGCCGGCCAGCATCCTGCACATTGGGGGTACTGTGATCAACGATATCGGATGGCGCAATCACGGCACCGCCGTGCTGGGCGAGATGGTGAGTAAGCCGGGTGACGCCGGCACCGTGGGCATCGCCCATCAAGCGCTTGCGAAGGTGCACTCGGCGGTGATCGGTGGGGTATTCAACACGGCTGGCGCGATCGCCGGTGCGACCGCTGCGCTCAAGGCTGGCGACGCAATTCTGATCGAACTTCAGGCAACCGGGCCGAACGGCAAGTACGTGGCCATGCAGTACTGGAACGACATCTTCTCCGCCATCGTCGCCGCCACCGCTAAGGGCATCACGGTGGTGGAGGCTGCCGGTAACGGCAACGAGAATTTCGATCTGGCGATATTCAACGGGACCGGCCTGCAAAAGGATTCGGGCGCCATCGTCGTTGGCGCTGGCATTCCGCCGACCAATTTCTTCGACAACTTCGGCTTCGGGGCCGGCACGGCGTACACCAAGATCGGCGTGCCGCGCTCTCGCATCTGGTTCTCGAACTACGGTAAGATCGTCAATGTGCATGGCTGGGGCTGGCACGTGACCACCTGCGGGTACGGCGACGCGCAGGGCGGCGCCAGTGAGAACCGCTGGTACACCCACCGCTTCTCCGGAACCTCCAGCGCTTCACCCATCGTCACCGGCGCAGTCGCATGCCTCCAAGGCATCGCGAAGACAAAGGGAGCGCCGTTGTCACCGGCGAAGATCCGCAAAATCCTGATGAAGACCGGCACGCCGCAGGTCAGCGGCCCTGGTGTTCCGTTGACCCAGCACATCGGGCCGCTGCCGAATCTGAAAAAGGCGGCAAAATTGGTCTGACAGACTGCGGGGAGCCAACTGGTGTGGCCCGCCCGCTGCATGGTTGCGGTTGGTAGCGGGGATGTGGTATCTTGCAGTCGCAACGCAGGACGAAGGTGTACTATCTTATATGAAGGCAGGTTACACGCACGCTGAAGCGCCCGTCGAGTTGCTGCGCTTTCTGTCGCTCAAGCTCAAGACCGGTTGGCGATTTGATCGTAGTCGCAGGCAATTTGTCTCCACAGGCGGTCAACGGCTGTCTATCCTAGACCAGTTACCCGAAGGCAGCGATATCGTGGCAACCGTTCCCGCACTGGCGAAAGCAGATCCCACAAAGCTGTCGGACGCCGAACGCGACCTGGCCCGGTACTTTCAGTTAATCCTGCCGAAAGGCGCGACACCGGAAGATAATCTTCGCGTCGTGAAGCGCTGCGATGCGGTCGAAGAAGTGACCTTGCCACCGAAGGTGAGCCTTCCCTAACGACACTAATAATTAACAGGAGTGTCGGGGCCTACGCCGAGGCAAGCGTCGGGCGGGCTGCATGCTCTACCGTTTGCCGAAAAGGTCGTCAGCTTTTCGGCGGACCTCATCATTCATTCGGATCAACGGAGGCCACGATTTTTTGAATTCCTTCACCTGCGAGCTTGCGCGTGGCGTCAATTCCCAGCTTTGTTCCAATCGCCACTTCGGAAGTTGCATGGTCCAGAACATCGGCTGGCCTTTTTGTGAAAATTAAATCCCGTTGGGGATCTGTGTTCGCACACAGCCGGAACAGCACTTCACTGGTATTGTGAATATTCACGTCGTCGTCCACCACGAGGTATTTGGCGAACATCATCTGGCCCCATGCCCCAGAAGGCCGTGCATGATTTTGTAGGCTTGCATCGGGTAGGTCTTGCGGATGCTCACGAAGACGAGGTTGTGGAAGACGCCTTCGGCGGGCAACGCGATGTCCACGATTTGGGGAAGTTCATCTTGAAGATGGCAGGAAGAGTTTCATCCCGCCGTTGCGGGACGTCGCCGATGTAGAACTCTTCCATCGGCGGCATGCCGACGATGGTGGCGGGGTAAACGGCATCCTTTCGATGCGTGATGGCGGTGACGTGGGAGACGGGATACGACTCGGGACCGTCGCCACTACACCGGCACGTTGCGAATTATTTCTGAATCAACAACACGTTGTGGCCCTCGGGGTCGCTGACCAGCGCGCCTTTTGCGAATCCAGCTTTGTCCTTCGGCATCACAACCACGCCGGACGAAACGAAATGCACGTGCGCATCGCGTAATTTCTTGGCCATAAGATCGACATCGTCGGTCGCGATCGTTGTCTGCCAGTGAACAACGTCATTTGCATGAACATCGGCTGGCCGCGGCCGGCCATCACGTGGGGTTAGATATTCGAGAAACTCAATACCTGGGCCCGAGGGGGCACGCAATCCGGTGATGCGAAGATGCGCTCCGAACACCTGGTTTAAATGTTCTTGCTCGGTCCCGAAATTTTCGCTTTCGCCTGCTTTGCGCAGTCCGAGCAGGTCGCGATAGAATTTTAAACTCGCGTCCGTGTTCGAAATCCCAATCGCGGTGTGATCAATCCCGAGAAAAAGTTTGTCGGTTTTTTCCTGCCAGCGCGGATCGCCTTTGCCCGGCGGAAAATAAATGATCTCCAGATTGTGCTGATCGGGATCGCGAAAATAGAACGCTTTAATGCCGGCAGCGGCTTTGATCGACGGCGGCAAGGTTTGCGGACCGGTCGAGACGAACTGCACTTTCAGCGCCCGCAGTTTTTCAAACGCCTGATCCATATCGCGCACGACAATCGCGATATGTTGAAACCAAAGATCATTGCTCCGTGAGTCCGTTGGAATCGGCCGGCCGGGCGGCGCGAGATACTGTGTTAGATCGAGAAACTCCTTCCCGAGTTGCATCCGCACGATCCGCATCCGCGCCCCGAAAACGCCTTCGAGATGTTCATACTGCTCTCCCGAAACTTCGACATCCTTAACTTTCTGAAACGTGAGCGCGGAATAAAATTCCACCGAACGATCCATATCGCTCACGGTCATGCCGATGGATTCTACCGCGACCTTCGGAGATTGAGCGAAAATCGAAGCGCTGCATAGCGCCAGTAGTGCGACGACGACGATTCTCGTGTGTGTCCGAAATTTCATTCAGATCGTCGCGGGTTCGCGCGCTTGCTTCTGCGCTTGTTCGCGCTCAAGCAATTCCGGGAAACGGCAATTAAAGATGCAGCGGTGCCTGTTGTAATGATGATATTTCGCGCAATAAACGACGCCTTTGCTGTGAAGATAAAGCATCGCTGCTAATTGCATGGCGAGGACAGGCGCCGTGAAATAAATCCAGAGGCCGGTCCAGAGATGACCGACAAAGGCCGAGCCAAACGTGCGCGCGGGGTTCATGCTCATACCTGAAAACGGCGCTTCCAGCGTGATGTAGGTGGCGACCAACGCGCCGGCAAACAATCCGGTGTACCGCGCAATATGCGGCGTGTTGCTCACGCGGAGCACCACCGACATCAATACAAACGCGATGGCGAATTCGGCGATGAACGCAACGATCATACCGTGGGGGCCAGGCAAAGTAGCGGCGTAGTGCACCGTGGGATGGGACAGCGCTTCGCGAACAAACAGCGCGACAGCGAACACGCCAGCAATCCCGCCAGCGAATTGCGCGATAATATAGAACACCGCGTCCCAATTCTTCACCTTACCGAGTCGCCAAAAGGTCAGCGTGACAGCGGGGTTGAAGTGAGCGCCGGATCGTTTACCTAGCGGAGAGAAAACCAACGCGATGGCCGTGCTACCCATCGCGATGCCCGTCAGCATTCGGCGCACGGTTTCGCTCGGAATCATGTTTGGAATTGGCGAGTTCGGATGCCAGAGCAGGATTGTGAAGAGCCCGGCCGAGATCATAAAGAGGCCGAGCTCGGCTGCCTCGCAGAGATATTCAGGCCAATGTTCGCGGAGAGTTCGGATCATAACTCACGCTCTGCTCGCGATCTTTCTCGCCTCTCCATTTGTAAGGGAGAGGGCAGGGTGAGGGTTCTGCACACTTTCGAATAGCGCGTTCGAAATCCCCTCACCTCAATCCTCTCCCCTTCGCCAAGGGGAGAGGTGGAATCATTCGCGCGCGCAGAGGCAGCGTTGCTCATGGCCGAATGCCTTCGATGTTTAGTCGCATCCGGTAGAGTCCGCTACGCGCACAGATGTAGAGTGTTTTTCCATCGTTGTCGCCCCAGGCAAAATTATGTGGATGCTTCGGAGGAATGATCGTGCCGAGATGCTTGCCTTCCGGCGAGAGAATCCAGAGGCCACCCGGACCGGAGACGTAAAGGTTGCCCGCCTTGTCTATCTTCATTCCGTCGAGTGCGTCTTCTGTGCCGGCACTCGTCATGTCGAAGAAAACTTTGCCATTCTTCAGCGTGCCGTCCGCGTGCCGTTGGGACCGGTCAGGTCTTTACTCACCAGCGTAATCTTCCCGTCCTTCGCTGCGAAGACACCGCTGAAAGGCAGTTCCTTGCGCGGATCATTGAAAAACTTCGGCAAACCGAATGGCGGATCAGTGAAATAAAGCGTGCCATCGCTACGATAAACGAGATCGTTGGGACTGTTCAGCCGTTTACCTTCAAATTTGTTCGCGATCACGGTGAGCTGGCCATCGGGCTCGAGCCGCACCACGCGCCGATTTCCGTGCTGGTTTATCGTCAGGCGACCTTCCCGATCGAACGTCAAACCATTCGAGCCGGGCTGACCGTACTCCGCAATATCCGCGCCTTCGTAACCGCTTTTCTCGCGGAATACAGCGAGCTGTCCATTTCTCTCCGGCGAATATTTGTAAATCGTGTTGTTGTTTGGATCGCTGAAGAGTAGGAAGCCGCCTTTGCGATCCCAAACCGGCCCTTCCGTGAACTTGAATCCTTCGGCCAATTTGAAAATTTTCGGGTTCGGCGGCACGATTGAGTCGAGCGCTGGATCTTTGCGAATGATTTCGACATTTACCTCGCTCGGTGTGATAGCAACTGGCACCACATCGCCCTTGTAAAACTCGAGCTTCGCCTCACGCATGTAGATGTAATTGGTTGGCGGGTTTGAGAGCGGGCCGTTGATGCCGAAAATCGCGAGCTGAATTTTCTGCCCGGGTTGAACGCTGCGGTTTATGATGAGCCGGTTGGGCGCGTTCCAACCTTTGACGACCGATCCGCCGCTTTGCCCAAGCGCGCGCGACATCTCGCCGTCTACCCAGATTTCGGCATAATCATCAATGGATGTCTCGAAAACGGCGGTCGCGCCCGCAAGTTCGACATCGTTCACTCGGGGTGGGATCGTGATATTGATCCGGTACCAGTTGAAACAAAGCCGGCCGGTCGAGCGCCGTGCATCGAGCGTTGTCGGCTCAATCTTTTCCCACTTTGAGTCGTCGAAGTCCGCGCCGCCAGCGTGTGGTGTGAAGTCGTATGTCATGATCGGTTTGCCGGTCGGTTGCTTGTCTGGTCCAGCAGCCTTGAAATTGACTTGGATGATCTTCGTGTCGCTGTAACGCCATTGTCCTTTGACAAGATCGACGCCTGCCTTTGTGGCGAGATCAATCGTCGCGTCTGGCTTTCCACTGGGACCGTCCGCATTTGTCTCTGCGAATGCGCGGCCTGCCAGAAATAGCAGTGCGCCGATGCCAAAGATCGCGGCGAACCGCAAACGGCGAAATGAACCTTCGGTTATTGCGTCGCGATGTCTGCGATTAAACTCCGCCGCCCAGGCGCGCACGAGCGAAGCATCGATGGATAGCGGCGTCATTGAGACCCTTCCTTACGAAGCAGGCGGCTTCTGTTGCGACAACTTTGGCCAGTTGGCGTCGGCCTTCTTCAGATTGCCTTCGACATCCTGGTGCCAAAGTTTCCAGGCTTTCTCGTTGTGCTGCAGAATCAGCCGATCGTGCAGGACCTGGAAATATTGAACTTCGATCGGCGCCAGTTTGTTGATCGAGGCGGCGTAACCGCAGAATCCGCCAAACTGCGGCTCATATTTTGCCGGTGCCGCTTTGAACATGTCGCGGTGCTCCGCCGACGCGAATTGGTACGTGGCGCCGTTGTAGGTGGCGGTGAATTCGGGCGAACCTTTCACCGGTTTTACGTCCGTAAAGTACCCGACCGGATCGTAGCCCTGCAGTGCGAGACCGTTCTTGTCGATGTTAACGACTTCGGCGGCCGGCACCAGAACGGCGAAGACAACGAGCGCTGCGAGATATAGGAGGAATGTTTTCATATTACGGGTTGTTCTTGGGTTGAATTACTGCTGTGGAAGTTGAGCTGTGGCAGCGAGCGCGGTCGGTTTACAAACGAAATAATGCAATTCGCCGGTCACAGTCGTGAACTGGTGCGGGACTCCGTTTGGAATGATGATGATCTCGCCTTTCGTGATGTGATGTTCCTGGCCGCCTTCAATTTTGGTGCCGCGAAGTTCGTTAGGGCCGATTTCCTTTGCATCGATCGCTTTGCCACCTGTGACCAGCGTGGCCGATCCATCGACCACATAGATCACGTCTGTGTCGAGCGTGTGGATCTCAGCCTGGCCCGGTTCAACTCGGCGGCTGGCGTGCACTTTATAGCCAGCGGTTTCCAGTAGCGGCATACCCTTGGCAAAAGCGGCTGAAACATTCTTTGGATCAATGAACGTGGCAGTTGTAGCCGGAGGCGGTGACCCCGGCTGATTGCCTTCACGCCCGCCGGCCTCACCGCGGCCGGCTACAGCCTTCGCTCCCGCGAGCGCCAGTTCTTCATCTTGGTTTGCGCTCGCCGCGCCGCTGACGCCAACTCCGCCGACAACTTGTCCATCGATCACGATCGGGATTCCACCAATCAAGGGGGTGAATCCATCAACGGCCGTCATCGCAGTTCGTCCTTTATTAATTAGCTCCTCGAAAAAGCGTGTCGGTTTCTTGAAAAGAACGGCAGTGCGCGCTTTGCCGATAGAAATGGTCGCACCCATGGCGAATGTTCCATCGAGGCGCTCAAGCGCCATCAAGTTGCCGCCTTCATCGACCACAGCAATCACGCCGCCAGGGGCGTTGTTTTTCTTCGCGTAATCAACCGCTGCAACGATGGCTTTCTTTGCGCCGTCAAGATTGAGGGACTTTTTTTCCACGACTTGCGCATGGCTCGTGGCACCGAGAGCCAGCATCGCCGCGATCAATGTTCCAGTTTGGATTTTCATAAAAGTTTTGGAGTTGTTGCGGCTGGCCGATCACTCGTTAGGCGCGGCCAGCCGGTGCTGGACATTTATTTAACCGGGTGTTCGAAGGCCGCTTCGCCGAGGTTGGTCTCAGCAAAAGCGCACCACATCTGCACCTTGGCGATGTCAGGGACGGACTCGGGGACGACGATCGATTTCTTGACCTTTTGATCTTTCGTCATGAGGCGGTCCAAGAGGTAGGTTTTCCCATTCGAGTCCACGACTTGCCAATGTGGATCGGGCGTTTGTGGCGGGACGAAGTCATCGGAGAGCGTGAGCATGCTTTTGCCGTTTTGCGTCGTATGGGTGACGAAGCCCTTGTTTGCTTTTGCGCCTTGGAACGGCCCACTCTTGTGGCCGTCCTGGGCAAAGCTGCTCGTCGTAGCAATGACCAGAGCGGTTAAGGAGGCGAGTATCGTTTTATGATTCATGTAATTTTGGTGTTGTTTCACTTGTTCTTTTTACGACCGGATTATTGCCGGCTGCATTTCACCCGATTCGTCGCGATGCGGGCGAAATCCTTACAACGAGCCGCCTCGACGCGCGCTTGCGTTTTGGAATACGGCAGTGCTCTGCCGCTTTCGATAAAAATAGCGATCCCGGGTAAGAGTCGCTTTACCGGCTTTGGCCCGCGAGCTTTTGCTTGATCCGTTCCTTCGCGTCCGGCGGGAATGTAATATCGGATGCCTCGTCAGCGTGTTCCGGAAACTTGCGGGCAGTCTCGTGAATGTAACGAAGATGCTCTTCGTAACGCTGGCACCAGCAGCAGATCAAAAAGTGGAGGCGTTTCTTGATCCGCATTATCAACGGCATCGGTTCGTCCATGGATTGCGATACGATCCGGACCATCTCGCGGCATTTCGGGGTGTGTTTTCCGATAAATTTCACGAGCATGGTTTGCCACCAGTTTCTTCGCGCGAGAACGGACGGGTTGCCGATCGGCGACGGGTTGTATGGTTCTTCCGGCATCAGGCTGTTCCTCCCGCTGGCTTATCGAACCAATTCATCTCGAGACATTCGCGCAGCGCCATACGCGCTCGATGCAGCATGACCCACAAATTGCTATCGGTGATCGACAGAATCGCGCTAATCTCCTTGCTCGGCACATCGTCCATTTCACGCATTGTGAAAACATCACGGACTTTTTGTGGCAGTTTCGCGAGACAATCACGCATCGTCTGCCAGAACTCGGCGCGATGCATCACCTCGTCCGGCTCTGGTTTCCACTCGTGCGGTCCCTTGTCGTGGTCCCAAAAACCCACAGACACGAATTTTTCAGAGAACTCATCGGAAAGAAATTCCATGTCCGTGAACGAAGTCTCCCGACCGAGCTTGCGGAAATGATCGACAATCTTGTTTTTCAAAATCCCAACAAGCCAGCTTCGCTCGGACGAACGGCCTCCGAATTTTTCGTAGCCGCGCACACCAGCGAGAAAGGTTTCCTGCACCAAGTCTTCGGCCACTTCGGGTCTGCGCACACGCACTAAAGCGTATCGGTAGAGGCACTCACCGTTGGCGTCCACCCAGCGCGCTGCTGCTGCCTGAACATCGGGGGTACTCATAGCGGAGTGGTAATCGCTCCAAAGGCCGACCCGCTGCGCGCCCGAAGGGCAGCCAGTTGTTTCAACTGGCTGGGTCGCCCAGCTACTTTTTGCCCCGATTTCGTTAGACTGGTTTCTCTCTTTCGGAAGTAGCTGTCCGCCGAAGGGGGGTTTGGCGACATCGGCCGACTGGCACGAGCCCATCTTGTGAATAGCGTCTTCGTCAGGCGCGCGATTTGGAGGGCGAGAAGCGGGAATAACAACCAGCGCGCAACATACCAATGTCCCTTTCCGGCAATGGATTGATGATAGATGAGCAACGTCGCCGCTACATAAGCGAGACGATGAAGCAACTTCCAATTTCTTCCGCCGAGCGTTCGCACCGACCAATTGTTACTTGTTAGGGTGAGCGCCGCTAAGATCGACAATCCGGCAAGACCAAGCCAAATAAACGGTTTCGATAAACTCCGCGCTAGGCCATCCAGGCCGCCTTCGTAAAGAATGTGAAAACCGAAATGCAATAAGCCGTAAACGCACGCAGCCACGCCAATCATGCGACGATGCCGGTTTAACGCCGCCACAATACGTGAGCGCGGAAACAGAACACGTAATGGAGTAAGTGCGAGCACGACGCCCAGAATCCAGATTGAGATTTCACCGCTCTGGTGCAGCAGTTTTTCCAATGGGTTTGCGCCAAGCCGGCCAGTAAACGCCGGTATGACGAGCAGCCAAATGCCAATTCCGATGAGCGCCGCAAGGACAAACAACTTGTGCGCCAGAATTTTGGTCAGAACCGCGCCCGCTTTGCGACGCGGCTCCTGTTCACCTCTCCATTCCCAAGGGAGAGGGTAGGGTGAGGGTTTTGCTCTCTTTGGGAGTGATTCCGAAAAACCCCTCACCTCAATCCTCTCCCCTTTGCAAAGGAGAGAGGCCGATTTCGCAGCGCGTTTTGGCGATTTCATCCGCAAGGCGTTCATCAAAAATTCCTCCGCAGATCCATGTCGGCGTACAGATGCGCGACTTGTTTTTC
>WNGH01006606.1_pt1 | contig 11029 bp, 6 predicted proteins | sample 5400631 | NCBI WGS metagenome assembly WNGH01 (sample SAMN13153373, study PRJNA577476) | soil metagenome | isolation source: 115 cm soil or saprolite under Garry oak tree replicate 1 | place: USA:California | collected 2016-06-15 | reverse complement strand
AGCATCATGAAACTTAAGATCGGCTTCGTGAAAATTTCGTTGTGCCATCAACACCTGACCCTCAATCAGTTCGACGAAAGCTTGCAGTTCCTGGAAGTTACTACTGTTGTTTTTCGCAATGATCATCGCCTGCTCGAGTTGTAAACGAGAATCATTGTATCGACCTAATCGCCAGAGCGTCGCTCCCTGATTCAGCAAATCGTATCCCTTATAGAGAAGATTGCCTAGTTGCTTATTTCTTTCGTAACTCTCGTTGAAATGTTTGAGCGCCTCCTCGTATTGTTCGGAATCAAGTAGCAAGTAGCCCAAATTGGCATGGGCATAAGCTATTTGAGTCACATCGCTAGTCTGTTCAGACGACTTCAGCTGTTGCTCGAACGATTGAAGGGCGGAACTATAATCTCCTTTGAACTGAAAAGCCCGCCCTCGCAATAGAAGCGCTTGCGATGTTTCAGTCTGATAACCACCATTTTGATAGAAAGTGAGCGCCTGTTCTTCGTAGCCCAATGCTCGATCGACTTCACCACGTTGCATACAAAGGCTGGCCAGCGATAGTTGGGCGCGAGCCTCGCTCTGACGCGCACCAAATCTCTTTGCATAATCTATTCCCTGTTGGAACGATTGCTCGGCCCTAGCGTAATCAGCCCGTACAAGATACGTGTAACCCAAATCTATGAAACCACGCGCGATCAAGGTCTCCATGCTATTCGCCTGCGCAAGCTCAACCGCTTCGTTGGCATATTGCTGTGCTTGATCCGTTTTGCCCAACTTGAAGGAAACACTACTCAATTGGAAGAGAATTCTGATCTGTTGATATTGGTTGTTAACCACCTTCGCCATTTCACGCGCAGTTTCCAATTGTGTCTTTGCCTCTTCGACCTTGCCGGCGATGTCGTTCAGCAGCGCGCCCCGCTGGAACGCGACCTCGGCCCGGCCCTCGACATTGCCAAGCAATTGATAGATACCCTCCGCCTTGTCAAAAGCAGCGTTCGCGTCGGGAATCTTGTGTTGCCGACCATCGAGAATGCCCAAACGAAGAAACGCGACTGCGTTTTGCTGGTCATAATTAGTCGCTTTGGTGTAACTCTCAATAGCTTTACCGGATTCGTTATTTTTCTCGTAAGCACGTCCCAAATCAACATAGACAGCGGATTGATTTGGTTCGCGACGAGCAACTTCCGAATAAGCCTCAATAGCGCGATTGAAATCTCTCCTAACCGTGAAGATAACAGCATCAAGATAAGAGGACTCAATCGCCGTAAAAACTGAGCGGTCGGGTGTCAGTTGCGAAACTCGCAGCATCTCATCCTTAGCTTTGTCGAGACAATCTAATTCAACACACGCTTCGGCGAGTCTGGCGTGAGCCAAAACAAACCGATCATCGACCTTGGTCGCTTGTTCAAAGGCCTTGCTCGCTTGAAAAAATAAGCCGGCGCGAAGCGCGTTAGCTCCAGTATCATAAAGACGCTGCGCTTCAGGCGTCGGTTGATGCGGTCTGGCCCGGGTAAGTCGCCACGCACCAAAGATGATCAGACCCACGATAATGAGGCCGCCCGCCACATAACCAATCGACAATCTTGGCCGTTTGAAAATGTCTGAGAGCGTTGCCAGCGCGCCGGTCGGATGCGTGCCGGGGGCTGGTGAGATCAAACGGGTGATGGTTCGATCCGAGTCACGCGTTTGCAACCTCGTATGGGCCTGGCCCAGTTCCACGATCATTTCGTCGGCGGTTTGATAACGCGCGTCCGGTTTCTTGGCCAGCGCCTTGAGCGTGATGCGATCGAGGTCCTTCGGAACGTCAGCATTAAGTTGTGATGGCGGTGGCGGATCGTCGCGCATGATTTGGGCGCAGATCTCTACGGGTGAGCCGGCGGAAAATGGCGGTTTGCCGGCGATGCATTCGTAGAGCAGACTGCCGAGCGAAAACAGATCGCTGCGGGCGTCGACTTCGATGCCCATCGCTTGCTCGGGCGAAAGATACATGGGCGTGCCGACGATCACGCCTTCTTTTGTCTGAGTGTTGAGGAGCGTCTGTCTTTCGGCGTTGGAAGGATTTATCGAGCCGACATCGATCTGCTTCGCCAACCCAAAGTCGAGTACTTTGACATTTCCGCGCTCGTTGATGGCCACGTTTGAGGGCTTGATGTCGCGATGAACGATGCCGTGACTGTGAGCTTCGGCCAATGCTTCGGCAACTTGGCTAATGATCTCGATGGCTCGCGGAATCGTGAGGGCATCTTTCTGCATCAGGTCGCCAAGGGTCTCGCCCTTGACCAACTCCATGACGATATATGGTTGGCCGTCTTCGGTCTCGCCATAGTCATGAATCGTGGCGATGTGCGGATGCGAAAGGGCTGAGACTGCGCGCGCTTCCCGCAGGAAACGGATGCGAAAATGCGAGTTCTGTGAGTTGCGGTCCGCATGCAGAGTCTTAATGGCCACGCGACGGCCCAACACGGTGTCTTCAGCTATGTAGACGACACCCATGCCGCCCTCGCCGAGTTTCTCGACAATTCGATAATGGGAAATTGTTTGCCCGATCATGGGTGGGCGCTCCTGTGATCAGAAATCGAAACTGGGAAAAATGGGTCGCGCATCCGGGGAATGCGCGCACGAAATGTCGCGATGACCGGCGTATTCTGCGGCAAATGAAAAAGGATTTCAAGGTAAATCTCCCAGATGAAACCGCGCGATCACGTCGCTTGCCTACCTTTGCTGGCTTATTGGCCTCGGTCTTCATTGATCTAAACCCACGTTCGGAAAGCGGCTCAAGGCGGAACTCAAAGGACGATCCCGAATAGTTCCTTCAGCCAGGACCAATATTTTCGACTCGTTATTCTCGACCGCTGACTTACGGTGGGGCGCAGGGCCGCTGCGGGTAGATTTTGCCTGGTGCAACGCGTAATCTTGTGCCTGCCATGCCGAGCACATTTCTCGATCAAACGCCGATCAGAATGGGAAGCGTGCAAGAGTTTGCCTGCATCACACGCGCTTTGAACGATGCGTCTTTCGACGAAGAAACGATCTGTCGCACGTTTAAGCTTAAGGACATGTCCGAGATCGGGTCGATCACAGAGGACGATATTGAGCGAGCCGATGTTTCCCCGTCGTTGAAGCTCTTGGCTCGTCTGTTTTTTCTGCCGGCTTTGGTACCGCGCTCCAATGTTGAGCGGGCTTTTGAGTCGACTACGATCAATTCATTTCTATCGCTGGGCTTGCTCGGCACGGGCGAACTCGGAAACGATGAGTTCTATGCGCGCGCACTCCTTTACCCGGTGGCGGGTTTTGTCATCGCCTCCGACCGCCATAGCCTGCCCGATGAAAGTGAATTCGAACCGCCACCGGACATCGTCTTTCCGGCAATCTTCGGTGGCACCTTGCAATTCCTGCGACTGCTGCCGAGAAACTGGGAAGGCGTGGCTCTCGATCTCTGCTCGGGCACGGGCGTGGGAGCTTTTGTTTTGAGTCGCTTCGGCAAGCCGGCCGTCTCCGCGGACATCACCGAGCGCGCGGCGGCCTTCGCGCGATTTAATTGCGCCTTGAACGGTCTTGAGGGTGTCGAGGTGGCTCGCGGCGATCTTTACGAAGCGGTAAAGGGGCGAACCTTCGGTTGCATCGTGGCCCATCCGCCCTACGTTCCATCGCTTGAAACAAAAGCGATCTGGCGCGATGGAGGCGTAACGGGTGAAGCGCTGGTCAGACGAATGATCGAACGACTGCCGGAATACCTGGAGCCGGGCGGAGTATTTCTTTGCTTCTCACTCGGGGCCGATACGGAAAAAGGAAAGTTCGAAGAGCGTGCGCGAGGTTGGCTCGGAGCGCGCGCGGATGAATTTGACATCATATTCGCCTGTAAAGAATTGAGAGAACCGCGGCAGGTGCTGGATAGTCTGGCCCGCAAGCATTCCGAACTTGGACCGCAGGTCATCGAAAAGTTTGAATCGGAATTTGAGCGCGCGGGAGTTGTACACATGCCGTTTGGTGCTCTCTGGGTGAGACGAGCGGCTGATGGACCGGCCCATCAACCATGGACCACGCGCACAAAACTCAGCGACCAAACCGATGGCTCCAATTTTGACATGGCATTTTCCACACTTGAGCGCTTTTCGCAGCCACACTTTCTGCAAAGCCTGAGAGAAGCGACGCCGCAATTGTCGCCGGGACTTGAAGTGAAAATTACCCATGTGGTCCATGAAGGCTCGCTGGTCCCGGCGGATTTTCTCTTCGAGATCGATCAGCCCTTCGAAGCGCACGTGCGGTTTGACCCGTGGATGGTTCCGCTCCTGGCGCGCTTGGATGGCAAGACTACGTTGACAAAGATTTATGGGGATGCACAAACGGAAGGAACGGTTCCCGAAGAGTTCAAGCTCGAGAATTTCGCGGTGCTGGTGGCTCGCGCTCTCGAGCTGGGATTTATCGCGTTGCCCTAATGAATCTCAATGAAATCAATCCTGAATTGACCTAAGGAGGAGTATCAGCGATGGCCGGCGAAATTGATGCCAAGAAACAGCAGCAATAGGGCAGCGTCAAAGTTCAACGTCCACGTCCCAATGTTGTTCGCGGCCTTCGCAGATACGTCCGATTACGGACTCTTAGCTTGCGCCGGTAGGGCTGGCGCGTTTACCGCTCCGTTAGCTTTGGCGGACATGAATTCGCACCTAGGCAAAGCTTTCGATTTGAAATGGAAGAATCTAACAGACGATCACTTGGACGAGCTGCAAAGCAATGCGAGCGACACGGCAAGCTTCAGATGGCCTCGCCCGAACAGCTCGCTTAACAATAATTCCCTGCATCACTCAACGGTTTGGGGCGAATCGTGCGTAGACGTTCGACACTTTGACTGCATAGGTTTTGTTACATTGGCTTTGTCTCGGAGAATAGAACCGTCATAGAAGCCAGAGATTCTGTCAGCGGAGTTGTAGAAAGCCCTTTCAGTGCCGCGCGTTGGACCCAGTGTTTTCGCTTGCCGGACAGCATGTGGAAGTGAACTCGGAGCACGGCGCAATACGATAGCAAAGTGAAGCTAGTCAGCGGAGGATCATCACTATGCTTCTGCTTCTTCAGGTCGCGATCTTAGTGCTTTCGGTGTATATGATCGCAAAAGGTGTCGAGCTTAAGTTAAAGGCCGGTAAGGACCCCGAAAGCGACAAGCCAAGGAATCGCTTGCTTGCACTCGTCTTAGTCGTAGTGGGCTTGGGCGTGGGATTTGGTTGCTTATACTGGATGGGCGCACTGTCCGGGGTGCGACACTGAGTCGCATCAGAGTTATCAACGGGGATTCATCAAATGTCAGCCAATTCCAGTACTGCTCTGACTTCGATGATGAAAAGATTTTCCATGTCTTTGCTGCTGATTGTGATCTTCAACATCAGTTGCGCGAAAGCCGTCGAGAGCGGCAATCCAACAGAATCCTCAGAACCAGAAATCCGCGCCGCCCTCTGCGATCTGGAAAAGCGCGATTTCGTGAACGCGCAAAAGAGAATCGAAGCCATCCTCAAATTGGAACCCGACAATATCTATGCGCAAAGAATTTCCCTCAGCATCTTGGCGCGCCAGATTAAGACTGGCGATCGATCGGCGGAGAACATTGCGCTGATCAAAATAGCCATCGAAGCCTATAACCAGGCCCTGAAGAACTCACATTTCACTCACGAAGACAAACAGCAGATTGATCGATATGTCGCTTCTCTTTATCACCAGCTTGGCCAAGAAGAGCTGAACAAAGAATTGCAAAGACGTGCTTCGGATTCCGGCCGAACGGCGAAAGAGCGCGCGGACGTTTACGCCGTGTTGGCTGGTAACTACTGGGATTGCTCCTATCGAATCACTTCGGCAAAGAAGGTGTTGGAGAAATCAGAAATTGAAAGAGCCCAGGCATGTGTGGTGAGCGGTCTGGATTATGCGAATCGAGCGATAACTCTCGACGCCGAGAATGAATCCGCCTGGAGTTATGAAGCAAGCTTGTTTCGGGAGGCCTCCACGCTGGCGGGACTTGAGGGAAATCTGGCGCAAATGGCTTCATATCAACGGCAGTCTGTTGAAGCCGGGAAGCGCACCACGGAAATCGCCAATGCCAGGCGAGAGACTGCAGAAAAAGATTGGGCCAGGAAGGGGAATGAGGAGAAGAAGAGCGAATCGTTTACCGTAAATGACGCAATCAAGGCATCGCAGGATCTGATTGAATACCGGAAGGAGAATTCTCTGGATGAGGCAGTAAAGATGATTTTCATCTCTGGTGAAATGGAGTTGACCACACTGGTTGCTCCCGTTCCGATCCCCGAAGCAAAAACTGAAAAAACAGAATCCGGCATTTCTCGGACTGAGCGAAAGGAATGTTTCACCGAAGTGAAAGGCTCGGCGCAAATGCAGGAGAAGCGGGCCTGGAAAAGCTTCTCGCTCCCGGACAGAGACATGACGGTTGATTTGCCTGACAACGTATGCAGCCGCGGTGGCGGGTATATCGCGGCCAGCGAGGGCGTTGTCTATTCGATAGATCCTCTGTCTCGCCCGGCGGTTTCATCCGATCCGGTGGTAGTTAATGCCGTCTTGAATACAATGGCACGAACCTTCGTTGGCTTTCGTGGCGGAGCTTGGGTAAGCGATGGACCAGCACACGTATTCGAGATAAGACTCGTAAGAAAAGAAGATCTCAACAGCCAGCACCGAAAAATTTACACTTACGCTCTTTCCAACTGTGCTGTGCGCAAGGATGGCGTACTGATCGTTCATGCCAGTAAGACGCACTATTACAATATCGATATCAGCGGCGCGAACGAATCAGATCCGCGCGTTCAGCGATTTTTGCATTCCCTGACATTCAGATGAATCATCGCAGGAAGGGACCTATTCGATGAAGTACCTAAACAAGCGAGCGTCGGCTGTACGGAGTCTGGTTGCCATTGGTGCGCTGGTTTTGCTTCCCACCATGATCGCTGCTGCCACGAAATGCCGCAGCTCAGACTTTGCATGCTTCAAGCGCAAGCTGATGCCGAAGGTCGGGCGCAAGATTACAGTCGTAGGAGCATTGTCTTCGGCTAAGCTTGGTTGGATTGTCAGATTCGACGACTGGGGTGTCTATATTTACGCGGTGCAGACCAACGACGCTGCTAAGATGAATGACTTCGCTCCTTTTGAGGGTCAAACCATAAAGGTCACCGGCACTCTGCGACACTCGGCGGGCTCCGGTTCTACGCGATCCGATGAAGCCATTGTTCCTGAGCACTTCTACTTCGATCTAGCCGATGCCAGAGTCATCAGTCCCCGCCCCGCGGCTGCCATCGAGTTTCGTGAAATGCGACTCCGCACGCCGCCTCTGGCTGAGCTCTATTTCGATGTCAGGTTGCGCAACGATCGGAGTGCGGCAAGATGGTTCTTGCTGCCGAGCAATCTTGGATCCGCAAACGCATCGATTGGCGCGAAAGGCGGCGTTGACACTCTGGAAGTATTTGCGCCTCGCGGCCAGGGACGCGTTATCATCGGTCACTTCCTCGGCACGGGCGGCTTTCAAGCTCTGCTCTTGCCTCCGCGGGCAGAAGTTCGGTTAAGACTCTTTCCAATCTCTTATTGGGGGGATCCACCGGATCGTCTGCGGATAGAAGTGGTAATAGCCAAGACATTTTCGATTGGCGGCGAGACAGCCGAAAAGTGGTTTGGCAGTCGGCCGTTGAGCAGCGTCAAAGCCGACATAACGGAAAATGCGAAAAGCACTTCACGGATGTTGCGATCCAAGCACACGCCGGACGACAAAGAAGTAGCAACAAGGATTGAAGAAGATCGTCGTCTCCAGTTAATGGTTTCGCTTGCGCCAAAGGAATAGGTACGTTTTCTATTATCGGTCAGCTTTGATTATCCTGCACAAGCTAAAGCTTGAACTCTAAGCCGTGAAATTCACGGTTCAGAGTTCAAGCTTCAGCTTGTCTAATGCCGCCCCACATATGATGTCTAGTTGACGAAACGAAGCACTGGTCTCGAAGCCAAGAAAGAACCAGAAGCAATATATTCATGGATATCCTCGAACGTCTTCGTCGAATCAAGAAAGGACTCTGGATCGCGGTCGGCGTAGCTTTTGGCGTCTTATTCCTGCTGGTAGCCCTGGTCGTGGCGGCCGCGCTAATTCTACAAGCCTGGGATGCGCGCAACGCGCCAAAGATAGTCAAAAATCAAATCGGAATCGAATTGATATCAGTCTCACCGGGCAGCTTTCTGATGGGTTCCGATGCCCGCGACGACGAAAAGCCGGCGCATCAAGTAAACATCAGCAAGGGATTTCTTATCGGCAGGTACGAAGTAACCGCCGGTGAATGGAAAGCTGTTATGGGCAAAGAGCCGCCCGGTTTCGAAGCCGATCATTTTCCCGCGCGATACATCACCTGGAACGACGCGCAGGAATTCATTCGGCGTCTAAATCAGAAAAACGACGGATACTCTTATCGCCTGCCGACGGAGGCTGAATGGGAATATGCATGTCGCGCCGGAGCGAAGACCGAAGACCCAAGCGATATCGAGTTATTGGCTTGGTACGATGGTAACTCTAACAATCGACTGCACCCGGTTGGGATGAAACATGCGAACGACTGGGGCTTTTATGACATGCGAGGAAACGTCTCGGAATGGTGCCTGGATTGGTACGATAAGAATTACTACAGCCAAAGTGCCGGCGCCGATCCAAAAGGTCCTGGGAACGGTCTGGAACGAGTGAAGCGAGGCGGCTCGCATTTTGATGATAGCTCGAAAGTACGTTGTTCATCTCGCGAGGGGGCGGCGCCCAACGAAATCCTCGACACCGATGGATTTCGGATCGTCGCCGCGGCACATGCGCAGTAGTTCAGCGCGTCAAGGATTTGTACGCAGTTCAAACCCCCTCTCCCTTTGGGAGAGAGTTGGGGTGAGGGTCTAGCCATGGAATGCAACCGACCTTTCCGTTCCTATCCGAGCGGATCGAAGAAGTAAAGCGGAAGAGTATTCTGTACCTTTGACTGAGCTATGCCCTCACCCAAACCTCTCGCAAATGTAGAAGGGAGTGTACTCACGTCAGCTTTGCGTCAAAAGTCTGAAAGTCCGACCTCTCATTCACACCGGGCTTTAGCCCGGTGTCTGGCGCCGTAATAAATTAGGAAACCGTTTCAACGGTTTCTTCGACGGCAGTTGACGGAACTCGCTCGTATTCAAGGGTCCCAATGCTTTGACCAGAAGAGCAAACCGTTAAAACGGTTGCGCGACTATTGTTGTTCTCATTCATCACCGGGCTGAAGCCCGGTGTGAATGAGAAATCGGATTTCCGGCTTTTGTGGCAAAGCTACGTTACGCCAATAACAATCCGAATTTCCCCAACTCAACCAGCTTTTTCTCCAAGTCGGTGGCGAGTCCTTTAAGCATCGCGTCTTTCTCAGTGTCAGTGTATTTGGAATTCGATTCGATCATGCGCCTGAGTTCCAGAAGCAGAGCGCGCCCATCCCGCGTACCATCCAGCAATGAAATTAGTTGCCGCGCAATCTCGTCGTCCAGTCGCAGGCTCTCATGAAGGAGTGTGGCGACCACATTGCCTTGCTTTATCTGAAGTCGGGCGATTGGACTCGCAAGTGGAAAAGCGCCAGGCTCGACGGTGTAAACCGGCTCGTGCAGATGCAGCTCAATGACGCCAACCTCATAAGTCTTAAGCGTCACATCCGCAAGCGTTGTGGAGTCCTCAGCGATTGTTGTCGCCTCACTCGTCCCCGCTAACCAGCGAGCTTGCGTGACTAACTCTTGAAACCTGATTGCCCTTGGATAAATCCGGCCCAGATGGAGGAAGGCTGCTTTGGTTAATGGCAGATTGGTGGTGGCAGCAGCTCCTTTCTTTGCGCGAAACGTCTCGACTGATTCCGATTTGACGTCCGGTGTAGCAGAATCTGGTTGGATCTTTGACTTGATCAATAAGCCGCGGAGTCGGTCGGGATTGATTCGGCGAACCACCTCAGCTTCGCGATGACAAAGCAGGGTTTGCCGGAAGCTTCTGCCTTTCAAGAAATCCAAGTATTGCTCTCTGGCAAGAGTATCCTCGTCGCCAATCTGGTCAAGTTGCCGCGCGGCCTCCTCGGTAAAGCTGCTGTCGGCTGAGCGTTCGAAGTAGTCTGCCTCTGACAAAAACTGCAGACTATGTTCGTGCGCCTGTTTCGCAAACTCATGGAAATATAAGGGCACGTTAACATCCGACAGCTCGTCGTGATAAATCGACCCTTCGTCTCTCTTCAGCAATCTGGCGCTCATCTCACCAAGAAAATTCGCGTAGGAGTTTTTCTCCGTCTGCGCCTCGGCGATCCATTTGATCACGGCGAGGCTCTGGCCAACCTTTTCGGCAGCCTGCTGCTTGTCCTTTGAATGAAAGCGCATGATGTCGCGTGCTATTTCACGGAGGCGACACCCGGGATAAGTGTTATAGGAAATGTACGCCACGCCCTGGGGCGCGAGATGCGCACGGCAAATCGCCAGAATGCGATCGCGGACCACTTCGGGGACCCAGGAAAACAATCCATGCGCGATGATGTAATCAAACTGTCCCAGCTCGCTGGGAAAAGCCATGACATCAAGTTGCTGCAGCGAGATATTTTTCAACCCCAGCGCCGCAATCAATTCCCTTCCCTGATCGATAGGGCTGGCGGCGAGATCAATGCCGACAAAGCTGCTTTCTGACAGATCGAAAGCCATGGGAATGATGTTCCCACCCGCGCCACATCCCATTTCAAGCACGCGACAAGCTTCAACGGGCGCCGGATTCATCCCGAGCAGAGTCGCTATAGTTGCCAGCCGATCAGGATGCGTCTGAGGGTAGACGTATGACGGATAAGCGACTTCATCGTAGGAAGTAGTATCGGTAGCCGCCATGTGGGGAAATTGTAATTGTGCTTAAACGGGAAATCTACTCGAAACCCTTCGGATATGAAGCTTCCGGGGCTATCGGGAATATAGACTTCCTGCTTCTTTGGATTCCCGTCGTTGTCGGTCGTCGCCTTGGTGCTGTTGTGGTGCTGTTGCTCCCGCCGCACATAATCCA
>WNGH01006603.1_pt1 | contig 11030 bp, 16 predicted proteins | sample 5400631 | NCBI WGS metagenome assembly WNGH01 (sample SAMN13153373, study PRJNA577476) | soil metagenome | isolation source: 115 cm soil or saprolite under Garry oak tree replicate 1 | place: USA:California | collected 2016-06-15 | reverse complement strand
CGGAAGAGGCCACCGCGCTGGTGGTCAACGGCTTCGTCAAGGACGTGCTGCAGCAGCTGCCGATGGAATTCGCCGTCGAGGCGCAGAAGCTGATCTCGGTCTCTTTGGAAGGTTCGGTTGGATGAGCGCGGACGATTTGGATCTGCCCAAGCTTGCGGGACATGGAATGCCATTGCTTGAAATCGAAAATCTGCACGTCGAGACCGACGGCAAGAAAATATTGAAAGGCGTCGACCTCGCGGTGAACGCCGGCGAGGTGCACCCGATCATGGGCCCGAACGGTTCGGCCGAGGTGGATATTCTGGCGCAGGCGCTCCTGAAAGCGCAGGAATTTTTCACATGATGGACGAAGCGAAAACAGCTGGGGCGGAAAGCGCTCCCCCGGCTGGAGCTGGCGGCGCCGCGGCCGCCGCCGATGCGGCGGAACGGCCACCGACCATTCCAGCCGACGAGATAGCGCGCTTGACCGATGAAATCGTCGCCGCGCTCAAGACCGTCTACGACCCGGAAATACCCGCCGATCTCTACGAGCTTGGTCTGATTTACAAAGTCGGCATCGATGACGACCGCATGGTCACGATCGACATGACGCTGACGACGCCGAATTGCCCGTCGGCGGCCGAGTTGCCGGGCCAGGTGGAGAACGCGGTCGAGGGCGTGTCCGGCGTGCGCGAAGCCAAGGTCAATATCGTCTGGGATCCGCCGTGGGACCCCAGCCGCATGTCGGACGAGGCCCGCACGGTCCTCGATATGTGGTGACGAATATCTTGTTGCGTTGCGCCGTCAACCCTGGCGCATTAGATAATATTAAGTTAGTTCAGGTTTTTGAGCTGTTGCAAATTGCAGCTGACGCGTTGGCTCATACCGAGCGGCGCGCGGAGGATGAGACGATGGCCGCTCCCCGGCCGAGACCACAAGTGATGCGGCTCACCGAAGCCGCGGCCGAACGCATCAAGGCCGTGATGGCGAAGACCGACCGCCCGATCGCTGCGGTGCGCGTCGGCGTCAAAAACGGCGGCTGCGCCGGCATGAGCTACTACATGGAATACGCCGAAAAGATCGATCCGCTCGACGAGGTGATCGAGGACAAGGGCTTGCGCATTCTCATCGACCCGAAGGCGGTGCTGTTCCTGCTCGGCACCGAGATGGACTACAAGGTAGAAAAACTGTCCGCGCAGTTCATCTTCAACAATCCGAACCAGACTTCGGCCTGCGGCTGCGGCGAATCGGTCCAGCTCGAGCCGGCGAGCGAAGCGCGGGCAATCTCACAATGATGGCTACGCCACCCGGGCAGGCGGTGCGGCTTCAGGATCGGCGTGCGGTTCGGCCTCGGGGGCGGTCTCGCAAATGACGCGATCACGCCGCTGGCGCTTGGCGGCGTAGAGGCAGTTGTCGGCGCGCTCGATCAGCGACTGCGAGGTGTCCGTCGGTACGAGCAGCAGCGCAACGCCGATGGAAATCGTCACGCGGCCGAGCCGCTCGATCGTTTCATCAATTCCTTGGCCATGACCGCGCGGCGGATGTGGTCGGCGGCGGTGATCGCCGAGCGCAAGGTCGTGTTGGGCAGCGCGATGACGAATTTCTCGCCACCGTAACGGGCGGTGATGTCATGACCTTTGACGTTCTGCTTCATCGAGACGGCACGAGACGCAGCCCTAGTCGCCGGTGAGATGGCTGAACCTGTCGATCGCGTTGTGTCATGAAGACGCGCGGGGGTCATGCTGTACGTCCTTCACCAGCGCCGAGCGTGAGAGGTAGTAGAACTCCTCGATCCGCCGAGCGGCGAGGTCCTTCGCCTCCATCAGGGTGAGATATTCGCGCGGCGTCACCGGTACGCCCGCCTGCTTCAGCTCGTGAAAGAAGGTCGCAAACATCGCTCATCCGGTCCGGTCGCGCGCAGAGCCGAAGCAAATGATGGAGTGCACATTGCACCCGTGCAACACGGCGTAACCCCGGAGACATGTTTCTTGCGCTACATCGTAATGTGAGCGTAATATGAGCTGCCGAAAGATATATCTTGACCGAGAACAAAATGCTGGTCCAAGGCAACAAAGCGCTGTCCCAAGGCAACAAAGGTCTGGCTCAAGGCGACCTACGTCTGGTTGCACTCGCGCTCATCGCCGAGGCACCCCGTCACGGCTACGAGATCATCAAGTTGATCGAGGAGAAGACGGCCGACTGGTACTCGCCAGCTCCCAGCATCGTCTATCCGACGCTGACCAATCTTGCGGAAGCGGGCTATCTGACTGCGTCCGCCGACCCCCCGAGGCTCTACACAATCACCGACGACGGCCGCACCTATCTCAAGCAGAACCGCGATCTCGCCGATGTCGTCCTCGACCGCCTGACTGCGCTCGGCGAACGCATCAGCCGCTGGCGGCGGGCCCTTGCAACCATCAGCAAGCCCTCCTCGCGCATCGACGGCCGGCTGGAACCGGACGCGGATAGCGCAGAAAGCCTGGTGGACATCCTCGCCCGCGCCGCCGGCGATTCGCAGCGAAAATAAAAAACCTTGCTCAGACCAGCGCGCGCACGGCCGCCCGTAATCCGCCTTGCGGCGAATCGTCAGGCGTGATGTCGCCGCCATGCGAGCGCGCAATGTCGCGCGCGATCGCCAAGCCGGCCGCTGCCGCCTTCGTCTTGATTGCGCGCGTCGTCAAGCCGCAGGAATGGCTTGAACACCTCCTCGCGCATCGACGGCGGAATGCCCGGTCCGTCATCGTCCACAGTTACGGTGAGCAGCGATGGTCGCAATGGCCGGTGATCGCGTCGGTCGGTGCAAACCGCGCCGCGCTGGAAACGAGGTTGGCCAGACAGCGCCTGAACGCTGCGGGCCGCACGGTCACTTCCGGCTGGCCGTGGAAGGCGACGGTGGCGCGGTGCCCGTGCCGCTCGGTATTGGCGCGCAGCGGAAACCCAGCGCCGAGTGCATCCTGATGGTCGTTTGGTCGCCGCCACGCCGCGGCTATCGGCTCAGCGAAGCCGCCGCAGCGCTGAACGCGGTCGGAGCTCTAGCGCTCCAGTATATTGTGTCGGCTTCGACGCCAACCCCAAGGGGAAAGTTTGAGCTTGCGGCGGGAGCTAGAAAGCGGAAACTGGTTTTCCTGGGGAATCTTCGCCTCAACCTGAAACTCCAAGGGAGGTAATGCCGTGTCGAAGTCAACAACCGGACCCGCTGGGAGCGCCTCTCGCCGCGCAATTCTGTTGAATAGTGCATCGATTGCTGCGGGAGGATTCATCCTAAGCGCGCCAGCCGCTCGTACTGCCTTGGCTCAAACCAAACTAACTCACGAAGTAGCCAAATATCAGGACACCCCAAAAGACGACCAGAAATGCTCGACCTGCATTCAGTTTGTGACGCCGGACTCTTGCAAAATCGTGGTCGACCCGATCAGTCCTGACGGCTGGTGCCAGTTTTTCGGAGCGAAGCCAGGATGAGAGGCGTGTACTACTAGAGCGCGCTTCGGAGCGTCAACTAAGAATGCACGCGCCAGCTGCCGTAGGCTTTAGCCCGCTATTGTTTGGTTCTCCTCGGTGGAGGGAGCGGCGGCAGCCAGGCCGAATCGAGTGGGCCTGAGGCCAATGCATCGATCCGGGCGGCCATCACGAAATCGGACTCGTGCAACCCGCCGATCTTCCGGGTGGTCAACGATACGTCGCAAAAGCCCCATCCCAACGCGAGCTCCGGGTGGTGCCAGATTTCCTCTGCAAGAGCGCTCACCGCGTTGGCGAACGCCAAGGCGGTGCGATAGTCGCGAAATTGGAAGCGGCGTTTGATGCAGCGTGCCGCCGCGTCAAGTTCCCAATCGGAAACCTCGGCGAGATAGAGTGCACACTGTTCGCGCGTGAGCGGTTCGACGCCGCCTCGGCAAGGAATGCAGGGACGTTGCGCGAGCGTAGGCATCACAGCTTCACACTCTGGCGCCCTCGTCTATACCCTACCTCCCATCCTATACATAGGGTATCCCGTACTCCATGAAGACAAAGTGTCAACGGTGTCCCACACCAAACGTAAGAATTCACCACCGTGGAGATTGGCCAAACAGGATGGCTTTGGCTCGATCCTCTCATGAGGATTGCCATAACATAGCCCTTGCGATTTTTTGGATCCGTTGGCGGCTCATGCTCGGGCCGGTCGGCGGCCTGATTTGGCTCGTTCTGCCGCGCCGGCATCTTGAAGCGTGAGCAATGCTGGTACGGCTTTGGTAGAAACCTGGCGGGGTTTTGGCCGCGGCCGCGATTGCCTATATAGTCTCCCGGGAGCTTGGAAATAAGCCTTATCGATGCCACCAGCAGTTTCGCCAGTATCAATTTCGCTGTGACTGCTGCAGCAGGGCCCAGGAACACCAAGAGCGAGCGCGTTTGCGCTGCCGCCGCCAGCGGCAAGCGGCCCGAGGCCAGGCGCCAAACGCCAGGAGATTAGGAATGGCCGAGCAATCTTCGTCTGAAAAAATCCCGGTGACGGTGCTGACCGGCTATCTCGGCGCCGGCAAGACGACCTTGCTCAACCGGATTCTGTCCGAGCCGCATGGCAAGAAATACGCGGTGATCGTCAATGAATTCGGCGAAATCGGCATCGATAACGATCTCGTGGTCGGGGCCGACGAGGAAGTTTTCGAAATGAACAATGGCTGTATTTGCTGCACTGTGCGCGGCGATCTCATTCGCATTCTCGATGGCCTGATCCGGCAAAAAGGCAAGTTCGACGCGATTATTGTTGAGACCACGGGGCTCGCCGATCCGGCGCCGGTCGCACAAACTTTCTTCATGGACGAGAATGTCGGCCGCAAAACCAAGATCGATGCCGTGGTGACAGTGGCCGACGCCAAATGGCTCAATGAGCGGCTCAAGGATGCTCCGGAAGCCAAGAATCAGATCGCCTTTGCCGACGTGATTCTGATCAACAAAACCGATCTCGTCTCATCCGAGCAGTTAAGCGAGGTGGAGGCGCGTATTCGCGGCATCAACCCATATGCAAAGCTGCACAGGACCGAACGCGCCAAAATTCCGCTCGACGCGGTGCTCGGCCGCAACGCCTTCGACCTCGATCGTATCCTCGACCTAGAACCGGACTTCCTCGGCGCCGACAATCACGATCATCACCACGACCACGACCACGATCATGATCATGGGCATCATCACGGCGACGAGGATGGTCACGCGCCTGCGCATGGCGGGCTCAAGCACTATCACGACGAGGAAATGCAATCGATTGCGCTGCACACCGAGAAGCCGCTCGATCCGGACAAATTCTTTCCCTGGGTGCCGGACCTGGTGCAGAAGGAGGGACCAAACATTCTGCGCTGCAAAGGCATTCTCGCGTTCAAGGACGACGAGGAGCGCTTCGTCTTTCAGGGCGTGCACATGATTCTCGACGGCGATCATCAGCGGCCGTGGAAGCCCGGTGAGAAGCGCAACAGCCGGATCATTTTCATCGGCCGCAATCTGCCCGGCAAGCTGATCACCGAAGGCTTCGAGAGCTGCATCGCCAAATAGCGCCAAGCGGCGTAATCGTTGGCCTGCCGCGTGCGAGCGACTCGCCCATTACAACGGTCCACGCCTTGGTTTGCGCGCCGTTTGCGACAAGCCCGGACTTTTTATTGATGCGAGGGCTGTGAGCGTATTAGAGAACGAGGTCTTGACGCGTCACAGTCGCGTCACCTCCCCGCCGCCTACATCATGCGGTAATTGAGTTCGAACATGATCCATAGGGTGCCACCGACCAGAATGAGAAGCACGACGGCGGCGAAGCACAGCGCGATCAGTTTGTTCTGCGACGACGGTTTCAAGTCGAGGTGCAGAAAATACCGCAGGTGGACGACGACCTGAGTGATCGCCGCAGCGCCGATGACGACAAAAATCTGTATCGGCCGCAGCGTGCGAGCGGCGACGAGGCCGAATGGAATCGCGGTCAGCACCAACGCTAGAACGACGCCGACCAAGTAGGGCTTAATCGTGACTTCCCCGCCATGCGGCGAGGTCGGCATTTTAGACAATTGCGGCGGGGCCGGCATTGCTAGAGAATCCCCGGCAGGTAAACGACGGAGAAGATGCTGATCCAGACGATATCGAGGAAATGCCAGAACAGGCCCAGCCGGCAGAGGCGGGAGGCGACGAATGGGTTCAACCCGCGCAACGCGACCTCGCATCCCAAGAGGACGATCCAGACCAGGCCGACGCTGACGTGAGTGCCGTGGGTGCCGACCAGCGTGAAGAAGGCCGATAGAAAACCGCTGCGCCACGGGCCGGCGCCGGCGGCGGCCATGCCGTAGAATTCCGCAATCTTCATGGCGACGAAGCCGAGTCCGAGCAGGAACGTCACGCTCAGCCAGGCCAGTGTGCGCCAGCGTTGCCCGGCTGCGATCGCAACGCTGGCGAAACCGAAGGTCGCGCTGCTTGCCAGCAGCAGCATGGTTTCCGCAAAGGTGTGCGGGAGCCGGAACAACGTGTGCCCGCTAGGCCCGTCAGCGGTGTTATGCGACATCACCACAAAGGTCGCGAACAGCAACGCGAAGATGATCGCGTCGCTCATCAGGTAGATCCAGAAGCCATACGCCTTTTCGTCGATGGCGCGTTCGGCGTCTTCGGCTTCGGTTTCTTCGCCGGGACCGGCGGTGATGACGGCGTCGGTCACGTCGGCGCCCCGGGTGCGAGTGCGAGAGCCATGGTGCGGCGGTTCTCGATCGCTTCGACTTCGCTCGCCGGGATGCGGTGCTCGGCATGATCACGGAAAGTCTGCGACAGCACCGCAGCGAACATGCCGAGCCCGCCGACGGCGGCCAGCCACCAGATTTGCCAGATCATCGCAAAGGCGAACACGAACGACATCGCTCCGAGCACGACGCCGGCGCTGCTGTCGTCGGGCATGATGATGTCGTGGAAGCGGGCGGGTGTGTGGCCCGCCGTCCCCGCCTGCTTCATGGCCCACCATGCATCGATGCCGTGCACGTGTGGCACGACGGCGAAATTGTAGGCCGCCGGCGGCGAGGCGGTCGCCCATTCCAGCGTCCTGCCGTTCCACGGATCGCCGGTCGAGACTGCAAGCGCGGCGCGGTCGCGGATGCTGACGGCGAGCTGAATGGCGAGGAAAGTGATGCCACACAGGATGAAGAGGGCGCCGAATTCGGCTACGATGAGATACGGCTGCCAGCCGGCGACATAGTAGCGCTCGAGGCGCTGCGGCATGCCCATGAAGCCGAGAATATAAAGCGGCATGAAGGCCAGATAGACGCCGACGATCCAGGCCCAGAAGGCCCGCCGGCCCCATTTTTCTTCGAGCCGAAAGCCGAACGCCTTAGGGAACCAATACTGGTAGCCGGCGAAATAGCCGAACAGCGCGCCGGGGATCAGCAAGTTGTGGAAATGCGCCACCAGGAAGGTTGTATTGTGCATGTCGACCGGCGCTACCGCGAGCAAAACGCCGGTCATGCCGCCAATGACAAACGTTACGATAAAGCCGAGCGTAAACAGCATCGGCACGGAAAATTGTACCCGGCCGCGATACATCGTGAATAACCAGTCGAAAATCGTCACGCCTGTCGGCACGGCGATGAGGGGGGCCACCCTTCCAAAGAAGGCATTCACATCGTGGCTGGCGCCCATGGTGAAGAAATGGTGCAGCCAGACGCTGAACGAGAGCACGGTGATGACCGCAGTTGCGTAGATCAGCGACTCGTAGCCGAACAATCGCTTGCCCGAGAACGTCGCCACGACTTCGGAATAGACGCCAAACGCCGGCAAAATCAGGATGTAGACTTCGGGATGGCCCCAGATCCAGAACAGGTTGATATAGTTCGTTACGTTGCCGCCGTCGCCATTGGTGAAAAAGTGCATGCCGAGATAGCGGTCGAGACCAAGCAGCGCAGCGGCGACGGTCAAAGCCGGGAAGGCGAACACTATCAAGATGCTGGTACACAGCGCCGTCCAGGTGAACAGCGGCATCATCATCAGCCGCATGCCGGGCGCGCGCCGCTTGACGATGGTGACGAGGAAATTGATCCCAGTCAGCATCGAGCCGACGCCGCTGACTAGGATCGCCCAGATCCAGTAATCGACGCCGACGCCCGGACTGAACTGCGCTTCCGAGTAGGGCGGGTAAGCGCTCCAGCCAGCGGTGGAAAACTTGCCGATGACGAGCGAGATCATAACCAAAGCGGCGCCGGACGCGGTCAGCCACAGGCTCACCGAGTTCATGAACGGAAACGCCACGTCGCGCGCACCGATCTGCTGCGGAACGACGACGTTGAACAGGCCGACCAGAAACGGCATCGCCACGAAGAAGACCATGATGGTGGCGTGGGAGGTGAAAATCTGATCGAAATGGTCCGGCGGCAGATAGCCATGCGAGTCGAGTGCGACCGCCTGCTGGGTCCGCATCATCATGGCATCGATGAAGCCGCGCACCAACATGATCAGCGCCAACGTCACGTACATGATGCCGATCTTCTTATGGTCGAGGCTCGTCAGCCATTCGGTCCACATATAGCGCCATTGGCCGAGCCAGGTGATGAGCGCAACCACGCCAAGTGCGCCGAACACGGTGATCAGCGCGCCGCCGATGGCGATGCCACTGTAAAACGGCAGGGCGTCAATCGTGAGCTTACCGAGCATGCCAGTAGTCTTCGGGGTGCGATCGCGATTTGTGTTGGAATGGGGTGATGCATTCCCCGGCATTTCGAGAGTACCGACCCAGGCCATGAGGTCAATTGGCTGTATTGGCTGGAACTCGATCTGACAGTCGGTGCCCAAGCCGAACCGCCACGGTTTGGGTATGAAGCCCAACGCGGCGAATTACGGAATTTATCGGGTGGCGGCAATTTGGCGAAATCGGTTTATTGGCGGCCCCTACCCTCTGCCTGCTCTGACTTGCTGTTGATGCTGTTGCGCTCCGGTGGGGCGGTCCCGCAAGCTTAAGTCACGCGGGCAAACGGGAGGCGATTTCGCATCAAACGGGATTGGCGGGATATTGCGGAATGCCCGATTTTGCCACCGTTGGCTGGGCAGTCGGCCAACCCGCCACCAAGCTTCGGCCTCGTCAGGAAAACCGGCGCCTGCCTTTGCTCACTGCCTGCCCACAGCCACTCTTGTTTTCAAATTTCTAACGATTGAGTGCGCCGGCGTCAGAACGAACGCTGGGATAAGGATATTGCGGCGCATCTCAGCAATGCGCTCCTGAGTTGCTGTTGGTCCCATCGGCCTCCTGCGGCGCGGCGCCGAATCGTTCCAAACACTCAAGATTACTGGAGTAATACCATGAGTATCGATCCTAATAATCCCAAGACCTGGCCCGGTCTTCGACCGGTGCCGATTATCGCCCATGATGTGGGACGCGCGCGCGACCGCTCGACGGCCGTGGTCGGTGGCAATAGCCCGTTTCAATCGGGCATCATTGGCATCGACAAACTCGAGGAATTGCCGCAAGGGCTTTTTGGTAGTCAACGCGCCAGCGCGCTGGCGAAGGTTGATCGCCTCTACAATAACAATTGTCTGATCGTCGCCGATTTGAGCAATGACGCGACTTATGCGGAGGTGCTGTTCGAGGTGTTTGGTCCGCGAGTGATCGGCCTCCACATCACGCGCAATGCTGATGGCATGCATTTCGAGCAGCGGCTTGTCAAGAATGGCGTAATACGGGTTTACACCATTGGGCGATCCTTTCTGCTCGAACTGTTTCACGCCAGGCTGCAAGCCCGTCAGATCCGTTTTGCTGACGATCCGAACACCAAACGGGCCTGTGAACAGCTCGTGGCGTTACAGACCGAGATGACTGAGACCGAGACGCTCTATCGATGTGCGCGAGGGCAGCACGACGATCTCGCCATCTCCTGCGCCATGCTGGTGTGGGCGGCAGCTCACCCGCACCTACCGGACTGGTTTCGCCCGATTGAAGATGCGCGGCGGCCACGGCGCGACAACTTCGGCTGGGGAGCCTTTGTCTGATGATCGATTGTGCGGTGCTGTCTTCGCGGCGGCTTAGACGATAAGGTCAAGCGGAACCTTGAGCACGTCCGCAATTTTTTTCAACGCTGCGGTTGTTCCCTTTCGCCGTCCGCTTTCCAGGTCGGAAATGTAACCCTGTCCGATGTTAGTCTTGTAGGAGATGTCGAGCTGCGTTTTACCGCGCCACTCGCGAAGCACACGCAGTGCATTTTCGCCGGCGATAATTCTGTCAACGATTTCTTTCGGAATGAGCGGCGCGCCAGCGACAATCTCTTTCCGCGCTCGCGCGACGAGGCGCACAGTGCCAATATCTTCGTCGGCTTCCTGTGCCTTCGCGGCCAGAGCTTCATAGTCCTTGCGAGGAAGGATGGCGACCTCGCCTCTGTTAGTCATTTTGAATCGGACGGTCATGACGCCTTCCTCTCAGTCATAAATCTCGTTGCGGTTACCGACCGCAATGACGGTGATCGATCTTGCGTCCTCGATGAAGATAACGCGCCAATCGCCAATCCGAAGCCGGCAAGCGCTACCGCCCTTGAGCCGTTTTACATCGCCCGATCCGTTTGTCGCATAGACCGTCAATTTGGCATCGATGCGCTTGCGAATATCGGCCGAAAGCTTGCGCCATTGACGGATCGCGGCCGGCGTAAAGAAAACCGCCTTCATTCCGGATAAAATCTTAAATCTTTATTATCGCGGCAAGCGATATATCGCGAAACGCGATAATTGTCAATCAGCATCGGACCGGTCCGTATGAGCCGGGATCCCGAGCAGCAAATCCTACGCCTTCTTCTGATGCCGCTTTCGCAACCGGACACCGGGGCCACCGCCGTTCTCGTCGATGAGATCTGATTGCGTTTGGCTTCGTTTCGCGAAAACCACAATCGACAGTAGCGCTTTATCGACTTTATATTCCGACGGTAGTGCAGTTACCGATGTTTATCTGAGCTCAGCGACAGCCGAGCCGCGTGTCGACAGTCGCGACTAAATTTCAGCTGTTCCGACTGAACTCGATAAAGCTGCGAATCGCTCGCATCTGCCGGGACCAAGCTCGCGTTTCGTAGCGCTCCAGCTTTTTTAGGTCGGCTGCG
>WNGH01024031.1_pt1 | contig 11031 bp, 10 predicted proteins | sample 5400631 | NCBI WGS metagenome assembly WNGH01 (sample SAMN13153373, study PRJNA577476) | soil metagenome | isolation source: 115 cm soil or saprolite under Garry oak tree replicate 1 | place: USA:California | collected 2016-06-15 | reverse complement strand
CCTTCTTCGATAAAGGAGGCGGCCTGCAGAAGTTTGGTTATCCCATAAGCCTTCCATCGATTTCAAGTACCCAGGTCATCAGCCAAAGGTTCGGACATGCTACCATCCAATGCAACCAGGCGACTAAACAATGCACAACCTCTTGAGAGAGGCCGACTATGTGCTATAATTAGGCTATGGATTTATCTACAAACAACATAACTGCATATTTTCTTTACACGCTACACCTCGCCTGTCGCGCTACTGTCGAGCGTTATTTGCTTGCCGCCGGGTAGCGGCGCTCCATTTAAATACTCCAGATAACACGCGCATTGTATACGTTCGTTCACCATGACACGCGTAGAAAACGGCACCGCCGTATCCGGCGGGTATGTGCGAAGAAGTGAATAGACTGATGGCGCAGCCAGATGTGCTCGAGGACATCCAGCTCCTACAGCGCTATGGACGCGAGCACGCTGAACTCGAAGAGATTGTGCAGAAGTACCACGAGCTGGTCGACAATGACAAGCAGATGGCAGAGGCCCAGGAGATGTACGAAGGCGATGACCCGGAGATGCGCGAACTCGCCTACGAAGAGCTTGAACGCCTCAAAGCGCAAAAAGAACAGCTGCTCAACAAGGTGAAGGTGTTGTTGTTGCCCAAAGACAACATGGACGAGAAAAACGCTATCGTCACGGTGCAGGCCGGCGCCGGTGGCGACGAGGCAGCGCTCTTTGCCGGGGAGCTTTTCCGCATGTACAGCCGCTATGCTGATAAGCGGCACTGGAAGATAGAAGTGCTGGACGCTAACGAGACCGAACAGGGCGGGATCAAAGATATGACGTTTGTCGTGCGCGGCAAGGGCGCATACAGCCGTATGAAATACGAGGGTGGCACCCACCGCGTGCAGCGAGTGCCCGTGACCGAGGCGAATGGGCGTATCCACACGTCGACCGCCAAGGTGATCGTGCTGCCGGAAGCCGATGACGAGATAGCAATCGATATAAAAGATAGCGATCTGCGCGTTGATGTCTATCGCTCGACTGGTCACGGCGGGCAGAGCGTCAACACGACCGATTCGGCGGTACGCATTACGCACCTGCCCACAGGGCTGGTAGTCACCTGCCAGGATGAGAAATCGCAGCTTAAGAATAAAATGAAAGCGCTTTCGGTGCTCAGGTCGCGCCTGTGGGACCTGGAAGAGGCGCGCAGGCAGGAAGAATTGAGCAAGACGCGGCGGTCTCAGGTACAGATGGGCGATCGCAGCGAGAAGATTCGCACTTACAACTTTCCACAGGATCGTGTGACCGATCACCGTATCGGGCTCACACGGCATAATCTACCCGGTGTGCTCAATGGTGAGCTTGACGAATTTATCGATACCCTGATCACAGTCGATCAGGCAGAAAAGTTGCAGCACCTCTTTGAAGAAAGCGCTGCTGGCAAGCCGGCGTGAGACTGTGAGCCGGGTCTAGTTGAAAGGCAGGCAATGGCATGACACAACTGGCAATGGGGAAGATTGAAATCCATAAGAACACGTTTCCCGAACTCAATCCTTCCTACAGGCTGCTGCTGGGTCCGGGACCGTGCAACGTGGACCCGCGTGTTCTACGCGTCACTTCAGCGCCACAACTTGGTCACCTCGACCCTCAACTCTTCGACATACTGGGGGAAACTGCTGAACTCCTGCGCTGGGTGTTCCAGACGAAGAACGAGATGACCCTCTGTGTTTCCGGCTCGGGCTTCTCGGGCGCAGAGGCGGTGTTGAGCAATCTTCTCGAGGAGGGCGACACTATTATTTCCGGCAGCCTGGGTTTCTTCAGTGGCCAGATCGTCGAAATCTCGCGGCGGGCCGGGGCGCAAGTGGTAAACCTGACGACCGAGCTTGGGAAACCCCTGGAGCCCGCAGTGCTCGAACAGGCCTTCAAAGATCATCCAGGCACGAAGGTCTTTGCAACGGCGATTGCAGAAACCTCCACCGGGCTGCTCCAACCGCTGGAAGAGTTGGAACGCATTACTCATGCTCACGATGCCCTCTTCGTTGTGGACGCGGTATGTGGTCTCGGCGGCGTACCCATGGACGTCGATGCCATGAAGATAGACGCCTGCTATGCCGGCAGCCAGAAGAGCCTGGGAGCGCTGCCCGGCCTGGCCCCTGTCACACTCAACGAACGGGCGGTACAAATCATCAAGAATCGCAAGAAGCCTGTGCAGAGCTACTACCTCGATTTGCAGTGCCTCGACCGCTACTGGAACGGTGACCACACTTATCACCATACCGCGTGCAGCAACATGATCTACGGTATGCGCGAGGCGCTGCGCATTGTCCTGGAGGAAGGGCTAGAAGCGCGCTGGGCACGCCATCAACTGCATGGTGACGCTCTCAAAGCCGGCATCGAAGCGATGGGGCTGCACATCTTCACCCAGCCAGGCTATGCTCTTTCTGTCCTGACCGCTATCAGTTTGCCCGAGGGTGTGGATGAGCTGGCGGTGCGCAATGGACTGCTGAACGAGTACGATATCGAGATCGGCGGCGGGTTCGGCCCGCTTAAGGGACGTTTGCTGCGTATCGGGCTAATGGGTTACAATGCCTGCCGTAAGAATGTAGATAGCGTTCTGGCAGCGCTTGAGCACGTGCTGCCACGATGTGGTTTCACGCCAAAGGCTGGCGCTGCCCTCGCTGCTGCAGACGCTGTTTATAAAAGTAGAGGTTAAGGGGATGTGACGCCAATGGGGTTAAGGGGAAAACGTATCACCTCCATAGAGGACTACTACTTCCGCCAGATGCGCCTCAATCGCCATACCTGGGCCAGCGAGGGGGCTATCAACGAATACTGGACCGGCTATTATATGAATTTGCTGCGTCCATTGATCGTAGAACATGATGAGCCCCGCCTGTATAAGCTCGCGCAAGCCATCACCAGAGAATTTGACAAGCATACGAGCTGGCAGATCTATCCCGATGTGCTTCCTACTCTTGAAGCCCTGAAAGCCCGCCAGTATGCGCTTGGCGTTATCTCCGACTGGGGGATTGCACTGGGGCCAATCTTGCGCCGCCTGGGTCTCACCAGGTACTTTGACCACCTGACCGTATCCGCGATGGCTCGCTATGCTAAACCTTCTCCTGCGCTCTATGAGCTTGCCCTGCAGAGAGCCAATGTTATTGCCGATTATACACTACATATAGGGGATTCCTACATCCATGATGTGCTGGGCGCACGGACTGTGGGAATGACTCCGGTTCTGCTTGACCGTGCAGGGCGCTTACAAGAGGGCAATGTAGACTGCCTACTGGTACACTCCCTCACCGGCCTGTTAGAACTGCTGGAGGTGTACGATGAGGCTGCCTCTTGATGCAGCAGGAGGGAAAAGCGGGAAATACCCAGGAAAAGTCGTAGAACTGTAGATTAAAATATTTACCTGCATGAATTTAGCTGCTAATACTACCATGGCCTATCCCATAGGATAATCAGGGCGTCGTAAAGCAACCGGGCATACGAAGGCAGGCAGCGATGAGCAAGTTAGAGGGGCAATATGCTCCTACTCCCATGCAGAGCATCATGGGAGTACCTCTCCGCTCCGAGCAGCGCACAGGCGAGATATTGCCGCGCGTACTTTCGCGCGTCGATATGCTTGTGGTCTTCATTACCATTGTTCTTTTCATTCCCAATGTATCCGTCGCACAGGCGACTGGCGTCGGCTCTGCTACCTACGTGTACTGGGTGATAGGCACGATAACGTTTCTGCTACCTGGAGCCATCGTTACAGGACAACTCAATCGCTTTATGCCGGTCGATGGCTCGATCTATGTGTGGACGCACAAGGCACTCGGGCCTCTCTGGGGCTTCTTTGCAGGTTTCTGCGCCTGGTTTCCCGTCATTCTGGCAATGTTGGCAGGCTGCGATACTGTGCTGTCACTCGTGCAGGGCACTGGCATACAGCTTTTTGGCGCCGGCACCGGCTGGTTCGCGGCGCCCTGGGAACAGGGCATCTTCGTAGTGGTCATCTTGATCATCACGGGCTGGATCGCCACACTGCCGCTGCGTCTGATCATGCGCATAGCTAAAGTCGTGATACCGCTTTACGGGCTAGGTATTTTTGTAGTCGGGCTGGCAGGCGTTGCCTGGCTACTCAATGGGCACGCGCCCCAACCAGCATTGACCACCGGCCAGCCAGGTTTTGGGCAACAGGGCTTTGTATTGTACGGTGTCATTGTGCTGGCCTTGCTGGGTGTCGAAGTACCGCTCAATATGGCAGCCGAAACGAAAGAAACGCAGGCCGCCAAGCTGTTCCTGCGCTGGGGGCCGCTGCTTGTATTCATTGCTTATCTTCTCGGGACGTTCGGGGTCATGGCTGTCGTGCCGCGGGAAGGCGCCGGCTTAACGTACTCAACGCTCACAGCCGTGAGAATCGTTTTCGGTGTCCCCCTATCAGTCCTGGTCGCTTTGACCTTTATTAGTTTCTTCTTCTTTGTTGCCATCATTTATAACGTTACATTCGCACGGATTCTATTCGTCTCGGCGTTAGATCATCGCATGCCTCCTGCGCTTGCGAAAGTGAACAGGCACGCTGTTCCATACCTCGCCACCACTACCCAGACAGTGATTGTGATTGTGATTGCCGTTCAAATCTATTTCATAGCGCCGATGATTTACAGGGTGACTGCAGCCACGTTCTCCACCGAGATCTATGATATCTGCGAAGCCACCACCACCGTCATCTGGTGCATTTCCATGATAATCCTCTTTTTCGATCTGCCCATTCTCCTGAGACGCTTCCGCGCGTTTCTCGTCAAAAGACGCGAACAGTTGATTGCACCAACCTGGGTCCTTTACCTTTGCTGCGCAGTAGGGGGAGCAGCGAGCCTGCTGGCTATCTGGACGACGCTCACCCAGTCATGGGCGAGTAACCCTATTCCTAACGGCAGCTGGTTCCAAATTGTCGGATGTGCTACGCTCGCCTCACTTGGTATAGGCTTCATCGGCGCGGCCTACCCGCGCCTGCTGAGCAACCTGGATCAACAGACTGCCGCAGCGCGTGAAAATGCCCGTATGTACAGCGAATTGAGTGCAGCCTACGCGAAGCTGAGCGAAATGGACCAGCTCAAAGATGCTTTCCTGAACACGGCCAGCCATGAACTGCGCACCCCGCTCACGATCGTACAGGGGTATCTCGAACTCCTCGGTGAGATGGAGGATCTCAGCCCTGAGTTGCGACGCTCATTTTTGAACAACGCCCGCCGTGCCTGTGACGAGCTGGTATTACTGCAGGCCAACATCATGGACGCTAGTCGCGTCGAATTTGATGCAGCCACGCTGCAGCGTGTGAGCATTCCCTTGAAGGAGACCTGCACAGTTGTCGTCGATCTCTTTGAGCCATTAATACTGCAACAGCAGCGGCAAGTTGAGGTAGACATCCCCGCTGATCTCATGGTCCTGGCAGATGAGACGCGCCTGAAGCAGATACTGCGCAACCTTATTGCCAACGCGCTGCGCTACTCACCACATAAGACACCCATTTGCATAACCGCCAGGCAGGAACAAGATCTGGTGCGCGTGAACGTAATTGACCGGGGCCCGGGCATACCGCCGGACAAACATAAAGTTATTTTTGAAAAGTTTGTTCGGCTGGAGCGCGATAGGCTCGGGATAACCGGGGGAAGCGGCCTGGGTCTGTTCATCACGCGGCAACTTGTTGAAGCCATGAAAGGATCGATCACCGTCGAGAGCAGCGGGATCGAAGGTGAAGGGGCGATCTTTTCTTTTACCCTGCCAGTTGCTCAGGCTGGAACGTAGGGGACGTGGCAGCAAGGAGCATGGCAGGCAATGGGGGGCATGGCAGCCGCAAGGGCTGCCACTACTATATACGACATAGCTGGGAGTTCACACGATTGCGCGTACTACCTCGACGCCGTTCAGGCGCATGTGATAGAGGAAGAGCAGGTGTATGAGATCACCATCGTGAGGCAGCGCGCCAACAGCGTTGGCTGCCTCAACTGGCATATCATACGTCTGCACGGCGTTCTCAGGGACAATGACACGAATTTTTAGATCGTACGCGTTGGCATACAGCTTCAAGTGCATGGCCATCTGGTGTACACACAGGTCCGTACAATCGCCCACGACCACTGCCGTGCTCAGGTTGCGATGGACATCCAGCCACTCGCCCAGGTGAGTGCCATGAAAGGCGTTGAGCGAGTTCTTTGAGACAATCTTGTAGAGATCCGCGAATGGCAAGTTCGCCAGTTCAGCAATCGTGCCGGCTTCACTGGTGCCAACCTGGCAATGCGGAGGAAAATCGGCGAACTCTACTGCGTTGGGGGTGTGGGAATCCTGTGCCAGCACGAAGTCACGCACGCCAATGGCATATGCTTTTTCAAATGCCGCAACTACTGCCGGAATAATAGCTTTCACACGCGGGCTTGACAACACTCCTTCATGACAGAAGCCATTGATCATATCCACACTAAACAATATCACTCGCCCTTGCTGGGCCTCCTCGCGCAGGTCGTTCCAGGCCACAGCAGGTAAGCTGCGTTCCCACTCGACAAGCGCAGTTAGAAAGGTTGCAGACCGTTCCATGAAGTTCGCTGAAGTTGCCATTTAATAAACCTCCTTCGTAGTCGCCGCATAATATGTGCCCCAGCATATCTACTTCCAGTGGGCTAGCAGCCACCGGCAGCAGGATTGAAGCGATACAAGCGAGCAGGACGGTGTGTTCCTTCCATCTTTTTGGCGCCTGTATCCTCCAGAATACCGGTTGCAAGAATCTTCTTGCGGAAATTGCGTTTGTCCAGGCGTCGATGCAGGATAATCTCGTAGACGCGCTGCAGTTCTCGCAGCGTGAACTGTTCAGGCAAGAGGCTAAAGGCGATATTGGTATAATCAAGCTTCCCGCGCAGACGGTCCAGGGCGTACTCGAGGATCTTTGCGTGATCAAAAGCCAGTTCGGGCAGGTTATAGACCGGAAACCAGCCGACGTCGGCAGCATCGTCAGCCGCCCTGACCTGCAAGCGCGCGGAGTCCAGCAACGCAAAGTACACAACGGTAATTACACGAGTACGCGGGTCGCGCCCGGGGTCGCCAAAGGTATAGAGCTGTTCCAGGTAGACATCCTGCACGCCGGTCTCCTCCTGAAGCTCGCGCTTGGCTGCTTCTTCGAGGGACTCTTGCATATTCACAAAGCCGCCAGGGATCGCCCACATGCCCTCGTAAGGCCATGAACGGCGCTTGACCAGCAACACCTGGAGGTCTCGCTGGCGCAGGCTCATCATGACTACATCCACGGTTACCGATGGCCGTTCGTACTTGCTTGCATCGTAGTGATGCGCCTTTGCTTCAGGCGTCCATGCCTCGCCCTGCCCACCATTCGTCGATTCTTTCTGCTCTTCCGTCTGTTTCATACCTTACTACGCGTTTCTTTCCAAATATACGGTTTGCAAGGAAGGCCGGCGTTCCTGGCACGTGACAGGTACCGTCGACTTCCAACTCTCAGCCTATTATACAGCAGATGCGGGGGTATGGACATGCCGACTTCTTAAAATCCTTCTATCAAAAAATATGAGGCTGGTAGGGCGAAGGCAAGTTCACCCGGCCGACCCAAGCAAGCCCCGCCGACCACCCCAGGGCGAGGGCAAGCCTCGCCCCTACATTTAGGATGCGCCGCTCCCAGGGATTGACAATATGGCCAGGTTCGAGTATACCCGTTTTGTACGAAGTTTTTCGTGCTCTTTGGAACGCGTCGAACTTTGCTCTTGAGGGAGTTTGATGGCTGCGCAAGCAATGCCCGAAAGCAACCCCTATCAGTAGATTAAGGAGAAGGCAATGAGTTCACAGCGTGTTGTTGTCATAACGGGTGGAAATAGCGGTATGGGGCAGGCCACGGCAGCGGCTTTCGCCCGGGCCAATGAGCATGTTATTATTATTGGGCGCAGCGAGGAGAGATTGCAAGCAACAGCCCAGGAACTTGGCTCGAATGTCACATGGCTGAAGGCGGATGTCAGTCAACGTTCCCAGGTTGAAGGGGCTGTTGCGGCCATCATCGAGCAATTCGGGCATGTTGATGTCCTGATCAACGCGGCGGGCTTCGTATTAGGAGTCACCACGGATCTGCCTCTTGATGTGCTCGGATTGACGTATGGCCTGGCGCGCGAACTCAGCCCACAGGGAATTACGGTCAACGCTATCGCGCCCGGCTTCATCGCCAACACCGGCTTTACCGGGGAGTGGTCGGAAGAGCGCGTGCGTGGTATCATTGCCGAGACGCCCGTGGGACGAGGGGGGCATGGAAGCGATGTGGTGGCCGCGGCGCTCTACCTGTCCTCGCCGGAAGCAAGCTTTGTGACGGGAGAGGTGCTCAATGTGAATGGAGGATGGCTTTTTGGGCATTGAGTCTCTTTAGCTTTTCTAACCCCAGGCCACAAACAGGCCGAACTCTATCTGTATCAAGGCTCCATGGCGCCTCAGCTCCTGCTCTATCCCGCTCCTCACGTATTGGCGCGTCTGCTCCTCCTCGCCTGACTTCGCGATTAAGGAGCAGAACAGCTCTGCCAGCGGCTCCGCCTCCGCAATCTTCAACGACTGCTCTAAACGATACAGTTCGACATGGGAAAAGCAGCGGGAGAGCTGCTGCTCTCCATTCTCCAGGCCAAAGCTCGATGAAGCAAGGCTTGCCTCCAACATCTTTCTACCTGCCTCAGCAACTCCCGTCGCTCCTGTGGTCGTTGTGTAGAACATCCCACCCGGCTTCAATACGCGCCGTATCTCTGAGAGCGCCCTGGACAGATCTGGAACATGGTAGAGCATAAGGTTGGCGATCACTCCATCAAAGTAGGCAGGTTCATAGGGAATGGATTGAGCGTCGAGGACCTGGTGCCAGTCTGGTGGGCGTGCCGCTGTTGCCTGCCCACACGAGTCGACTCACGGCGTCGTAGCAGTAGTTCTGCGTCTCGCTGCCTCCTGAGCCACTCGCTCCCGGCACCGCTGCCAGCGTGGTCGAGAGGCTGGTCACGCTACTGGCTGGGTCATAGGTGCGGGTCTGGGAGAGGATCGTGCCACTGCTCCCGCTGCCACTGAGCCAGGTGGCGGCGGCTCCGGTCGGACGCAGGTTGGCGTCGTAACTGTACTGTTCCGAGTGAGAGCCTGGTGCTGGAGGTGGTGAGATAGGTCACCGTATGATCACGGCTCAATTCCTCAGGGCTCCCACGTCCACTCCTCAACGATTTCTACTGAGAAAGGGGTTCCTGTTGCCTGAGGATGATAGGAGACGAAAACACGACATCTTACGTAAGGCAGCTTGGAGAAAAAACAGTTCCAGAACATCTGCCACTGGTGGTCTTTGGATCTGGTCTCCTCCCTGATTGAAGCAGATTGATGAGAGATCTCGGGGGCGTTTTCCCCAACTTCCCTGCAAGAAAGAAGCACACAAGAACTAAAGCGGTTTTTCAAGAATGTTTCGGCCTGACTTATGGCCTCTTCAACGAGTCCTAATTCCTCTACTGACAAGACTTCGAAAACTTTGATGAGATCGATACCAGCATCACTAATGGTATTGAACACAAACGCTTCTGAATCAGGAGCTTCATCAGGAGCTTCTCCTACTTGCCAGATTCCACCAACAAAGGCGTACCCGTTATTACTCACGTAGATGGTAATAACATCATTCACTCCCATCTCAAGGTCAGGCAACAGTGAAGCTTCTTGAGAGAGATGATATCTTTCCATCTCGTGAGATAGGCATCTGTCGAGGATAATGGTTACCTCTCCATTATCATATCCGCCAGGATACCCCTGGAAATTGAGCGTTATATCGTGTTGAGAGCCAAATTCGTTCATTGTGAGGGTGTAGAGAAGCAAAACGCTGGTATCATCTCTGTCGTTTGCCTCCTCTATGTCATTGTTCTTTTGCATCAGTTACTCCCGGTTTGGTTCCAAAGTGAACACATACGGCCCCGCTCCACTCGCGTTCGCTTTGAAATATCGATCTGGAGCAAAGGCAAACACTTGTCCTCCCTCGGATGTCGGTTGCACGTGCGTGCGCCATTGCCAGTCTAAGCCACACACTTGCAGCGGATCACAGAGCCCCATTGGAGGCCACCCAGGATGAGAGCCGTAAAAGTTGACCGCTCCCACTTCCTCGTACCACCCACGGATAGATAGAGGCACCGGTCCGAAGGCTTGTTCCAGTTCCTCCAGGTAGTCCGGCATCACCGGCGGGTTCGTGGGATCGGCTCGCCATTCCCGACGGAAGGCGTCTTCGTCGCGGACCAGCTTATAGAACAAGCCGCTAGTGAGCTCTTCCTCCATGAGATTGGCAGGAAGCATGAGCGGAGGCTGTTGCTGCACCCAGGCCAACCCCTCCGCATAGTCGGCCCAGTCATAGATGCCACTAGAGATGCCACGCACTAATCGCATGAGATGATGGTCGTAGCCAAAGACAAAGCCGATGCGAATCAGTCGCTGGATGAGTTCCTCAATGGTCTGACGCGCTCGTCCCATCGTTTCCCGCGCCACGGCCAGGGCGTCGGAGTACACTGGTTCCTGGCGCACGGCAGGTCCCAACGCTTGCAGTTCATTCCACACTGGCTCATATTCACCGTTCGTATAGCGCTCCAGGTAAGTCATGGTGATGGCCTTTTCTTCGCATGAATGATGGATATGAAGACATAAATATCTGCACTAGATGGGCAGCAGATCTTTTCTTAAATAGGCTAAATCTTCCTCAATAAAGTGTTCAATGGATTCTAATCCGGATATCCCACCATAGCGCAAACACATCCGAAGATAGTTGACAAAAGTAGTCTTGTGCCATTCTCGCAACAAACGTCCATCAATGGCATCATTGGGAAACTCCATCTCATAACCACCTGCCCCACTAGTATAGTATTTCTCTAGTTGACCAGGTGCAATATAGAGTGGTTCGGGCGGAGCGTCCTCTGCTCCAGCGTACTCTTCTTTCCAGTATGGAAACTCCACCACAGCTTCGCTAAAATCCACGACAACCAGGGGATCAATTCCTTTTGCACGTGGTTCGTATCTAGAGAATCGATCCCAT
>WNGH01006601.1_pt1 | contig 11031 bp, 8 predicted proteins | sample 5400631 | NCBI WGS metagenome assembly WNGH01 (sample SAMN13153373, study PRJNA577476) | soil metagenome | isolation source: 115 cm soil or saprolite under Garry oak tree replicate 1 | place: USA:California | collected 2016-06-15 | reverse complement strand
TCGTGCAAGTTCTAGATTCGTCACGACCGGAATTCCAAACTCTGCAGCCTTTCTTCTTATTACATACTCGTCGCGCAGGATCAATCGCGAGTCAGCCTCTTTCTCGTGACTGGGAATGTTAATCACGAGTTTGATTTTCTTAGCGGCGAGGTAATCGAGAATGTTCGGCTTCTTCCTCTCTCTAACCTTGTAGAGCGTGGTCGATTCGATTCCCTTTTCGGCAAGTTCCTCAGCCGTGTGACGAGTTGCGTAAATTCGGTACCCGTTTTCGGCTAGCATTCGCGCGTATGGGATGATCGCCTTACGAGTCTCACCCATACTGATGAGAACGGCATCGCCCTTCATAGGAACGTAGAAATTGCTTGCGATGAGCGCGTTGATGAAAGCATCTTGGAATGTGTCTCCGAAGCATGCAACCTCGCCGGTCGATACCATCTCCACTCCAGTAATCGGATCCGCATTGTCGAGTCGAGTGAATGAGAACTGTGGGGCCTTCACCCCGAAACCGGTCGATACTCCCTCGCCTGACTTGATCGTCCCGCCCATAATAGCGATGGCAGCGAGGTCCATCAGATTTGTTCCGATCATCTTTGAGACGAATGGCATACTTCTAGATGCTCTCAGATTACACTCAATCACCTGAACGTCGCCATTTTTCACGAGGAATTGGATGTTGAAGGGGCCCTTGATCAAGAGCGCCTGCGCAATCATCTCAGAATATCTGCGAATGCGTTGCTTGGATACTTCCCCTATGGAAAGGGTCGGAATGCTCATTGTGGCGTCTCCAGAGTGTACTCCGGCGTTCTCCACATGCTCTACTATCGCTCCAATGAAGACATTCTTCCCATCGCATACACCGTCCACCTCGACTTCGCGAGCTCCGCGGAGGAATTTTGATATCACGACTGGATAATCTTTCGAGATCTTCGCGGCCTGCTCGATATATTCTGTTAATTGCGTCTCATCGAACGCCACGTTCATTGCTGCGCCGGATAGAACGTATGAGGGTCGGATCAGCACCGGGTAGCCGATCCTCTGAGAGAACTTCCTAGCGTCTCCTAGATTCTCGACTCTACTCCATTCGGGTTGTTGTACGCCGAGTTTGTCAAGGAGCAGACTGAACTTCGACCTGTCCTCGGCAGTATCGATGCTCGTTGGCGACGTTCCAAGAATTACTACGTGTTCGGCGAGTCCCAGAGTGAGATTGTTAGCTGTCTGTCCTCCCACACTGACCACCACCCCCGCGGGTTTTTCCTTGTCTATGATGTCAAGGACTCTTTCCATGGTAAGCTCTTCGAAGTATAGCTTGTCGAGAACGTCGAAATCTGTCGATACCGTCTCGGGATTGCAGTTGACCATGATTACTTCTCTAGTTGGGCGTTTCAACGCCAGTGCCATGTTGACGCAGCACCAGTCGAATTCTACGCTTGATCCGATTCGGTAGCAACCTGAACCCAAGACCACAATACGGTCCTTCTCAGGATAGGTGAGGTCGTCTTCGCTTCCGCCGTAGGTTAGATAGAGGTAGTTCGTGTTTGTCGGCCATTCTGCGGCGAGTGTATCGATCTGCTTAGTGAAGGGAACGATGCGGTGAGCCAATCGGAATTGACGAATGTTGTCAGTGGTTTTCCCCAAGAGGCGCCCTATTCTCGCGTCGGAGAATCCCAGAATTTTGGCGCTTCTGACCGTGTCGTCCCTCAGGCGTTCGTTTGTGATTTGACGTTCCATGTGTATAATGTTGTGAATCTTGTCGAGGAACCAAGGATCGATTCCGCTGAGCTTCGAGACTTCTTCGATGGTCATTCCGGATTTGAGAGCTTTGACCGTGTAGAAGATTCTCTGGTCCGTTGGCTCACTCAGTTCTTTTCTGATTCTTCGAGGACTTCGACCGAGGTCTCTTACTTCAGTGAGTTCCCTTCCCAAGTCTAGCATTCGTATGGCTTTCTGGAGGGCCTCTTCGAAGCACCTACCAATCGCCATGACCTCACCGACGGACTTCATCTGGGTGCCGATTCCTTTGCTGGCGTTCCTGAACTTTCGAAAGTCCCAGCGGGGAGCCTTTACGACAATGTAGTCTAGAGAGGGCTCGAAGCATGCACTCGTGACTCCCGTTATTTTGTTGGTAAGTTCGGGAAGGGTATAGCCGATAGATAGTTTGGCGGCGATGTAGGCAATGGGGTAGCCGGTTGCTTTCGAGGCCAGTGCCGAGCTGCGAGACAATCGGGAGTTGACTTCTATGACTCGAAAGTCTTCACTTCGCGGGTCTAACGCAAATTGGATGTTACATTCTCCGATGATTCCAAGAGCCCGAATGACTTTCTGGGCTGTAGATCTGAGGTTGTTGAATTCTCTGTTGGTGAGGGTCTGGGATGGGGCGACAACGATGCTGTCGCCAGTGTGGACTCCCATGGGATCGAGATTTTCCATGTTGCAGACGATGGTGCAGTTGTCCTCTTGGTCGCGCATGACCTCGTACTCGACCTCTTTCCACTTGTCCAGATATTCTTCGACTAGAATCTGCCGTATTCTACTGTATGCTAATCCTCGCTGTGCTATCCCTCTCAGCTTTGCCTCGTCGAAGGCGACTCCGCTTCCCTGCCCGCCTAAGGTATAGGCGACCCTCACGATTACTGGATATCCGATCTCTCTCGCGGCTGCTATCGAGCCTTCAAGGTCAGATGCTTTCTTGCTCTTCGGAACGGGAATCCCGTTTTCCTGCATTGTAGTCTTGAACAGTTCTCTATTGTCGGCGAGTTCGATGCTTCTGATGCTCGTTCCGAGGACTCGGAGCCCGTGCCTTTCCAGAATGCCCCTCTCGGCTAATTCGACTCCACAGTTCAGCGCGGTCTGGCCGCCGAAGCCTAGCAGTATTCCGTCAGGCTTCTCTTCGATAATGATTCGCTCGATGAACTCGGTTCTTATTGGGACCGAGTAGACTTTGTCGGCGAATTTTTTGTCGGTGTGGATTGTGGCTATATTCGGATTCACGACGACGGTCTGGATTCCTTCTTCTCGAAGGGCCTTGATGGCTTGAGATGTTGAGTAGTCGAATTCGCCTGCTTCGCCTATTTTTATCGCTCCGCTGCCGACAATGACGACTTTCTTGAGTTCAGGGACTTTCAAACTGCTGGAGCCCCCTCCATAAATTGGTCGAAGAGGAATTGTGTGTCGTAAGGCCCGGGGGAACTTTCTGGATGCCACTGTACACCGATGATCGCCTTCTCTTCATGGAATATTCCTTCGATTGTCTTGTCGTTGATGTTTACAAACCTGGCTGCGAACTTGGTTCGCGCCAGCGACTCAGAGGTCACAGAATAACCATGGTTCTGAGTTGTGATGTAGCATCTGCTTGTTTTTAGATCAACACATGGATGGTTGATGGCGCGGTGTCCGAACTTCAGTTTGTAGGTGTCCGCGCCCGCTGCCAAGGCGAGGATTTGCATTCCAAGACAGATTCCCAAGATGGGAATGTCCGTCTCAAGCAGCTCTCTGACCGTGTCGATGGTCTGCGTGCACTTTTTCGGATCTCCAGGTCCATTGCTGATTACGATTCTACTAGGTTCGAATTCGAGAATTTCATTTACGGAATAGTCGTAAGGGACTCGAACGACGCTTGCTCCGGAGGCGAGTAGGCTTCTGACTATTCCATATTTTATGCCGCAATCCAAGACGACCACGGTCGCGTCAGAGTTGTTGACATAGTGAATCGGCTCTGAGGGGCTAACGTCTCTGACGAGGTCCCTGTTGTTCGGGTCGGTGAGTGTGCAGAGGTCTGCCTTGACCTGCTCTGGGCCGATTTCATTGTCTGATGTCTTCAAAAGTCCGAGCATCGTTCCGTTGGTTCTGATCTTGCGAGTCACAGCGCGAGTGTCTATCCCTTGGATTCCGGGGACTTTCTCCTGCTCCAGCCACTCCTCGAGCTTCTTGTCGCTTGACCAGTGACTGGGTTTTGAGAGCGAATGGATCGCGTAGCCCTTGACTTTGATGGAGTCGGATTCGTAGTGAAGAGGTAGCCCATATTCGTCGCATAGCGAGTAAGAGGGAACACCGTAAGATCCAAGAATTGGATAGGTCATCACTACGATCTGCTCGTGGTACGAGGGATCAGTAAGGAGTTCAGGATAACCAATCATTGAAGTGTTGAAGACGATTTCTCCCGAGACGTCTATCAGAGCGCCGAAGCTTTTTCCCCGAAAAACGGTTCCGTCGTCGAGGGCAAGTACGGCGGCTCTGCCATCGTCCACTATCGTCGTCTCAAAGGTTGCTCACATTCGCAAGGGCCCTTTTCAAGCTTTCAGTCTGTTCCGTGTCTTTGGGAATCAGACTTGCGCAGATGGGAAGCTATCTGTTTGGAGAAGAGTGAGTAATCGGATGGCAGGATTGACGACCAAATCATACATTTGGTCCCACCGATGTCTAAACGAGAAGTTTGCGGAGTCGCATGCGAAGAGGAAAAGATTCTTTGAAGAAAATTTGACTGTCCAAACAGGCGGGGCCGAAAGCCCCTTCGAATGGTGTTCAACTCAAGGGTTGCTTAGAGGACTCTTACAGCGCTTCCGCATCCCGGACAATACTGGTACAGCGCAGCGAGGTCCTTGTGTTCGCCGGCGCCTTCGCCTTTCGCGGTCATTACCAGCACGTGTATTATGGGCTTGGAACACGTAGTGTGTTGAGATTCTTCGGACGTCGAGACTTCGATCTCGGAATCCTTTATCCGAGCTTTCTTCAGTATGTTTAGGAGAGATTCCAGACTGGATACAGTAAACTCCTGAAACGGTAGGTGGGGCACGCCACTGAGGGTCAATCTCTTTACTCTGGGTGGATGTGCCAATTGCAAGTTACCTGGTCCCGGTCCGAGCCGGCCTTATGCATGTCTGACTTGTCTAATGGACGCGCTTAAGCGCGGAGTATCCCTTTGAGCCTTCGTAAAGTGTCAGGAAGCTTAAGTTGTCCAAGTAAAATCGTGCTCCATTCTAGCGGAATGATCATCCCGACCTTATCCGTAAGCTACGTGCCGTCCGTACTATCATAACGCTCTGCCCGCCTCGACCTATTCGAATTCTCGTCGAAAGCTTATCCGGCATCGAGGCTGGCCGGGATTTGGATGCCAAGGAGGGGCTAGAAAATACCCAATTGTGAGAGGAAGGTGAGAACAGAATGATATTTGTGAGCTTAGCAAAGTGGAGAAAGAAGCCGACTAAGGAAATGATTGCTGAGATGGACAAGAACTGGGAGCATCTGAAACGGGAGGGCGGCAACTTGCTTCAAGCCTATTGGACATTTGGACGATATGATGCGGTAGTTGTCCTTGAGGCCCCCAACGAGAAGACAGCCCTCAAAGCATTAATGCGAGGCGGCGATCACCTAAGCATTGAAACCTTGCTTGCTATTCCGCGAGCCGAAGCAGTCAAGCTTCTCGACTGATGCAGTCAATGGCTCTACGACTTACCGCCCATTTTTTTAAAACGTGAAATATGAGTTCCCAGACTATATTGAAACGAAAAAGGGGGTTGTCGAGGGCGCTAGCTATTTTTCCCCGCGCCATTGCTCCTCGACTGAGACGTTTACGTCAGTATTGCTGTGATGGGGACTGCCAGTCCTGACCGGGCTGTCTCATGGAGGATGAAGCGGAGGACGATCCGCCCTCTTTCTCCTTCCACGCCTTAACAGCGTCGACCATGCTCATGCCAGCCGACATCTTGTCCTTCAGGAAGAGGTTGTATTCGCTGGGTTTGCGCTTCTCTTTCTTCGCTGGTTTCTTGCCCAACTGGGCGATGGTGCTCTCTTGTCGTTTCAGGGCTTCTGAGACGTTCTTGAGTTCTTTGTTGATGGATGTATGCGCCTTTTCGAGATTTGCCAATCTCGACTTTAGGCTGCCAATGTCGGAGAGGATAGCCTTCGGCTTTTCTAGGCCTGAGAGACGTGTCTTTACCGCTTTGATGTCCGCGAGGAGGGACTTTGGTATTCCATTCTTCTTCGGCATGCCCAATGGTGTTTGTGATGAGAAGAAAAGCATTCCGCATGTCCCCAAGTTATCGGAATCTTGACGCCATTTAGCCCGATATGCCTCCGGCAACCCCATAGCGAATGGTTTTTGGCTATAGGATTCGAGATTCTCGATCGGGTCTTGATGACATACGAGTTGTTGAAAATGACAGAAGTATGTAGAATCCAAACCTCTGGTCCGGTTCGAACCGTGTGACACACTTAGCAGAGTGGGCCCGGGAACGTCACCAGTGCCGAATCCGAAGTGGTCGTTGTTGTTGAGTAGGGCCCTGCACTAGCCTGTGCTGTAACGCTAAGGACTATCTGAGAAGACAGGGGTTGAGAACGAGGATCAATGGTGGAGTTACTGAATATCGGAGTGTAGGAGACGCTTTGGCTAGGTCCAAACTTAGCGTCGAGCCCTGAAAAAGTTCCGATCGGTACACCGTTGCTGGCCATCGCGAAGGTGACATGGGAGAGCGATACCTCAAGTGAGGCGCTGCTGTATACAACCGCATTGGTGAACTTGAAGGTTAGAACGTCGGTCGAGCCGGTCGGAGTACAGTAGCGGGAGACATCATAGAATTTCACCGTCAGTCCATGGATCGAAGTGTCGCTCATCACGGCATAGCCAGCTGAGCCTGCGAGGGCGCCGAGCAATATTATCACCGCAATGTACTGAAACAGTCTCTGACCGAACCTGCCAGTCTTCTCGGCTGTCATGGTTTGAAATCTGGCAGGCTAAAGGCTTAATGAAACTTGAGCTCGGAATTCGACGTCGGAGTTTTTAGTGTTAGGCTACAATATCTTGCTACTGTTTGCTTGTCTAATCCTTCGAGGAATCTTGAACAAATTCTTTCAGTTTAGAGATCATGCTCGTGAACTCCATTGGCAGGATGTATTTTGTGGATGCGCCAGTGCCTAAAGCCTTGAGCATGTCTAGATATTGGAGAGCCATCGTCTTCGAGTCTATGTTCTTTGCAGCGGAGAAAATGAGTCCCAGCGCTTGGGCGTAACCATCAGCAACAAGAACTTGGGATTGTTTGTTGCCCTCGGCGACGAGAATTGCTGATTGTTTTTGTCCCTCTGCTTGCAGGATGGCTGCGTTCTTCGCTCCTTCAGCCTTGAGAACTGAGGACTCTCGAATGCCGTCAGATTCGGTGACCAGAGCCCGCCTGCTTCTCTCGGCGGTCATCTGTTTGACCATCGCGTCCTGAACATCCTTGGGAGGTCTGATCTCTCGGATCTCGACGTTGGTGACTTTTATTCCCCATCTCTCGGTGACTTCGTCGAGCCTTGTTCTTAGAATCGAGTTGATCTGCTCTCTCTTCGACAATAGCTCGTCGAGCGGTATGTCACCGACAACGGCCCTCAAGGTAGTGGTAGCGAGCCCAACCGAGGCGCCAGTGAAATTCTGAACCTGAACAATGCTGGCGGAAGCATCCACCACTTTGTAGTAGATGAGAAAATCGATATCTACGGGCGCGTTGTCTTTAGTGATCGCTGTTTGGTGGGGGACTTCTAGGTATCTTTCTCTCAGGTCGACTTTAACGAGTCTGTTGATAATGGGTAGGATGAGGACTATTCCGGGTCCCTTCGAGCCGGTTAGTCGACCGAGCCGGAATTGAACGACGCGCTCGTATTCCCGTACGATCTTGATGGAGGAAGCAAAGAGCGCGAGGAAAATGATTAGGAGGATGATGATGAAGAATATTTCGACGTATAATGTTACGTCGTTGGCTTGGAGGATAACGGAGCCGAAGAGCATCTATTTTTCCGCCCTTTCCACTATCAATCTTAGTCCTTGAATATCCTTCACTCTGACTAGGGTACCACTAGCCAGGTCTGTTGAGCCGGTCACGGTGAAGTCTTCAGCCCCAATGTTTGCTGTGGCGACTTCGCCGGCCTTCAAGTCACTCGTCAGGCGACCCTGCTTCCCTATTATAGCCTTGGGATTTTGCGCTGGGGGTCTGTGCATTAGAGTCTCGCGTACGCGGTAGAGGTAGATGCTTCCAAGGACTCCTCCGCCACCGACGATTCCGAGAATCGTGTATGTTAGTACGCTTATCTGGACGAATGTGCCTGAGCCCGACGGCGCTGATGCGGGTGCAGGGGTTGATGAGGGTAAGCTGAATATGAGAAGGAATCCCACGATGAAGATTACGACGCCGGCTATTGCGCTGACTCCATGGTGTGTCTTGAGTTCCAAGAAGATGAAGATGGCCCCTATCATCATCAGGACGATCGAGACGATCGGTGCTCCGAAGACTCCAAGACCTAGGAGCGCGAGGGCGATGGCGGTTGCTCCTACGACGGTAAAAATGATGGTTGGATGGTAGAGGTCTGCAAGTATCGCGAAAACTCCGGCTAGGAATAGTATGCTGTCAAGGTTCGGGTCGCTAATGACGGAGAGAAATATCGACCTCGTCCCGGCGTAGTGGATTGGGGCATCTCCTGCGTGCATTATAGTGAGTGCTTGCTGAGTGCTATTGGCGGGTAATACCTGATTGATTACTCCTTTTTGCAGAGCTGAGCAATAGGTGACGGTTTGGCAATCGTAGGATACGCCGCGAGTTACCATTAACGCTGCGCTGGTAGCGTTGCGGCCGTGGTTGCCGGTCAGTGCTGTCATGTATTGGGTGAAAGCGTTGATGTCTTTTGTGAGAGTAGTGTTCTCCTCTCCAGTGGGAATGCCACTGACAATCGGCGTTGCGGATCCTATGACCGTTCCCGGCACCATGAAGATTGAGCTGGACGATTCGGCAATGTACGCGCCGGCGCTGAATGCGTGTGCACTGCTCGGGGCAACGAGGGTTGTGAAATTGTTGTTGCCGTTACTTTCGTAGCTGGAGATTGCGCTGATGATATTTTCCATGTTGGCCCCACTTCCGCCATTGGTGTTGAGAATGAGGACGAAGTTGTGCGTCGCCGACGACGTCGCATCGTTGATCGATGAGACGACAAAGTCTTCAGCCCCAGGGTCAATATTCTGATCTAGTGAGGCTACGTAGACGTTAGACTGTGCGTGGACCTTCTGAGGGAAAGAGGCTTGAACCATAAGCAATACGAATGCTAGGAGGAGGAGTAGCGTGATTCTCTGTCTAGTGATCTTCACCATTCAGTGAGTCCACTACAATATCCTCTGGAACGGTTCTGCTTAAGCCTAACCCCGGAATGACGATTCTTTATCTTCCCCTCGTTGGGGCATTGTGAAGCAGATTGAGCACGGCTGGGCAGTTCGAAGCCTTCGACCTAGACCCTCGGCTGTTGCAAGGGATCAAGGACATGGGTTTCGACGAGCTCTTCCCAATACAAGCCGAGGCTATCGCGCCCATTCTCAAAGGTCGGGACTTGATAGGCCAGGCGCATACTGGGAGCGGCAAGACACTCGCCTACGCGGTTCCGATGCTCCAGAACATCAAGCCTGAGGATAACGGCATACAGGGTCTGGTTCTTGCGCCGACTCGCGAACTGGCTGAGCAAGTAGCTGGGGAGTACGCGAAACTAGCCCGGCACCTTAGGATTCGGGCCGTGCCAGTTTACGGAGGCCAGAGCATCAACCTGCAGATGGACAGGTTGCAGGATCCGAGGGCCAAGATTATCGTCGCCACTCCGGGCAGGTTGACAGACCACATGGAGCGGAGAACTGTCAGGCTCGACAGGGTGAAGTTTGTTGTTCTAGATGAGGCGGACCGGATGCTGGACATGGGCTTCATCGACGACATCAACTACATACTCAATCAAGTTCCAAAGAATCATCAGACTGCTTTGTTCTCGGCGACTATGCCAGAGGAGATAGTCCGGCTTAGCCATCGTTATCTTCGTAATCCGATCACGATATTCATCGACAGCGATGAGCTGTCCGTGGATACTGTCGACCAGAAAATTGTCCAGGTTGAAGAAGATGAAAAGTTCAGGGCATTATGTAGCTTTTTGGAAAAAGACCTGATAAGTCGAGGTCTAGTATTCTGCGCCACAAAGATACGTTGCGACAGGTTAGCGCAAGCATTGCACGCTAATCGTTATGATGCCATGGCAATCCATGGCGACCTTTCTCAGCGGCAGCGAGACATGGCCATTCAGGCTTTCCGGACGGGCAAGACGGGTCTCTTGATTGCTACGGATGTGGCGGCACGAGGGCTGGATATTCCGAAGGTAAGTCACGTCATCAACTATGATATGCCCGAGGAGCCTGGAATGTATTTTCACCGAATCGGTCGCACAGCTCGGGCTGGAAGAAGAGGAATCGCTATTTCATTCCTCACCAGAGAAGATTGGGCTGTATTCGAGGGATTGAGGCGTATGACCTCCGCGACGCTTGATGAGATCAGTCCACCCGACGTTCCTGGCCTCAATATTCCTCGGATTCACCTTCCTGGTCGGCCTATGGGCGGTGGTGGCGGTAGGAGACCTCAACGACGTTACGACCAGCGAGGAAGGTCTCGAGGCCGTCGAGGTAGATGGTGAGACTAGAAAGATTTGTACGTGAAAGACCGCAGGCTGGAGAGTATACGAAGAGGAGTCAAGGATGACTGACAAACTGGCGGGGAAAGACGATTCCCAAAGGCTTCTCGGTTACGTAGAATCCGTGGCAAAGGAATCGCGGAAGGCTCTGACGCTGGAATTTAACGAGAAGCACAAGGGGATTCCTTTCAACAAGACTGGACACATCCTGCGCGATAGTCTCATTGCGTGGTTCGGTCGACGGGACAAGAATCTGAAGATAATTGCTGAATCCGTCAACAGTGCCAAACTAGGGGAGGTCAGGCGGTCTTTGGTGGAGAGACCAAGAACGTCCGTTTCAGAGTCCGGGCAGATGCCACATTCTCGCTTGCCGGAGGATCGGCCGAATCGCCTTGTTATTTGAAGGAACTGAACGTTTCAATCGACAGGCACACCTCTTGAGTCAGTCGCCGTAGCCTCGCGACACATAGGTGCCATGGATCATAGATCCCATCGTTTTCCCACTGGCTTAGAGGGTGAGTAACGGAGGCTTAGAAAGCCCCGAGGCAGACAAATCAGGTCTAGCCATTGTAGCGTGTCTCG
>WNGH01010719.1_pt1 | contig 11033 bp, 11 predicted proteins | sample 5400631 | NCBI WGS metagenome assembly WNGH01 (sample SAMN13153373, study PRJNA577476) | soil metagenome | isolation source: 115 cm soil or saprolite under Garry oak tree replicate 1 | place: USA:California | collected 2016-06-15 | reverse complement strand
TGTTCGCGCGACAGGGAGATGTTCTCGCCGATGCTGGCGCGGCCCATGTTGAACGTCGTATTGATCCGCGCACCGCCCCGCTGGAACCGCGTGTACTTCGCCGTGCCGTCCTGATCGAGATAATTCAGCGATACATGGTACGCGTTGTTATCCCCGCCGCCTGATACCGCCAGGTTCGCGTCGCGATATTGCGCCGCGCCGAAGACCGCTTTCCACCAGTTGGTCCCGGGACTGCCGGGCATGATCAGGGCGTTCGGGTAGGAGTACTTGGACGTATCCACGGCCAACGTACAAGACCCCGTCCCGGCGACAGCGCAGCTCTGGCCCACGCCGTCGTTTGGCCAGATGTAGGCGGGCACGCTGGGATTATTGGGATCGCCGTAGATGTTCCGGGGGACCCCCGTCCCGGCGTTGACGTACGACGTCTTCACGACCTGAAAGTACTCGAGCGAATTCTGCATCAGGATGTCGTCATAGCCGTGCGTCGGCGTGGCGACACCGGTCCGGACGTCCAGCGTCACCTGCTGCTGCCCCGGCCGACCCTTCTTCGTCTCGATGATGACGACGCCGTTGCTCGCGCGCGACCCGTAGATCGACGTCGCCGACCCGTCCTTCAAGACCTGCATCGAGGCGATGTCGTCCGGGTTCAGGAAATTCATGTACGATTCCGACACGGGCGTCCCGTCGATGACGTAGAGCGGGTCGTTGTTCTGGAACCCCGTGACGCCGCGGATGCGCACGGTGCTGCGGGAGCCCGGCGCGCCGCCGGCCTCGACCGTGACCCCGGGCACGCGCCCGTCGAGGCGCTGCAGCACGCTGGTCGAGGTCTGCTGCTGCGCGCTCTCGACGTTGACGCTGCTCACGGAGCCCGTGATGTCGGCGCGACGCTGCGCGGTGTATCCGGTCACGATCACCGGCTCGAGCACGGCGACGGCCGATTCCAGGACGACGTCGATTTGCGGACGGCTCGCGATGGTTCGCGCGCCTCCCTTGTACCCGATCAGCGCGAACAGGAGCACGCCATCGGACGGTGCCGTGATGGTGTACTTGCCGTTCGCGTCGGTCGTGGTGGTGGTCGTCGTCCCACGCACCTGGACCGTGACGCCTGGCAACCGCTCCCCGGTGATCGAGGAGACGGTGCCGGAGACTTGCGTCTCCTGCGCCAGGGCCGCGCCGCTCACCGTGAGCGTGAGCAACAGGCCCATGCCGAGTGCAACGATAGCACGAATGATTTTCTTTTCCATGAACTCCTCCGCCTCCCTCATTCGACTGGTCTCCGCATGGACTGCAGGCCTTCCTTGGCGATCACGTCTCGATACGTCAGCAACACCACGTTACGCGCCTTCAGAGCCGCGCTGAACCGGGGCGACGTCAGGGCCGTCAGCTCGGCCTGGCGGTTTTTGCTCATGTCGGGCAGCGGCTCGTCGGTGTTCATGTCGAGCAGCGCGCCCAGCTCGGCGTCGTCGATGCCGACGTGTGTCACGACGGCGTTCAAGCCCGGCTGCAACCGGTTGATGAATGCGACGAGGCTGTCCGCTTTCCGATTCGGCGCCGCGGCATACTGCGGCGCGTCCATCGCCTCCCCGAAGTAGCCCGACATCCCCAGCCCATACTCCCGCGCCAGCCGTTCCGTGACTTCGCGGAATTCCGGATACCGCGTCGCCGTGCCCATGTGCTCATCGACGTAATCGATCTTCACGCCGGAGCGCAGCGCGCGCTCGATCTGAGCGCGGAGCTCTTTTTCGACTTCGGCGACTTGTGGGTTATGCTGGTGCAACGCATCGGACGAGGAAAAGAAAAAGCCGTTCTCATCGACCAGCGACGGAACGGCGGTACTGCCTGTGACGGGCCCCCAGCGATAATTCTTCCACTCCGAATTCAACGCCAGATGGATCCCGACCGAGACATTCGGATGCTGCTTGAGAATCTCGACCGCTTCCTGATACCACGGGCACACGAACAGCACCGACACCGACACCGGCATTTCGGTGGAGACGAGCTTCTGCAGGGCCATGTTCACGCTATGGCTCATGCCGATGTCGTCGGCGCGGATGATCAGGGAAACGACGGAGGCGGTGCGGGGCTTGTCAGTCTGCGCCGACACGACCGTCACCAGGCTGGCCGACAGCAACCAGCTGACACAGGTGGCAGTCCAAATCAGGCGCATGACGGCGGCTCCCGTTGGTGAACGGTATCGAACGCGTTACAACGGCGTAACATGTCCCCGCGGGATGGAACGACAAGACCCCTACACCGGGTCACCTGATCAGGCTACAACGGGCGGGGTCTGCTCTCCGGGCGCTTGCGCCCGTTGCTGCCGCGTTTGGGAAGGGAACGAAATTCGGCGAAGACGCGCACCAGCAGCTCCTCGCGACTCTGCACGCCGAGTTTGCGATAGATGCGCCACAGGTACGTGTGCACGGTGTGCGGCGACAGCCCGAGCCGCGCCGCGGTGTCCTTCTCCGAGTTGCCGTCGAAGACGGCGCGCACGATGCCGCATTCGCGGGGCGAGAGGCCGAGACAGCTGGCGAGCGAGCGCCACTCGCCCGGAACGAACACTGCTTGGCCGGTTGCCGTCACAACGGTCTCTCTCATGGCGTTCCAATATGCTGTGCGTTTCGTTCCCACCGCCAGACCGGACCGTCCTCGGGATCGACGACCGGACCGATGAGCACGAAGCCACATTTCGCGAGCACGCGCGTGGACGCATTCGCCTCGGGGCGCGTATGCGCCCGGATGCACTTCACGCGCGCATCCCCCGTGGCGAAGTGAATCAGCGCGCGGGCGGCCTCCGTCGCGTATCCGCGCCCTTCGCGCGACGGCACGACACCATAGGCGATCTCGACCATGCCGTCCTCATCGGGCGCCCCCTTGAAACCGGCGCCGCCGACGATCTCCCCACTCTCTTTCTCGATGATCCAGAAGCCATGACGCCAGGGGTTGGGACCCTGCCCGACGCAATTGCGCAGCGCCTCGAGCCACTGCGGCGATACTTCGCCGGAAACGTAGAACCCCCGCAATCCATCCGCGGGGGTGAGGGCGAACTGTTCCTCGAAGCGCTCCGGATGCTCGATCAGCCCGAGTATGTGCTCGGGCGGGTACGCGAGCAGGGTCAGGCGCGGGGTGTCGAGCTCGGCGCGATCACGTGGCATCGTAGCCGGCGTAGTCTCCCGGTTGAATCACGTTCCCCTTGTACTGCTGATCGTCGTGAATCCCGATCTTCGAGGTGTAGTATGCGCGAATCGTGCCGCTCTTGATCTCTCGGAAGAACTTTTCGGCGTCGCTCTTCGGATCGGATTCGGCAGCGGCGATGCGAGTCAGGAGCGCGAGCCGCTGCTCCGGCGTGGACGCCATGAAGGCTTTGCCGTGCATCTCGTTCGACAACGCCTCGACCGCCTTGATCCCCGCGCGCCACCGCTCCGGCTGGTCTTTCTCGAACGCCTCGGCGAGACGGCCGTCGATGTAGAGCGCCACCCCGGCTGCGCGCGCTCCTGCCGACTGCTGGTCGGTCGGGATGATCATGTCGCTCATCTCGTCCACCAGCGCGAACTCCGCCGGCGTGAAGAATTGGGGCTTGGGGCTGGGGCTTGTGGCCTTGGCAAGTGCCGGCAGCGACATGGCCGCCGCGGTTGCCTGGATCATCGTGCGACGCGAGATGTTCATAGGTTCCCCCGCTTGAATTCATCGGCGAGATGCTCGCAGGACCGCCAGGCGAGAGCCATGATCGTCCACGTCGGGTTCTGGCACGACGCGCTCACGTGACTCGAGCCGTCCACCACGAAGAGATTCTTCACGTCGTGCGACTGCTGGAACTGATTCAAGACCGACGTCTTGGGATCGGTGCCCATGCGCGCCGTGCCAAGCTCGTGAATCGACCACCCTTCGGTGAGGATGTTCTTGTCCACGCCGACGACCTCGATGCCCGCCGCTTCGAACATTTCCTTGCCGGCGTTGGCCATGTCCTCGCACATCTTTTTCTCGTTGTCGCTGAACTCGTAGTGGAAGCGCAGCGACGGAATCCCCCACGCGTCCTTCACCTCGGGGTCGAGATCGACGTAGTTCTCGTAGCGGGCGAGCACTTCGCCGAAGCCGCCCATACTAATGAAAGCCCCCGCATGCTCGCGGACCGATTTCTTGAATTGGCCCCCGAATCCCGGTGTGTCCCAGGCGCTGTCGGGAAAGAGCCCGAAGCCGGAGCCACCTTCGAAGCCGTAGCCGCGGACGAACCCCGGCTGCTTGTCCTGGAGGTTCCGGAACCGTGGCACGTAGAACCCGCCCGGCTTGCCGTCGTCCAACGTGGGGGGCGCGCCCACCATCTCCTTGACCAGTCCCGTGACGCCCGGCCCCATCACGTGCTCGCAGAAATTGTGGCCGACGTGCCCGCTCGAATTGCCGATGCCATTGGGATGTTGCCGCGACTTCGATAGCAACAAGAGTCTGGCACTCTCCAACGTCGACGCCGCCACGATGACGACCTTAGCCTTTGCTTCGTACGTCTTGTGGTTCACCGAATCGACGAATGAGACCCCGCGGGCTTTCCCCGTGTTCGGGTCGACGAGCACCTCATGCGCGGTGGAATTCGTGCGCAGCGTGAGGTTCCCCGTGTCCATCGCGGGATAAATCAGCCCGGTGGGAGAATCGAACGCGGCATGAATATCGCAGCCGCCCGGCCGCCGGCCGCACGCGCCACGGCCGAAACATTTGCTGCGGTATTTGTTCTTCACGCCGTCCGTCGTCACCCCGGCGCGATACGGCGTCAGCGTGCGGTTCATCGTGGCGAGACTCTTCCGCAACTTCACTTCCGATGCGGTCAGCTTGTTGGGCCGCTGGAACAGGCTGTCCGGCAGATGTGGCAAATTCTCCTTGTGACCGCTGATGCCGAGGTAGAGATCGACCTTGTCGTAGTAGGGCTCGATATCGGCGTAGGCGATCGGCCAATCTTCGCCGTAGCCGTCGTGCGTCTTGCCCTTGAAGTCGTAATCCGAGAGTCGCAGCGCGAGGCGGCCCCAGATGTTCGTCTTGCCGCCCAGCAGCCGCGCGCGCACCCAGGCGTACTTGGTGCCCGTGTACGGATGGTCCTTCTCATCGACCAGGATGTTCTTGACGTAGTCCGATCCGCCCCAGCCGCCGACGTACGAGAAGACATGCTTGAACGCGGAGCCCTTCGCATAGGGAGGCTTGCGGACGTTGTATTCGTTGAAACGGATCGCGTGGTATCCCGGCGGCGCCTCGCCGCGGCGGGGGTGCTCGTAGGGCCACTGCATCGATCGCAGCTCGGCATTGATGTCGATCTTCTTGCCTGCTTCGAGCAGCAGCACTTTCATCCCCTGCGACGTGAGCACGTGGGCGGCCATGCCGCCCGCCGCGCCGGAGCCGACCACGATGGCGTCATAAGTGCGGGAGAGGTCGACGTCCTGCTCCTGCGAGGCTTTGAAGCGAATGAGAGTCATGAGGGCGCTTTCCTTAGTAGGCGGCGGGCAATGGGTAGGGGCGCAGCATGCTGCGCCCTACCAACAACCGGCTTTCATCGCGCTTTAACATGTTGCTCGTATGTCACGAACGCTACGCGCCGGCTGTCAGGTGACCAACTTGGAACGTTGATCGTTCCCTGCCCACCGAAGAATTCCGGCGTGAGATCGCGCACCGACCGGTCGCGCAGATCGATGAGCCGGAGCTTCACCTGCCTGCCGAACGGATGATCCTGACCCTGATCCTGAATGAACGACAGGTAGGCGATCCAGCGCCCGTCGGGCGAGGGATGCGGGAACCAGTTCGAGTAGGCGTCGTGCGTCAGCTGCTCGGCCCCCGTCCCATCAGGCCGCATGCGCCAGATTTCCATCTTGCCGCTGCAGAACGAGTTGTAATAAATGAAAGCCCCGTCGGGCGAGTAGTCGGGACCATCGTCGAGCCCCTTGCACGTGGTGATGCGGCGCTCCTCGCCACCACTCACCGGAATCGTGTAGATGTCGAACTCGCCATCCCGGCGGCCCACGAACGCCAGCGTCTTTCCATCGGGCGACCAGCCGTGCCAGAAGCTCGGCGCCTTCGTCGTGATCTGCTTGGGTGTACCGCCACCAATCGGCAGCACGTAGACGCTCGAGGTCAACCAGTCGTCCGTGGGCTCGTGACTGATGACGAGGGATTTGCCGTCGGGAGAGATGCCGTGATCGTTGTTGATCCGCGGCGTGGCCAGCTCGACAGGAAGTTCGGCGGGCTGACTCCCGCCGACGCTGAGGCGATACAGCCGTCCCTCACGGTTGATCAGATAGTAGCGGCCGTCGCGCGACCAGTTGGGGGCTTCGAAGCGACGGTCGGCGCTGTAGACGGTTTGAATTTGTCCGGTGGCGATATCGACGGTCTTCAAGAAGCTGCGGGTCGTGGTGTCCTGCATCAGCGTCGCAAGGAAGAGCACCGGAATCATCATGGGCTTACGGCACCTTCTCCAATAAGGTGACCAACTCAGACCGATGGGTCCGCTCGGGCAGATGATCGGATATCATCTTGTAAACCGGCCAGCCGCGCGCGGCGGCCCGATCGGCGAACATCTGGAACGGATCGGGCGTGATCTGCGGCTCGTAGGTCAGGATGTACGCCGCGGGCACCTTGAGCCGAGCGGGATTCACGAGCCGCAGGGTATCGGTGAACGTGCGCAGCGATTGCGGCACGTCGCGCGGAATCACCGTGGTGTCCTGCACCCAGACCGGCACGAGGTAGCCGTCACGCGTCACGCTCTGGACGAACTTCGCGCGCGCGGTGTCCGGGATCGACATCAGCGATTCGCCCGAATCGGGCAACAGCGCGTCGAGATACACCACGCGCTTGATCCGGTCGGGGATCCGGTCCACGACGCCGGTGATCACCATCCCGCCGTAGCTGTGTCCCACGAGCACGACGTCGTGCAGGTTGTCCCAGAGGATCTTGTTGACGACGTCGTCGATATGGGTGTCGAGCCCGATGTTGGGCGAGGCGAGATGGTGGCGCTCGCCCAGGCCCGTCAGCGTCACGCGGACAACCTTATGGCCGCGTCGCGTGAGCATGGAATCGATCGCCAGCCAATCCCATCCCCCGCCCCACGCGCCGTGCACGATCACATACGTGTAATGCTTCGGGGGACGTACAGGTGGATTCTGCACGAGTACAGCCGCGGCGAAGAGCAGCGGAATCATCGGGGTGCTTTCCGCCTCAGAATTCCAGACCGTGCAGGTATTCGAAATTGCTGCGCGCGTCCGCGAGGTCGCCGGCCGGGTCAGTCGCGGTTTCCTGCTCGACGTGTGCCGGCTTCTGCTCCAGCATCGGCACGGCGGCGAGGAAGCGCTTGAAATCGAAAATGCCCTTGCCCAATCCGGTGTCGCGCGAGCGGTCGGCGACCGCGTCTTTCAGATGGAAGCTCCAGAAGCGATCGGGATATTTCTGGAGATACTGCATCGGATCGCCGCCACCGATCAGCATGTTGCCGACGTCGAGCTGGAGCCGAGTGACGGAGGGATCGATGCGGCTGATGAAGACATCGAAGGGAATTTGGCCGTCGATCGGCTTCTGGTGATACGCCTCGTTGTGGAATCCCAGCCAGATCCCTGCCTTCCGCGCGACCGCGCCGGCCGTGTTGAAGCGATCGGCCCATTCCCGCCAGTCGTCGAGCGTCTGTTTCGTCCAGTCCTCGAAATCGGGCACGAACAGGTACTGATGTCCGAGGATCTTCGCCTTTTCGAGGCTGCGCTCCCAGCCCACGAAGATCGTGTCGGCGGACATGTGGGCCGACGGCGCGCGCAATCCTTCGTTCTTGAGCGTCGCCGCGACCTGCTGTGGCGTACGCCCAAAGAGATTGAAGGACCAGAGCAGCTCGACGTCGGTGTAGCCGATCGCGCGGATCGCGGCGAGCGTGCGCTCCGGATCCTGCGCCATCGCGTGACGGACCGCGTACGTCTCGAGCCCGATGCGGTCCAGTCGTTTGGCTGAACCCAGGGGAACTCGCGCGAGCATCCCGCTCGCGGCAGCCGCTCCCATTGTGTGGAGAAAGTCGCGCCGTTTCACAGTGCCCTCGTGGGAAGGTTGCGGAAGGTAGGGGCGCAGCATGCTGCGCCCCTACACTACACATCCACAGAATTCTACCGTTCGCCGAACGTCTCAGCGAGCGATATCCTATCCGCATGATCAACCTCCTCGCGCTGCTCGTCCTCGCCGCCGGTGTCCAGGACACCACGCTTGCGGTCATTCCCCGGCCCGCGCAGCTGACCCGCGGCACCGGGACATTCCTGCTCACGCCGGCGACCGTTGTCGTCACCGACCGCGCTACGCGTCAAATCGGCTACCAGCTCAGCGATTGGTTGCAACCTGCGACTGGGTACCGCCTCGCCGTGAGCGGCGCAGCCGGAACGGCCGCGCGGACCATCTCGCTCCGCGTCGATCCGGCCTTGTCGCGGCTGGGCGAGGAGGGATATCGCCTTGAAATACATCGACCTGCTCGCGCTCCATAAGCTGAACCGCTTCCACTGGCATCTCACCGACGATCAGGGCTGGCGCATCGACATCAAGAAGTATCCCCTGCTCACATCGATCGGCGCCTGGCGCCGCAACTCGCTCGTCGGCGCGCAACGCAGCTACGCCGATACGACGCAGTGGGTCTACGACAACGTGCCGCATGGCGGCTTCTACACCCAGGATGACATCCGGGAAGTCGTCGCATACGCGACCGCGCGCTTCATCACCGTCGTGCCCGAAATCGAGATGCCGGGTCACGCGCAGGCCGCCATCGCCGCCTATCCCTGGCTCGGCAACACCGGCCAGCAGCTCGAGGTCCTCGGGCATTGGGGCGTGGATGAAAACATCCTGAACCCGTCCGACTCGGCGATTCACTTCATGCAGGATGTGCTGACCGAAGTGTTGGCGCTGTTCCCGAGTCACTGGATCCATACCGGCGGGGATGAGGCGCCGAAGCGGCAGTGGCAGTCGAGCCCGCTCGCGCAGGAGCGCATCCGGCAGCTCGGCCTGCACAGCGAAAACGAGCTGCAGAGTTGGCTGACCGCGCAGATGAGCCAATGGCTCGCCGGGCGTGGTCGATCGCTGATCGGCTGGGACGAGATCCTGGAAGGCGGGATGGAGGGGCTCGCGCCGAACGCGGTCGTCATGTCGTGGCGCGGCATCGATGGCGGCATCGCGGCCGCGCAGGCAGGACACGACGTCGTCATGACGCCCACGTCGAACACGTACTTCGACTACTACCAGTCGCAGGACCTGGCGAAGGAGCCGCTCGCCATCGGTGGCTTTCTGCCGCTGGAGACGGTGTACGCCTACGAGCCGGTGCCGCCGGCGCTCGACTCGACGCAGGCCAAACGGGTGCTCGGCACCCAAGGCCAGATCTGGACCGAGTACCAGCGCACACCCAAGAACGTCGAGTTCATGGTGTTTCCGCGGCTGGTGGCGCTCGCCGAGGTGGCGTGGACGCCGCGCGAGCTCAGGAATTTCAGCGATTTTACCGCTCGACTCGCGCAGCACTTCACGCGGCTCAGCGTGTTGGATGTGAACTATCGACCGCTGCGCTGAGCGCTATTGCTTGGTGTAGACTCGAACCAACCCAGTCCACCAGCATGGTGGCGGGGAAGATTGCGTCAGACTGCGGATCATGATCGAAGTTACCGCCGACCGCGAGGTTGAGAATCACGAAGAAGGGCTGGTCGAAAACCCAGCTGCCGCGCTGGCTCACGTCTGCCCGAGTCACGATGTAATGCTGAGTGCTGTCGACAAAATAGCGGATTGACTGACCGTCCCATTCGACGGAGTAGATATGGTAGTCCGTCGTCGTCACGGGTGAGTACGCGTGAGCGAACGGGGTATTGCCAGAATACCCGGGGCCATGAACCGCTGAGCTGGTCGTGGTGTTTTGGCTGCCCTTATTCTCCATGATGTCCAACTCGCCGCAGGTGGGCCATCCGACGGTGCCGATGTTGTTGCCGAGCATCCAGAACGCAGGCCACAGCCCCTGCCCAGCCGCCAGCTTGATGCGCGCTTCTACTCGTCCCCAGAATTCCGTCATCTTCCCGCGCGTTAAAATCCTGGCCGACGTGTAGCGGCACGGTCCGTACCAACAGGTGAGTCCCGCGGGCGCGACGCGGGCCACGATCTCCAACTCTCCGTGACCGTTCAAGCGGACGTTGGCGGTGTCCGAGGTGTAGTACTCCCGCTCATTGTTCCCCCAGCCGCCTCCACCCAGGTCGAATCCCCACTTCGTGCTGTCAATGCTGCTGCCGGCCGACCCCTCGAATTCGTCGCTCCACACCTGCACCCACACGGGTGGAGGAGGTGGAGGGCCTGGCGGCGGAGGAGGTGGCGGCGGGGAAACCGCGCCTGACGCGCACGCAATCGCCGCGCACAGCGCGACCGCGGTTACCGGGCGATGCCTAGCGGCTTGCACAGAGCTACAGGAGCGCCGCACGACGCCAGTGCTCCGCGATGACCGCATGTCCCGCCGGGGTGGGATGCACGCCGTCAGCGGCCCAGTATGCAGGCGGTGCGGTGCGGGCCCGCTGATTGAAGATTGACTGCAGCGGCACGAACGTCGCACGCGCGTGCGCCGCCACGCGCGCCGCAGCCGCACGGCGCTGGTCGAATTCGGGGAACCAGCGCGCGTCCACCGCCCCGGTTCGGAGCGCAAACGGCTCCAGTACGATCAGGTGCACCCGCGGCAGGGCTTTGCGCGTCTCGTCGAGTAGGGCCGTGTATTGCTGCTCGTAGTCCTGCACCGTGCCGTTGTAGCCGTGATCCAGCTTGTGCCAGAAGTCGTTGACGCCGATCAGAATACTCAGCACGTCCGGGTGCAGATCGACGGTGTCGGTCGTCCAGCGTTGCTGCAGATCGGGCACTTTGTTGCCGCTGATGCCGCGATTGTAGAACTGGAACCCGCTCGCCGGCCGCGCGGCCAGCACGGCGGACGCCACGAGCAGCGGGTAACCGTTGCCGAGCGCCCCCGCGGCGTTCGGATCCGCGGAATCGCGGTTGCGGCCGGCGTCGGTGATCGAGTCTCCTTGGAATAGGACGAC
>WNGH01007156.1_pt1 | contig 11034 bp, 4 predicted proteins | sample 5400631 | NCBI WGS metagenome assembly WNGH01 (sample SAMN13153373, study PRJNA577476) | soil metagenome | isolation source: 115 cm soil or saprolite under Garry oak tree replicate 1 | place: USA:California | collected 2016-06-15 | reverse complement strand
CGGATCTGATGGTGGGGAAGCTGACCCGCCTGCCGGCGAGGACGCAGGAGGCGCTGCAGCAGCTGGCCTGCCTCGGCAACAGCGCCGCCACCCCGACGCTCGCGCTCGTGCGCGGGACGTCGGAGGAACAGGTCCATGCGGACCTGTGGGAGGCGGTTCGCCTGGAGCTGATCGAGCGCCTGGACGGCGCCTACCGGTTCGTGCACGACCGCGTCCGAGAAGCTGCGTACTCGCTGATCCCGGAACCGTTGCGCGCCGATGCGCACCTGCGAATCGGCCGATTGCTCGTGGCGCACACGCCAAGAGATGAGCGCGAGGAGGTCATCTTCGAGATCGTCAACCAGCTCAACCGCGGCGTCGCGCTGATCAGCTCGCCGGACGAACGCGAGGAGCTGGGCGAGCTCAACCTGATCGCGGGCAAGCGCGCCAAGGATGCTACCGCTTACGCGTCGGCGCTGATCTATCTCGCTGCCGGTGCGGCCCTGTTGCCGGACGATGCGTGGGAGCGCCGGCACGAGCTCGCGTTTGCGCTGGAGCTGCACCGCGCCGAGTGCGAGTTCCTGACCGGCGACTTCGCGGCAGCGGAAGGGCGTCTCTCGAGGCTGTCCAAGCGCGCCCTGCGGCTCGTCGACTTAGCCACCGTCACGAGGCTGAAGGAAGAGCTGTTCACGACGCTCGGCTGGGGCGACCGCGCTGTCGAGGCATGCCTCGACTATCTGCGGCATACGGGTGTCCAGTGGTCCCCGCAACCGACGAAGGAGCAGGTCCAGCAAGAATACGAGCGTATCTGGGGCCAGATCGGGAGTCGCTCGATCGAGGAGCTCGTCGATTTGCCGCTGATGACGGAACCCGAATTGCGCGGCACCATGGACGTCCTCAACGCAGTCCTGGCGACGGCCTTGTGGACCGACGAGAATCTCTTCTGCCTCGTCATCTGCCGGATGGCAAACCTCAGCCTGGAACATGGGAACAGCGACGGATCGTGCTTCGCCTACGTCTGTTTAGGCATGCTCCTCGGCCATCGTTTCGGCAACTACCCGGCCGGCTTCAGCTTCGGAAAGCTCGGCTTGGACCTGGTGGAGCAACGCGGCTTGCGTCAGTTCGAGGGCCGCGTCGGCCTGATCTTCGGGGGCTGCCTGCTTCCCTGGACGCAGCCCATTCGCACTGGCCGCAGCTTGGTGCGGCGCGCATTCGAGGCGGCCACCAGACACGGCGACCTCGCCTACGCGGGTTACAGCCGTAACATGGCGATCACGGACTTGCTCGCCACCGGGGAGCCCCTCGGTGAAGTGCTGCGCGAAGCCGAGACCGGCCTCGAGTTCGCGCGCCAACTCCGGTTCGGCTACGTCGCCGACATCATCACCGGACAGTTGAGACTCATCCGGACCCTCTGCGGCCTGACCCCGCAGTTCGACTCTTTCAACGATACCGAGTTCGACGAGAGCCGGTTCGAGCAGCATCTGGCGGAGGATCCGTGGCTGAGACTCGTCGCCTGCTGGTACTTCATCCGCAAGCTGCAGGCGCGCTTCCTCGCGGGTGCGTACGTTTCCGCCATCGAAGCGGCAGAAAACGCGCGACGACTTCTTTGGACGTCGTCGAAAACCTTCGAGCTGGCAGACTACCAACTCTACGCCGCGCTGGCGCGGGCCGCGCTCTGTGACGCGGCGTCCGTCGCGGATCGTGCTCAGCACCAGGACGCTTTGGCAACTCACCATCGCCAGCTGCAGGAGTGGGCCCAGAACTGCCCGGCGAACTTCGAGGACCGCGCCGCGCTGGTCGGTGCCGAGATTGCCCGCATCGATGGCCGCACGCTCGATGCCGAGCAACTCTACGAGAAGGCCATCCGCTCGGCTCGCGCAAACGGTTTCGTCCACAACGAGGCGCTCGCCTACGAACTGGCGGCCCGCTTCTACGCAGCGCGCGGCTTCGAGGAGATTTCGCATCTCTACCTGGGAAACGCACGGCAAGGCTATCTACGGTGGGGAGCCGACGGGAAGGTGCGGCAACTTGATGAGATGTATGCTCAACTTCAAGAAGAAAAAGAGCGAGTACCCGCTGCGAGCGGCACGATCGACGCTCCTGTCGAGCATCTGGACCTCGCCACCGTGCTCAATGTCTCGCAAGCCGTCTCGGGTGAGATCGTGCTGGAGAAGCTCGTCGAGACCCTCTTGCGCACGGCCATCGAGCACGCGGGCGCCGAACGTGGGCTGCTCATTCTGCCGCGCGGTGGCGAACTGTCGATCCAAGCGGAAGCCAACACCAGCGGCAGTTCCGTGATGGTTTGTCTGCGCGAGACACCCGTCTCGGCGGCTGAACTTCCCGAGTCGGTTGTCCGTTATGCGGCGCGCACCCAAGAGAGCGTGATCCTCGACGATGCTGCGGCGCAGAACCCGTTTTCCACCGATGAGTACATCCGTGAGCGGTGCGCCCGATCGGTACTCTGCCTACCCCTCGTGAAACAGGGCGCGCTGGTGGCCCTGCTCTATCTGGAAAACAACCTCGCCCCGAATGTCTTTACGCCCGCCAGGATTGCCGTCCTGAAAGTGCTCGCTTCCCAGGCGGCCAGCTCGCTCGACAACAGCCGTCTGTACCACGAGCTCCAAGAAGGTGAAGCAAAGATCCGGCGCCTGGTGGAGGCTAATATCATCGGCATCGTCGTATGGAATCTCGAAGGTGGCATTATTGAGGCCAACGAGGCCTTTCTCCGCATGGTGCAATACAGCCGCGAAGATCTCGTATCGGGTCGCGTGAGTTGGAAGGAGATAACGCCCGACAAATGGCGCGCGGCCGACGAGCAGGCGCTGACAGAGCTTGCTGCCACCGGGTTCTGCGAGCCTTTCGAGAAGGAATACTTCCGCAAAGACGGCAGTCGCGTGCCGGTCCTGGTGGGCGCCGCATTATTCGAGGGAGGGCGGGACGAAGGTGTCGCGTTCGTGCTCGACTTGACCGAACGCAAGCGCGCCGAGGAAGAGCTGCGGCGCAGCGAAGCATATTTGGCCGAAGCACAGGGGCTGACGCACACGGGCAGTTGGGCATGGAGCCCTGCCACCGGCGACATTAGATATTGGTCCGAGGAGTGCTTCCGCGTACTAGGATTCGACCCGGCTGGATCGCCACCGCGATTCGAAACCTTTTTCCAGCGCATTCATCCAGATGATCAAGCATCGAGCAGGGGGCGGTTCGAGAAAGCTATCCGCGAAAAAGCGGATTTCGAGATGGAGTACCGAATCGTTCACCCAAGCGGCGAGACCAGAGATATCCACGTGGTAGGCCACCCGACTATCGGTCCTTCAGGCGATCTGATGGAATTCGTAGGTACCGTAATTGATATCACTGAGCGCAAGCGCGCCGAAGAAGCATTTCGCACTGCGCAGATGGAGTTGGCTCATGTCACGCGGGTGGCGACGCTGGGAGAGATGACTGCCTCGATTGCCCATGAAATTAATCAGCCGCTCGGGGCACTCGTTAACAATGCCGGCGCCTGTTTGGGCTGGCTCGATGCAGAAAACCTGGAAGAAGCGCGGAATTCGGTTGCCCTTATGATGGATGACGCTCAACGAGCGAGCGAAATCATCACCCGAATTCGCGCCTTGGTTAAAAAAGCTCCGCCTCAAAAAGATTGGCTCGAGATCAACCAAACGATACGTGAAGTGATCGGGCTGGCGCGTAACGAGATGCAACGAAATGGCGTAGCATTAGAGACGCAACTCTCGGATGATGTGCCACTCGTTTTTGCGGATCGGATCCAGTTGCAACAAGTGATGCTCAATCTGATGATGAACGCTATTGAGGCCATGAGTGGAGCTGCCGACGGCCCACGAGAGTTGTTGGTTCGGTCCGGTCCGAATGAATCCCAGGGCGTACTGGTTTCAGTACAAGATTCAGGTCCCGGCCTTGACCCGAAGAGCGTCGACCATCTTTTCGATGCTTTCTATACGACCAAGCCGCAGGGCATGGGCATGGGACTGGCGATCTGCCGCTCGCTTATTGAAGCTCACGGTGGGCGGCTGTGGGCGGCGGCCAATACGCCACACGGCGCCGTCTTCCAATTCACGTTGCCGATTGGTAGCGAGAAAGTGTCATGACCGAGGCGGACGCCGCAGTCGCCCCCAATCACGAAAAAAAGACCAGGGTGAATACAGTTGTGCTGATGGGTGCAGATGGCAAAAACGATTGTTGCCCGTAGCCCGGATCCCGTGCTTCCAGCGGGAACCAGGCAATTACGCTGTTGCACATTGACGCGAGTATAAGCGAGCCCAGGGCCGGTTGAATATCGAACGCATATGATCAGGTTCTTCCGCTTCTCCCCTTCCAGGTTGGCGCTTGTTTACATCGCGCTCAGCGTGCTGACGCTCGCCTTATTCGCAATTCCTCTCTGGTATGCCTGGCGCGTGAACCTCTCGACTTTCAGGGAGTATGTCCAGGGTGAGGAAATGCAACGGCTGGCGCTGGTGTTCGACGGGGAAGGCGCGAAGGGACTTGCTACCGCGATGGAGTCACAGGTGAGAAGCTTGCCCGGCGACAAAATTATGGTATTCGCAGACCCTTCGAAACGACGGCTCGCCGGCAATTTGGCCGCGTGGCCAGCCGAGGTCCCCGACGGACCCGGAACATACGGACTGGTCATAGGCCTGGGCGGCGGATCGACCATGCGGGTGGTTGCCTCGCATGTGATTTTGCCGGGCGGATACCACCTCTTGATGGGCCGTGAGAGCGTCCGCTTCGAGTCGCTTGTCGAGCGCTTCTGGTACGGAATTACGGGCGCTATGGTCATTGTTGTGGTGCTGGGTGCTGTCATCGGGTGGCTGAGTCATCGCGCGCTTCTGTCCGAGGTGCATGAAATCAGCCGCACCGCGTCCGCCATTGTCAAGGGCGATCTCTCACGCCGCGTCGTAAGCAGCGGCGGATCGCACGAACTCGAATCTCTCGCGCGAACAGTCAACGGCATGCTTGAGCAGCTTGCCAGGCAAAACGTGCAATTGGAGGGCGAAATCGCCGTGCGCCGGAAGGCGGAGCAGGCGCTCCATCGTGCTCATGACGATCTGGAGCGGTTGGTCGCAGAACGAACCGTGCAATTGGCGCGAGCGAACGAGTCTCTCCACCGCTCCGAAACCTACTTAGCCGAGGCACAGAGACTCAGCCTTACCGGCAGCTTCGGATGGAATGTTTCGAGCGGAGAGATTTACTGGTCACAAGAAACGTTTCGAATATTTGAATACGACCCGGCGACTAAACTCACACTGGAACTCGTACTCCAACGAACTCACCCGGAGGACAGAGCGCTCGCCCGACAAGTAATCGATCGCGCTTCACAGGAGAGGAAGGAGCTTGATTTTGAACGTCGACTGTTGATGCCTGATGGTTCAGTCAAATACGTCCGAGTTGTAGGTCATCCCTCAACGAACGAATCAGGCAATGTTGAATTCGTGGGAGCGGTGACGGACATCACCGAACGCAAGCGGACCGAACAGCGCCTCCGGGCGCAATACACAGTCACACAGTTGCTAGCAGAGGCAACTACTATCGAAGAAGTCACTCCAAAAATACTTCAGACCGTGTGCGAGTTTCTACTATGGGACCTCGGCGCTCTGTGGAGCCTGGACCGTCAGGCGAGTGTGCTTCGTTGCGTCGAGGTTTGGCACAAAGAATCCGTAAAGGTCCCGCAATTTGAAGCGGTTAGGTGCGAGATCACTTTCATGCCCGGGATCGAGCTGCCGGGCCGGGTCTGGTCCAGGCATGAACCTGCATACATTTCTGATGTTGTTCATGATACTAATTTTCCGCACGCGTCCATCGCCGCACGCGAAGGACTGCACGCAGCCTTCGCTTTTCCCATTCTGCTTGGCGGAGACGTCTTGGGGGTCATGGAGTTTTTTAGCCGCGAGATACGGCAGCCCGAACAGGAGCTGCTCAACATGATGGCTACTCTAGGCAGCCAGATCGGCCAGTTCATCGAGCGCAAGCGAGCCGAAGATGGATTGCGCCACGCGCAAATGGAACTTGCCCATGTTACACGGGTGGCAACTTTGGGAGAGATGACTGCCTCGATTGCCCATGAAATCAATCAGCCGCTCGGCGCACTCGTCAACAATCTCGGCGCCTGTTTGGGCTGGCTCTCTGCAGCAAACCTGGAGGAAGCCCGGAATTCGGTTGCGCTTGTGATGGATGACGCTCAACGAGCGAGCGAAATCATCACCCGAATTCGCGGCTTGGCTAAAAAAGCTCCACCTCAGAAAGATTGGCTCGACATCAACCAAACGATACGTGAAGTGATCGCGCTGGCGCAGAGCGAAGTGCAACGAAATCACATCGCGTTAGAGACGCAACTCTCGGATGACATGCCGCTTGTCTTTGCGGATCGGATCCAGTTGCAACAGGTGATGCTCAATCTGATGATGAACGCGATTGAAGCAATGATCCAAGTCACCGGTCCACGAGAGTTGTTAATTTCCTCCGGGGCAGATGACTCGAAGAGTGTGGTGGTCGTGGTACGGGATTCGGGTGCGGGGCTGGATTCAAAGAGCCTTGAGCGTCTCTTCGAGCCCTTTTATACGACGAAGCCACAAGGGATGGGCATGGGACTGGCGATCTGCCGCTCGATCATCGAGGTTCACGACGGACGGCTATGGGCCACCACGAACGAGGACCGAGGCACCACGTTTCATTTCACCTTGCCGATCGTTGAGGGGACGCGGGCATGACGGACTCTGCCGGTGTCGTATTTGTTGTCGACGATGACGCCTCCATGCATGAGTCTCTCAAGAATCTCATTCGGTCCGTCGGGCTGCCTCGTGTCAGCCCCACTGCCGGATAGGCGATGAGGGGGATTTGCAACTCCAACAAGCCATATGGACCGAGAGAAAGGGCTGGAATCCCAGCCTGCCCAGCAAATCCTCCGAGCGCGCTCAACTTGTCCTCGTCTGTGGAAGCGCGACCCTGCTCCAAAAACGCCTGATTGATCTCACAAGCGTCTATCCAGAGGCTCATTATTTCGGCTGTTCGACATCCAGCGAAATCTGCGGCACTCAGGTGCTCGATGATTCTCTGGTCGTGACTGCGATCTGTTTCCAGCACACAGAGCTCAGGGGCACGCCATGATCGATCATTCAGAGTACAGCCTTGAGACGATTCGCAACGATGGAGAGTTCATCCTCTATCGAGGACGGCGCCAAACCGATGCGACTCCATCCTGTGTTTTCGCGCTAACACCTGCCTCGGAACGGCCGCCGCTCGAAAGCCTTAGGAGAATGGAACACGAATACTCCTTGAGGACTGACCTCGATTCCGGCTGGTCCGTCAGTCCTATCGCCCTCGTGCCGTATAAAGAGCGAACGATGCTCGTGCTCACCGACCCCGGGGGCGAGCCTCTGGATCGGATGCTCGGAAGGCCGATGGAATTGACACAGTTTTTACCGTTGGCCATCGGCTTGACGACTGCGCTCGGCCAGGTACACGGGCGCGGCCTGATCCACAAGGACATCAAACCTGCCAATGTGCTGGTCAACCATGCGACTGGCCAGGTGTGGCTCATGGGTTTCGGCATCGCTTCGCGCCTGCCGCGCGAGCGCCAGGCGCCGGAACCTCCCGGGTTCATCGCCGGAACACTGCCCTACATGGCTCCCGAACAAACCGGGCGAATGAATCGCTCAATCGATTCGCGGAGCGACCTCTACGCCTTCGGCGTGACGCTTTACGAGATGCTGACTGGTAGCTTGCCATTCACCGCTTCCGATCCGATGGAATTGGTGCACTGCCATATCGCAAGACAGCCGATACCTCCCTGCGAGCGGTTGAAGAGCATTCCGGGCCCGGTTTCGGCAATCATCATGAAGTTGCTCGCTAAGACAGCTGAGGAGCGCTATCAGACAGCGTCCGGTGCCGCAAGCGATCTTCGGCGCTGCCTGGCTGAATGGGAGGCCGAGCGACGGATCGGCGAATTCCCGCTGGGCCAGCAGGACACGCCCGACCGGCTCGTCATTCCCGAAAAACTGTACGGGCGCGCGCGAGAGATCGACACACTGCTCGGCGCCTTCGAACGCGTGGTGACGAGCGGGATGCCGGAGCTGGTGCTCGTGTCGGGGTACTCCGGGATAGGCAAATCATCGGTGGTGAACGAGCTGCACAAGGTGCTCGTGCCGCCGCGCGGACTGTTTGCGTCGGGTAAGTTTGATCAATACAAACGCGACATCCCGTATACGACGCTGGCGCAGGCGTTTCAGAGCCTCGTTCGGTATCTTCTCGGCAAGAGCGACGCCGAGCTGAGTGGTTGGCGCGACGCCCTGGTGGAGGCGCTGGGCCCGAATGGGCCGCTCATGATCGACCTAGTCCCGGAGCTCAAGCTGATCATCGGAGACCAGCCACCGGTTCCTGAGTTCGCTCCCCAAGACGCGCGACGACGTTTCCAGCTGGTATTCCGGCGGTTCATCGGCGTGTTCGCCCGGCCGGAACATCCACTGGCGATTTTTCTCGACGACTTGCAATGGCTCGATGGGGCGACGCTCGATCTGCTGGAGGATCTGTTAACAGGCTCGGATCTGCAGCATCTCATGCTGATCGGTGCCTATCGGGCCAACGAGGTCACTTCCGCCCATCCGCTGAGGCAGAAGCTCGAGGCCATTGAGGCTGCCGGTGGCAAGGTAGTGGAGCTCGCGCTTGCCCCCCTCGCCCCAGAACATCTCCGACAGTTGATCTCGGATGCTCTTCGCTGCGAGACAGAGCGGGTCGCGCCGCTCGCGCAGTTGGTGCATGAGAAAACAGGTGGCAATCCGTTCTTCGCCAATCGGTTCATTGCGTCGCTCGCGGAAGAGGGAATGCTCACCTTCGATCACGATGCGGCGCGCTGGTCCTGGGATCTCGGTCGGATTCACGCCAAGGGTTACACCGACAATCTGGTGGACATCATGGTCAGGAAGCTGACGCGCCTGACCGCGGCAACACAGAAGGCAGTCCAGCAGCTGGCGTGCCTCGGAAATGCCGCCGCGGTCGGAACGCTGTCCCTGGTCTCCGGCACAACAGAGACGGAGATTCACTCGCTGCTGGACGAGGCGGTTCGCGCTGACCTGCTGGAGCGGCGGAAAGACTCGTACCACTTCATCCACGACCGCATTCAGGAAGCGGCCTATCTGCTCGTTCCGGAATCGGTGCGCCCCGAGGCGCATCTGCGCATCGGACGGCTGCTTGCGGCGAACACACCGCCGGAGCAGCGAGAGGAGACGATCTATGAGATCGTCAATCAGCTCAACCGCGGCGCGCCCTTGATCACCTCGGATCACGAACGCGAGCAACTGGCAGAGCTGAACCTGATCGCTGCAAAGCGCGCGAAAGCTTCAACCGCGTACGGCTCCGCCCTGAACTATCTGGTCATAGGCGAGGCGCTATTACCCGAGGATCGCTGGGAGAGAAGGTACCTACTCGTATTTGCGATCGAAGTCGCTCGCGCAGAATGCGAATTCCTGACGGGTGATCTGGCCGCAGCAGAAGAGCGACTCTCGACGCTGTCCTTGCGCGCTGCGAATCTCGTGGACAAGGCCGCTGTCGCTTGCCTTCGAACAGCTCTTTACACGACGCTCGCTCGTGCCGACCGTGCTGTAGAGATCTGCGTCGACTACCTGCGGGAGGCCGGCATCGCCTGGTCGCTGCACCCCACAGACGAACAGATCCACGAAGAGTATGCGCAGCTGTGCGCGCAGCTTGACAGTCGACCGATCGAAGCGCTTTTCGACCTGCCGCTCATGTGCGATCCAGACTGGCGAGCCACGATGGAGGTCCTCACGGAACTCTCGGCGCCGGCTTTCTTTGTTGACGCGAATCTGCAGTGCCTTGCCCTGCTGCGAATGGTGAACCTGAGTAGTGAGCATGGCAACTGCGACGGATCGTGCTACGCCTATGGCTTCATGAACTCGATCCTGCAGGCACGCTTTGCCGAATACCGAGCGGGTTTGCGCTTCGGCCAACTCAGTCTCGATCTCATCGAGAAGAAGGGCCTCGACCGGTTCAAAGCTCGCGTGTACTTCGCTTGCGCGGCCGCGGTTTTTCCCTGGGGGCGGCATGTTCGAGCGGCCCTTCCGTTGATCCGCCGTAGCTTGGAGGCCGCACTGCAAACCGGCGACCAGACGTATACAGCCTATGCGCACTGCCATCTGGTCCAGTATCGTCTCACCAGCGCAGATCCAGTCGAAGAGGTGCAACGCGAAGCGGAGTCTGCACTCAAATTCGCGCAAGATACGCGCTTCGCCCTGGTCGTTGATGTTGTGATGGGACAGCTCGGCTTCATCAGGACTATAAGGGGATTGACACCGCAGTTCGGCTCGTTTTGCGACGACGCGTTCGACGAGGGCCGCTTCGAGCAGCATCTCGAGGAGAGTCCGTCCCTCATCTGGCCCGCCTGCTGGTATTGGCTTCGTAAGCTGCAGGCGCGCTTTCATGCAGGTTCGCGAGAGCGGCCGTGTCCGATTCTGCAAGTCCGAACGAGCGACGTGAACATTCCGGGGCCCTGTCCGAACATCACCAGCGCCTCGCGCTCTGGGCGGAGAACTGTCCGGAGAATTTCGCAAACCGAGCCGCGCTGGTCGGCGCAGAGATCGCCCGGATTGAAGGCCGCGCGCTCGACGCGGAGCGGCTCTACGAAGAGGCCATCCGCTCGGCCCGCGTCAACGGTTTTCTCCACAATGAGGCGCTCGCCAATGAACTCGCCGCGCGCTTCTACGCTGCCCGGGGCTTCGAGCAGATCGCGCATCTCTACCTGCGAAATGCCCGGCAAGGCTACCTGCGTTGGGGAGCCGATGGCAAGGTGCGCCAAGTCGATCAGCTCCATCCGCACCTCGGCGAGGAAGAGCCGGCGCACGCCGCACGGGGAACCATCGCAACCCCGCTCGAGCAACTGGAACTCGCCACGGTACTCAAGGTGTCGCAGGCCGTAGCAGGCGAGATGGTTCTCGACAAGCTTATCGAGACATTGATGCTCACCGCGATTGAGCACGCGGGCGCTCAGCGAGGTCTGTTGATTCTTCAGCGAGGTAATGAGCAGCGGATCGA
>WNGH01028602.1_pt1 | contig 11042 bp, 6 predicted proteins | sample 5400631 | NCBI WGS metagenome assembly WNGH01 (sample SAMN13153373, study PRJNA577476) | soil metagenome | isolation source: 115 cm soil or saprolite under Garry oak tree replicate 1 | place: USA:California | collected 2016-06-15 | reverse complement strand
TCGAGCCGAAGTAGATCGCGCCGACGCGAGTGGGCTGAGCGGCGCTCTTGCGCACGGGCACGGGAATGTATTTTTTCGCCGTCTCGAACTTGCGCAGCAGGCGCTCCATGTTGTCGACGTACGTCGCGCCGTCCTCCGAATAGCGAGCGTACCGATCCTTGGTCGTGCCGCGGGTGAAGAACGCGCCGCGGTTCGGATGCGTCCCCGGATACGTCCGGTACGGGATCCCGTCACCGTCGACGTCGAGGTAGCGGCCGAAATCCTTGCCGGCTTCCAGGTCGGCATAGCCCATCACTTTGCCGCGGTCGAACCGTCGCGACTCGTCCCAGGCGAGCGGCTCGCACAGCCAGTCCTGCATGCCGATGTCGAGGTCCATCATCACGAAGATCGGCGTCTGCAAACGTTCGGCGAGATCGAACGACAGCGCCGCGAACTCGAACGCCTCCTTCGGATCCTCGGGAAAGATCAGAACGTGCTTGGTATCGCCATGCGAGGCGTAGGCGCAGGAGACGAGATCCGCCTGCTGCGTGCGCGTCGGCATGCCCGTCGACGGGCTCCCCCGCTGGATGTCGAAGAGCACGGCGGGGATCTCGGCGAAGTATGCGAGCCCGATGAACTCCTGCATCAGCGAGATGCCCGGGCCCGAGGTACAGGTAAAGGCGCGCGATCCGTTCCAGCCCGCGCCGATGACGATGCCGATCGAGGCCAGCTCGTCCTCGGCCTGGACGATCGCATAGCGCGCCTTGCCGGTCGCGGGATCGGTACGGAACCGCTTGCAGTGCTTGGCAAAGGCTTCGGCGAGCGACGACGACGGCGTGATCGGGTACCACGCCGCGACCGTCGCTCCACCATAGACGCAACCCAGCGCCGCGGCGCTGTTGCCTTCGATGAAAATCTTCTCACCGACGGCATTCGCGCGCTGGACGCGGATGCCCAACGGCCAGTCGAGCTCGTTGGTTGCGTAGGTTCGGCCCATATTCATCGCCTGCACATTGGGCTTGAGCAGCGCCTCCTTGCCCTTGTACAGCTCGCCGATCAGCTCGGCGATGGCCTCGGGCTCGATCTCGAGCAGCGCGGAGAGCGCACCCACGTAGATGATGTTCTTGAAAAGCTGACGCTGGCGCGGATCGCTGTATTCGCGGTTGCAGATCTCGGTCAGGGGCATGCCGATGACTATGATGTCGTCGCGGAACTTCGACTGCGGCTGCGGCTTGCTCGAGTCGTAGAAAAGATAGCCGCCCGGCTCGATCTCCTTGATGTCCTGGTCCCAGGTCTGCGGGTTCATCGCCACCATCAGGTCGACCCCGCCACGGCGACCGCGCCACCCCGCCTCGTTGACGCGCACCTCGAACCACGTCGGCAGGCCCTGGATGTTCGAAGGAAAGATGTTGCGCGGCGCAACGGGAACGCCCATGCGCAGGATCGACTTGGCGAACAGCAGATTCGCCGATGCCGAGCCCGAACCGTTGACGTTGGCGAACTTGACGACGAAGTCGTTGACTCGTTGGATGGGTGTGACGGTTTGCTTCATCTTGTCGATCGCGCTCTTGCGTCTTGCCACTCATCCGTGGCGGGTCGCGTCATCGCTCTGCTCATTCGGCGGCTTGCCCGTAGACCGCCCCACGCCCGGTGCTCGCGACCGCCGGGCGACGCCGCTGACAATCGTGTGCCTGCGCCGGCTCGAAGAAGAACTTCTGCATGTCCCAGGCCCCTGTCGGGCAGCGCTCCGCACAAAGACCACAGTGCAAGCGGACGTCCTCGTCCTTGGCCATCACCCGGCCGGTCTTGAGTCCGCTCGCAACGTACAGGTCCTGCGTCGGGTTGCGCGAGGGCGCGTTCAGCCTCCCGCGCAAGTCCTGCTCCTCGCCGTCCGCGGCGAAGGTAATGCAGTCCATGGGGCAGATGTCGACGCAGGCGTCGCATTCGATGCAGAGCTTCGGCGTGAATACCGTCTGCACGTCGCAGTTGAGGCACCGCTGCGCCTCGGCGTACGCCTGCGCGGCGTCGAAGCCCAGCTCGACTTCCATCTTGATGTTCTTGAGCGCGATCACCTTGTCCTTGAGCGGTACCCGGAAGCGCGCGTCATTGGTGACGTCGTTGTCGTAGCTCCACTCGTGGATGCCCATCTTCTGCGACAGCAGATTGACGAGCGGTGACGGGCGCTTACGGAGGTCCTCGTCGCGGCAGAAAGCGTCGATCGAGATCGCGGCCTCGTGCCCATGGGCGACCGCCCAGATGATGTTCTTCGGGCCGAACGCCGAGTCACCGCCGAAGAACACCTTGGGATGCGTGGACTGAAACGTTGTCTTGTCGAGGATCGGCAGCCCGTGCTTGTCGACGACCTTCTCGAAGAGCATTCCCGTGAGCTTGCCGAATTCGTGAATGAATGCCTTGGGCACGTGGTAGTTGATGATCGGGATGCCCTCGTGCATCGAGTCTTCCTTCTCCCACGGCGAGGCTTTCATCTCGTCGAAACCGGAGCGCACGATGACTTTCACGTCCTCGCCACCCAGGCGCCGCGAGCTGCGGCAGCAGTCCATGGCGGTGTTGCCGCCGCCGAGCACGATCACCCGCTTGCCGATCTTGTCGACGTGGCCAAATGAAACGCTGGCGAGCCAGTCGATGCCGATATTTATATGCTTCGCCGCTTCCTTCCGCCCGGGCAGGTCCAGGTCGCGCCCGCGCGGCGCGCCGCTGCCGACGAAGATCGCATCGTAGGTGCTGCCGTTGCCCTGAAGCAGTCCTTTCAGGCTGTCGATGCGCGTGCCTCCGTGAAATTCGACGCCGAGATCGAGGATGTAGCCGACTTCCTCGTCGATGACCGATTCGGGCAGGCGGAACTTGGGGATCTGGCTGCGGATCATCCCGCCGGCTTGCGTATCGCCGTCGTAGATCACGCATTCGTATCCGAGCGGCACGAGGTCGCGCGCCACGGTGAGCGAGGCTGGTCCGGCGCCGATGAGCGCGATGCGTTTGCCGTTTTTCCGCGCGGCGCGCCTGGGCAGGCGATGGCGGATGTCGGCCTTGTGATCGGCCGCGACGCGTTTCAAGCGGCAGATCGCCACCGGCTCGGGATTCTTCGCCGCGGGTGAGCCGGCCGGAGCCCCTTCCTCCACCCGGCCGCGGCGGCAGGCCGGCTCGCACGGACGATCGCAAGTCCGGCCAAGGATGCCGGGGAACACGTTCGACTTCCAGTTGATCATATAGGCGTCATCGAAACGCCCGGCAGCGATCAACCGGATGTATTCAGGAACGGGAGTATGGGCGGGACACGCCCACTGACAATCGACGACCTTGTGAAAGTAGGCGGGATCGGAAATATCGGTTTGCTTCAAATCTCCTCCGTATTGGACGCTGCCGGTCACTTGGTCTTTGACCGCCCCGCCGCCGTTTAGCTGCGCGAGGGCACTGGCCGGTAAAGCGATCCAAAAAGTGCCAATATGCTACGCTACCAGCGCCTTCCTGAAAAGTCCTTTGCTTTCAATAATTAGCGCCGGGGTCTTGCGTTGATGGCTTGGCACTCGTCGCGCGCCAAGTGTGCATGGTTGGGGATATTTTCAACGCGAGCGAGCGCCAACCTCGACGACCGGACACTTCGCAGCACAAACCGTGCCCCGGCCAAACCAGGCTGCTCGCCTCCCTGTTCGCGCGGGGAGTGTGCGGCGGGTGCGTCCCTACGTTCCCGGCAAGCCGTGAACGATCGGCAGGAAAAAGTCCTTCCACGCCGCCGGACGGGTCTTGATCAAGCCGGTCCGGGCCATGAAGTCGGCGAAAACCATGGTGCCCCTGGGTGTCGCGGAGTAGACCACGTTGGGCGCCTTGATCATTTCGACGATGTCCTGCGTCGCGTACTTCTCGCGAGTGGCGTCGAGATAGATATGTGCCGCCGCCGCGGGGTCGCGGGCGATGAGCTCATTGGCCTCGTTCAGCGCCGCCAGGAATACCGCGATCGTCTTCGGATTGGCGTCGCAGAATTTTCGGGTTCCGAAGACCACGGCGTTGCTTGCCGGGCCCCCGAACACCGTACTCGAATCGAGCACCAGGTGGACGCCAGGCGCCTTGAGCTCCGTGGCCTGATAGGGCGGCGCCGAAAAATGACTGTTGACCTCGCTCGCGCCGCCGACGACGGCGGTCATCGCGTCCGGATGTCCAAGCTGGACGGTCATCGGATCGAGTTTGTCGCGACTGGCCTCGCCGTAGAGCTTTTCCATTGCCATCTTGAGTACGATCGCCTGGCTCGATACCTTGATGGTCGGCACCGCGATCTTGTCCTTAGGCGTGAAGTCCTTGAGCGTCTTCACGTCCGGATCGCGCGTAACGAGGAGCATCGGCAGTCCGCCAACGCTGGTCACGCCCATCACTTGCCCGTTGGTGCGATCCCAGAGCAGCAGCAGGTTCGATACGCCGCTGGTGACCAGATCGACACTGCCCGACAGCAACGCATCGGTCGCAGCCCCGCCGCTCGTGAGCGTGACCCATGTCATCTTGACCTCGCCCAGGCCCGCAGCCCTGGCGTGCTTTTCGACCAGCTTGTTCTGCTCCATGACGACCAGCGGCAGATAAATGATGCTCGGCTGCTTCGTGATCCGGACCTCGCCGACCTCGGCGAGTGCCGGCTGGACCGTCGCCGCAAGCACGAATGCCGTTGCCAAGCCGCCGAACCATAGCTTCATCGTTCGCTCTCCCTTTGCCGACGCGTTCACTTCGGCGCCGCGTCGCGGCGGGCGCGCCATTCGCGATAGCGCGCGAGCGTCTCGGCGTTCGGCGGATAGGTGCCCGGCAGCGCCCGGCCCTGCTCGATTTCCTGCAGAAGGAAGATCTCGAGCAACTCCTGCTCGGCGGCATCGCGCGCGACTTCATCGGCAAGGTGCCGCGGAAGCACCACGACACCCTCGCCGTCGCCGACCATCACGTCTCCGGGGTAGACCGCGACACCGCCGCAGGCGATCGGCTGATTGAGATCCACGGCATGATGGCAGGCGAGATTGAGCGGCGCCGCAGCGCCCGCGGCGAAGACCGGAAAATCCTGCGCCGCGATCTCCATGCTGTCGCGCAGGCAACCGTCGGTGACGACACCGGCTGCGCCCCGAACGCGCAGACGCGTCACCAGGATGTTGCCGGCCGACGCCGCCCGGGTCTCGCCACGGCAGTCCATCACCAGTACCTGGCCCGCCGGGACGGTCTCGATGGCCTTGCGTTGCGGGTGCTCGGGATTGTCGAACACGGAAATCTGATCGAGATCCTCGCGCGCCGGAATGTAGCGCAGCGTGAAGGCTTCGCCGACGAGGTTCGCGCTGGCGCGGCTCAAGCGCCGCACGTTATGGATGCAGACGTTGCGCAGGCCACGCTTGAAGAGCTGCGTCGTAAGCGTGGCCGTGCTCGCCTGCTTCAATCGCGCGAGGGTTTCAAGTGCGAGGGTCATGGACTGGTGTGCTGAGAACCGCGCCGCATTATGACAGGGGCGGCGTGGCCTCGGGTTAGAATGGCGCACCCGAGAGACGTCTGAAGCAATGAACGCCCCCGATCGCGCCGCGCTCCGGCTCACCCAGTTCAGCCACGGCGGCGGCTGTGGCTGCAAGATCGCGCCGGCCGTGCTGCGGGAGCTCCTCGCCAGGTCGGCGCCCGGAATCCTGCCACCGCAGCTCCTGGTCGGCGTCGAGACCGCGGATGACGCGGCCGTCTACCAGATCAACGCCTCGCAAGCGGTCGTCGCCACGACCGATTTCTTCATGCCGATCGTCGATGACCCGTTCGACTTCGGCGCGATCGCCGCGGCCAACGCGCTCTCCGATGTCTATGCGATGGGTGCGACACCGCTGTTCGCCCTCGCCATGGTGGGCATGCCGCTCGATAAGCTGCCGGTGGAGACGATAACGCCGGAGCGCGTCCGGGCGACACGTTGATCCTGGGCAAGCCGCTGGGTGTCGGCGTCTACAGTGCGGCGTTGAAAAAGGCGCGGCTGAATGCCGAAGGCTACGCAACGCTGTTGGCGAGCACCACCCAGCTCAACACGCCGGGTATCGCGCTCGGCCGGAGTGAGACCGTGCATGCGCTGACCGACGTCACCGGCTTCGGCCTGCTCGGTCACCTGCTCGAAGTCTGCCGCGCCTCGGGGGTGGCCGCACGAGTCGCGTTCGACCGGTTACCGCTGCATCCGGGCGTAGTCGAGCTCGCGCGCGAAGGCAGCGTGACGGGTGCCTCGTCCCGCAACTGGGCAAGCTATGGCGAGGACGTCGCGTTGGCCGGCGCGCTCGGCGACGCCGAACGGGCGCTCCTGACCGACCCGCAGACCTCCGGAGGGCTCCTCGTGGCCTGTGCCCCCGACGCGGCGGCCGCGGTGCTCGCGGTCTTTCGCCGCGAGGGGTTCGAGCACGCCGGGATCATCGGCGAATGCGTCGCCGGTCCCGCGCGGGTGCGGGTGGACTACGAACCCATGCCGATCTTCGCGCAACCAGAGCAGGACAAAGGCTGACTTCGAACGTAGTGCGTCGCACGGCATCCAAGAACAATCACCGGATCGACCCGATGAACGATCGCTTGCCCTTGCAGCCGGCTCCGGCTTCCGCACGTGAGGCGTTGCCAGATCGCTATCGCGCGCTGCGGGCCGCGACCGAGGCCCTCGCCGCCCCGCTCTCGGCAGAGGATTGCGCCATTCAGTCGATGCCCGACGCGAGCCCCGTCAAATGGCATCTCGCGCATACGAGCTGGTTTTTCGAGACGTTCGTCCTCGGACCGCATCTGCCCGGATACCGGGTGCACGACCCCGCCTTCCGATTCCTGTTCAACTCGTATTACAACGCGGTCGGCGATCGGCATCCGCGGCCGCGGCGAGGCTTGCTGTCGCGGCCATCGCTCGAAGCGGTGCGCGCCTACCGGGCGCACGTCGACGAGGCGATGTCCGCGCTGTTCGCGCAGGAGGCGGCCGCCGCGCTCACGGCGCTGATCGAGCTGGGGCTCAACCATGAGCAGCAGCATCAGGAGCTCATCCTCACCGACGTCAAGCACATGCTGTCGTGCAATCCGCTCGAGCCTGTGTACGCGCCGGCGCGCGCCGCCGCCGGGCGCTCTGCGGCTGCGCCGATGACCTGGAACGAGTTCGGCGAAGGTCTCGTGGAAATCGGCCATGACGGCAACGGCTTTGCGTTCGACAACGAAACGCCGCGTCATCGGGAGTATCTCAACGCTTACGCGCTCGCCTCGCGCTGCGTGACCAACGCCGAATACGCAGTCTTCATCCACGACGGCGGCTACCGCCGTCCCGAGCTATGGCTGTCCGAAGGCTGGGATTGGGTGAACGCGCATCAGGTCGCGGCACCGCTGTATTGGGAAGAAAGCGACGTCGGGCCGCGGCAATTCACGTTGCACGGCACACGGCCTGTCGAACCCGACGCACCCGTGTGTCACGTGAGCCTGTTCGAAGCCGACGCCTACGCGCGCTGGGCGGGCGCGCGGCTGCCCACCGAGGCAGAATGGGAGTCGGCCGCCACGCACGCGGCGATCGAGGGTAACTTCGCGGAGGCTGGCGCGCTTCACCCTCGACCGGCGCCCCGCGACGGTGCTGCGCTGTCGCAACTCTTCGGCGACGTGTGGGAGTGGACGCAGAGCGCCTACGCGCCCTATCCCGGGTTCCGGGTGGCGGCCGGCGCGGTGGGCGAATACAACGGCAAGTTCATGTGCAACCAGTACGTGCTGCGCGGCGGCTCGTGCGCGACGCCGCGTGCGCACGTCCGGGCGAGCTATCGCAATTTCTTCCCTGCCTCGGCGCGGTGGCAGTTCAGCGGGCTCAGGCTCGCGCGCGACCTGTGACGGCCGCTCCTTACGCGAAGCGACACGGTCGCGCCGCGGCCGTCGTGCTGCTGGTCGCACTGACGCCGTGGTCCGCGCTCGGCTTCGACTTCGACGAAGTGGCGCATCGCGCGCAGCAGCTTGCAGCGCAGTCCTACCGGCCGCAGAAGGTCGAGCTACCCAAGGAGCTGCAGGGCATCGACTACGACCGCTTCCGCGACATCCGCTTCAAGCCCGAGCGTGCGCTCTGGCGCGATGCCAAGCTTCCGTTCGAGGTCGCGTTCTTCCACCCGGGCCTGTACTTCGATCATCCGGTGCGAATCAATGAGCTCAGCGCCAATACGACGCGCGAAATCCGCTTCGACCCTGCGCTGTTCGATTACGGCAGCAACAAATTCAATCCGCAGCGAATGAGCGGCCTGGGCTTCGCGGGCTTTCGCGTGCACTATCCGCTCAACACGCAGAAATACAAGGACGAGGTTCTGGTCTTTCTCGGCGCCAGCTATTTCCGCGCGCTGGGCAAGGGTCAGGTCTACGGCATCTCCGCGCGAGGGCTCGCCATCGACACGGGACTGGCCTCCGGCGAGGAATTCCCGGAATTCGTCGAATTCTGGCTCGAGCGGCCCGCGCCCACGGCAACCGAGCTCACGATCTACGCGCTGCTCGACTCCAGGCGAGCGAGTGGTGCGTACCGCTTCGTGCTCAGGCCGGGGACCGAGACCGTGGTCGAGGTCAAGGCGCGTCTGTTCATGCGCGAGAATGTGAGCCGGCTCGGCCTGGCGCCGCTCACCACGATGTATTTCTTCGGAGAAAATCAGCGCTCGGCGCGCGACGATTACCGGCCCGAGGTCCACGATTCCGACGGCCTGTCGATCCAGTCGGGCACGGGCGAATGGATCTGGCGGCCGCTGGTCAACCCGAAGCGACTGCTGGTTACATCGTTCGCGCTGACCAATCCGGTCGGCTTCGGCGTCATGCAGCGCGACCGGGATTTCAACCATTACGAGGATCTCGAGGCGCGCTATGACCAGCGCCCGAGCGCGTGGGTGCAGACCCGAGGCAACTGGGGCGCCGGGCGCATGGAGCTTGTCCAGATCCCCAGCCCGGACGAAACCAACGACAACATCGTCGCCTACTGGGTGCCCGACGCGCCTCCGCCGCCCAAGACACCGTTGGACTTCGAGTACCGGCTGCTCTGGCAGAAAGATCCGGCGATGCGCCCACCTTCGGCGTGGGTGACGCAAACGCGGCGCGGCCGCGGCTACACGCGCAACGATGACGGCAGCCTTGGCCTGGTCATCGATTTCGATGGCCCTACGCTGCGCAAGCTCCCTGCCGATGCCGAAGTCGAAGGCATCGTGACCGCGGACTCGAACGCCGAAGTGCGGGAAGTCGTCACGCATCGCAATGATGCAACCGGCGGCTGGCGGATCGCGCTGCGCGTCGCACGCACCGATAACGCAAAACCACTCGAACTGCGGGCGTACCTGCGGACTCGAACGAGTACACTCTCGGAGACTTGGAGCTACGTCCTACCGCCCGACTAGGAGCCTGTCGGGCTCCTAGTTTGCCCAACAAGAGGACCCGTGAACGCTCGTAGCCCACCGGGGCGCCCAGAGGATCGGCGGACGGTGCTTGACGCGTGCCTCCGCTACCTCGACCGGCTGCGACTGTCCACCGTCGAGCGGAGTGAGTTGCTGGCGACGCTCGGCCCTCGTGGCGCGGGCGCGCCGGGCGATCGCCGCGAGGACTTCGCCGCCCTGCATCGCGCTCTCGCAGGCGGCGCCGTTGCCGGCGATCCCACGCGCGCGTCGATCCGACGAAGACTCGCTTTGGCCGTGGCCACGGATGCACCGCTGGTGCTCGATGCGCACGGACGCGAGCGGCTGCCCACCGCGCCTGCGCTCGCCCGGAGCTCGATGGTCCCCCCGCCCTGGACGGGCGGGCTCTTCGCCCGGGCGCGCGCCGTGCGGGAAGCGGCTCCCGGAGCGGGCCCCGCCTTGCCGGGCGGCACCGCCTCGCCCGATCCGCAGGGACATTGGCATGCGGTCGGCACCTTCCGCCGCGTGGTCCTGCTCGGGCTGGTCGTTGCGCAGACGTACATCGCCACGAATTTCATGGTGGCGGTGCTGCCGTATCACGGGCGGCAACCGCTCGAGATCGTGATGCTGATTCTGTTCGCGATCCTCTTCGCCTGGGTTTCCGGGGGATTCTGGACGGCCATCGCGGGCTTCGTCCTGCAACTCCTCGGCGGCGATCGCTTCGCGATTTCGCGCACCGCCGCGGCGGACGCGCCTCTCGACGCCGCAGCGCGCACCGCGATCGTCATGCCCATCCGCAACGAGAACGTCGCTCGGGTTTTCGCGGGGTTGCGGGCAACGTACGATTCGGTTGCAAAGACCGGCGAGCTCGCGTGCTTCGATTTCTTCGTGCTCTCCGATACCAGCGATCCGGATACATGGGTGGCCGAGATCGATGCCTGGCTTGCGCTGTGCGCCACGGTGGGCTTCGGGCACGTGTTCTATCGCTGGCGGCGGCACCGCATCAAGCGCAAGAGCGGCAACATCGCGGATTTCTGCCGGCGCTGGGGGCGAGACTACCGGTACATGGTGGTGCTGGACGCCGACAGCGTGATGAGTGGAGAGTGCCTGACCCGCCTCGTGCGCCTGATGGAAGCAAACCCCGGGGCGGGAATCATCCAGACCGCGCCGCGCGCCGCCGGCCGCGACACGATGTATGCGCGGGTCCAGCAATTCGCGAATCGCGTGTACGGCCCGCTGTTCACCGCGGGGCTCCACTTCTGGCAGCTCGGCGAATCGCACTACTGGGGACACAATGCGATCATTCGCGTCGCACCGTTCATGCGTTACTGCGCGCTGCGCCGCCTACCGGGACGCGGCAGCCTCTCAGGCGAGATCCTGTCGCACGACTTCGTCGAAGCGGCGCTGATGCGCCGCGCCGGCTGGGCGGTGTGGATCGCCTATGACTTGCGCGGCAGCTACGAGGAGATGCCGCCGAACCTCGTCGACGAGCTCAAGCGCGATCGCCGCTGGTGCCAGGGCAACCTGATGAACTTCCGGCTGTTCCTGCTCAAGGGTCTGCACGTCGCGCACCGCGCGGTGTTCATGAGCGGGGTGATGGCCTACGTCTCGGCGCTGCTTTGGTTCGCATTTCTGATCCTGTCCACCGCGCTGCTGGCGGTGCACGCCCTGAGCGCGCCGAAGTATTTCCTGCGGCCCTATCAACTCTTTCCGCTC
>WNGH01019910.1_pt1 | contig 11043 bp, 21 predicted proteins | sample 5400631 | NCBI WGS metagenome assembly WNGH01 (sample SAMN13153373, study PRJNA577476) | soil metagenome | isolation source: 115 cm soil or saprolite under Garry oak tree replicate 1 | place: USA:California | collected 2016-06-15 | reverse complement strand
CTCAAGACTTGCAATCCCAGCATTGTCAGCATTCGCGCGAAGCATGGTCTGACTGAAGTTTGCAATAGTGATGATGTGCAGGCCAGCCGCTTTCAATTTTTTCAGCGCCACTACGGCATCCGGCCAGGGCTTAAGGTCAAATAGGCGTTAAGAAGTCGCGCGCGGGTCTCGGAGGTTAGCTCGAGGTGCATCTGCTCAGCCGTGTAATCCAGAGCGTCGCCCGTTACCTTGAAAAAGTCTTCATGATCGTTCGTAAGCGAGCGAAGAAAACTGTATTCAAACTGTTTACTGCGCCAGGCCTTGGTAAATTCAAGTCCCCTCCCAGGAAATGCTTTTTCTACTTGGGGCACCACAGAGTTTGGATCAAAAATCACAAAATAATCGAAGGCGACCGCCTTGAAGTGAGAATTCGATGGGCTTGCCGCGTGGGCCTGGCCATTGAGAAGAAACAGTACTACGAAGAACGCGTTGGTTGTTTTGCTCAACGGCCTCAAAGTCATATGTGTCGGCTCCCCTTACTTCCCTAGTTTCGCCTGATTCTTTGCGATTTGCCTAATTCTGGTTCCGATCGGTCAAGAGCATTGCTCGATCCTTCCGAAATTGGATTCACAGAATTCTGAGTGGGTTGAACCTTGGATCGAAACAGTTCAACTTGTTGGGACTCTCACGCCCCGCGATCACTGCACGACGATCTTGGCGGTCATCTTTGGGTGGACCGAACAGAAGTAGGGATATGTCCCTGGTTTCGTAAACATATAAGAAAACTTCTCATCCGTGTCGAGAACCTTTGACTTGAAAATCTTGTTATCGCTCACAATGGTATGTGGCACATCGTCGCTATTCGTCCATGTGACGGTTGTCCCTGCAGCGACAGTCACGGTTGTTGGCACAAAGCTGAAGTTGTCGATAGTGATCGTCGAAGCTTGGGAAGTGGCGGTTTGATTGCTGACGACCTGGTGACTGTTGGACGCATGGCCGTCGGCGGACACAAGTATGGCCACACCCAACAATGCCGTCAGAATGATGGTGATGAAGATAAGCGATGTTCTTTTCATTTCTGTTTTCTCCTCTTGATGCGCGACTGGCCGGCTTCTTCAGCCCGCCAGTGCTGAATCGATAATGGCCAACGAGTGCTTGCCACGGACGTAGTTGACGTCCGTGATGCCCAGCACGCTGCTCAGCTTCTCTGCGGGGACCTTCATCGGTCCCGGCGAAGGTGCCGTGCCGGGCTGGGGTTGTGGGAAGGCGGTTGACATCGCGGTGTGGAACGTGACGTTGCCTTCCACTTTCAGCATCGTCTGATGGATATGGCCGTTAAGTACTGTCACTGAGCCAAACCGCTTCAGATTGGAGAGAGCCTGCGCCCCATCGTCCGTGCCCCAACCCCACTCCGGGTACACCGCCCACAGCGGAATGTGGGCAAAGACGACGATGGGCGTGCTGCTCTTCAGATGCTCGATATCTTTCGCGAGCCACTCCAATTGCTCTTGGCCAAGATTGCCAAGTCCGCCTGCCTTAAGGTTCAAAACGTTGACCAGGCCAATGAAATGGACACCCTTTTGGTCAAAGCTGTACCAGCCGTCTCCCAGAGTGTCCTTTCCGAAACGTTCCCGATACTGCTTTCCGTTGTCGTTGAGAACATCGTGCTCACCGGGGACGTAGAAAATGCGGCTGGTCTTGATGCCCTTGAGGGCCTGGTCAACCGTATCGAACTCTGTGTCTTTTGATAATTGGCTGAGATCGCCGGTGTGCAGGACAAAAGCCGGAGGGGTGGGCAGGGCGTTGATCTTGTCGATCGCCGCTTGCAGCGTGCCCACCACGTCCGGATTCGCCGGCTTATTAAAACCAATGTGGCTGTCACTGATCTGGACGAAGCTCAGCTCGCCTTTGAGTTCCTTGGCGCCGTGTTGTCCCATCTTGCTCATCGCGAAGGACTTGAGCACGCCTCCTTGGAGCACAAAAAAAGCCCCGGTGCCGGCCCAGGCCATGCATTTGAGAAATCCCCGGCGGTCAATGCCGTCGTCGCTGTGATCGTGAGTGATGATGTCTGCCATGATTTGTCTCCTCGCTCCATTAAGCGGCTGTGCCTTGCGGCGCGTTTTTGTGAAAGCCGTCTGGATGTAATACTGCTAACTAGATCAGTAATCTTTTATTCCCGACATCGGACTGCAAAGCCCCTCGAAATTGTCGGATTCCAACTCGTGCCGATTTTGCCCACCGAAAACTCATGGGTCATCTGCACACGGATCGAGTTGTCTTCGGCATGCGCCTCCGGGCGCAAACCGGCAATACAAGCAGTAACTAAGATTGCGATTAAAAATCTTGTCTTCACTGAATTTCTGCTGGGCCAGTAGCTGTGTGTCTCTCTGGCCAGCCATCGCTGTAACCGGGAACACACGGATTTATTCCTAGGTCGCGACGAAGGTTCATGGAAGGAATAAACGGAAGCTCGGTCAGTTAGAACCGGTGAGAGCCACCGAGACGGCAAATGCAAGCCTCAACTCAAGACCGGCGAAAGCACCCCCGGGAACAAGGGACCCTGGTGGAGATTGAAAATATCACGTACCGAGTGCTGAGAAATTATGAGCAAGCGATCAGAGGTTTTCGGACGAACCCCGGAGAACACGTAACTCTCATTGAAGCAATAAGGTCATCCTGCAATCAACGGGGCGCCCGGTGAATCCTTTCGACATCAGGTCAGTTCTCCTTGCAAAGCACGCACAACACGTGGTGCTCATTCATTTCCCCATCGCATTGTTTCTCATGGGCGTCGGATTTGACATGGTTGCATACAGGACAAAGAACGGGGCGCTGGCGGCGGCGGCCTATTACAACTTGGTCGCGGCGGCGATTTCGACCGTGCCTGTCCTGGTAACCGGTTTACTCGCCTGGCAATGGGCGCTCGGCGGTCCCAAGCTGAAAGGAATCTTGCTGCTGCATCTTGTGTTGGCCTGCACTGCCAGCCTCTTGATGTGGATCGTGGGATGGTTGCATTTCCGGTCGGGGCGCAGTCCGGAACGGCCCTTGCCGGCCTATCGACTGCCGATCGAGTTTTTGGCGGTCGCTCTGGTTACATTGACTGCGCATCTGGGAGGATTTCTCAGCGGCGTGAATCTTCCGAGTTAGGCGCTGGCTGTACTTACTGAAGTGGGGAATAAACTCACAGATCAATTCAGTTGCGCGTCTCTCCTTGCAGGCGCTGTGTTTGAGGCTGGGAATCACAGCGCCTGTTTTTCAAACCGCATTTTCAACCAAGTTAAGGAGCATCTATGTTTGAAGGCCTGTTTCAACCCATGCATTTGCTGATGATTGTGGGGATAGCTCTGCTCATGTTCGGTCCCAAAAAACTTCCAGAATTGGGAAAGGGACTCGGGGAGGGAATTCGCAGCTTCAAGTCCGCCCTGCGAGGTGAACTGGAACCCGTCGCGTCGGAGCACCCACCCGCGGCATCACTGACAGAAAACTCACAGACTCCCGAATCGAACCAGGTTTAATGGCAGACGCACTTTTCATCGCCTTGCTGGCCGCTATCTTCTTGGATCCTCACAAGCTTCCACAGCTTGCGCGGCAGCTGGGTCGCCTCCTTGCCGAACTCCGCCGGGCCAAAGATGACTTTGGCGCACAGCTGCGGGAACTGACGCCAGCAACCGGCGAGTTCTCGCTTAGTCACGATTTCGCAAATGCCCGCCTAATCAAAGACGCAACACAATGATGTCTGAGACCGTGCCCACAATCGGTGCACCGTTCCGGCGCGGCCAGAGCAGATTGGCTCTATGTCCATCTTGGAGCATTTAGCTGAATTGCGCCGCCGGCTGATCTACTCGGCCCTGAGCGTAGTGGTTGGGCTTTTTGCGTGCTGGAATTACGCGGAACGTATTTTCGGATACATGCAGCGGCCCATTATGCAGGCTTTGCGGGACCATCGGATGGAGCAAACGCTAGTGTTCACCAATCCAACAGACCCCTTCAACCTGTATTTAAAGGTTGGGCTGGTTGCTGGCATCTTTCTCGCAGCGCCCTTTGTGCTGTACCAAGTGTGGCTGTTTATCTCGCCCGCCCTCCTTCGGAATGAGAAGCATTATGTTCTGCCCTTATGCTCTGCACTGTAGGCCTGTTTTTAGCGGGAGGCTTCTTCGGATACCAGTTCGTATACCCGGCAGCTCTGGACTTTTTGATCGGCTACGGCGCCCAGTTCAAGCCTCTTATCACCATCAATGAATATACTCACCTTTTCATAACGGTCATTCTCGGATTAGGGGCAGTATTCGAGCTTCCAATCTTGATCTTTTTCCTTTCGCTCATGGGAATTGTAAGCGCAGGCTGGCTGTGGAGAAACATCCGTTATTCAATTCTAGTAATCTTCGTCATCGCCGCGATCATTACGCCCACCACCGATGTCCTCAACATGTGCATTTTTGCTGCCCCGATGGTCATGCTCTACGTCTTGAGCATTGGCGTGGCTTGGCTCGTGCATCCCTCGAGAAAGAAGGAGGGCGCCAGGCTCCCAACACCAAGTCACTAATTCGCGATTTTACGGGAGTCGATGAGAATAGACATAGGAGGACGTCCTCGCGGCCCTCGCAAATCCGACATGAACGTGCTAACTGGGTCAGTTGATGTTTTATTCCCGAAGAATTGCGCTGTTGTAAGTTTTGGCGCTCCTGGCATCGAGCCGACTAAGAAAGTAGGGGGAATAGGAAGGACTGCGCCGCCAATTAGTGCTGAAGCGCCTGAATTCTCGCAAACGCCCAGATCCACCAGCAGGTGCATCGGTTGAAACAGGCCTTCAAACATCTAACCTCCATTTTTCAAACATTGTGACAATGACCGCTGATCTCCGTTCAGGCAGCGTTGCCCAGAATCAGCTCGAGCTCTTGCGTGAGATCCGGATTAGTGACCGCATACACTGCACCGAACTGATCGCTTCTGATTCGCTGCACTTTGTGTTCAGTCCTGGCCAGCGGAAGCGGATTACGCCATACGATCTCTAGCGCCATAAGTCCTCTTCGATACAGCTCACATCGTCTCGTGGGCCGCACTATCGATAACTGTGCTGCAGTCGATCTATTCCCCAACAGGCAGTGGGTCCCAAAAACAAAGCAAGGGATCGGCGCTCCCATTACAGGAGAGTGAGTTCTGCACAGAAATGAACCTCTTTGAACCGCATGACCATCGGTCCGAGCCCGGTTCCTGAATTTCGCCAAGGGGATGCGAAGTCAATCGGCATCCCCCGTTGGCGGCGCTCGCGCCTCTTTCATCGGGGCCTTCGGCCCCGAACCCCGGCCAACTTTGGGTATATTTTCCACCAAGGTTAGCCCGGTTTCTGGTTAGGTCGTCACCCGCAATCGGCGGCAAGCGCCAATGAACTGCCAAACTCCCCCAAGCGGACTTGTCGGGCCCGAGAGGAACTGCCAGCGACGCAGACAACCACCACACACTAGTACACGGACCAGGTGCCTGGCGTGGCGAGCTCGATCAAATGCCGGTCGGGATCTCGAAAGTAGAGGCTCCAGCCTCCCAACTCCCACACCCGCTTCTCTTCCACCGCAACACCTCTCTTTTCGAGCCAAGACTCCCAGTTGGCCAATTCGGCGGTTGGGATAGCGAACGCGACGTGTAATTCGCCGTCCCCGTCGTGAGGCGATTGGATCGCGCGCGAAGCTCCCTTCTTGAACAGCAGCAGCACCTGGCGCGTACCCGCGTGCATCGCGCAGCCGCGTTCGCCGAACTCGCTGATGACGCGAAACCCAAAAGTTTCCTGATAAAAGCGAACGGAGCGAGGCAAATCGCTCACGTACAAAGAGGATTCAAGGATGCCGTCAGTTTTCGGACGCATCGATCCCTCCTAGCTGATTACCTGACGGTATCAGATTACGATCGCGATGTAGGTGTCCCTGCAGTCGAGGCATCATCCTCTCGACACGAACTTGCCACACGGACAGTGGACCGTATCGGTTGCGGACAACTTGCTCATCAGCCGCTGGCAAAGGGCGCAAGGTCGCGTCCACATGACTCGTCCTTTCACCGCAGGGGACGCTCAAAGTCAGCCAAGCAGATTACCCTGGCTCCAGATACCAGTCGTAGTACGTCGCTACGCCGGGCTGTCCAACTGAGCGTTAACTCGGTTTGCTTGGTTCACTTACTTTCGATATCGCGTGCGTTATCGCCTTCCTTCATAGCAGGTCTCTTGTCCGTGCTGAAGGCGAAAATACGTGCCCAGACGTTCGCGCAAGCTTAGACGTGCCCGCAGCAAACGCGTCTTGACCGTCGAGACGCTCAAATTCAGCACCTCGGCAGTTTCATTAGTCGACAAACCTTCCACGTCGCGCAACGAGAAGACGATGCGGTATTTGGACGGAAGCCCTTGAAGAGCCTTGGCCAAGATCTCTTTCAATTCCGATTGGCTATAGAGCTGCTCAGGATTGGGCCTCCAATCCACAATTTCGCGCGCAACAATCGCAGCAGGCTCGCGCTGGTCGTTTTGATCGACGGAAACCGCTTGGATCCCGCGCCGCTGGCGCAGTTTCATCAGAGATTCGTTCACCGTAATGCGAAACAGCCAGGTAGAGAACCGCGATTTCCCGTGGAACTGGCCAAGGCCTCGGAAGGCCTTCAGAAAAGCTTCCTGCACTACATCTTCAGCGTCCTCGTGGTTCTGCGTAATGTGCCGTGCAACCCGAAAGACCTTTCGATCGTAGCGTCGGACCAGTTCTTCGAAAGCAGCGAGATCGCCGTCCTTGGCAGCATCGACCAATGACATTTCGGGCGCGCCGGCCACATCCAGGTTGAGTTCAACGGCTGGCATGGTTGATGAGCTCGCTGATCTGGCCACGCGGGCCTTCGCTCACGCGTCCGGCATTGTCCAGGTAAATCGTGACCGCATATACGCTGTGAGGAATAGAACTGACTTTCGCCATTCCGATGATGGACTGCCGTCCGGTCATATCTGCAGTCGCCGCCGCGTCGACCAGAGACAGGCTGGAATCGGCGTCATAGAAGCGAATGCCTTTGATGCAGTTCCTTAGTTTGCTAGGACCGCATGCAGGGTGATGGGTGAAATCAAAGCTGGTTACCAGATACATCGCTGAGGCGTGTTCGCTTCTCTCGGCCCTAAGCCACAGAGTTAGGGCGAAGACGATTGCGATTGCAAATGTCGCTACTTTCATCATGGTTCCGTTTCTTGACGACGACCGGTCTGCAGGATGTTGAAGACTACCTGTTCACCGGGCTTGCCACAGTTGCTGCATTGTCGATAACTGTGCTCATCCAGGTTTATTCCCAATGAAGCAGCACGGCTTCTAAGAATGGGTGTAGATCGTGTTGGGGCACGCGCGAGTGAAAAATAAATAGCCACAACCTACGATCTAGATGGGCGCGCTACGCGACTAGCAGGCGGATCCGGAAGCGAAGTGGGTCTGGCCCGCTTCCGTGACCCCGTCGATGCGGGAATAAAGATCTCGGTTCCCAGTTATCAACCTTGCATGGCGAACCAAGTCCATGACAGAAGGAAAACCTGGACAAAATTCAGAGTGCAAGTTACGCGGATGAGCCAACGAGGTCTGGCAGAATCGGGGATGACTCCGGCACGGTTGTGGTTTACTCTCTCGTGTCGTGTCTGCGGAACATCCCGCTGCCGGTCTGTTCGAAGAGCTCGCGATGCCGCTCTTCGACTCGCTTTACAACTTTGCGCACTGGCTTACTCAAAACCGCGACGAAGCTGAGGACCTCGTGCAGGAAACCTACGTAAAGGCGTTAAAGGGGTTTTCATCGTTTCAGCCCGGGACCAACTTCCGCGCCTGGATCTTCCGCATCCTGCGCAACACCTTTCTGACTTCGCGGACAGGCCTGCAGGCCAGCCGGACCGTCCCACTGGAATCAGACGAAGAGGACCCAGCCGTCGCCGTGACTGTCGAGACGCCAGAATCAATCCTGATCGAGCGCGACAGCCAAGGGCGGGTTCAGGCCGCGATTGAGGGGTTGCCGGTCATCTTCCGCGAGGCACTCCTGCTCTGCGACGTCGAGGACATGAGCTACCAGGAAATCGCGGAGACCCTCTCCATTCCCATCGGCACGGTGATGTCGCGGTTATCCCGCGCTCGTAGGGCATTGCGCCAAGCGCTAGGGGAAAAAGTCCAGGAGGCCAAGCATGGTTAGCGATACCTGGCAGACCGAGATCGATAGGTACGTGGACGCCGAGCTTTCGGGCGAGCAAATGCGCGCTATGGCCGCGCACCTGCGTGATTGTCCCTCCTGCGCTGCCGGTGTCCTGCAGCGGATGCAACTGAAGCGCGTTACCAAGCTCGCCGGCAAGCGCTACACCCCGACCGCCGAGTTCCGCCGGTTGGTCGAGGGCCGAGTGACGGCGCGCACCCGTCGCGCACGGCGATGGATTTGGGCGCCCGCCTTGGCCCTGGCGACCGTGCTGCTCGTCGTCGCCGGGATTTCGCTCAATCGTTGGTCCGAGCGCTCGCGCTCGCAACAGCTGCTGGGAGAGCTGGCCGATCTCCACGTGACTAACCTGGCAGCGTCCACGCGGGTGGACGTAGTCTCATCGGACCGACACACCGTCAAGCCCTGGTTCCAGGGCAAACTACCCTTCACCTTCGATCTTCCTGAGCTGCAAGGCTCGCCGTTCACCCTCGTGGGGGGTCGCGTCGTGTACTTCGAGCACGAACCCGGTGCCCATCTCATCTACGCCCTCCGCAGCCATCACATCTCCGTTTTCATCTTCCGGGACCGGCCTGAGCTGGACCGTGCCTTCTCACGCCGCGATTACTCCGTCGACCTGCTGTCCTTTCACTTGCAATCTTGGACCGTAGGTGGATTGCGCTACTTTGTTTTTGGAGATGCCAGTCCGGAATATATCCGACAGCTCAGCGAACTGTTAAGAAAGGCCGCCCGGGCCTGAGAAACCGAAAACGAAACCGGGCGGCACGAAATAGTCTGTGCTGTACTCAGCTGTAGGTCGTGCCGGAACGGTTGCTTTTTCGGCACGGCGTTCCCCTCGCGGGAATTCCGGCTATTGGCAGCAGCTCTTTCCGACCCGGATAAAACTTAGTTATGCTGCTTCCGCGCCTTCGACGCCTACGTGTTCTTCGCCTACCACCTTGAGCGCATGTTCAATGTGTGCCATGTAATCGTCGAGTGTCGGTTGCTTGGGTGAGGCCGCCAGATACGGAAGATCGTAAATGCCCACCACTCCGCCCTTGGCTGCCAGTGCACGCAGTTGATCGTCAGTCACATTTGACGATTGTTTCGGTGAACCGCTCCAGCATCTCCGCAAATGAGCGAGACTGAACGAGGTTCTTCTTCGACCGCGTCTTGATCTCGTCATTCAGCAGCTTCCTCAGGACCTCCAGTGCCAGGTTTTTCTGCGGGAGGCGGCGGACCTCGGCCAAAAACTCGTCGGACAGGATCGAGATGTCCGGTGTCTTGAGCCCAGCGGCAGCGAAAATGTCAATTACCTCGTCCGAGGCTACCGCCCGTGAAATGATCTGGCGCACCGCTACGTCCAGCGATTCCTCCGGCTTGCCGATCTGAAGGCAATCACCTAAAGGCGCAATACGACGCCATCCCTACAGTTGTTTTCACGGTTCCGGCCCTGGCCTCGGTAGGCTTGTCTGAAGATGCAGCCAAGAAAAAGGGCGTGCATTTTCGAAAGAATTATTCGGACATTGGGGGATGAGGGGAGGTTTTCACATGGTCCGCATATTCCCCGTTGCGCTCATCTGTACGCTGACTGCCCCCGCTGCTGCACCCGGTGAAGTCTTTGCTCCGCGTTCCCTGCTGGATTCGATCACCCAGAATCCCGTCGAACTAGGCGAGCCGGATCATGGTCACGTTGAGCACGAGACGAGCATGCTGGAGTATGCGCAGATTGATATCAGCGTCCCGACGATAACAGGTGGCTTGGTTCAAAACCACCAATCGCCGGAGCTGTTGAAGGCCGCGAACCGGGCGATGGGGAAATGGTGGGCTCAGCAGGGTAGTTGGAAGGGCCTCCACTCTCCCACAAGAGCAACGCGGCAATACCACCGGGTCTAGCGTCATGACTCTTAGCCTACTGCGCCGATGGTACACTCTCTGACCAACTTCATTCAGCCTGCTGGAAGAGACTGGTATGCGGCCCCTATCAATGATCTCTGTGGCGGTCCTTCTTTCGTCCCTGTGTGCTGCGGCCCAAACTGAAACGCTCCGTTCGATTAAACAGAAATACCTCAACAAGACTGTCGTCATTAAAGGTCATGTCTATGTCTCGACTGACCGCGACAAGGGGCCCACTCTGTCGGACTGGGGTTTTGCCTACCAGGATGGAGACCGCTACAAGTCCGACCCGATGTCTGATCTTCCAGCGGTGTACAAAGGCCGCCGCGCGGTCGTAATTGCGATCCAATTGCACGAACTGGAGCCGGCCCGCGTGAACGCCGTAGGGGAACAGATCAGCGCCGACGACACGGTCGATCCATACTTCGATCTCGTAGTCAGATTTGATGATGGTAAGCTCGCGCTTACAATAGCGCGCCCTTTTCCCTTCACCCAAAGAACGGCGGAGCAGGTGATCGAATATACGGACAAGGTATACACCGTGGTACACCAGATCCACGCCCAGCGCTTCTACAAGCGGCCGGGCAAGTGGCGCCGGCAATGCGAGTTCCTGCCGGTGTGTGTGGGTGACATGGAAAAGGCGGAGCAGAGGCTCGTCAGAATTGTGTGACCCTCTTTCGGAGGTAGCCCTACAGGCCGCCTTTTTTTTTGGTAGTGGTGCAGTTTGAATTTACGTGAGCGGATGGGGGTGCGGACGAATGTTGCCGTCATACCGCTTGCAGTGTGGACAGCCTGGATGCTTGGGTAAGTGCTCGTAATGCGCGGGAGTTTTGCCGCTTCCACGTTCGCGATGTTATTCCCGGAATTCCAATCTTTCCTTGCCGTATGGGATTGCTGATTTACCGCCTTCCAGTGCTTGAAACCCCGAAACCGGACTGCGAAACCTGCCGGCGGAGAAAATCCCTAAGATTTAGGCAGATTTGGCACATGCCCGCTTTC
>WNGH01007862.1_pt1 | contig 11043 bp, 6 predicted proteins | sample 5400631 | NCBI WGS metagenome assembly WNGH01 (sample SAMN13153373, study PRJNA577476) | soil metagenome | isolation source: 115 cm soil or saprolite under Garry oak tree replicate 1 | place: USA:California | collected 2016-06-15 | reverse complement strand
CTTTTTGCTTGCCGCACTGAGCATCGCGGGATTCATGGTGCTATTGCGGGAGCATCGGCCGTCGTTTCTGCGGCCCGGTTTGCGGCTCTACGCGTACGTCACCACGGGCGACGGCAACGTGACCGTGGTCGACCTGGTGAAACTCAAAGCCTTCTCGCGGCTCTACGCGGGTCCAGGACTTTCCGGGATGCGCGAGCACCCCACGCGCGCGGAGATCTTCGGCATAAGCAGCACGGGCGGATACGTTTGGATCCTAAATACCCGAGCCAACCAGATCACCGCACACATCCCGGTGGGGCCGCTGCCTTACGCGCTAGATTTCTCGCCGGATGGTACGAAGCTCTTTACCACGACTTCTGGGAACGACACGCTGCTGGCGTTGGACGTGCAATCCCGTGCCATCATCGCGCGGGCGCGGACCGGGCGCGAACCGGTCATGGCGCACGTCACGCCGGACGGCAAGACAGTCCTGGTGGTGAATCGAAGGGATGGGTCGCTGGGCATCCATGACGCTGCGACACTGGCCCTCCGCGGGAGCGTTGCTGTAGTGGCGCAGCCGGAAGATGTCGTCGTCTTGCCGGACAGTTCGTTGGCGTTTGTGCTGAGCCGGACCGAGCGGCGCCTATCCGTGGTGGACTTGCGGCGCGGCGTTCTGGTCACCCATCTGGAGCTGAGCGGCAAGCCCACGGATATGCTGCTCAAGCCTGATGGCGGCGAACTCTACGTGATTTCGCCGGAGGCTCACGGCTTGCAAGCCATTAACACCGAGACGCACGAGGTAGGCGATTACATGGTGCTGGGGTCGGCGCCGACTCGTGGGGTGCTTAGCGCGGATGCCACCCTGCTGTATGTTTCGGACACGGCGGCTGGGCGCGTCACGCCCGTGGATGTCATTAATCGGCGGATTATTCGTGAGGCACTCTCCGAAAAGCATCAAAAGCATCCAGAGAAGGGTTTCCCAATTCCGGCCGGCGATTCTCCCGGGGCGTTGCGGTTCGACCCGGATGAGAATCTGCTGCTGGTGGTGAACGTCGGGTCGGGGGATTTGGCGGTTATTCGCGTGCGAACGAATTTCCTTGTGACGATGATTCCGATCGGGGATCATCCGCAGGACTTGGCGGTGAAATTGTTCTAGAGAAAAGCGGAAGAAGGACCTAAAGTAATACTTTAACTGATGAATTCTTATGAATTTCCATGAAAGGTTCAAGTCCGAAAGTACTTCAAGGAAAGCTTTAGCTATTCGCGCTGGTGCTGGAACCCTGCCGAGAAACGCTGCTACGGCTCGGGGGACCAGGCAGAGTGGTCTTCGCCTAGATTTACTTCGAGGAAGCCTTCTGCGGGAAGGACATCGACGGGCAATCCGCCATGCCAAAGCGCGACGCCAAGGCGCAGCTTGGTCTGCCCTGCGAGGTGAATCTGGTCCTTGTGGATGGCCACTTCCAGAACACGCTCATAGGCCGCTTCCGCGACGGCCTTAGGATTGAGCAGGCATAGGCGGTCTTTTTCGACGGCGAACCCTTGCACGTGGCCACGCTCGAGATTCACGACGAGGGTCACTTCTTCCCTCCCGCCAATGGTGATGCGGAACTCGGGATTTTCCAGTTCGCCGAGCGCTTCGGTAAATGGATCGATGCGCACGCAGAAGCGGCCTTCCTCGAAGCCGTAACGCAACTCGTGGAGGTAAAAAACGCGCCCGTGCATGGAACCGCCGCGCCGTTCGGGCGAATAGAGGCCGGCGCCAAGCCATTCGAAGTAGGAGGTATCCCGCCCGTCGATCTTGATGTTTAGCCAGCCAGTCGGAGCGAGCTGCACGGCGTGCTCCGGCCGGCGCTTGATAGGCTTGGCCAATTCTTCGGGCGCAACCTGGCCGAGGGCGAGGTAGATGGCAGTGAGGTGCTTGCGATAGAGCGCGTCGAACTCGGCGTCGTTCGCGGTACTGTGCTCAGGGCCAAACCACCAGCACCAGTCGCTGCCCTCCGCGGCCATAAGCGATTCGAACGCTAACTTCATCGCAGTTTCCGTGGGAGCGTCTGGCCAGCCTTGTTTGCGCGCTTCCGACGCGCGGGCGTAGGTGTCGCGCGCGTCCCAGAGTAATTCCCAGGCGGCGACGTCTTCGGCATGGCCGATCCACACGTCGAAGTTGGCGTTGATCCAGGATGCGGGGAAAATCCCGGGAGTGGCGGGAATTTCACCGGCTGCGGCAATGGCCTCGCTGGCGGTGAGCGCGCGGAAGTCCTGGTCGCCCTGGATCCGGGCGTAAAATTCGCGCAGGAACGCGCGGCCGTTGCCAGGGTAATATTCCCAAGCGTTTTCGCCGTCGAGAAAAAGACAGATGGTGAGCGGGTGATCGCCCGGCACGCTTTCACCGAGATGACGCAGCCGATTATGGAGATCTGCCGCGGCTTCCTTTGCATCCATGCGGCTGTAAACGAAACCGACGAGGTCTGACAAGTGGTGATCCCGAAACAATCCGGTGATGTCCTTCGGGCCAACTTGCACGCGCCAGGGTTTGTAGAGGCGATCGGCGTTGGCGGGGATGCCATTGCCGTCGCGGAAAAAGGCGACGTTCAGGGTGCGCCCGAGGACACCTTCGTCGGTGCCGAACCATTGGAAGCCTTCCTCGGCGGCGATGGTCAACGCTTGATCGGAGACCGAGCCTTCGGACGGCCATAGACCCGCGGGCTTCACGCCAAAGACTCGTTCGTGATAGGCGCGGGCTAGCTGCAACTGCTCGCGCGCATCTTCCGGACGGCGATAGGCGCGGCGCGGGAGAGGCGTGCCGGGATTGGCCACGCGCGCAATATCGGAATCGCAGATCAGAGGAAGAATGGGGTGATAGAACGGCGTAGTGCTGATCTCGATCTGGCCGCGTTGAGCTAGGTCACGATAAACGGGGAGAACCAAGCCGAGGAATTCGAGCTGCTTTTTTTGAAGCGCGGCTTTGTCTTTTTCCGTGTAGTCCTTCCCTTTCGTGGCCAGGCGGCTGACCACATCATCCTTTTCGAACCAGGATTCCTCCATCCAAGCCAATTGCGAGAGGAGCTGCAGGTCGCGCCAGTCGCGTGGGGTGAAGGAGACCAGCGCCTGCGCGCCCCCCGCAGGGCGGGACCATTCGAACAGTTCGACAAAGCGCGGCCAGCGGGACATCAGCCGCTCATGGTTCACTTGAAAGGCGCGCGCGATGATCTCGGCTTTGTCCTCGCGGGTCAGTTCGTCGGCGTTCTTGAAGGCCAGCGAGAACCAGGGCTCGTTGAAATTGCCGCCGGCGTACTCCTCGAGCTGCATGCCGAGGGATGGGACGACGTTGAAAGTGGCATGGAAGCCTGGGAATTCGCGGAGCATCTCCACCATGCCCCAGTAATCTTTCAGAGCATGGAGGCGCGTCCACGGCAGCACATAGCGACCGCTTTCGGGGTCGCGGTACTGCGGCTGATGCATGTGCCACAACACGACCAGGTGAACCCGTTTCATTGCTCGCGTCTCTCCCGTGTTTGTCCCGTGACCGGACGGTTTCCGGCTGACAGTTGAAGGATGGCAGCGGTTAAGGCCCGAGGCGATAGACTCGAGCACACCGATGCAGCGCAAAAAGAACCGCTCTAAGAAAAACTACCACGTAATCGACGGTAAGAGAAACGAGTGCGCCAGGCCGCTCAATACTCTCAATACTAGTGTATGGACGATGGCTAGTATACAATCCGCGGCTGCTAGCTGAATCTGCCCCGAATACAGGGAGTGAAATTGGGCGAAGCTTTCCACTTAAGGCCCGCGCCGGCAGTCAACCCGTCCATTGCCGGCAGAAACGATCCTCTCCGATGACATTGTCACCGCGGCTCAGAATGTATCCGCGAAAACAATTGGACATTCGCTGGTCCGACCTCGCATGCGCGGCTTTCTTTTGCGCGTTCCCAAGAAGCATTCGCGCCAAAGAGTCGGAACTCGAAGGCATGTTTGCGCCCGCTTACCCAGTGCTTTCGGCATTCACCGTACGAACGGGGTTCGATTTGTGTCTGGGGGCGCTGGCATTTCCGGCTGGCAGCGAAATCCTGATGACGGCGTTGACGATCCCCGAGATGGTGAACATCGCGAAGCACCATGGATTGGTTCCGATTCCGCTGGACATCGAGAGCGGCACCATGGCGCCGGAGATGGCCACGATTGAATCGGCAATCACGGAGCGGACGCGAGCGATCGTAGTGGCGCACCTCTTTGGCACTCGAGTGCCAATGGGGCCGGTGATCGAGCTGGCCAAGAAGCACGGCATCCTGGTGATTGAAGACTGTGCGCAAGCGTTCACGGGACCTGAATACACGGGACATCCGGAAACGGATGTGGCGATGTTCAGTTTCGGTTCGATCAAAACAATGACGGCCCTGGGAGGGGCGCTGTTGCGCGTGAAAGACGTTGAGCTGTTGCGGAAAATGAGGATGATCCAGCGGATTCATCCGGCGCAAACGCGGAAGCAGTTTGCGGGAACAGTGTTGACGCATGTGATGCTCAAGCTTTTCACGCTGCCGCTGCTGTTCGGAATGTTCTACCGGGGATGCAGACTTTTCGGGGCCGATTTCGAAAGCGTGATCGCAAAAGTCCGCGGGTTGGATGAAGAAGATTGGCTAAAGGAGATTCAGTGGCAATGCTCATACCCGCTTCTGGCATTGCTGGTTCACCGGCTGCAAACTTTCAACGCGGGACGGCTGAAGCAACGAGTTTCCGCAGGGGGGGAGTTTGCCAAAACGCTGCCGTGGAAGATTTCCTATCCGGGGGATCGCGCGGAGTTCCACAGTTTTTGGATCTTTCCGATCCTGGTGGAGTCGCGGGAACGATTCATGGAGGAGCTCCACCGGCGGGGATTCGATGGCACCGCGGCGGGCTCCGCGCTTGCGGTGATCGAGCCGCCCGCGGGCCGGGAGAATCGAGAACCGGAAAAGACGCGTGAGCTCTATCGAAAACTGCTGTATCTGCCCGTGTATCCAAAGGTTCCGCCGCGGGAACGCAGGAGACTGAGCAAAGAAATCGCAGGGATTTTCAAGGATGTGCCTCACCTGTACGTTAGGGATGCGCGGCGAGTGTATTCGGCGGTTGCAAGCGCGATCGAAACGCCGAGGAACGCTGCAGAAATTCGGAATGCCCTGCATCGCGCACAACGGGATGGAGTGCCGGTCTGCATGATGGGCACGGGCCATAATCTAGGCGGGCACGCCTTTGTGGATGGCGCGCTGGTTCTGGACATGAAGCAATTTAACCGTGTGCTTTGCCTCGACAAGGAGCGAAAGCGCATCACGGTGGAAAGCGGCATTACGTGGGACAAGATCCAAAAGGCGGTGAATCCCGCGGGCCTGGCCTTAAAGGCCATGCAGTCCGACAACATATTTACGGTGGGAGGCTCGCTTGCCGCGAATGCTCACGGGCGCGACACGCGGTTCCCGACGCTAGCCGAAAGCGTGCTTGGGTTTCGAATCCTGCTGGCGGACGGATCAGTGAAATCCGTGACCCGAGAAGAGAATCCTGACTTGTTTCGAAATGCGATCGGTGGCTATGGATTGTTTGGAGTGCTGCTCGATGTGGATCTGGAACTGGTGGAAGACTGCGTCTACGAGCAGAGTTCCACGGTCATTCCCTTGCATGGCTTGGTTGACTATTTTGAGAAAGAGGTCCGGGCAAATTCCTTGACGGAGCTTTTTCTGGCGCGGCCTTCGATCTCGCCTGGATGCTTTCTGGAGGACACAATTGTCACGCTGTGGCGAAGGACGGATAGAACCAGCAAGCGGGTGTTCCAACTGGACCATGAGCGCCACGTGGCGCGTGATCGGTTCCTATTTGGATTGTCGCGGCGTTACCAGTGGGGGAAATCGCTCCGCTGGCACGCGGAAAAATTCATGGCGCGGGGAGCGTCCCGGACAACGATCGTGTCGAGAAACAATGCCATGCGGCCACCGGTTTCAGGCGTGAAAATGCTGGAGCACGATTCGACGAAAGACGCGGACGTGATCCAGGAATTCTTCATCCCAATTCCAAGATTCATGACTTTCATGGAAGGCATGCGACGCATCCTGCTAGAGGATGGAACCAATCTCCTTGGAGTAACACTGCGCTATGTGAAAGCCAACAATGAAACGGCTCTTTCATACGCGCCAAGGGAGGATGCGTTCGCGGTGATACTTTATTTTAACGAGCTGTGCGCGGCTGCGGGCCGCGCCAGAGGCGATGAATTGATCAAACAGCTGAATCGCCTTGCGCTGCTGTGCGAAGGAGTGTTTTATCTCACCTACGTGCGCGATCTCGACAGAGATACGTTGAGGCAGGCGTACCCGGGGATTGACGCCTTTTTTCAGAAGAAGCATGCCATCGATCCGGAGAACCGGTTTACCAGCAGATTTTTTGAAATGCATGGAAGGCGTGAACTGGCAAGAACGGTCGCTGGCGGACGCTGAGAGACGAACGGCACGATCGATGCAGTGCCCTGCTATTTACGAAGACGATGCTTTCGCCGACTGAGGAGTTCGAGGCAGATTAGGCTTGATGCCAAATTGTTTGGAGCCCCAGTCGCACAGACCTTCTAGCAGGGGGATCGAGATCTGGCCAGAAGGGCTGAGCGAATAGGTAACCTTCGGCGGCGATGAACGTACTTCCCTCCTGGTTACGACGCCATCCTTCTCTAATTCGCGGAGCTGGGCGGTGAGAACCTTGTCGCTGACACCCCGCAAAAGATTGCGGAGTTCGGCAAAGCGCAACGGGCCAAACGAAAGGCGCCAGACCGCCTGCACTTTCCACTTGCCACTCAGGACGTTGATGGTGGCCTGAACCGGGCAGCCGTAGTGAGCTTTCATTCGAGGGCTCCAAGCTTACAAAATTGTGCGTACTTCCCCGTTATAAAAACCCGTTATACCATGCTCTTGAAGGGCTCGGTACCCACGACGAGCCTTTCTAAATTCGGCCGACCCGGCGAGCCGCGGGAAATGGGAGAAAAAAAATGATTTTAATTACTGGTGCCAGCGGAAGCGTTGGCAAAGCGGTTTTGCAGGAAGCTATCCGGAAGGAATCCAAGGTCCGCGCGATGTACCGATCGAAGGAGGAGGCCGCGAAGGCACCTTCAGGATGCACGCCCGTGCTGGCGGACTATTCGGATAAACAGAGTCTGCGCAAAGCTCTGGATGGCGTGACTTCTGCGTATGTGGTGTGTTCTCCGATCCCGCAGCTCGTGGAACTGGAGAGCAATATGCTGGACGCGTGCAAGGAAGCTGGAGTGAAACACGTGGTGCTCAATTCAGCGCTTGGAGCGGGAGACTATGGGAAATCGTTTCCGAGTTGGCATCGCAAGGTAGAGGACAAGCTCAAGGCATCAGCCATGAGCTATACGATTCTGAGGCCCAATGGGTTTCTGCAGAACATCGTGTCCTTCAACGCTCCCAGTATTCGCGCGCAAGGCGCATTTTACGTGGCGATGGGTGACGCGAAGGTCAGCTATCTGGACGTTGGTGACATCGCAGTGGCCGCCCTCAAAGCGCTTCACGGAGGCGCGCATGCCGGAAAGACCTACGAATTGAACGGGCCTGAAGCCATATCGAATGGAGAGCTGGCGAAGCGAATTTCCAAAGTTGCTGGCCGCACAGTGAATTATGTGGATATTCCCGAATCAGCTCAGCGTGAGGCCATGCTTGGCCTAGGGATGCCGGAGTGGCAAGTGACGGCGCTCCTCGAGCTTCAGCAGTATTACAAGCAAGGCGGCGGCGCGAAAACGGATGGCCTGCTGCGAACCTTGATTGAACGAGAACCCGTAACACTCGATCAATATCTGACGGCCAATGCGAGGGAATTTCGAGATCAGGCCGCGTCGGCCTGAAGAAGGAGAGCTGGAATGAATGCAGCAGCGGGACAGTCAGAAATCAAGAATCACAAGACAGGCATGACGCACGCGGAGATGAAGGAATTCATCCGCAATCACTTTGAGGAGTTTGTGAACCGGAAGAACCTGCACATCGGTGAGGCGAATTTCGCCACAGCGTTTGTGGATCACGGGGCGGATGTGCCACCCGGACTGCCGCCGGGACCAGCGGGCGCGATTCGGTACGTCGGCGCAGCGCTCAAGAAAGTTCCCGACTTGCAGGTAATCATTGAAGACATGATTGCCGAGGACGATAGAGTTGTGGTTCGCAACCATTGGACGGGGACAGATGCAACATCAAAGCAGCGGCTGGAATTCTCCGGGATTGTGATTTGGAGAATCGCCAACGGGCAGATCGTGGAGCGCTGGGCTTACCTGGAAAGCCCGCATCCCGCCAGCGGCTAGGCTAATGACGACATCCGTGACCGTAACGCGCATTTCCGACAGCGCCATCATTGACGCATCTCCGGAATTGATCTGGAAAACTCTGCGAGACTTCAGCACGATCGCTCAGTGGCACCCCGCAGTTCAGGATTGCGTCATCGAGGGCGGTGGGGTGGCAGACCGGGTCGGAGCAGTTCGCGCGATCCATCTGCGCGACGGCACGCCTTTGCGCGAGCGTGTCACCGCGCTTTCGGACAAAGATATGAGTTACAGCTATTCCGTCATCGAGTCGCCGCTACCGCTGGCTTACCACAGCTCGACGGTGAGCCTCCTGGGTCTTGAGGGAGGTACGAAAACGCTGGCGACCTGGTATGTCGAGTTTCAATCGAATCAGGGAGACCCTGAGCAGATGGCAAATGCCATCCGCTCGGGAGTGATTCTTCCTGGATTCCAAGGCATTGCCAAACTTGGTTCGAGAGCATAAGAACAGCACGCGCACGCGTTCATAAGAAAAACAAAGAACGAGGCAAGGCCAAGGCGAACGTCGCGACCGTGTTACACTCACCGTTCGCGTCATGCGCATCCTGGACCGGTATATCGTCCGCGAAGTTTTCCGCCACGCACTCCTCGGACTCATCGTCTTCACCTTCGTGTTCTTCGTGCCGCAACTGGTGCGCTTGATGGAGCTGTTTGTGCGTCACGCCGGTTCGGGCGAGCAAATTCTGAAACTTTTTCTCTGTATTTTGCCCGGCGTCTTTGTGTTCACATTGCCGATGGCCACGCTGATCGGCGTGCTGCTGGGGCTGGGCCGGATGTCCGCGGACAGCGAAATCATCGCGCTCACAGCATTAGGCATTGGACGCCGGCGAATCCTCCTTCCAGTCGGCGTGCTGTCGCTGTCGAGTTCCCTGCTCACACTGGCGATGACCGTTTGGCTTAGCCCGATGGCGCTGCGCACGTTGCGCTCGATTGAGACCCAGCTCATCAGCTCGCAGATTTCATTCCAGTTGCAGCCGCGTGTTTTCGACGAGCGCTTTCCCAGCAAGATTCTTTACGTTAGTGACGTAACGGCTAGTGGTACGCAATGGCGCGGAATATTCCTTGCCGAGACCGGGGGAGAGGGCGGCTCGCGCCTGACGCTGGCGGAGAGCGCGAGCGTATTTGCCGAACCAAGACTAGGCAAGCTTGACCTGCACTTGAAGGGCGGTACGACCCACGAGTTTGCGCGGGATGATGCGGACCACTATTCCGTGACCGCCTTTGGGCAAAGCGACTGGCCAATCGAAGTGAACAGTCTGTCGTCCACGCAGCCGCGGCAACTCAGCAATCCCGAACGATCCGTCCGCCAGCTGCTCTATGAGAATGGTCCGGGATGGCGAGAAGCCCGTGTGGAACTTCACAGACGTCTTGCGTTTCCAGTCGCGTGCCTGGTGTTCGCCTTGGTGGCGGTTCCGCTCGGTGCACAACCGCGCCGCGGTGGCCGGGCAGCGGGTTCATTGCTGGCTGTCGTGTTGATCGCGTCGTATTACCTCATGCTCGTGATGGGCGCAGGACTGGCGCGCCAAGGGACAGTGCTGCCCTCCGAGGGAATCTGGATCGCCAACGGCGTTCTTGCGGTGCTGGGTTTTGCTCTGCTGCCGAGGATGGAACAGTTTAGGGGGGAAAGCCGATGGCTGCGGCCCTTCGGATACATCAAGATCTGGATTCGTTTGCAGCGGCGCCGCCAGGCGCAGGCACGCGCACGAACGGCGGCATACCGCGCTACCAACGGGGATCCGCAGGAGATTATTACACCCACAGGAGGCAGCTTTCCACGGTTGATGGACCTGTACATCCTGCGACGATTTCTTTACTACTTCGCGCTGCTGATGGCGATTTTTGTGTTCCTATATGAGACGTTTACATTGTTTGACTTGTTTGACGACATCGCTCGGAATAAAGTGCCTTTTCTGACGGTGGTGGACTACTTCCGCTACTTGACCCCGTTCCTGCTCTACAACTTCTTCCCGCTGGGAGCGCTGGTCGCAGTGCTGGTCACGCTCGGGGTGATGAGTAAGAACAATGAAATCGTGGCGATAAAAGCAGGCGGAACGAGCCTTCACCGCTTGGCCGTGCCGCTCTTTCTAGCTGGATTGGCGTTAGCGGCTACGATGATCCTGCTGGACTACACGTATCTTCCGTATGCGAACCAGCGGCAGGACTCCCTGCACAACCAGATCAAGGGACGGCCGCCGCAAACCTATACTCATCCGCAACGCTGGATTTTTGGGGAAAACTACAAGATTTACAATTACGACCTCTTCGACCCTGCGCAAAAGCTGTTCGGGGGGCTTAGCGTTTTGGAGATTGATCCGGCGAATTTCCAGTTGCGCCGCCGCATTTTCGCTACGCGTGCCCGATGGTCTGAGTCGCAGCGTGTTTGGGTGCTTGAGGGAGGCTGGTTGCGGGATTTCTCCGACGGCTCCATTGCTCATTACGAGCGCTTTACCGCAGCGGCGCCTCAAGAGCTCACTGAGCCCCCCAGCTACTTCAATCCTGACCGTTGGGGAAAGCAGGCGTTCCAGATGAACCTGCTCGAACTCGGCAACTACATTGATGGCCTCCATCGGGCGGGATTCGACGTGACCAACCTGACCGTACAATGGCACAAGAAAATTGCGTTTCCGCTCATGGCTCCCATCAGCATGCTCCTTGCTATTCCCTTTGCCTTCTTTGTGGGAACCCGCGGCGCACTCGGCGGCGTAGCCCTCGGAGTTGGCATCGGGGTTGCGTATTGGGCC
>WNGH01012437.1_pt1 | contig 11045 bp, 5 predicted proteins | sample 5400631 | NCBI WGS metagenome assembly WNGH01 (sample SAMN13153373, study PRJNA577476) | soil metagenome | isolation source: 115 cm soil or saprolite under Garry oak tree replicate 1 | place: USA:California | collected 2016-06-15 | reverse complement strand
ATTCCTGCGTCCCTTGCGGGACGCAGGAAGGGATTGGGGGGCTTTCCAGGGGCGTTGCCCCTGGCTAATCTCCGGGGTCCCTGCGGGACGTTTTAGCAGCCTGTTCAGAAAGTAGCAGCCGACGTGAGGAGGCTCTCTGATCGCTGCTTTTTCCGAGGAAATGTGAGCCTCGTTACCTCGGCTGCCACGGGAAGTGGCGTTTTTCAACGGGCTGTTAGGGGTCCGGCACGGCCGGGTCGTTGAACGAGAGGGACAGATCAAATTTCTCACAGTGAGAAATTTGATAACTCGCTGGGCGAGAAGGAGTTACGTTGCTGTCTCAGTTAACTCTTTACAATGCGGTCCTACGGCCGGTCACCATGCGGAGAGGCGAGTATTTGTCCCGGAGGGACAGCGTGAGAATGGCCCGGCGTTTCAACGCCGGGAATGCGGGGGCGGCCACAGGGGCGGTTCAGCACCGCCCGATGGCAGATTTCAGATTGCGGATTGCAGATTCCGTCGGCGAGACGCCGACGGGTGCGACCGGGACGGTCGCGGTCCCCCGGAGGGCTGGGTTTTCGGGGCGATTGGGGGTGTTGTCCGGACGCACAAAATCATGGGGTCGCAATTGCTTCGTTTCCTTCGTTAAGGGCTGGGCCGGAGGGGCTTAGGCGGTTCCGCCAGTCGTCCCTCACGAAATTGGTTGACATTCCCAACGGATTATGTTATCTATCGTGGCGCAATGGAAACCATGCAAATGCGAGCGCTGCGCGCGGCCACCGTGGGCGCTGCGCACGGCCACCAGGGAGTGCGAAATGGGCGAAATGATGAAAAACGAATCAAATCGGATCCGAGGGATCGCATCAAATCCGACCAAATCCAACCAAATCCAACCAAAAAAAATGGACCAGCCCGGATCAAGGCGCGGGCCGTTGGATCAAAACTGGCACGGACGAACCTCGATTTGGGTCGAGCGCGTTGGATACGAGGAAGTTGTGACTGGATGAATGGGAAAGTCAAAGGCTTGAGCGATTGTAACACGACGCCGGGTCAGGGGAGCCGGCCTACAATGCGCGGGCAAGCCAAAGATTTGAGCGATTGTAACACTTGTTTCATTTATGACGAGGGTGAGCGCGAATCGGGATTAGAGGCAAATCTTCGCTTAAATTCGCTTATGTTCGCCTATGTTCGCGTAATCGGAGAAAAAATGTTTGAGGGGGCAGCGCCGCGCCACCAGCTTTCATTCGACAACCCGCCGCGCCCAGCCGACACTCGCGCGATGATCGAGTTGGAACAAGCCTGCCAACGCATTCTCGCCGTGCTCGCCCCTTTACCCCCTGAGCCGATTCCGCTGGACGCGGCCGTCGGACGCGTCGCTGCGGAGCCGATCCTTTCGCCGATCGACCTTCCCCCCTTCGACAACTCCGCGATGGACGGCTACGCCGTCAACGCCGCTGATTTGCGGTCCGCGCGCGCCGAAGCCCCGGTAAAACTGGAATTGCTGGGCCAAGTTGCGGCCGGCCAGGCGTTCGCAGGCAAGGTCCGGCCGGGAACGTGCGTCCGCCTCCTCACCGGTTTGCAGGAAGACGTCCGGTTGGGCGCCACCGATCCGCCGCAGGTGTTGTTCGGAGAAGCGGTGAAGCCGTGGGAAAACACGCGGCTGCGAGGCGAGGATGTAAAGCGCGGGGCGGAATTGCTCGCGGCCGGCGATCGCCTGACGGCGATGCGGGTTGGCCTGTTGGCGGCGGTGGGCTTGAAAGCCCTGAAGGTTGCGCGACAGCCGCGGATCGGTCTCCTGGCCACGGGCAACGAATTGGTCGAGCCGGGCCAGTCGTTGCCCGCCGGAAAAATCTACGAAAGCAATCGTGCCGCACTGGCCGCGCTGTTGACGGCCGCGGGAGCATTGCCGCGCGCGTATCCGGTGGTGCCCGACACCCTCGCCGCCACGACGGCCATGCTCGAACAGGCGCTAGCGGAGTGCGACGGGCTGGTGACCACTGGCGGTGTTTCCGTCGGCGAGCTCGATTTCGTCAAAAACGCTTTCGAGCAGATCGGCGGCGAAATCCAATTCTGGAGAGTCGCCATGAAGCCGGGCAAACCGTTCGTCTTCGGCCGCTGGAGACAGAGATTGCTGTTCGGGCTGCCGGGCAATCCAGTTTCGGCCGTGGTGGCTTTCTTGTTGCTGGTGCGGCCCGCCTTGTTGCGCTGGCAAGGCGCAACGCGAGTCGATCTGCCGGCCCACTCCGGCCATTTGGCGGAATCGTTGGTCAATCGTGGCGACCGCCGTCACTTCATGCGTGTAACGGTCGATCCATCGGGCAACGTTCGCTCCGCCGGCCTGCAGGCCTCGCATTCGCTGGGTTCCCTCGCTGCTGCCAATGGCCTGGTGGACGTTCCGCCGCGAACAACGTGGCCCGCGGGTACCGTCATCCGCGTCATGCGCCTGGACTTTTGATCCAAAGCCCGCCCCTCGGCCCGGCCGCCTGCGGCCTGGCAACACGCCGGGTCGTGTGGAGCCGGCTCCGCGAGACACTTCTGCTCGAAGCTCGCTCCCCGGCCAAATTCAGTTCTGTAAGTTTGACAAATTCCACCCACAATTCCAGGCGTGAAAATCATTACCGACGAACGTTGCACCGGCTACGAATCCCGCGCGCATCCTGAGCGCCCGGCGCGCATCGCCAAATCGTTGGAGAAGCTTCGTGCCCAAAAAGAACTGCCCATAAGTTGGGCCGAACCGTTGCCCGTCGAGGAGGAGATCCTCCTATGCGCCCACTCCAAAGCGCACCTCGCCCGGCTCGAGCAGCGGGAAGATTTCGATGGGGACACCCCCGCCTACCCGAACATCGCCGAACATGCGCGCCGCTCGGTCGGCGGCGCGCTCGCCGCGCTGGAATCGGCCCGCAAGGGCGAGACGGCGTTCAGTCTGCTGCGCCCGCCTGGGCACCATGCCACGCGCGATCGGGCGATGGGATTCTGTTACCTGAACTCAATCGCGATCGCCGTCCTCCAGGCACTGGCCGGTGGCGCCGCCTATCCCGGCACCGGGAGCCGGAACGTTGGCAACAACTGTTTCAATTATCCGGTCGCGCCGCACACGGGGCGCACGGAATATCGCAGCGTCCTGACTCGGGCGCTGAAGGACCTCACCACCTCCAAACCGGAACTGATAGCGCTCTCCGCGGGCTTCGACGCCTACGCCCGCGATCCGCTCGCGCAGGAAACCCTGGAGGAGGAAGACTATTATTGGATCGGCCAGTCGATCGGCAAACTGGCCATCCCGGTGGTTGGCGTGCTCGAAGGCGGCTACAGCCACGAGCTGCCCAACTTGATCCTCGCATTCCTCAAAGGCTTGGATGGTCGTTAGCACGCAGACGCTGGTTCCCCGAAGAGCTGCCCAGGCCCAGACCGAATCCGCGAACCGCGCAACTCGTCACCGCCCAACCCAGGAGGCGCCAACCCTCAAGTTTCATTTCGTACGGATCTTCCACGTAGTCAGGCGGTTTCATCGAGTCTATTGGCCGCGGCCGGACACTAAAGTTTCTTCCCCCGTTTGCCGATGAAGTAAGTCATGACAGACTCCGGGTGGCAGGTCGGCCGGAACACCGACAAGCCAGCCCTGGCACTGCCGCCCGGACCTTCCTCCCCCGCTCCTACCCGGACCCGTTGAGCTATGCTTGCCATCCGTCGATTTCCGGCGGAAAAATGGCTGCGTGGTTCGAAGAAAAATATCGCGTTGGGTGGCCGCCACAGTGCTGGCCGGACTTGCCCTCTCGTGCCGAGAGATGCCCGCGAACAATCCTCCGCTGTGGCGGGTGGTTACCAGCGACCGGCAGGTTTTCCAAGTCAAAGGCGTGATCAAAGAGCTGAAACCCGAACGCCAACAGGCGATCATCGCGCACGAAGAAATCCCTGGTTACATGCCGGCCATGACGATGCCTTTCGACGTCAAAGACGCGCGGGAGCTCATTGGCCTGCAACCCGGCGATGCCATTTCCTTCCGCATGATGGTCACCCCGGACAGTGGTTGGATCGATCAGATAAAAAAGACTCTCCCGACTGCGCCGTCCGTCGTCGCCGCGCCGGACGGTTTTCGCCGTGTGCGCGAAGTGGAACCGTTGAAGGAGGGCGATCCGATGCCCGAGTACCATTTCACGAACGAACTCGGCCAGGCCGTCAGCTTGAGCGATTTCAAAGGCCAGGCGCTGGCGTTTACTTTCATTTTCACTCGCTGCCCGTTTCCGACCTTCTGTCCCCGCATGTCCGGCAACTTTGCGGAAACGCAACACCAATTACAAAGCATGCCCAATGCTCCCGCCAACTGGCATCTGCTCACCATCTCCTTCGATCCGGCCTACGACACGCCGGCTGTTCTCCAATCGTATGCCGCAAGATTCAAGGCCGACCCCAAACGGTGGAGTTTTGTCACGGGCGAGCTTATCGACGTGACGGCCATCACGGAACAATTCGGCCTGCTCTTTTGGAAACCCGACCCCAACCAGCCAGGCGGCATTAGCCACAACCTGCGCACGGTGGTGGTGGACGCCAGCGGCCGGGTGCAAAAAATCTTCACCGAGAACGAGTGGAAGGTCGATGATCTGGTGGCGGAAATCGTGAAGGCCGCACAAATCAGCCACTGACCCAGAGCCGAAACGATGCTTGGGGGCTACGGGTTGGTGGCCAGCCAGTAGCGGATTTCCCCGGCCCGGGGGTGGTGCGGTTCGAGTTCGAGCAGTTTCAAGTAATGCCCCCGCGCCAGCTTCGGGTTGTTCAATTGCTGGGCATACAAATTGGCCAGTGATAGATGCGCCCGGGCCTCGCGGGGATCCTCCTTGAGAAGCTTGACCAGCTCTTCCGCCGCATCCACGAAATAGTTCGCTTGCTTTAGGGCCAAGGCAAAGTTGTAGCGGGCATCGCGGGAATCCGGTTGGAGCGCCAGCGCAAATTCATAGACCACAAGGCACTGCTTCCAATTGCCCAGCTCGTAAGCCGCCAGGCCCTGGTTGTAATAAGCTTCAAAGTAGCTGGGGTCCGTTTGCGTGGCTGTGGCATAGGCAGCGACCGCTTGCGACAATCTGCCGGCCTTTTGCGCTTTGACTCCTTCGGCAAAATAAGGCTCGGCGTCGCGCCGCTTGCCGACGGGCGGCTTGCTGGGTGTCCGATACGCATAACGCTTGATCGGCGGCGGGGCCGGCCGGCCCACATTTGTGTCCACCGCGCCCTCCGGGCTTCTCCCGTTGAACGCAACCTCGGACGAAGGCACCGAGGTCGTGGTGTCCGTCCCGGGCTTCGGCTTGCCACCAAACGGAATCAATCGCGCCATCAATCCCCGCTTGTCCGTCTTTGAATCTGGCTTGGTGCCGGCCAGTGGCGATGGCGCCGTCTCTCCGCGATCATCGAGCGCCCCCGGCTGGGTGGGCGGCGAGAGCGAGACCTCCTGGGCCGGTCGGATTAGCGGCTCGTCGGCTAATCGCGTCACTTCGATTTCCTGGGTTCTGTTCGAGGCCAGCGGCATAGTCCGGGTGCTTTCCGGGGCGGAAGCCTTGCTGGCAACCAAGATCCGATTCGTAGTCGGCGGACTGGATGAAGGAGCGGACCTCGATCCGCTCGCCGAAGGTGACTGGCTGGTGCGCGGGACCCCGCCAACGGCTGCGGCAGCCGTCGTCGGGCTTCGCGTCGCCGGATTCGTCGGGGTGGCTGCGAGATTGGTTTTTGCGGCCGTCGGATTTAACTCCATCTCCAGTTGATTGGCCAGCGCCGCAACCTCTTCCCAATTCGCGGGGCGGGGCTGGATCGCCAGGTACTGCCGGTACCGTTGCAGGGCGAGCGGCCGATTGTAGAGGTTTTGCTGCGCCACGACCGCCAGGTTGAGCAGCGCCGGGCCGTAACTGGGACTCTGCGCCAGCGCCAAATTGAAATGATTGAATGCGTCTTGCGGCCGCCGGCGTTGCAGCGCGATGATCCCCAATCCATTCAACGCTTCGGGATGACGCGGGCGCAGTTCGAGGGCTGTTTTGAAGCTTTTTTCCGCCAGGTCGAGCCGCCGCAAGGACAACTGGGCCTCGCCAAGTTTAAGCCAGCCGTCGGCCCATTTGGGCTGAAGCAGCGTGTAGCTGGTCAGTTGATCCACCGCCGCCGCGGGATCGTTTTGTTCCAGATGCAGGCAGCCCAGGTTGTAATGCGCGGCGGCCAGTTTGTAATCGCAAGCCAGCGCCTGGCGGTAGGCGCGCAGGGCCTGTGCGGGCTGCCGGCTGCCGTGATAAGCCAGCCCGAGATGGTTCCAAGCCTGCGCGTTTTTCGGCAGCAGGCGGGTCGCCTTTTGAAGCTGCTCGACGGCAACTTCGAGGTTCCCTTCGCGGATGGCCCGTTCGCCTTGCAAAAGCGCGGTCGGCCCCGGCGGGCGGCAACCGAAAACAAGAAACGAACTGGCCGCCAGGAGAACGAGCGTCCCGTGAATCGCGCCGAGTTTTTTATTGGTCGCCATTCCCTTGGGTGGTAACATTCACGCCTGAACGTGTCAAGAAACCCACGGTTTGATGCCGCGAAGACGCGAGCGCCACTCCGACTCCTCGGCTGGTGGCTGCCGCTCGCCGTACTGGCCCAGGCGCCGGGCGCGGGCGTCTTGTTTTCCCGCGACAATGTCACCCCGCGCGCCCGGGTGGTCATCGTGCGCGACCCGGAAGCCACCGAAGCCTTTGAACCGCGTCCGGAGCGGGTCCGCTTGATGGTGCAGCGGGCGCTGACCAACCTGACGCACCAACCCACTGCGGCGGCCGCCTGGCGCAGCCTGTTATCGACGCAGGATGTCGTTGGGCTCAAAGTCTATTCCGTGCCCGGCGCTCAGAGCGGCACCCGGCCGGCCGTCGTGGCCGCGGTGGTGGAGGGCCTGCTGGAAGCAAAAATCCCCCCCCGGCAAATCGTGATCTGGGACAAGCATCGGGCCGACTTGCGCCGCGCCGGGTTTTTCGAGCTGGCGGCGCGTTACGGCGTGCGCATCGCGGGGGCCGCGGAAGAGGGCTACGACGAAAAAACCTTTTACGACCGGGAACTGCTCGGACACCTGCTGTGGGACGACTCCGAATTCGGACGCAAAGGCGAGGGTATCGGCCGCAAATCCTACGCCTCGAAACTGGTCTCCAAGGGCCTGACCAAAATCGTCAACATCAGCCCCCTCCTCAATCATCACGGCGCCGGCGTCGCTGGAAATTTATTCGGCCTGGCCGCGGGCAGCGTGGACAACTTCTTCCGTTTCGAGACCGATAACGCGCGGTTAGCCGAGGCGGTGCCGGAAATTTACGCCCTGCCCGCCATCGGCGATCGCGTGGCGGTGAACATTGTCGATGCATTGCTCTGCCAGTATGAGGGCGAGCAGCGTGTCCTGCTGCACTATTCCGAACCGCTGAACGAACTCCGTTTCAGCGCCGATCCGGTCGCGTTGGATGTCCTTTCCTTGCAAGAACTCGACCGCCAGCGCAAGGCGGCGGGAATGTTGTCGCTCACCAATAACGTCGAGCTTTATCAGAATGCCGCACTGCTCGAACTCGGCGTTATCGATCCGGCCAATATCCAAGTGGAACGATTGGAATGAGCCTGCTGGCAGCCGCTTCCCTCTCAGTGGCCGCGCAGCCGGTAGAACTTATTTCCGCTCACGCCGCTTATCGTTACCATCTTTTGTTGGCCGACCACCATCGGAGTCTCGAACACCGCTTCCCAAACTGCTGAGGAGGTCATGCGATCGGCGCTTTCCAGCACAAAGCCGGTCGCTTCTGCCGGCCAACTGAGGACCAGCGCGCCGTTCGCCCGGCTAATGCTGAGCGGCGGCGGCCTGACCAGGCGGTAGAACTTGCTCTTTCCACTCAAGGCGTTGGTCACCCAATAGCGGTCCCCAATGACGACCGGCGCGTTCGTCACGGCCACCCAGCCGTCCGAGGCCGACAAACTCGCCCGGCATTGGAGGAAGTAACCCGTTGCGCCGGCCGGCCACGAAACCACCACCTGGTCGCCCGCCGCCAGATCAATCCGCAGTATCGGAGCATTGGATAAAATTGACGGATTGACGGTGACCACGAAAGTGCGCGCCACGGTATTGTTCACGCTCTGGCCATCGTTGACCGTGACCGTGATGGTGGCCGTCCCGGTGCGGTCGCTCATGGTGGTGAAGCCGAGGGTGGCGACCGTCGCCGGGCTGGCGTAATTCACCACCAGATTCTGGAGCAACGCAGGCTGGTTATTGCTCGCCGTCACGAACAGCGGCTGGTTCTCGTTCGGAGCGCCAGCCGTGATCCCGGTCAGGCTGATCAGTTGCGGCCCGGCGTTCTCACTGGTGGTGAGGTTGCTGATCGGGTCGAGCGTCGGCGCAACATTTACCGAGTTGACGGTCAACAGAAAGCTGGTGCTGGCCCGGCCGCCAGCCGCGTCGGCCACCGTAATCGTGATTGTCGCAAACCCGAACTGATTGGACTGCGGGGTGATCGTCACTGTGCGATTCGCGCCTGCGCCGCCGAACACAATGCCGGCGTTGGAAACCAGTCCCAGGTTGGACGAGTTCCCGGCCAGCGTCAGATTCGCCGCGGAGGTTTCCGTGTCGCCGATCGTGAAGGCGATCGGCGGCGTGGCCCCATTCTCGTTCACCACCTGGTCCGCGATCGGCGTAATGACCGGCAAACCATTGACTGCATTGACCGTCAACAAAAAGCTGGCACTGCCGGCGGCGGCCCCATCGCTCACGGTGATGGTGATCGTCGCGCTGCCAAACTGATTCGCCACCGGCGTTACCGTCACGGTGCGGATGGCCCCGCTTCCGCCGAAGACGATGCTCGCGTTGGGAACGAGAGTGGGATTGGAAGAAACTCCGGCGAGCGTCAAACTCACCACCGGCGTGTCAACATCTGCCACGATGAAAGGAAGCACCCCAGTCGTCGTGCCTTGGTCGATCGTTTGGTTCGGAAGGTTGCTGAGGGTGGGCGGATCGTTCACGGGAGTGACCGTCACGTTGAAGCTCCGTGTCACGGTAGTGTTCACCGGCCCGCCATTATTCACGCTCACGGTGATCGTCGCCGCACCATTCGCATCAGCCAACGGCGCGAAGGTCAGCGAGCCTGAGGAATTCGGACTGGTGTAGTTCACGATCGGGTTGGGAATGAGCGCGGGATTGCTGGAAACGGCCGTCACCGCGAGCGATTGATTCCCGTTCGACGCTCCGGAGCCGATGCCTGAAAGACTGACCGTCTGCGGGCCTGCGTCCTCGCCGATCGAGAGATCAGCCAGGGCATCGAGGGTCGGTGGAAGGTTCACCGAATTCACTACTACGAGGAAATTATTGCTGGCCGAGTTGCCATTCCCGTCGGTTACGCTGAGCGTGATCATTGCCTCGCCGATCTGGTCGGCGAGCGGCGCGATGGTTGCGGTCCGGTTCGTGCTGTTCCCGCCGAAGACGATATTCGCGTTCGGAATGAGGCTCGGATTCGAGGAGGTCCCGTTCACCACCAGGTTCGCCGCCGGCGTTTCCGGGTCGCCGACCGTGAAGGCGATTGGCCCGGCGGCGCTGTTCTCATTTATTACCTGCGTCGCCACCGGCGAAACCGTCGGGTTCCCGTTGACAGCCACGATGAAGGTCCGCGTCACGGTGCTGTTGTTCGTTTGGCCATCGCTCACCGTGACCATGATGGTCGCGGTCCCACTCGCGCCGGCCACTGGCGTAAACGTCAGCAGCCCGGTGGCGCTGGGGCTGGTGTAGGTCACCACTGGATTCGGAATCACGCCCGGGTTGCTCGAGCTGGCAGTCACGCTTAACGTTTGGGTTTCGTCGGCAGCGCCCGAACTGATGCCCGTCAGGTTGACGGTCTGCGGTCCGGCCGAAGCGTTGACCATCAAATTGCCGATGGCATCGAGCGTCGGCGGATCGTTCACCGGCAGGACGGCCAGGTTGAAAACGCTGCTGGCCATGCCGCCGGCGCCATCGTTCACGGTTAGGGTGATGGTGGTCGCGCCAAATTGATTCGCGGCCGGCGTGATCGTCGCGGTCCGATTGCTCGCGCTGCCGCCGAAGGCAATATTTACGATTGGCACGAGGACGGGGTTCGAGGAATTGGCCGTGAGCGCGAGGCTTCCCGCCGGCGTTTCCACGTCGCCCACGGTAAACGTGATCGCTCCGCTCGTGGAATTCTCGTTGATCACCTGGTCGGCGATTGTGGAAATCGTCGGCGGAGTGTTCACTGCGGTCACCGTTAACTGAAAGCTCGTGCTGGCGCCGGTGGCGCCGTCGTTCACAGCCACGGTGATGGTTGCGGCGCCATTTTGATTTGCCGCCGGCGTGATCTGGAGCGCCCGGTTGGTTCCGCTGCCGCCCAAAGCGATGGTCGCATTCGGGACCAAAGCTGGATTGGACGAGCTGGCGGTGACGATAAGTTTGGCCGCCGGGGTTTCCAGGTCGCCCACCGTGAATGGGATGACCCCGCTGCTCGCATTCTCGGTGATAGTCTGGTTGGCGATAGTGGATATTGTCGGCGCGTGGTTCACCGGATTGACCGTCAGCAGGAAGTTCGTGCTGGTGAAGCCGAAGTTGGTGTCGCTCACGGAGATGCTGACGGTGGACGTGCCGAATTGATTTGGGAGCGGCGTGAGCGTCACTGTGCGACTGGCCCCGCTGCCGCTCAACACAATGTTGGTCGCGGGCAACAATAACGGATTGGAAGCAGCGGCCGCGACCGTCAACAGATTGGCCGGCGTTTCCGCATCCCCAATCGTAAAGGCGATCGGGCCGGCGGAGCTGTTTTCATTAACCGTCTGGTTGGCGATGGCCGAAATCGTCGGCGGTGTGTTGGCCGCTGGCTTGACGTGCACCACAAAGCTTCGGCTGAACGTGTTGTTGACCGACTGGCCGTCATTCACTGTCACCATGATCGTCGCGTTGCCCGTCACCCCATTGGCCAGCTTGAACGACAGCGTTGCCGTCGAACCGGGCGTGGTATATTGGACGGTTGGGGTTTGAACCAGGGCGGTGTTGCTCGAACTCGCGCTCACCGAGAGCGTCTGGCTTTCGTTCGGCGCGCCCGAGGAAATTCCGGTCA
>WNGH01022870.1_pt1 | contig 11047 bp, 6 predicted proteins | sample 5400631 | NCBI WGS metagenome assembly WNGH01 (sample SAMN13153373, study PRJNA577476) | soil metagenome | isolation source: 115 cm soil or saprolite under Garry oak tree replicate 1 | place: USA:California | collected 2016-06-15 | reverse complement strand
TGGTCATTGCAACGTGCGCGACAATCGCGCATGAGGCCAAGACACTCGACATCTATTTCATTGACGTTGAAGGCGGGCAATCGACTCTAATCGTCACGCCAGCGGGGCAGTCGCTGCTCGTCGATACTGGATTCGCAGCAAACGGGTTCAACGACACCTCCAACCGAGGCCGCGACCCGCGCCGGATTGTCAGCGCGGCGCGGAGTGCAGGCCTTAAACGGATTGACTTCCTACTGATTACGCATTTTCATGCGGACCATGATGGTGGGGTCGTGGATCTGGCAAAACAGATCCCCATTGACACGTTCATTGATCATGGGAACGTACCGGCAGAAGCAAAACAAGATTTGTTAGGAACGCTCGATGCGTTCAATGCGTATGCCCCGGTGCGCGCGAAGGGGCATCATCTGCAGCCAAAACCTGGCGATCGCCTTCCGCTTAAAGATGTCGCGGCGTTCGTCGTCAGTTCCGCAGGCGAGACGTTGGTCCAAGCAATGAATGGTGCGGGCCTGCACAACGCGTCGTGCGGCGCATCGGAGATCGCGGCGCAGGAGATTCATGAAAATCCGAGGTCTACTGGATTTGTCCTGAGTTTTGGAAGATTTCGGTTTCTCGATGTCGGCGATCTGACCGGAAGACCGCTGTTCGCGCTTGTCTGCCCAAACGATCTCGTGGGCCCTGTCGACGTATACCTAGTCGCTCATCACGGTGGCGCTGACGCCGCGGATCCCGCCACATTCGCTGCGTTCACACCCCGTGTGGCTATTCTAAATAACGGCGCGACAAAGGGTGGCGCCGCAGCGATGTTCGCCATGCTGCATGGCTTGTCCGCGGTCGATACGTGGCAGTTGCACCGCTCCCAAAATCCGGACGCAGTCAACTTCGCCGACGAACGGATCGCGAATCTCGACGAGGCTACCGGTCATTGGATCAAGCTGAGCGCGAACGCCGATGGATCCTTTCGTGTGACGAACGGACGGACAGGCGCCAGCAAAAACTATCCGAAGCCGCCGCGGTGACGCTCATCGAGTCCTCTTGCGCTGAGCACAAATCACAAGTCCGGTTTGCCGACAATACGGGAGTTGGCGTGATACCTACTCGCCTGCGACTTGTATTTTCAATGCTCTCAGCGGGCTGACGGCTCGATCCACATCCTGAAATACTAGCCCAGTGATGTATCCTGGAATCAACTTTCGAATTCTCAAAACAGGAAGGATGAAAATGAACTCAAGAATTCTGGCTGTTTCCCCACTGGCCGTGCTGTTGGCGATGACGGCAGTTCCGGCGCTGGTGCAAGCGCAGGCGGGCGGGGGCCACGCGGCGATCGAGAAACAGATCATCGCGAATGAGCGGGCGATCAACGACGCTATCGCCAAGGGCGACATGAAGACGTTCCATGCCAACATTGCATCGGATGCGGTCGGGATCGATCCCGGCGGTATCAGCAAGGTAAACGCGCCCGATTTCGACAAGATGCTGCTGGCAAGTAAGATTCAGAGTTGGAATATCGATGGCTCACAGTTTTATTGGATTGGGGACACGACGGTCGTGCACATGTACCGCTGGACCGGCAAGGGCACCTACGACGGGCACCCCATCCCGAGTCCGACATGGGCATCGACAATCTGGACGAACAAGGGAGGAAAATGGATGGCCGCCTTCCATCAGGAAACAACTGCCATGCCGGCAGCCCCGGCTCCCGCAGCAAAGCCGGCGCCTACACCCGGGAAAAAATGAACAGGAAGGAAGCACAAAAAGCACAGCGCGGCCAAAGCCGCAACCGACCAGATAAGCCGCGTTTGCTGCTTCCACTGTCTGGACATCTTTGCTACACCACGCGAGAAAATCCGGGCGCCCGCTGCTTCATCTGATCGCCGGTAGCGTGATGTCTTGGTCAACATAGCCCCTCAGGGCACTACCGGCCTTGATATCGATGTTCTTGCCGTGTTTGATTAGGCCAAGGGGTCCGAACAATACGGTGAGCACGACTGCCGTTCCGACCTTGTCATCGCCTTCAGCGCCTTTCGATGCACGCAAACGGACTCGGTTATCGCCAACGACGACGTACTCAAGCCGCACGCTGAGCTCACCCCCCTTACCCATCATTCCAGCTTTCTTGGCGTGAACAACTGTTCCGACGGCTTTTGCGCCCTGTTTTGCGACAAGTGTGTCGCCAACCCTCAAATCTCGATCAAGTTCAAAATTCACTCTATCGTCTGTCGTGGCCGTTTTGGAACTGATGGCCTCGGCGAATTTCAGGTCTACGTCGGTTCCTTCCTTTAGTGTGTACTTCTGAGGTTGGTCGGGTTGATCCTGGGCCACGGCGAGTTCGGCTGTTGCGACGTATGTGACGGCCAACAAAAGAGACAGCAATACAGTTCTTTTCATAGATGGCTCCCTGCATTCAGACCGGTCTTGATCGACTGGGTGCACCAAGAAAGGGCTTTGTGCTGATTTGAAGTGTGAAAGTCTTGTGGCCCGCACAGTCTTACATGGACATCCCTACAATGACAGTGAATTCGTGCACCCCGGCGCTAAAACCCCAAAACCGCGGCTTATGGTGAACGGAACCGGGCTGGTATGGTCTTGCTGCCGAACATTACAAATTCAAACATAGGTCCATCTCCTGTCGTGTCGAAGTCGCATGTGTTCACTTCCCATAGGCTCCCTGCAAAGGGCTTTGCACAAGGAAAGGCGGCGAAGGGGAAATTCGGGGACGGCGGGAATGTCTTCGTGGGGAAATCAAGTTGGTGCGCTTCAGAAATAATTGAATCCAGCACGGAAGCAAGTATTTGCCCGATGGAAGTAAGTGTTTCCGGAAGGAAGGAAGCAAGGCTGGCCGGTTCCGGAAATAAGCTTCACCGTGACCGAGCAAAGCGTCTTCGTCACGAACCAATGTGGCTTTACGAAAAAGCAATGTGGATTCGTGATCAAGCAATGTTGCTTTGCGATCAAGCAAGTTAACTCCGGCGAGGGCACCGCCCGGTGATTGATAGTGAAGGACTTCTGCGCGAAACAATTAACTATCTCACTGATCGAGCAATGTTGCTTTGTGATCAAGCAATGTTGCTTTGTGATCGAGCAATGAATTAAGGATTCTTGCCGCGCGCGTTTTTTAGCCGCGGCAAAATCTCGGATTGAACTAATCCGCGAGGACAACGTGCAGGATTTGGATTTTCAATCAGGGATTCATCTTCAGGGTTGGGCGCAGAAGGCAGTGACTTGTGGGCCACACGTGTTTTTGGGGGCGTTCAGAAACCAGATCCCGACAGCACGCGGGCTGTGAAGAACGGTTGGAAATTGGGCAAGACAGACGTATCGGCAGGCGTTCGCAGGTGACGGACGCAGAACGGGACATGGAGCGATCGTGGGTGAGGCGATCATGGTCATGGTGAGCGGATGCGTTGAAGGGTTTCAACAATGATGAGTTTTCCGATACGGCAGTAGGGACACATTGGCGGAGTCGTTGTTGGCGACACGGCGTCGCGCGAATCGTGGGCTGGAAGTTCGGCCCTCCCAAAAAGCAACTGGCGCGCCTGCTCGAGTTGGGAATGACAGTGCGGACTGAAGATGCCGTAGTAGCGAACCTTGGTGCAGCCCCGGGGAAGCACGTGCTGGAGGAAGCGCTGAAGAAAGTCGATGCCGGAGATGGTGCAGTGTTGAACCTTCTGCGTCCGGTTGTCGGGCCATCCTGGATACGTTCCAGACGGTTGTTGGTCAAAGCGATCCGGAAAACGTAACGGCCGAGATAGTGCAGGACTCTTTCTCCCGAGCCGGCGTGTTGACAATGAACCACCCAGGGTTTGTTCCAAACATCGGAGACGACGCCGCCCAGAAGGCCTGCCTTTTTAAGAGCGGCGCCCATTTTAGCGCGGAAGATCACCGATAGAGTGCGAACGGGAACGAGAAACTTCGGGTTTTTGGGTTCGACCCAGCACAGCCCGTCGGCGGAAAGACCTCCCGCGGTGACCAGCATGTGAACGTGAGGATGATAGAGCATGGCACGCGTCCAAGTGTGCAGAACCGCGAGAGCGCCGATACGTGCGCCGAGGAATCGTGGATCTCGAGCAAGCTTTTGCAAACTATCCGCTGCAGCCTTCATCATCGCGCCGTAAACGATCTTGGGATGAGATCGCGCTAAGCAACGCAACTCGGCCGGAAGCGTGAAGGTGATCAGGTAATAGGAACAGGGAGGCAACCGTTGCTGTTGCTGGGCGATCCAACGTCCGGTTTGGTCGCGGTGACACTTCGGACAACCGCGGTTGCGGCAGGAGTGGTAGGAATAAACCTTCTGCGCGCAATGGTCGCACTGGTGGACATGGCCTCCAAAGAACGGAGTCCGGCAGTTCTCGCTGTCGGACGTGGCTGTTTCCCGCCCTCATGCCGGGCTATGTTCTTCCAGCAGAACCACAGCCCGTGACGGTGTCCAGCCTGCAGCAAGCGTTCCGTAGCGCGCTCCAGCAGACCGGCATTGCCAAGGCGGCACACGTCCATACGCTTCGGGAGCGTGGGAAATATAAGAGCCCTGGTATGCGAGCAGCCGGCCAACCCGCATTTCTCACCGGAATCTTGGGCAACTATGCCGAGGGCGCGTCCCTCTCCCTCTTGGAGAGCGTGAATGCACTCTGTTAACCCTCACCCGCCGCTTCGCGGCACCCTCTCCCAGAGGGAGAGGGACTTGGCTGTGGATAGTCACAGGCCGGTGAGAAATCCGGGTTAGAGTTCTGCCGTGGCTAACGATTTGGAGATAGAACTTGCAACTCGGGACGACTCGCCCAACCGATTCGCAAGCTAGTTTTTCTGGTGCTGATCAAACAGACCTACTATCATCCTTTGACATCCCCCGAGGGCTGGAATCTCAGGGAAAGTAAACACGATTGGTTACTGAGGAGAACTGTATGCAGAAGTCAAACGCGGCGAAGACCGGGATGAAGGCGTTTGCGCTGGTGGCCATTGTTGGGTTCGTGCTGGTGCCCGTGTTTAGTCAGACCGCGAAATCCCCGACTGTGCCGAAGGTTCCGACGTTCAAGTACGACGGCGCGTGGCCCAAGCTGCCGCTACCGAATGCGTGGACCTTTGAGGGCATTACCGGCCTGACGGTCGACAAGGACGACATCGTCTGGGTGCTCGAGCGGCCGGGTGATTTCGACAATGATCCGATCTTCCGCAGGCCGGAAGTCACCGAGAACTACGCGTCGCTCAACCCGCCCACCGCAATGTGCTGCAAAAAGCCGCGGGCGGTGCTCGCGTTCGATCAGGTTGGGAACCTGGTGCACAGCTGGGATCCGGAGGCGCAGAACGGCCTGCACCTCATTCTATCCGACAAGGCAGGCAACATCTGGATCGGCACCGACACGATGCGCAAGTACACGAAGGACGGCAAGCTGCTCGCGACGATCGACCGCGCGCCGGAGCCGGTGGGGCAGATCAAGCCGGGTCAGTATCCTGGCGATGCGCCGATGGTGATCGGCGGTATCGAGGGCGGCGAGTTCTTCGACAGCGCTCGTGAACTTTTCATCACCGACAATTACCTGAGAGGGCGCGTCCTCGTATTCGACATGGACACACTGAAGTTCAAGCGCGGATGGGGCGCATACGGGAAGCCGCTCAAGGACATCGCGCTGACGCAGAACTTCAAGTACTCGCCTGGCGTCGCGCCTCCCAAGGATTTCGCTGCGCACCTGACGCTGTCGGTTTCGAATGACGGGTTCATCTATGCCGCCGATCGGGGCGCGGATCGCGTGCAGGTATTCAGCAAGGACGGAAAGTTCGTGAGGGAGTTCACGGTGGCACCCGAGACCCTGGATCGTGGATCCACGGGCGGCCTGACGTTCTCGCGCCCGGAACAGACCTTCATCTACATCTCGGACATCATGAACAATGTGGTGTGGATCGTGAACCGCGCGGAGGGCAAGACGCTCGGCCAATTCGGATTCTTCGGCCACGCCGGCGGCGGGTTCCACTGGCTGCACATGGTGGCCACCGATTCGAAGGGGAACGTCTACACGGGCGAGGTCGATACCGGGAAGCGCGTTCAGCGATTCCTGGTTCAGCGGTAACTCCCGGTAGTGGCCCTGATGCCGGCCATATGGGTACGAACGCGGGCTAAAGCCCGCGACTACATATTGCGACAACGTTTCGGCCAAGCATGTAGTCGCGGGCTTTAGCCCGCGTTCGCTTGCCGCGGGTGCCGCTATTGTGAAACGTTGTTCTCGCTTTTTCGTCGCAATAGATTTATTACTGTTCGAGGATCGCAACCTGGAGGTTTTCCAGATGATTATCAATTTTCTGGCAGCCATCCTGATGCTCGGCGGCCGAGCGATGGCCGCTGAAGTGTCTCCTGAGCCTACTTTCAATAAGGATGTTCTTCCGATCTTACAGAAGAATTGCCAGACGTGCCATCGGCCTGGACAGATCGCGCCGATGTCGTTCCTCGACTATACGTCCACGCGGCCATGGGCCAAGGCAATGAAAGCCGCTGTGGTAACCAGAAAGATGCCACCGTGGTTCGCCGACCATCAATATGGTCATTTTGAGAATGACCGCACGCTGCCGCAAAGCGACATTGACGCCATCATGAAGTGGGCGGATGCCGGGGCTCCGGAAGGCGATCCGAGGGACGCCCCGCCTCCGGTCCAATGGCCGGGCGAGGGCTGGCAGATCAAACCGGATATTGTCGTGGATGGCCCCGAGTTCAAGGTGCCGGCGAAGGGGATTGTGGAGTGGACCAATATCATGGTGCCGAGCGGTTTTACGAAAGACACGTGGATCACGTCCATAGAGCTTCTTCCGGGGGACCGTACGGTAACGCATCACATCTGCGTTGCTTTCAATCCGCATACGCCTGACGTTGCCTATAACGTTCCGACGTGGACCGACAAGCTGCGGGATGCGAGTGGAAGTGAGATTCCAGAAAGTAGGAGACCCATCACTCCAAGCGGCGCGAACAATGCGATCCAATTTTGCTATGTGCCTGGAACACAATTTGAGGACTACCGTCCTTTCGCTGCGGGGAAGCTGGTGCCGGCTGGAACCGACATCCAATTTCGTCTGCATTACACGCCAAACGGCAGGGAAGTTGTGGACCGCCCGCGGCTCGGATTTACGGTTGCCAAAGAGCCGCCAGAGCGTCAATACGTGAACTTCATCATTAACTCGCCGCAGGACCCGGCCGTTTTCGCTATTCCGCCGAACAATCCCAACTGGCAAGCACCGATCTCGGAGGCGACGTTCCAGGAAGACGTCGATTTGGTTTGGGCGATGGCGCATATGCATTTCCGCGGGAAAGACATGACGTATCAACTGACGTACCCGGACGGAAGAACCGAGACCGTTCTCAGCATCCAAAACTATAATTACAATTGGCAGCTCGGTTATCAGTTCAAACCGATCCGCATACCGAAGGGCACAAGAATTACCGTCACAGCCCATTACGACAATTCGGCCAACAACCGGGCGAATCCTGACTCGAATAGGACGGTTTACTGGGGCGATCAGGCCTGGGAAGAAATGATGTCGCCGTTTTTCGCGGTGATTGTGGGGAAGAACGTCGATACCAAGAAAATCCTCAAAACAGCGAATTCGGTGCGGCCCGGCGCTTGAGGACTCTAGTGAGTCTCGGATAATCCAGTGACAAGATCGTCCCCAGGGAGAACGCGGGCTAAAGCCCACGACTACATAAGGACCAACCGCGGGTGCCACATGTAGTCGCGGGCTTTAGCCCGCGTTCAACAGGCTGCTGTCACTGATTGTACGAGCTTCAGAGGTTCCCTCTCGTATGGTGCCGACAGGACATCCAGAAAAGGAGGCGGCATGCTGAGAAACTTCTGCAGCGGAAGGAGTGGTGGCGCAGCGTTGACTGTGTGCGTCGCTCTGTGGATTACCCCGGTTCCTTCCCTCATGGCCCAAACCGCGGGTACGGGTGCACTGACAGGTAGTGTTACCGATTCCTCGGGTGCAGTTGTGCCGGGCGTGATGGTCACGGCCACAAGTTTGGACACTGGCCAGAGCCGAACGGTAACGACAACCGAGGATGGAAGCTATAAGCTGAACTTACTGCCACCTGGCAATTACAGAGTAAGGTTTGAGATTGTGGGGTTCAAGGCGGTGGAGGTTCCTTCCGTCAAGGTGAACGTAACCGAGACGGCGGTACTGGACCGCAGCCTGGAGGTGGGTGCCCAAACCGAAGCCGTTCGGGTTGAGGCCGAAATAGAAACGATTCAGACAACGAGTTCGGCCCTCGGCACTGTGGCGACAGCGGCGACGGTGACGGAACTCCCGCTCAGTACCCGGAACTACACGAATCTTCTCGCAATGTCTACGGGGGCCAATGCTTCCGTACAGGACGCCAGCCTGATCGGCAAAGGTACAACTCTCATTGCGGTGAATGGCGGGGGCACGGCCCAAAACACTTTCCTTCAGGATGGGGTCGTCATCAACAATTGGTTTAGCTTTAACACCGGTGTGGAAGGAGTATCGGTTGGCGGTTTTGCGATTCCCAACCCCGATGCCATCGCCGAATTCAAAATTCAAACCTCGAGCTACGACTCTGGATACGGCCGCAATCCGGGCGCGAACGTAAATGTGGTCACCAAGTCCGGAACGAACAGCTTCCACGGTTCCGCGTTCGAGTTCTTCCGCAACACTGTCTTGAATGCGAACGCCTGGTTCCGGAACTATCAGGGTCTTCCAAAGCCGGTCTTGAACTCAAACCAATATGGCGGCGCATTCGGTGGACCCATCAAAAAAGACAAGCTGTTCTTCTTCGTGTCATATCAGGAGACCGGACAAAAAAATGGTCTTACGGGCTATGGTGCCGCCAGCGCTACTGCTCCTCCGATTCCAACGGGAAATCGGGGCAAGTGCCCCACAGGCTGGACGACACTGTCCCAGTGTGATTCCGCCGGACAAGCCTTCGTGCCCGCGTTAGCGGCAGCCATCAGTCCGCAAGCACCGTGCAATCGAACAGGAAACCTGAACAACACCACTTCCAACGGTGGCATACAAGTTCAATGTCCGAACGGAACGGTGAGTGATCCATTGTTTAACATCAATCCAGTGGCAATCAGTCTTCTTCAACTCCAATTCTCTGACGGCCGTTATCTGGTTCCCAGTTCTGGAATGGATCCTGGAGGTCCGAATGCAGGGTACGCGCTTCAGAACTATTCGATACCCGCCATTTTCAAGGACCATAATGGCATGAATCCGATCATCACGATCAAATCGAACCATTCGGCCCTTCTGAGACTCACCTCGATTCTCTCGTCCAATTTTGTGAACGAAGCCCACGGCGCCTACCAGCGCTATCCCATCAAGAACGACATCCTCACTCCATTCAGAAATTCGCAGGTGGGCATCACCGATTTGCGGCCTGGGATCGATTACCTCTCCGGTATAACGATCGGGTCTAGCTCGGGCGCCGGGATTTCTGGCGGGATGTCGATGGGTGGGCAGTATCAATACGGCGGAACCGTGATCACCAATCAATACCAGTTCGGTGATCAGATTTCCTTGACCCATGGCAAACACACGTTGCGGAGTGGCTTCGAGCTTGTACGTGTGCAAGACACGCCCAATAACTATGGTAGTCCCGTAGGTAACCCGACATTCTCGAGATGGGCGGACCTCTTCATAGGCCGGGCGGGCTGCCTGGCGTTCACGGGAACGGGCACATGTAGTGCAACCAACCCTGGCAACACGAATGGTGCGACAGGGAGCAGCATTACTGGCGGCGTCGGCGGCACCATCACCACGGGCACGTCGATACCCTATGGATGGCGGATCACCGATCTCGATGGTTTTGTTCAGGACGATTACAAGCTCAATTCACGATTGACGTTGAACCTGGGACTCCGATGGGAATATGACGGGTGGGCCACCGAGAAGAATGGATACTTCAGTAACATCTGGCCAAGTCTCATCAACACTGTGCCGAATCCCGGATCGGGATGCGTCGTCAATGGAGTACCGATTGGTGCAGGAGCGGCTGGAACAGGATGCAGTCTGGCGGGATTCGTTGTCCCGGCCAATTACAAGGGCTCACTCCCGGACGGCATTTATCGGAACACCATAGACAACGTCGTTCGGCACCACGCGCCTTGGACCGACTTTGCTCCCCGAGTCGGATTTGCCTGGCAGCCGAGAGCGAACAGCCGCTGGGTCTTGCGAGGAGGCGGAGGTTTCTTTTATGAAATGATACCTGGGAATAATAGCGGCAATAATGGCACGCCTCTCAATGGCTCTCCTGTCATCACAGGGCTGACGACGGCGAGTCTGGCGAATCCCTGGCAAACAGCGACAGTTATTCCGGGGCCTGCAGGTAGCTACGGTTTCACGCCAAGATGGATCAACTTAACCACGGGAGCGAATTCCGGCATCGCGCAACAGCCTGTCGCGGAAAATTTAACGGTCCCGGTCACGTATGAATGGACCTTGAACACGCAATATGAATTTTTGCCGAGTTGGATGCTCGAACTTGGTTATGTGGGATCGCACGGTATCCATCAAACGGCTCAGTCGCGCGCGGGCCAGATGGGACAGGCCTCCAATGTCAATTTCAACATCGCGCCACTGGCAGGCCCAGGCTGTGTGAGCTGCTCCATCAGTGGAGTGACTACCAGTACGCCCGCGAATGCAGCGCTTCGCGTGCCTTACCTGGGGCTGGTTCCGACGGCCTTGCGTCTGGCCAACGACGATCTATACAAATTTAACAGCCTGCAGACGTCGGTTCGAAAGCAGTTGTCGCGTGGCTTGCAGCTCCAGGGCTCCTACACGTGGAGCCGCGCGTTTATCACAGCGCCGTATGGAATCAATACGTATCCGTATATGATCCATCAATATGAGCTAAACAACAATTACCGTCCGCACCGTTTCGTCCTGAACTATCTCTGGAATCTGCCGCTCGGACACCGGCCGGGGCTTGTAGGCAAAGCGACCGAGGGTTGGACTTGGTCGGGTGTGGTCACCATCCAGGATGGCTACCCTCTAACCATCACCGATGGCACCGGCGGATCCGTTTTCTGCGGCGGCAACGGTTGCGGCGGCAACG
>WNGH01006572.1_pt1 | contig 11049 bp, 7 predicted proteins | sample 5400631 | NCBI WGS metagenome assembly WNGH01 (sample SAMN13153373, study PRJNA577476) | soil metagenome | isolation source: 115 cm soil or saprolite under Garry oak tree replicate 1 | place: USA:California | collected 2016-06-15 | reverse complement strand
CCAAACCATGGCCGCGCAGGTTGCGCACTTTCTGTCCTATCAGGACCAGATCGCGGGCGGAGCCTTCATCGATGCCGCCTTCACGAGCGACGATCTCGGCTTCCATCTCGGGCGGAGGGTAATCGAAGTCTATCGCGATGAAGCGTTGCCGCGTTGATTGTTTTAGATCTTTCAGAATCGATTGGTAGCCAGGATTGTAAGAAACCACCAGCATGAAATCGGACGGCGCATCGAGAATTGTGCCGCGCTTTTCAATCGGCAGACGGCGACGATGATCGGTGAGCGGATGGATGATGACGACTGTGTCTTTGCGCGCTTCGACCACTTCATCGAGATAACAGATGGCGCCGTGTCGTACTGCTGACGTGAGCGGACCATCATGCCATACCGTCTCCTCGCTCTCGATCAAAAAGCGCCCCACCAGATCAGTCGACGAAAGATCTTCGTGGCAAGCTACGGTGATGAGCGGACGTTCGAGCCGCCAGGCCATGTGTTCGACAAAGCGCGTCTTGCCACAACCCGTCGGGCCTTTCAAAATCACGGGCAGATGCGCGGCATGCGCAGCTTCGAACAGATCGATCTCATGGTCGACCGGCAGATAATATGGCTCTTCCGCGATTCGGTATTCTTCGATGGCGCGTTCAGGCATGATTCGGTTAGGTTGACTTCGATTGAATCGGCATCTTAGCATTCGCGGAGAACGTGAACCAAACTGTATCGATCGGCATAACCGGCCGTTTCAGAACCGCGAGCGGTAGCGACCGGATCATTTGTCATTTTCCATTTAGCATTTTTCATTTGCTCATTGTTGGACATGGTGCGATGACAAATGAATCCTCCAAATGGCCAATGGTAAATGGAAATGAGAAATGGAAAATGATCCAGTCGCTACCGCGCGCGGTTCTGAAACAGGGAGATCGCAACATGTTAAAAAGAATTCGTGGCAGCACCAATTGATAACTCGACGAACGCGAGTTTAGACAGCTTATCGAGCCTTACCGCCGGCGGGGTGATTGTGGATATCGGGACCGGCGACGGTCGCTTTGTGTACCGGTGCGCGAGAGAGAACCGGTCGAAGTTTTACATCGGGATCGACGCCAACGCGAAGCCACTCGAAAAGATCTCGATGAAAGCGACTCGGAAGCCGGCGAAAGGCGGCCTCGCTAACCTGCTGTTCATTCAGGCGGCGATCGAAGATCTTCCCACGGAACTTAACGACACAGCCGACGAGATTCACATACATTTTCCCTGGGGTAGCCTGCTGCGCGCATTAGCCACGGGTGACGAGAAAGCTCTGCGAGGTTTGCATCGGATCGGGGTACGCGGGTGTCTGCTGGAGGTTGTGATCGGTATCGACACCGAACGCGATCGCGGGGAGATCGAGCGCCTCGCACTTCCCGATTTGTCGTTGAATTACATCGAAGCAGTGCTGAAACCCCGGTATGATCGGATAGGATTTGAAATGAGAGAGCAAGGAGTTTTATCTATGAACGAGTGGGAGCGACTTCATACTTCGTGGGCACGCCGACTGGCAACGAACGATCGACGCGAGGTTGTGTATTTCATCGCCGAAGCGCGAAAATAGAACCGTAGTACCGCGAGCGGTACTGTAACAAGGCGCGAAAATAGATTACGAGTTTATGAAAATTGCAGTTGCCATGTCAGGCGGCGTGGATTCGTCCGCGGCCGCGGCGATTCTGAACGAGCAGGGCCACGAACTGGTCGGCTTTACGATGCAGTTGTGGAATCAGCGCCGCGGTATCAGTGTCGATGAAAACGGCGAGCCCTTGCCGTCGCGCTGTTGTTCGCTGGACGATGTTTACGACGCACGGCGGGTGGCGGAAGAACTGGGTTTTCCGTTTTATGTTTTGAATCTTGAGCAGGAATTTGAGCGTGACGTCGTGCAGCCGTTTGTCGCCAGTTATCTCAATGGCGAAACGCCGATTCCCTGCGTGGCCTGTAACAGCCGTCTGAAGTTCGCATCTCTCGACAAGTTGGCCGCGAGTCTGGGGTGCGAAAAAGTCGCGACGGGACACTACGCGCGCGTTGAATTCGACGAAACCACAAATCGTTATCGACTGTTACGCGGACACGATGCCCGGAAAGACCAGTCATACTTTCTTTGGGAGTTGACGCAGGACCAGCTTTCGCGCGCGTTGTTTCCGCTCGGTGAAATGTCAAAGCCTGATGCGCGCGCCGCCGCTCGCCGAAACGATCTGGCGGTTGCGGAAAAGAAAGAGTCGCAGGAAATCTGTTTCGTGCCCGACGGCGATTATGCCGGGTTCATCGATCGCTATCTCGCTGCGGAAGCTCAAACTGATCGCTTGCCAGGGACCGGCGAAATTGTCAACACGAAAGGTGCGGTAATCGGCGCGCACGCCGGCATTCATCATTACACGATCGGACAACGACGGGGCATTGGCATCGCTGATGCACAACCTTTCTACGTCACCCGAATCGATTCGAACAGAAACCGTATTATCGTCGGCAAAGAGGAAGAATTGTTGAGCGATGAGTTCACCGCGGCGGGCCTGAATTGGATCACGTTTGACGATCCGCGCGAAGCTCTTCAAGCCGAAGTACGCGTGCGTTATCGTCACACCGCGGCGCCGGCCACGATTACTCCATTGGGCGACGCGCGTGCTTGCGTAAAATTCGACGAGCCGCAGCGCGCGATCACGCCCGGACAAGCAACGGTTTTCTATCGCGGCAACGAAGTCATTGGCGGTGGCTGGATTGTGAAATAGCACAGACTTTAAGTTTGTCGTTGCGACCGAACATGCCTATGATGAAAGTGAGTGATAACCTGTAGTCTGTCTCAAACAATTGGTTGTCAACTGGCGAGAGCGCGATAATAATGGCTTTGCAGCAAAAAAGGCGATGAAACCCGTGAAGATTGAATTTACGAGTCAGGTGTTCAAAGAAGGAAAGATGTACGTTGCGCACACGCCGGAACTTGATCTCTCTTCCTGTGCAACGACCCAAATCAAGGCCCAGAAGAATCTCATGGAAGCAGTGCGGCTGTTTTTGGAAGAGGCAGAGAAGAAAGGATCGCTCAATCAAATCCTGGCGGAGGCCGGATTCACCCGCCGCAACGGCCGTCTTGTTGGACCCCGCTTCGTTCTCACGCAACGAGTAACTCTCCCCCTCTCGCCGAGGCATGCCCAAGCTTAGTCCTGTCTCATACAAGCATCAAGAACGATCTGCGAACCGCCGGGATGAGTCGCGATCGATATTTTGAACTCCTCGAGTGGTGTCTATCCAGGGGCTGAAAGTGCGACAGCGATCCGTTGGATAGCAACATAGCTTATGGTTCTTATGAAGATCATATTGCCACTTGGTAAACCTTTTTCGCACCTTGCTCGTACTCACAACCGGTTAGACATCCTGAAAATCGTTAGGAAAACTCGCTTATGGCAATGTCCAAAACTCGCAAAGTCGTTCTCATCATTTCCGGCATCGTGATCGCATTAGTGCTGGTCTTTTTACTCGGCATCGCAATCATCGTGTCCGCCATTCGAGGCAACCGGCCTTCGATTCGCGACAACAGCGTGCTGGCGCTGAAGATTTCCGGACCGTTGCCTGACTATGTGCCGGAGGATCCGATTCGAAAATTGTTCGGCGGCCAACCGCAATCTCTTAGCAGCCTGCTCGGGCAATTTCGCAAAGCCAAAGTTGATAAGCGCATCAGCGCGGTGCTGTTGGACATCGACATGCCGGAAGAAGGTTGGGCCAAGGCGGAAGAAATTCGTGCGGCGATTGCTGACTTTCGCACCTCCGGCAAACCAGTCTACGCCTTCATGGAAATGGGTCTCAATAAAGACTACTACGTGGCCTCGGCGTGCGACAAAATCTTTCTGCCGCCGCCGGGCGACCTTTTCACCAATGGCCTCGCGGCGGACGTGATGTTCTTTCGTGGCTCGCTCGACAAGCTGGGCATCTATCCCGACATTTTCCAGATTGGAAAGTACAAGACTGCGGCTGACATGTTTACGCAGAAGCAGATGACCGACGCCCACAAAGAATTTATGAACTCGCTGCTGGACGATCTGTTTGGCCGTTTCGTCGAGGCGATAGCCAGGGAGCGCAACAAATCGCCGGAAGAGGTCAAGTCTTTGATCGATAACGCGCCCTACAACGCAGCGCAAGCAAAAGACGCCGGACTGATCGATGGTGCTTTGTATCGCGATGAAGTCGAGAAGGAATTGAAGAAACGGCTGGGTTACAACGACGGTGACGAGTTGCATATCGCCAAGGCCGGCGATTATCGCCAGATTTCACAGGAGTCTTTGGGACTTAATAAAGGGGAAAAAATCGCGGTGGTCTATGCCGCCGGGGACATCGTCTCGGGCAAGTCTGATTTTGGTGGCAGTGGCGAAACGACAATCGGATCCGATTCATTGGTAAAGACGCTCGACGAAGCTCGCGACGACAAAGGTGTCAAAGCCATCGTGCTGCGCATTGACAGTCCCGGTGGTTCTGGTTTGGCATCCGATATCATCTGGCGCGCGATCGAGTCAGTGAAAGAGAAGAAGCCGGTGGTGGTTTCGATGAGCGACGTCGCGGCTTCAGGCGGTTATTACATCGCCTGTAACGCGAACAAGATCGTGGCCGAGCCTTCGACGATTACCGGATCCATTGGCGTGCTCGCCGGCAAGCCGGTGGTGAAAGGCCTGTACGATTGGCTCGGCATCACCAACGAATACGTGATGCGCGGGCAGAACGCCGGCATGTTTCGCGAGACGGAGAAGTTCAGCGATTCCGAACGCAAAAAGTTCGAAGACTTAGTCAAGGGCACCTACTATGAAGAGTTCCTGCCGAAGGTTGCGAAGGGCCGCGGGAAGTCGCCAGACGATATCGACAAGATTGGGCAGGGCCGCGTTTGGACCGGCCAACAAGGAAAAGAACGAGGTTTGGTCGACGAGTACGGCGGACTCGATAAGGCTATCGAGATTGCTAAGCAACTGGCGAATATTCCCGAGTACAAAGGAGTCCAGCGAGTAATCATGCCCAGGCCGCCCAGCTTCTTCGAACAACTGATGAGTTCCGGCGGGGACGATGATTCAGAGACGCACGCCGCAATGAAGCAGCGGGAAGCGATCGCTGCCGCGCTGCCGGAAGACGCCCGCCGCGCATTTCTGTATCTGCAATTGCTCGATCGCGCAAAGAATGGTGACGTGCTTTATAGGTTGCCGTTCGATTTGAGGATTAAATAATTACAATCGCCTGGCTGCTTGCGAACCGAATCTATTTGTCGTTACTTAGCACAGCTTGCAAGTCCGTGTAATCAGCTTTCGGCTTCGCACGACAGACGAAGCTTACTTCCTTTGGTTTTCCGGGCGCGGTGACGCTGACGCCTTGAATAGTCTGCGCCGGTTTCTCTTCGCCGTTGTAATCATCAGTGACCTGGTATTGGTAGCCATTAATGTTGAAGCTGATCTCCGTCAGATCAACTTGGGCGCGAAAGTAATGGGTGTATTGAAACTTTGTCTGAGTGCCGGTTCGATCTTTTGGAAATTCGAGTTCGATCTTTCCCGGCAAGCCAAAGCGATATTGCAAATATCCACGTTCGCTGGTCAGATCCTTCGATGCGCATACGGAAACGATCTTCGCGGGACGCTTGACGGGACAACTGAAGATGACGCGCTCATTGCGGCCGCATAACGTGTTGGGCTGGAGCGCAGCAGTTGGCTGGCCGGTATCTTTTGGTGGTAACGATGCCATATGCGACGCGAAGCGCTCGCCGCAGATGAAACATCCGGCCAGGACCATAACGGCGATCGACGATATCAATTTCCGCATGAGACGTCTTTGTTTCGACCGGGGGTGGAAACAGTCTTGATTCCCGAAATAGCTTTGCTCCAAAAGGCGTAAATTGGTATCGTCCGCGGAGCGGACCGAGTGAAAATAGCCCAGCACTTGAGTGCTGGGATCAGGTCGAGAATTATCAAGTAGTCCGTGTAACGGACGGCTGAGATTGAAGGTTTCTCGCGGATTCCAGCCCAATCTTCAGCCGTCCGCTTCGCGGACGGTTTCGATTTCGCCACCGAACCCAGCGATAAAATCGCTGGATCGGGATAATACGCTTCGCGCTATCGCGCGAGATTACTGATCAAAATCACATCGCTCGTCAAAGTGCCGCTCGCGTATGCCAGCCATTTGCCGTCGTGCGACCAACCGAATGACCAGATTGGATTTGGACTCCAATGCGTCAACTGTCTCGGCGTGCTGCCGTCAAGCGGTTGCATCCAGATGTTGCCGACGCCTTCCTGTCCGGCGGCATACCCTTGCTTCGCAGCATAAAGCCGGCCGGAATCAACAGACCCACGATAGACATAACCGAAACGAATAAGCCCACCCTTCGATCAGGAGTGCGCCGAAAATCGATTTCGACGTGATGACTTCCGGCGCTTAAAGGGACCAGCAGTTGCCCAGTCTGCGCCGCCGTGCTGGCGCTTAAACTATTGCCGTCCACTCGAACTTGCCAAGCAGGGTAATTTAAAAGTTTCAGCGCGAGCGTTATCGGACCGTCGCTCTTCACGTCAAAGACTTTGCTTTCAGTGGACCACCTCACGGTGTTTACTTGCGCTTCCGCTGGCTCATCAATGTCACCTGAAGACGGATCGTATTCGCCTACGAACGGCAGCTCATCGTCCAGCTCATCGACGTTTGCAGTGAGGGGTGCGAAGCCTTCAATGCCGTCATATCCGCGGGCAGCGCGAATATCCTCGACCACGCTCGAAACGTCGTCGCTACTCCACGATGTGTCTCCGCTGATGGTTATGGCCGTCGCACAAATTGTGGTTATCAAGATCGCCCACCAAATTACTCGGCGCTTCAGATTGCCTGCGGCGGCTCCAAAAAAAGCAAAAGCGAAGCTAAGAACTAAGAGCCATCGCCAGGGAAATTGGAGGAAGCGTAACTCCGGCAGATGTCTCCACAGCCAGGCGCTGGGCGGCAGCATTAAGACCACGCAGGCAAACGAAAGTAACGCCAACGTCCACCAAACCTTCCGTGGGCGACGTTGTCTGAAGCTAAGCGCAATGCCCACGCCTGTGAAAAGCATCAGCGCGAGGGCCACGGCAGAGATCTTCCAGTTGAATTGAATGAACTCGGGATCGTTTACCCGCGTGAAGAGAAAATTCTTTTCCGGATCGAAGGTAGTGGAAGCTGCGTGCGCGATTTGCACCCAACGCTGCTCCCACCACGCAGGAATAAGATAGAAAGCCGCGACGCCAAAACCTGCCAGCATCGACAGACCACCGAGGACCCAGGGGCGAATCGTTCGGCCAACGATGCAAACAACGGTAAGACTGAGCGCCAACGAGTACGTGGCAATTACGGCGGCAGGAGCATTCGACAACCAGATGCCCGCGAAAGCAAACGCCAGCAGCGGCACGCGTCGCCACTCCTGACGCAGAACGCCGAACGTTCCCAGGAACATGAGCGGGAAAAGAGCGCTGGCTAAAAGCTCGGCGAAAGCACTGCGGTAAAAGATTACTGAGAGATGATATGGATTGGCGGCAAAAAAAAGCGCCGCCGCGATCGCTTGCGTTGGCGAGAGCCACTGACCGGCAAACTTCCACATCGAGATGCCGGCGATGATCAGTGTCAACCAAACGAAAGCGCCGGGCACGGCTTTCCAGGGCAAAACCGAGCCGAGAGCGGCCCCGAACATCCATGATCCCGGCGGGTAAAAAATGAAACGCGGCTCACCAAAGCCGGAATTTGCCCATTGGGCCCATCGGGGAAAAAGAATTCCTTCACGCCATTGGCCGGCAGCTTCGATCCACCCGGCAACGTGCGGTTGAAAATCGTGCCCGGAAGCGTTGCCAAGAAAAAACATCGGGGCGACGACGGCTGTCGCTAAAAGAGCTACCAAAAAGATCGCCGTCAGCCACTGGCGATCGGACTGAGAAGATGACTGCAAACCGTTTTCTTTTACGGACACTACTCGGAATATCTCCCCGCACGGAAGCGAAAGAGGTTGACGTCGGCGCCGGGGGCGATGCCGGCTTTGCGGGAGGCGATTTCGATCTGTTGGGCGGGCGTATCTATACCTTCGAGGTCCGGGAGCAAGAGGCCTCGATGAATGCCGTCTTGATCTTCGACGATCACGCCGTAAACGCGCGGGTCGAGATGTTCCGCGCGGCATGGTTCCGGCGCGGAAAGTACATCGACGGAAAATTTCAAGCCGGACAATTCGTCTTCTCTCACCGGAGTGAAACGCGGATCGCGCGAAGCCGCGTGAATCGCGTTGGCGATTATCTCTTCTGCGAGAGAATCTTTCGCCGGCTCGAAAGTGCCGATGCACCCGCGCAAATCGCCTGCGTTAGTCTTGAGGCAAACGAAACAGCCGGCACGCGCGGTCAGCAGGTCGGAAGTCTGTTCGGGAGGCGTGATGATTGTGCCTGTCCTGACGAAGGTCTCGATGGTGAGGCGCGCCAGGGCGGGAAGTTGGGCTGCGCCACACGCCGAGGCAGGTGGTAGTGACTCGCCCGACTGTGTGGGCCAGACATCCGCGCTCCCGGCATTTAACCCGCTCGCTGCTGAAGGCGAATCTGTATCGCCTGATGAGGACGAAGGTTCCGTGCCCCCAGCAGAAAGTTGCGCAACCAAATAGCCGACACCGAATGGCGCTTCGTAACTGATCACTTCGCATCTCGATCCAAGACCGTGAGCGGCGCCGATCGCTACCAGCATTGAACGATAGCCGCACTCTCCTGCCAAATGACGCAGTTCCTGATCGATGCTTACGATCCGATCGGTTGAGTTACTGCGAATCGCATCGACGATTTCTTCATCAAACAAATGCGCGTCGGCATTGTAACCGGCAGGAGCGCCGCGCTTTAGACGATGACTGAGATCGCCACTGGCAATGAAGGCCACTGAACATCCCACCTTCTCGATCGCCTGCTTGATGCACTTGCCGAAGCGTAGATGATCTTCATTGGAAAGGAAGCTGTAGCCGAGCGCGACGACGCGTCCATTCCAACCATTGCGTTGCAGGAAGTAGAGCGGAACCGCCGTGCCGTGATCGAGATCGAATCCTTTGATCCTCACCATCGCCAGATTTTGTTCGGCGGCCACCCGGGCCATCTCGTTTAGCAGCTCATCGTCAAGTTCGGCGTGAACCGTAGCAGTAGGCGCACGAAACATTGCGAAGTCGCCGTAAAGCTGAGGTCCGTCATAGGCGACAAACTTATCCGATTCAAGTGGAGCGTGCGGCGAAATCAGGACGACGGTTTCGGCGGCGCTGGCGATCACGCGTTGGGTTAGATCTGACATTGCTTCGATCGAGGCGCGCACGTCTGCGATCGCCTCACGACCGACTTCAGGCACCATAATCGGAGGGTGCGGAGCGATTCCGGCGAAGACTAATGAACTGGTGTCGGCCATAACCACCTAAACGGCCACCGAGGACAAAGACGTGATTCCCGTTGAATGTCGAGATTCTAGCACCGATGCAAAGCGTGTCAGAAGCCCGCGCGTTGGCCAGGGCGGTCAACCGGAATGATGAGAATGACTGAAACGGATTCCTCTAGACACTCCTTATCCATCTTAGTGAAGTTTGAGACGAGTTGGCCCGTTCGTTATTGGGTAACCGCAACGCGGTTGCGTCCTCCAGCCCAGGGTTGCCGCTTCGGCTACCCTAAGTTAACGCGGTTCGGGGAATGCCCAACCGCAACGCGGTTGCGGCTGTTCTTGATTCGTCGGGAAATGACGCAACCGCTTTGCGGTTGAACCACATTTCATTCGCAATCCCAGGGTAGGTCGAAGCGGCCAACCCTGGGCTGGAGGGCGCAACCGCGTTGCGGTTAAGAATCGAAGGGCATCGTTAAGACGTTTGGTTCTATAAAATAAATATTCCGCGCCTAACGGCGCTCCAACCAATAGGTGCAATTAAAACCGGGAGTTCACCAGTTGTTACAGAACCGCATTTGCAGACCCGCCGCAACGGCAACTATGATGATCGCCGCATGAATCGATTTGATGTCCTGATTGTCGGCGCCGGACCAGCGGGCTCTTTCGCTGCTGAAGCTCTGGCGCGTGGTGGCGTGAACGTAGCTTTGTTTGACGGTCGACCACCGGGTGAACCGAAAGCTTGCGGTGGCGGCGTAACCTCGAAGGCGCTGAAGGCCTGGCCGCATTTGCTGGATGCAGTCGGTCGAACAATCGATGAACTCGACATGTACTCGCCCTCGGGAAAACATCTGCATTTGAAACTTGATGAGCCGTTCGCTGTTTATTCGCGCATCGCATTCGACACCTTCCTGCGCGAGCGTGCGCGCAAGGCGGGCGCGAAGGTGCTTGCGGAAAAGATTTCCGCGCGCGGTTTCAAACAAATTTACCAAGGCTGGATCGTGACCACGCAAAGCGGCGCTGAGTTTTTCGCTTCATGGTTAGTCGGGGCCGACGGCGCCAACAGTGCGATCGCGAAAAAGCTGGCAGGTCCTTTGCCGCCGGCCGAGATGGAAGTTGCGTTCGGCTATCGCGCGCCACTGCCGGATGGTGGAAACGCGGCGACTGTAGTGGCGTTTTTGCCAGGCTGGGTTGGATATGCGTGGGCGTTCCCGCGGCTTGATCATGTCTCGTTCGGCATCGCGACGACTCAAGATGCGTTCGATCATGAGTCATTGGATAAGTTGTTATGGGATTTCATGGTGAGTTATTACGAAGCGGCTCGTAGTAGCGAACAATCGGCCGGCCAGGATGCCGGCGGTCCGCACGCCCAGCCACTTCAGCGCGACTGCCGCGCTGGGGACCCCGGTTCGATGCGTGCGCTCCAACCAGATCATGCGCTCGAGCCGATGGAGATTTGGAAAGTTCAGCAGAGTGCTGAAGATGATCAGATTCGGAACGAACTCAAGAAGTCTGCCGAGGCTTACGCTGCTCGCATTCCGGGTCTCGCGCCACGCACTTGGGATACGCGCCGCGCGTGCGGCGAAGGCTGGGCGCTACTTGGCGATGCTGCCGGTTTCGCCGACCCGGTAACCGGCGAAGGCATTTACTATGCGCTGCGCTCGGCGGAACTTTTCGCGGACGCCT
>WNGH01022082.1_pt1 | contig 11053 bp, 8 predicted proteins | sample 5400631 | NCBI WGS metagenome assembly WNGH01 (sample SAMN13153373, study PRJNA577476) | soil metagenome | isolation source: 115 cm soil or saprolite under Garry oak tree replicate 1 | place: USA:California | collected 2016-06-15 | reverse complement strand
TGCGGCTACCGGGGGAGCCCCCAAAACTCGCGTCGCGATACGGTCATGGATCATCTTATACAGGCGCGCCCCCTTTTCGGCCGACGCGAGGCTCGGCCGCCCTACAGACCCAGGCGACAGCGCAGGGACAGACGCGGCGGCGCGCCGCCGGTACCGCGCGACCTGGCGCTCGGTGAGGGGATAGTCCTGTGCCAGGTCCATGCGAACCAGCTCGGGTGCCAGGTGGAGCATGAGCGATGTGTCCAGCTCGCCGCCGTGCGTAGGACCGCCCGGGTCGTCGAGGTAGCCGGTGAAGTCCAGGTCAAAGATGTCGACAGTGAACACCCGAGCCCGCCGGGTCCGCAGCGTCGAGAGGGCCTCCTGGTGCGGGTCGTGGCCGTGCGCGGTAAGAATAATGAAGGTATCTACGCCACCTAGCTCCCAGGAGCCCAGCACGTCATTCATCCAGCGATGCAGGGTCTTACGGCGTACGGCGGCGTTGCCCGGATATGGTCGCTTCGTGGCGGTGTTCACGCCGTACGGCACGGTCGGAGCGCGCAGGATGCCGAAGCGGGCGGAAAGATCATCGGCGAGCCGCTCAACGATTAACGTGTCACAGCCCAGGGGCAGATGGGGTCCGTGCTGCTCGCAGGTGCCCACGGGGACCAACAGCCGTGAATCGCGCGCCAGCACGGCGCGCACCGCGTCGGGGGTGAGAACGCTCAGGTGCAGCGGCAAGCTCACGTCGTAATCGCCGGGTGCTTCGCGATTCTCGCGACGGCCGAATGGCTGCGTAGCGGTGCCGTCGTGTGGGCGGCGCTCGCGGGTGCGGCGGGGCTCGTGGCCCTCGTGCTCGCCGTCAGGCCACCCGGTCCGCGGCACGCGCTGAGCGTGGCCGCGGCGTTGGCGAGCGTCCTGCTCGGCGCCGTGCTGTGCCTGGGCGCGCTGCGCATCTGGCGCATCGAATGCTGCTGGCCTGCCCTCCGCGAGCGGCGCGTGACCGCAGCTTCGCGCTTCCTCCAGACCTCCCTCGGCCAGGCGATCGCGGAAGCGCGGCGGCTCGCTGAGCGCGGCGCGACCGCCGCATCGCTCCCGCGTGAAGCCGTATTTGACCGCCTCGACAATGCCGTCGAGTCGGGGCCCGCGTTCGAACGCGGCGCGGCGGTGCTCGATGACAATGCGGCCTGGGCGGGGCGCCACCGGACGATGCCTGCGCCCAATGACACGACCGAGCTGCAAGTGGTCATGACTCCATTCTACGGCGTGCTCGAGGCGCGGCGCCAGACACGCACCGCGACCTCGGTCGGGAGTGTGTTGTTGTCGGCGACGCCCGCGATCGCCGACGGCGACCACAGCCTTACCGCACTGTTCGAGGGCGCGCACGGCGTGTCGCTCCGGTTGTTCCCGCCCGGGCAAGGTCCGCGCGACTCGAGCGTCTTCGAGATCTGCACGCCGCGCACACCGCCGCCCGAGGACTGTGCTCCGGGCGACACGCTGTTTTCGGTGCAGACCATCCCGCCATCGCAGGGCGACGCCAAACTCGCGGCGCTCGCGGATACGGCGTGGCTCGCCAGGCTTGCGTTGGTGGTGCTGCTCGCCGTCCTGCTGCTGACGGCGCCCGCGGGCGCGTGGCGCTGGGGCGTGCTGCTGGTCGCGGGCTGGACCCTGTTGCGCTCGCCCTTCGGCCCGGCCGCGTTGTTCTCGCCGGCCACGTTCTATCGTCCCATTGCGGGAGTCGTCGGCACGTCGGCAGGATCGCTGCTGGTCGTGGGAGTGCTTGTCCTCGTTGCCGCGGGTGCGTTGTGGCGCCGGGGCGTGAAGCGAACGTGGCTGGGCATGGCGGCCGCCGCCTTCCTGATGCTCGCCGCGCCTTACGTGGTGCGCTACTTCGGCCGCGGGATCGCGCCCCCGGCGAGCGGGGTGAGCATCGAGCAGTGGCTGTCGTGGCAGGCGGCGCTTGCCGTCACCGCAATGGCATTCATTCTGTTGGCGGCCGCGCTGGTCCGGGGCGCCAAGGAGCCGGAACGCGTTTCACCCGCGCTGCCCGTGGCGTGCGCCTGGGGCGCGGTGGCGGCGATCGGTGGACTGTGGCTGTGGAGCCCGCACGGCGCGTGGCCCGAGTGGTACACCTTCCTCTGGCTCCCTGCGCTGGTGGGCGCGATTTTCCGGGCCCGCCGGCGGTGGGCCCTCGTCGGCATGGCCGTGGTCGCAGGAACGGCGGCCGCCCTCCTCGCCTGGGGCGCGGCGGTCGAAGGACGCTTGTCCCTCGCGACCCGCGACGCGCAGCGGCTCGGGCACGAAGGCGACCCGGTCGCGGTCGCATTGCTCGAGCGCCTCAGTCAGCAGGTGACCGCCCCCTCGCACCCGCCCCCGCAGACCGCAGGCGATCTGTACGCCTTGTGGGTTGGATCGCCGCTTGTCGGCGAGGACTACCCTGCGATGCTCGAGCTGTGGGGCGCTGGGCCGGAGGGTCCGCCGCTGGCGGAGCTTCAGCTCGCGCAGCTCGACCTGCGGGCAGGCTTGCTTTCCACCCTCGCGCGCTCGGCCGGCGCAGGCCCCTGTATCGAGCGCGTCGAAGGGATTCCCGGCGTCCACTACATCCTGGTGGCGCCGCTCGACAACGGCACGGTCCTCACCGTGGGCGTGGGACCGCGCACGCGGCTGTTGCCGCCCAATCGGGTCGCGCGGTTTCTCCGGGGCGATCCGGGGGTCGAGCCCCCGTACACGATTTCGCTGTCGCTGCCGATTCAGGCGAGCGCGGTCGGCAGCACCGTGGAATGGCGCCGGGAGGGATGGGCCGTGCGCGGGGAGCGGCAGGTCGACCTCCCAGGTGGCGCCCGTCATGTGCATTTGCGCGTCGCGCTCGGTGGGCCGTGGTCGCTGCTGGTTCGCGGCATTCTGGTCGTCGGACTCGACGTGCTGCTCCTGGCCGGCGTCTGGCTCTTTGGACTGATCGTGGCCGAGGGCTGGCAGGCGCGCCTGCCGGCGCTGCTCACGACGCTGCGCACGAGCTATCGCGCGCAGCTCACGTCTGTGCTCATCACATTTTTCGTCTTGCCAGTTCTTGGATTTGCGGCCTGGAGCTTTACCGACCTGGCCGAGGACGCCCGTCGCTCCGGCGACCTGCTCATTCACCAGACGCTCCGCGACGCCGCCGCCGGCGCCGAAACCGTCGCCCAAGATCCGCCCGAGACGATCGCTCGCTCCCTGGTCGAGTTGGGCCGCCGGCTCGACGCCGAATTGTGGCTGTATCGCCGGGGCGTACTCGTGGCCACGAGCTCGCCGGTGCTGGGGGAGCTCGGTTTGGTCGATCCATTTCTCGCTCCCCAGGTCTTCCGGGGCACGCTCGAGGATGAGCTCGAGACGACCATCGACGCGCGCACCGGCGGCCGGCCGACCCGCGTCGGCTTTCTCGTCGTTGCGCCGGGCCCAACCGGTGAGCAGGGAGTGCTGGCAGTGCCGCAGCTGTTGGACGACGAGCGCATTCGGGAGCAGCGGGAGGACCTCACCTTCGGCCTCCTGCTGGCGACGCTCGTCGGGTTGGTGGCCGCGATCTACCTTGCCGGCCTCGCGGCGCGCCGGCTCGCGAAACCGGTCGCCGCGCTGCGCGAAGCGGCCATTGCCGTGGGGCGGGGCAATGAGCCGCCGGCCTTCCCGCCGGGCACGCCACGGGAATTCGAGCCGGTCCTCAGCGCGTTTGACCGGATGGCCACAAACGTCCGCCGCAGCCAGGCGGCGCTCGAGGAGGCACGGCAGCGGACCGCGCGCGTGCTGGCGAACGTCGCCACGGGCGTGATCGCCGTGGACGACGGGCTCCGTGTCACGCTGGCGAACCCGCGCGCGTCAGAGCTCGTGCTGGGCGCCAGCGAGACGCTGGAGCCGGGCGACGTGCTGCCGCAGGCGACCGCCGCCGCGTGGGCGCCGGTGTGGGATGCCGTCGCCCGGTTCCTCACCGAGAATCGCGACGTGATTCAAGACCGCGAATTCGAGGTCCGCGGCCGGCAGATTCGCGTGCAGCTCGCGCGCGTCCTCGCCTGGGGAGAAATGGCGCGCCAGGTGGCGCACGAAATCAAGAACCCGCTCACGCCGATTCGCCTCGGCATCCAGCATCTGCAGCGGGTTCGCGGCAAGAGCCAGTCGGCGAGCTTTGAGGCGACGCTCAACGAAACGTCGGAGCGCATCCTGGCCGAAATCGACCGGCTGGACGGGATCGCGCGGGCGTTCTCGCGCTTCGGCGCGCCCCCCCCGTCGGCCGCCGAGCAGCTGCCGCTCGAGCCCGTCGATCTCGTCGCGACCGCCCGCGAAGTCGTGCAGCTCTACGACCTCGGCTCGCCAACGCGGTTCGAAGTGCGGACGAGCAACGGCGTGCCCCCACCAGCCCTTGCCCGGAAGGATGAAGTCAAGGAGGTGCTCGTGAACCTGCTGGAGAACGCCCGCAACGCCGACGCCAGGCGCGTGACGGTGCAGGTTGCGGCGAGCGGTCGTCAGCTGGTGGTCGCCGACGACGGCCACGGGATTCCGCCCGAGATCCTGCCGCGAGTGTTCGAGCCCACCTTCTCGACGACGTCGAGCGGTGCCGGTCTGGGCCTTGCAATCGCCCGCCGCCTGGTCGAGAGCTGGGGCGGGGTGATCACCCTCGAAAGCGTGCCCGGCAAGGGGACACGGGTCACTCTGACGCTCCAAACCGCATCCTGACGCGGGTTTGGGGTGACCTTCCTCACACCAAACAATGGAAAAATCGGACACAATGTGCAAAGTTGTGGCGGCCTTTCCAAGCCTCGAGGTGCTTTGTGCGAACTGGAGTCGTCGCTGTTGCGCTCGCCGTGCTCGCCTTTGCTCCTATCCGAGCGGCGCACGCGCAGTTCTCGTTCGACGCGCGCCGCTACGGCATGGGAGGGGTCTCCCTGAGCCGTGACGGCAACGCCCGTCGCTACAACCCCGCATATCGGGCCGTCAAGAACAAGAACCACGTTCCCGGGGCACCGAAGTTTTCGATCCCGGTCCCGTTCGGACTGATCCAGTTCCTGAAGGATCATCCGATTAACCAGCTCGGCCACGATCCGATGTTCGATCCAAAGTCGCCGGCGTTCAATCCTGTGGCGCTGATGAATGTCATCCTCAACCAATGACGTCGAGTTCACCATCGGAAGAAACCAACTCGTCCTCGACCTGGGCGCGTCCAAGGTACTGATTCCCGAACAGGACTTTGGTCTGGGCACGACGAGCCGGCTCCTCGACTTCGGCGTCGGGGCCGCGGGATTCCACGTTGGGGTCATGGGCTTCCTGCAGTATGACGTCAGGTTCACGCTCGACAGCACGCTGCGGGATTTTCTTACCAGCGATTCGAGCGCGCGGCCAAACACGAGCTACTCCGTCAACGTCGATGGCACGGTACAAGCGGGCTTCGCGCCAACGATCGGCTATGCCGGCCGGTTGACGCACGGGGCAGGCGGGCCGGACACCGACGACGGTTTCTACATCGGTGGCGCGCTTCATTACTACATGGGCGCGACGTATGGCCGCGGCATAGGCCCGGCCGGCTTCACGACGGGGAACCCGGTGCTGGCGGCCACACCGTCGCCGCTCGTCAACGGCAACCTGTACACGTCCAACAAGCCATTCGGCACCGGTGTCGGTGGCGACGTCGGTATCGTCTGGATCTCCGGACCGTTCGAGGTTGGTGCGGGCGCGAACGACATCGGTGCCCAGCTCACATGGTCCCATGTGAAGGTCCAGCGGTTCGTGTATGACACCGGAACGAACAAGATTCTCGATTCGGTCGTGGTGGCTGACACGACCGGCAAGACAAAGCTTCCGATCACCTACATGGCGAATGCGGCGCTGCACATGGGCACCGGGACCACGGTCGGTGGCGACGTCATCAATTCGGGCCGCGGGACCATCATTCACGTCGGCGTCGAGCAGCGCACCGGCCCGCTGGCGCTACGGGGCGGCGTGTCGCGCGATCAGCGCAAGAGGATGCAGTTCGGTTTTGGTGCCGGTGTGCGACTCGGACCACTCGGCCTGGACGTCGGATTCTTCACGCACAGTAATTCACTGTCGACTGAGCGGGCCATCACTATGGCCACGGCGATTTCGATCTATTAGGGGCGACCCATGAAAGCTCTTGCTACCGCCGCTCTCCTGGCGCTCGTCATAGCCTGCGGTCAAGGTCGGGCGATCTTCAATGTGGACGTGCTGAGCTTCATGCAGCCATCCGGCCGGGACACGATTCGCTACGCGCTTCTTCCGTCGCCCATTACGATCACGGCCGACTCGTTCATCCCCGCGCAAAAGATCAGCCTCCCATCCGGCTTGGGGAGCTCGAGCGTCGATAGCGTTTCGGTCACCGCGGCTGCGGTGGTAGATAACGCGACGGGGACGGGGTCGGTCAGGTTCGAGCTCTTCTTCGCGAAAGACTCGGCGACCGCGTACGGTGGGACGCCCTACTTTACGGCCACCGGGACCATTTCGGGTACACAACCGTCGACCGTTCCCCTGGTCGCGCCGACCACGGTGTCGCTCTCCGACAGCGTCTTCAACACCAACACCCTGTGGGTCGGTGTGCACACGAGGCTGAACGAGAATGCCGGCCCCGGTCTGACGGGCCGGGTACGGTTGACCACGGTGACGATGCGGATCGTTCTCCAGGACAAGGTCTTTTAGCGCTAGATTTCGGGCCGTGAGTCTCCGACGCCCGACTGTCACCGTCAGCGTGGGCGGCGTGCTGGTGGGCAGCGCCCATCTGATCGTCGTCCAGTCGATGACCAACACCGACACCGCCGATGCTGCCGCAACAGCGGCGCAGGTGCGCGCGCTGCACGCGGCCGGCAGCGAGCTGGTCCGCGTGACGGTGAACACCGATGAAGCCGCTCGCGCCGTCCCCGCCATCGTTCGAGACGTCGACGTGCCCGTGATCGGCGACTTTCACTACAACGGACATCTGCTGCTCACCAAGTATCCCGACTGCGCCCGCGCGCTCGCCAAATATCGGATCAATCCGGGCAACGTCGGGACCAAGCGTCGTGACGACAACTTTCGCACGATCATCCAGGTCGCGATCAATGAGGGCAAGGCGGTCCGCATCGGCGTGAACTGGGGCAGCCTCGATCAACAGCTCCTCACCGAGATGATGGATACAAACGCCGGGCTCGACGAGCCGCGGGATGCGCGTGACGTGACCATGGATGCGATGGTCGAGAGCGCCATGCGCTCCGCGGAGCTCGCCGAGGAAAGCGGGTTGCCGCATGATCGGATCATTCTGTCCGCCAAGGTCTCGGGGGTGCAGGATCTGGTCGCGGTGTACAGCCGGCTCGCCGAGCGTTCCGACTATCCGTTGCACCTCGGCCTCACGGAAGCGGGGCTCGGGACTAAGGGGATCGTCGCCAGCACGGCCGGGCTCTCGATTCTGCTGCAGGAAGGCATCGGCGACACGATCCGCGTCTCACTCACCCCGCGCCCAGGCGGTGACCGTACCGAAGAGGTGCACGTCGCCCAGCAGGTGCTGCAATCGCTGGGGCTGCGGAGCTTCACGCCCCAGGTCACCGCCTGTCCCGGCTGTGGTCGTACCACGTCGACGTTCTTTCAAGAGATGGCGGAGCAAATCCAGACCTACCTCCGCGAGCAGCGACCCGCCTGGCAGGCGCGCTACCCCGGTTCCGAGGAGCTGCGCGTTGCGGTCATGGGCTGTGTCGTCAACGGGCCGGGGGAATCGAAGCATGCGGACATCGGCATTTCGCTCCCTGGCACCGCCGAGGAGCCGCGTGCCCCGGTCTACGTCGACGGCGCGCTGAAAATCACCCTCAAGGGCGACACGATCGTCGCCGATTTCCTGCGAATTCTCGATGCGTACGTCGAAAAACGCTTCGGCGGATCAGCGAATGGCGGATCCCAGCGGGACGTCCCGGTCGGGGTGCACCAGGCAGATGTCGCCTTCCCCAAGAATCACACCTAGCGTCAAGACTTCCGAAAAAAACGTGGCGATTTGACGGGGTGGGAAGTTCACCACGCCGAGCACCAGCTTTCCCACGAGGTCGCGAGGATCGTAGTACTTCGTGATCTGCGCGCTGGAGTTCTTCACGCCGACGTCTGAACCAAAATCGATCCGCAGCTTGTAGGCCGGTTTGCGGGCCTGGGGAAAGGCTTCGGCCTGCACTACACGGCCGACTCGGATGTCGATCTTGGCAAAGTCGTCGTAGCTGATCTGGTCCATCATCGCTCCGAAATGTCCCTTTTTGAGGTCACGCCGGGCCACCGCGCAGGCGCGGAAAGCTTGGCACGTGCATTGCCTTTACGCTACGGCGCAGGATCACTCCACACTCATAGGACGGCGATTATGCGGCGGATCGGCATGGTGGTGCTGGGCCTGGCTCTTGTGGCAACTCCCGGGTACGGCCAGCGCTCCGCCCTTCGGGAAGTGCGCGACGGCGGCAGCTTCGGCGTCAACTTTGTCGTCGCCCAGCCTCTCGGCGAATTCCGGCGCAATGGCGATGTGGCTGCCGGCATCTCTGTTTTCGGCGTGACGAGCGGCAGCGCGTTGGCGCTCCGCGTCGATGGCAGCTGGTTGGCCTATGATGCCCAGTATCAAGGCTACGGTGTGTCGACGCTCTCGCAAATCGGAACGATTGCGGCCGGACCCCAGCTGACGCTCGGTCAGGGACCGCTGCGCTTCTACGGGTTCGCCACGATCGGCGGATCGCTGTTTTGGAGCAGCGCAAGTTACGGTGGGTGCGGCTGCTCCGGCGATTCGTTTCTCGATGGACATTTCACCACGACGACGTCCGCCGGGGCAGGCGTGCTGATTGGCCTCTCGCGCGGGCGCACGCCTATCGCGATCGACTTCGGAGCCCGCGCGGTGCGTCACGATCGGGTCACGTATGTGCCCGCCGGCGGCCTGACGCAGAACTCGGATGGCTCATTCACGGCCACGCAGGTCCGGACGCCCGTGGATATGCGCGTCTACCAGGTCGGGGTGTCGATCGGGATTCGCTAACCTCCCCTGCCGTCCCCGAGCCTCACCCCTCAAACCCCCGCGCCACTCAGTGGAGCGGGGGTTTGTCTTGGAGGATCTGGCTCAGGTATCGCGCGGGTCTGCGCGTCCGGGAACGCGAGCAGCATCGGGGAGTGGGTCGCGATGATGAATTGGGCATCCTGCGACACCATGTCGCCGATCATGGCGAGCAGCGCGAGCTGGCTTTGCGGCGAGAGCGGCGCTTCGGGTTCGTCCATCACATACAAGCCACCGGGGACAAACCGTGATTGAAACAGCTTGAGGAAGCTCTCGCCATGCGAGTTCGCGTCGAGCTCCGCTCCGTAGCGTTTTTCGAGCTCCGCGAGCGACGCTTGGAGTGGTCCCAGCTTCAGTCCGAGCGCGACCTCGGAGCGGCCGTCGGTCTTGTATTGGCGGGCCGCTTCGACTCGCTCAATTAGCAATTCGGCGCGCAGCCGCGCCATCCGTTTGACAAAGCCAAAGAAATCTTCGGCGCGCAGAAAGAACCCGCTGTGGGTCCGCTTGGCCCAGCTGAGGCGCAGGGCCTTTCCGAGACGACGCTGCGCCTCGAGCCAATCGTCTTGCTGGACCTCGGCGCTGCCGACCGTCGGCAATCGCGCCGCCGTGGCGATGCCCTCGAGCACCGTCGACTTGCCCGAGCCGTTTTCGCCCACGAAAAAGGTGACTGGGCGCGCGAGCGCCAACCGCTCGAGCGTCCGGATGGCGGGAACCGTGAACGGAAAGGTCTCATCGGACCCACCGCGGCGGCTGACCGAGGCCAAGTGGATTGGACTCACGGCTCGAACATACCTGCTGCGGGAAGTGTTGCACCGCACTTACAACGTAGAGTTCGGAACTCCAACCCTCTGGTGTCACAGCGCTTAGGCGCGGTAGGGGTCGGTACGGGACTTGCCGTCTCAGGTGCGACAAGGAGGGGAAGACATGCCTGACACGCATCCAGTCATCAACCCAGGCCCTGCGGGCGCGCCGCCCTACGACTCCGTCGTACGCCTCGGCACGCCGCCCTCGATCGCGCCCGGCGCGAGCCATCCCAACCATCCGGTGCTACTCCCCGAAGCGGACGCCGATGACGAGGTCGTGCCAAGCTTGCCACCGCCGCGGGTCTCGCCCCCCGTCGCTGCGAAGCTACACTGGTACCGCGCGCTCGTCCGGCCGACGGCGTACGTCGCGTCGGCGCTGGCGGGTGCCGTCCTGGTAACGGTTCTCTACGGCATTCTCGGCTCGCGCGCGGCCACGAACGGTCATTCGGGCTCTGATGCTGCCCCCGGTGGTCTGGCGGTGAGTGATACCGCGACGCTCGACCGGAGAGCGGACACGCTTGCGCTCGCGATCTCCGGGTTCACCATGCGCGCGAGCATGTACGACTCGCGCCGCATGCCGTGCAGCGGTTTGGCGCGGGGTCTGTCGCAGGTCGAAGACGGGTGGTTGGCGTATAACATCGCGCGCAAGGATCTGATGGCCGGTTCTGACCCGGCCCGCGATTCTCGCGACAAGAGTCTGTACGCCGACGTCCGGGCTGTGGAATTGCGGTTCGAACGCTCGTCCTGTGCCCGGCCCTGACATGCGCTCCCGCCTCGCTGTCCTTGCCCTCGCAACATTGGTTGCACCACTCGCCGCGCAGTCGCCGCCGCCGCTCGACAAGACCGAGCTGATTCGCCTGCTCACCAATCCGCTCTTCGCGCAGACGGAAGTCGCGGATGTCGTGCGTCGGAGTTGTCTCAGGTTTCATCCGACCGAGCGCGACTGGGCCGACCTGCGGACCGCCGGCGCCGGTGGTGAGGTGATTGCGACCGCCGCGGCCTGCGACAGCCGGCGGACCAGCTCCGCGGGTTCTTCCGTATCCGCCAGCAACGAAGCATCGCAGCCAGTCAGCGCCGTGGCGCAGCCCGCCGACGTCGTCACAACCGTCGGAATGGGAGGGAGCGTGCGGGTGCGCTTGAGCCGTGGACGGACGCCGCTGCGCCGTACTACCCTCGCCTTGCGGGGCACGACAGTTCTGGGTCTGTCACGAGATGCTTCCGCGGTCACCGACGACAGCGGCATCGCGGTCTTCCGGCTGCCGCC
>WNGH01014029.1_pt1 | contig 11055 bp, 14 predicted proteins | sample 5400631 | NCBI WGS metagenome assembly WNGH01 (sample SAMN13153373, study PRJNA577476) | soil metagenome | isolation source: 115 cm soil or saprolite under Garry oak tree replicate 1 | place: USA:California | collected 2016-06-15 | reverse complement strand
GATGGACAGAAGGGCTTCAACTGATGAAGCAGGGATCGAAATATCAGTTCGTCGTTCCGTCGAACCTGGCATATGGCGAGCGGTCCGTCGGACCGGACATCGCTCCGAACGCGACTCTGATTTTCGAAGTGGAACTGCTGGACGTTAAACCGCCTCCGACGCCTGCCCCGCAAGCTTCAGGACCTGCGCCACAGGGTGCACCGAAAGGTCCACCGGCGCCGCCCAAGCCGTCGCCGAAATAATCATAGCGGCTTGATGTTTCAAGGAACGACGGCTCGGGAAGCCGTCACTCCTTCAGGGCCACTTCCCATTCTATCCGGGGGGCATCGCCCCATAGATCTTCCAGGCTGTAGAAGGCGCGCTTGTCCCGATGAAAAATGTGCGCAACCACTTGCAGGTAATCGAGGACCATCCATTGGCTGGCAGGAAATCCGTCGATCGCTACGGGTCGGAGTGAGTGGTCCTCGCGCAAGCGCGTTTCGATTTCGTTTGCGATCGCTTTCAGCTGAGGCTCGGACGTGCCGGAGCAGATCACAAAAAAATCCGTAAACGTTGAAATGCCGCGCAAATCCAACACCACAATGTCCTCGGCCTTTTTGTTCGAGGCGAGTTCCGCGCAGGTTTTTGCTAAGTTTTCCGGCGTTATTTCGATTGCTCCCGGTAAAGTTTTTCGCGTTGAATAATTTCCTCCACCGCTGGCGGTACGAGATAACGGATCGATTGTCCCTGCGCAACCCTCTTTCTGATCTCCGTGGCTGAGATATCGATCTTCCCACGCACGATCTGGTAATCGCGCTGCGCTTGTGAGCCCGTTCGGTCAAGCACCACAAAGCGCACCATTTTCTTTAGCTCGTCGAACCGTCGCCAACGGTCCAGCGTCGCTACGTTGTCTTCGCCGATGAGAAGATAAATCTCAGAGTCAGTTTCGCGTTGCCGAATTTCCAACACCGTATCGATCGTCCACGATGGCGGCGGCCGCCGCAGCTCACAATCGTCGATTGCAAATCCTTCTTCACCTTCGATCGCGGCGTGCAACATCTTTAATCGCGCGCTTCGCGGGCCAAAATCAAATGACCATGATGAATTGGATCGAACGAGCCGCCATAAATGCTGATCTTTTTCAATGCTCAATGACTTTTCTTCTTGTCATGTTGAGCGAAGCGAAACATCTCTGATCTGAGATTCTTCGCTTCGCTCAGAATGACAGCTGTGAATACGGGCAATTTGCCGTGGATTTTTGCGCCAGACGGACGCGACATCTAGCTTGAAAGCTATGAAAGGCGATTCGCTCGGTCAACTCATCATGACGGGTGTGCCTGGGAAAGAGCTCGAGCCCGCGACGGCCAGGCTTTTCCGCAAAGTGCAACCGGCTGGGTTCATTCTTTTCGGCCGCAACATTGAAAGCGCCGCGCAATTGCGAAAGCTCATCGACGATTTGCGCGACCTGAGCGAAGTCGAGCCGATCATTACCATCGATCAGGAAGGCGGCCGCGTGTCGCGATTGCGTCTGATCGGTAACGAGCCGCCGAACGCCCAACAATTGCGCGACAAAGATGATGTGGAATTGATGCGGCGCCACGGCGACATCACCGGGCGTCTGCTGCGCCTTTTCGGGTTCAATTTAGATTTGTGTCCCGTCCTCGACATTTCACTTGATGACGACGCCGATAATTCGTTGGGCGGCCGTTGCTATGGGAAAACGGTCGAACAAGTGGTGCGCAATGCTGCTGCATTTAACGAAGCGATGAGAGGGCAGGGGACCGCAAGCTGCGGCAAACATTTCCCCGGTTACTCCGCTGCGACTTCAGATGCTCATTACCAGATGCCGCGAATCGATCGCACGCGCGAGCAACTTGATCATAACGAGTTGGCTGTGTTTCGCGCATTCGTTGACAACGTGGACAGTATGATGATTTGCCATGGCTGGTATCCATGTTTCGAACCGGAGAAAACACCAGCCACATTGTCGCGGCGTATCATCACCGATTTGTTACGCAACGAACTTGGCTTCAATGGTCTCATCATGACCGACGATTTGGACATGGGTGCGATTCTCACGCGATACTGCCTCGAGGACACTATTTCTCTCGTCATCGCCGCTGGAAATGATCTCGCGATGATTTGTCATCGCATTCCTGAAATCCAGACTGTGCATCGGATTCTCGACGCATTGCCACGCAAGCAAACTGACCGCGCGCTGGAGAGTGTGGCGCGATTTAAGAAGAATCTCACGCCACCCGACAAATTCTCCGAAGCCGCATTTCGCAAGATCGACAGTGAAATCTGGGACTTGCGCGTCGCCGTTGTCGGCGAAGAAGCCGCGAGCCAAACCACTCCCCAAAATGTCCAACGTTCGCCTGTGGAGATGTTCTGATCCGGAAAGTGTAGGCAGGCGTAGGCCGGCGCATGCGTCTTGACCCTTAACATGGTTCCGCACTATCCTCCGCTCGCGTCGTCGGGAAGGAACCGCTGCGACTTTATTGAACCGTGAACGCCAACCGACAAATGCGCGAGAGCACGCGTGCTGAACTGACAGTCCGCGGCCTGATCATAGGCGTTCTAATCACCCTCGTGTTCACTGCGGCGAATGTCTACGCCGGGCTCAAGGCGGCTCTGACTTTTTCAACGTCCATTCCGGCGGCGGTGATTTCGATGGCAATCCTGCGGGGCTTCCGCAATGCGACGATCCAAGAAAACAACATTGTGCAAACGGTCGCTTCGGCGGCGGGCACACTCTCATCGATCATTTTCGTTTTGCCCGGCCTGATTATGATCGGTTATTGGACGGAGTTTCCCTTCTGGACTTCGTTTTGGATTTGCGCGCTCGGTGGAATTCTCGGCGTGATGTACTCGATCCCGCTTCGGCGCGCACTAGTCACGACATCGGATCTGCCGTATCCGGAAGGCGTCGCCTGCGCGGAAGTGTTGAAGGTGGGCAGCGGTGACGCGCAACACGCTTCGGATATCGAGCATGGCCGCGCGGGTCTACTGGCAGTCTTGTGGGGTTCGATTGTGTCCGCAGCTTTTGCGCTAGTCATCGAGACGCAGCTATTTGCGTCCGATGTGACGCAAACTTTCCGAATCGGAAGGAGGGGTGCGGTGAGTAGCTACGATTTCTCTTTATCATTTTTGCTGCTGGGGATTGGACACCTTGTGGGTCTATCGGTCGGCATAGCGATGCTTATTGGCGCGTTGATCGGTTGGGGCTGGGGTGTGCCGCATTATTCGGCGACCCTTGCCCACGACTTTAGTACACCGCTGGCTACGCTCGCGCGCAGCGCGTGGAGCGAAAAAGTCAGATACATTGGCGCCGGCGCGATCGGAATTTCGGCGATTTGGACTTTGTTGAAGCTTGCAAAGCCCCTTATGAACGGTCTGGCAAGCGCGATGGCTGCTTCGCGCGCGCGCAAAACGGGCAAAGCTGAAACGCTCCCGATCACCGAGCGCGATATTCCGATCGGTATTGTCGGTCTTGTCACGCTGGTGTCCATGCTGCCGATCGGTGTTGCTGCTCGTGATCGGCGTGAAACCGTACGTCCCACCGGAGGCAGGCAAAGCGTTGATGGCCTTCGCGCTTTTCACCACTGCGGTCATCTTCAACGTCGCCGCGATCGCGAACAACAACCTTCAGGATCTCAAGACCGGTCAATTAGTTGATGCCACGCCGTGGAAGCAGCAGGTGGCACTCGTCATCGGTGTTATTGCAGGTGCGTTGGTCATTCCGCCGGTACTAGATCTTATGAATCACACCTATGGTTTCGCTGGTGCGCCGGGCGCGGATCCGCGTCGCGCGCTACCGGCGCCGCAAGCAGGTTTGATTTCATCGCTGGCGAAAGGCGTGATCGCCGGGGACATCGATTGGAGTTTGATCGGAATCGGCGCACTGATCGGCGTTGGAATCGTTTCGCTGGACGAAATTCTCGCACGGACAACCAAACACATGCGCGTTCCACCACTCGCGGTCGGGCTTGGGATTTATCTGCCGACTTCGAGCACGTTGATGATTGTTGTTGGAGCCGTTGCCGGTTGGTTCTACGACAGGCGAGCTGATCGCACGCCCAGACCCGAAGCCTCGAAGCAGCTTGGCGTTTTGCTCGCATCAGGTCTGATTGTTGGCGAAGGCATAATTGCGGTCGTGATTTCACTGGTTAAGGCCTTCTCCAGCGAACCTGCGCCGCTCGCTCTAGTTGGGCCGGACGGATTCTTAGCGAAATGGATTCCAATTCTCGCAAACTTTGAAACCGCTGGAATTATCATCGGCGGCGTGGCGTTCGCGGCCATCGCGTTCGTGCTTTACCGGTGGTTCTTGCAGATGGCGAGAGCAAGATCGACATGAAACGCAAATGGAACTGGCCGATTTGGGTCGGGTTTATTGTCGTCGTCGCTGGATTGTTGTCCTACGGCTTCTTCGCCCGGTTTCCAATCACTCGCGACTTTCCATGGGCAAACCTTTCGCTTCTTGGATTCGGCACTCTTTTATTGATCGTTGGTTTGTTTCGCGCGTTCGGCCGGCCGCAGCTCTATCGGGGGAAAATTTTGGGCTCGATTTTTACCGCAATTGCGTTCGTGCTCTTTTCATTTTTCGCTTATGAAATTTTCTATGTGCTGCGGCAGGTCCCGTCTTCAGTGGGAGTGCCGCGCGTCGGCCAAAAAGCGCCCGAATTCACGCTGCCCGACCAAAATGGGAAGCCGGTCGCTCTGGCCGATTCACTCTCGCGTTCAAAAGCTGTTGCGCTAATTTTTTATCGCGGCTTCTGGTGACCGTTCTGCAACTCCGAGTTGCGGAGTTTTCAGCGACGGCTTTCAGACTTCGACGCGCGCGGGATTCGCGTTGTCGGTATTAGTGTCGATCCGCCTGAGATTAACCGACGGCAATCGCAAAAGCTCGGCTACAGTTTTCCGCTGCTTTCCGATCCCAAGGCGGAAGTCATTCGCCGTTACGATGCGTTGCACCCCGGCGCGGGGCCGAAAGGTGCGGACATCGCGCGGCCTGCCGAGTTTCTGATTGATTCCAGCGGCGTGGTTCGCTGGGTCAATCTTACGGAGAACATCGCCGTGCGCGCGCGGCCCGAGCAAGTCCTCAATGCCTTCGATCAAATTGGGTCCGCCGGGCGGTGATTGACGCCACTCCGCCGAATCAATAACTTCAGCGCACGTGCATTCCGAATTGGAACAACTGCTCATTCTCCAAGATCGCGATCAGAGGATCAGACAGATTAGTACCGAAATTGAGACCGTGCCGCTGCGGCGCAAGAGTCTCGAAGCGCAATTGGCCGCAAGCCGGTCAAGCGTCGAAACCCTTAAGCAAAGAGCGCGACAAGTCGAGGTGGATCGCAAGAAACTTGAGCTGGACGTGGGGACTCGCACCGAGACGATTTCACGTCTCAAGACGCAGCAATATCAGACGCGCAAGAACGATGAGTTCCAGGCGATTAGTCACGAGATCGAGCGTTACGAAAATGAGATTCGCAAAATAGAGGACGACGAGCTTGAACTGATGGTGCTGGCGGACAAGGTCAAGGCGGACCTGACTGAAGAAGAAAAGAAAGCAGCTGCGACTCAACAGTCGATCGCCCGGCAAAGCGTGGATCTCGATGAAAAGTCGAAAGCTTTGGAGTCACAGCTCCAACAATTGACGACGGAGCGCTCCGAGCTGGCCGGAAAAATCGATGAGGATTTGCTCGCGCGCTTCGAGCGCCTCTTCACGAGCAAAGGCGATGCGGCAGTGGTCGCGATCGAGCACGGCGTGTGCATGGGTTGCCATATGAAGGTGACGACAGCCACCGCGGCGCAAGTCAAAGCGGGCAAAGAAATCGTGAGCTGCGAAAATTGCGGCCGGATTCTGTACTTTGCTGCGTAATGTGGGGGGACCTTAGCGTCCCGACAGTCGCGGCGCTCCCACATTCGCTCACACATTAAACCGGAACAAAATTACGTCGCCGTCGCGCACGATATATTCTTTTCCTTCCAGCCGCAGTTTCCCGCCTTCGCGAGCTTTCGCGAAAGAACCGAGCGCGGCCAGATCGTCGCAGTGAATCGTTTCTGCGGCAATGAAGCCGCGCTCGAAGTCCGAATGGATCGCCCCCGCTGCAGTTGGCGCTTTCTCGCCTTCATGAATTGTCCACGCGCGCGTCTCCTTTTCGCCGGTGGTAAGAAACGTGCGCAAACCGAGTAGATGATAAACAGCGCGAATAAGCGCGTGCACACCGCTGTCTTCAACGCCAAGATTTCGTAGATATTCCAGAGCCTCTTGCTCGCTGAGATCGACGAGTTCGCTCTCGATCTGCGCACTAATCACGATGGCTTCCGTGGCAAAGTGATGGCGCGCGTAATCTTGGACAAGATCGACATGTTGTGCAGCTGCGTTTTCTCGATCACCAGTTGAAATTGCCGCTAAGTCGGATTCGGCCACGTTGCATGCGAAAATTGTTGGCTTCGATGTGAGCAAGAAAAAGCCGCGCGCGATTGCTTTCTCTTCCGGGATCAATTCTGCGGTTATCGCTGGCTTCCCGGCGTCGAGATGCGCAGAGAGTTTTCCAATGATTGCGTCTTCGATCTTTGCCGTTTTGTCACCGGCGTGAAGCTGCTTCTGTAATCGGTCGCGTCGTCTCTGCAAAGACGCCAAGTCCGCGAGCGTGAGCTCGGTATTGATGATCTCGATGTCGCGGATTGGGTCAATCGTCGCGCTGATGTGATGCACGTCCGGATTTTCAAAACAACGAACCACCTGCACAATCGCTTCCACTTCACGAATGTGATGGAGAAATTGGTTTCCCAGTCCTTCGCCCTCGCTTGCGCCTTTGACCAGGCCAGCGATATCGACGAACTCGATCGCGGTTGGCGTGATTTTCTTTGAGTGCGAAATCTCTGCGATCCTGGCCAGTCGCGGATCGGGCACCGTGACAACGCCGACATTCGGATCGATCGTGCAGAACGGGTAATTTTCTGCTGGCGCCTTGTGCGTGCGGGTGACGGCGTTGAAAAGCGTCGATTTCCCGACGTTCGGCAGACCGACAATTCCAGCGCTGAGCATGTTTCCTCTGTAGCGGCGGTCTCTGGCGCTCGCAAATTTCAGCGGTGGCGATTTACTCCGAATGGGTGAATACTTTGCCTCTGTAAATCGGGCTGTAGTTCAGCTTGGTAGAACGCTTGAATGGGGTTCAAGAGGTCGTGGGTTCGAATCCCGCCAGCCCGAGTTATAAAATGATTCCCCTCAACAAGACGAACTTAGGCCTCATCGCAGCATCCATTTGGCTTTGCACGTTTTCATCACAATTCCTGGCCCAAGAAACACAATCGATAACGCTTAATCGGGCAGCTCTTCTGAACGCCTACGAATTGATCAGTGAAGGTCGTGTGATTCTCGATAAAAAAGGCGCTTGGCAACAAGACAAACCGTCAGCCGCGCAGAAAAATGAATTCGTCCGGCTTCGCGGATTTGAAGAATACGGTAAGTGGCATCTGGGGATCGACGGTCGCCACAAACTCGGCAGCAAAGCGCATTACAAATTTCCGTTTGGCGATTTCAAAGCACTGCATCGCTGCGGCTTGCTCGCAGTGAAAGCTCGCGCGCACCGATACGGCTACGCAGATATCGAAGCTACGGCTGACGAATTGCTAGCCGAGTTGAAATTAACGCGCCCAGGCGCTGAGAAACGCGTCGATCAGTCTCGGCAAGTCGTTGCTGTAACCGCCTTCGAGGGCAACGGCGACAGGGATGTCCACTTCGCTCAACCACTCGCCGAATGTCGCAAAGTCTTCGCGTTCGAGAGTCATCTGCAACAGCGGATCGCGCGCATAGGCGTCGAAGCCCGCGGAAACAAGTAGCAGATCAGGCTTAAATGTAATTAGTTTTTCCAGCGACTGCTTCGCAATAGCAACACATTCATTCCGCGGTGTGAAAGGAGCGACGGGACAGTTATCGATATTCGCGAACGATTTCCCGCCGGTTCCCGGATACGCCGGAAATTGATGGATCGACGCGAATCGAATTCGCTCATTGTGTGCCACGATTGCTTCAGTGCCGTTGCCGTGATGTCCATCACAATCCCAAATCGCAACGCGTTCCACCTTTGTTGTAGCCGGTGTCGGTGACCCCGGCGTGTTGGCATCGTCCCGACGAGTCGGGACTTCAGCAAGGGCATCAAGCGCAGCGATGGCGACGTTGCTGAAATAACAGAAACCTATCGCGCGATCTCGCGTGGCGTGGTGCCCGGGAGGCCGCATCAAACTAAACGCCGGTTCGCCGCGCAACGCCGCGCGCGCTGCTTCAATCGCAGCCCCTGCTGAGCGGCGCGCGTACGCTTCGATGTTTGGATAGAGCGGCGTATCGGGATCGAAGTCTTCCCGCGGAGTGGCGACGCGTTCGATATGCTCACGCGAATGCGCGCGCAACAATTCATCGTCGCTCGCCGGAATCGGCTCGCGCCAATCCCACTCAGGATGTCGGTCCTTTATCAATGGCGCGGTCCGAGAAATACGGTCTGGCCGTTCTGGATGGCCTGGGCTCGAATATTCCAGACAGCGCGGGTCGTAAAAAATCGTCATCTGGGTTGCAACGTAGCGGTCCAACGCATATTCGACTACTCATGACTCGACTGTCATGTTGAGCCGAGCGAAACATCTCTGATCTTTTCCATGCAATTGATGCAGGAAAATCCGAGATTCTTCGCTTCGCTCAGAATGACAAGATGAGACGCTTTTCACGAAGATGCTAAACGACCAGAAAATTGTGGTAGTGATGCCTGCGTATAATGCCGCGCGCACATTGCGCCAGACATACGATGAAGTCATGGCGCATGGAATTGTCGATCACGTGATTATCGTGGACGACGCCAGTCACGATGAGACGGTGGCAATCGCGCGCACGCTGCCACACGCACAAGTTGAGGTGCATCCGAAGAATCGCGGTTACGGCGCGAATCAGAAAACTTGTTACCGGCTCGCGCTGGCCGCGGGCGCGGACGTCATTATCATGATTCATCCTGATTATCAGTACACTCCGCAACTGATTCCGGCGATGGCGGCCCTGGTAGCAAGCGGCCTTTATCCTTGTGTGCTCGCTTCACGGATTCTTGGCGGAGGCGCCCTGCGCGGCGGCATGCCTTGGTGGAAATACGTGTCCAACCGGTTCCTGACTCTTGTAGAGAATTTTCTCACCGGCGCGAAGCTCTCAGAATATCACACTGGTTATCGCGCCTTTTCACGACGATTATTGGAACGGTTGCCTGTGGAGGCAAACTCTGATGACTTTGTTTTCGATAACCAGATCCTCGCGCAAATCATTGCTCTCGGCTCCGCAATCGGTGAAGTGACCTGTCCAGCTCGGTACATGCCTGAAGCGTCATCGATTAATTTCCGTAGAAGCGTGCGCTACGGACTAGGTTGCCTGGCAACGGCTCTGCGTTTCCGTTTGGCGCGCTGGGGCCTGGCTCAGCCAATCGTTTGACGGATTATAGTGAAGCAAGGCAGCTCGCCTTACTTCAGCGCACAGAGTTCGAGTTTATTCTGACCTGCCCTTTCGTGTCGCTCGCTGACCAGGGCTCACAGGCGCTTGACCCATTCGTACAGCGGCATGCTAAAAAAATCTGAAACCCGGCCAGATCGGGTGAAGCCATGGTGTTCATAGAAGCTCATCGCCCGTGCGAGAGGTTCGGTCGTGTTGAGCGTGATGCGCTTGCGACATTGATTTCGGATCTCGGCTTCAGCAGCCTCGAGCAGGGCCGATGCAACACCTGTTCCCTGCCAATCTGGTAGGACGGCCATACCTCGCAGATGCCCTTCGTCGCCGGTTGCGGCACAAGCAATGGTTCCTACAACATCTCCTTCCGATACCGCTACGAACACACACATCTCACTCAGGCGATGCTCGATCGACTGTGAATCCAGCACAGTATCCGCGAAGCCAGCCGGCGTGTAGCTGTTACGATAAGGAGCAAACGCGGCAGCGAGGCAAGCCAGGATCGCTCCGCCGTCATTCGAATCGGCTCGACGGACCGTGAACAGTCTTTGGGATTGCGCGCTCATCGCCCCAACCTGAGCCGCTGCAACAGGTCGGGACGCTCCGCCAACAGCTCCTGAGCTTGCGTTAAACGCGCGCCCGTGCCCCCTCGACGTTGTCGAGTGAGCTCTTTTTCACCGACTTGTGTCCAATCGATCCCTCCGAATGGCGGTTGCGGATCGTACTCGAGGCCCAACTGGATCCGCTGGGAAATTTCCTGACCTGCAAGCTTGGCGGCCATGTGGAGCGCCATGTCAATCCCAGCCGAGACGCCCGCAGACGTAATAAACTTGCCGTCTTCAGTGAATCGTGCGCGCTCATACCGCGCACCCAACAATTCCAGTTCACGCGCGTACGCCCAATGCACCGACACCCGACGTCCTTCGAGAAGACCAGTCGCGGCGAGCGGCAGGGCACCCGTGCATACAGAGGCGACCACAGTTGCGGACTCAGCGGTGGCTTTGAGATATGTCTGTAGTGCGTGGTTCGCCATCGCCGCGACCGAACCAGGACCACCAGGAATAATAATCACGTCCGGTCCTGGATATCGGCAAACGTCATCTGCGGTGTGATGCACACACTGGTGTCCGTCAGGATTGGTTTGAGGTTTTCGCCAACGACAGCCGTTCGAAACGGTGCGCCGAGACCACGGAGAATCTGCAACGGCCCGACCAGATCCAGGAGCGTTAGTTCAGGATAGGCAAGCAGCGCAATCCACCGGGTTGTGTTTTCCGATACCATATCGCTCGGGTTGCCCAACTCGCGCTGGGGCTCGGCTCAGCCAATTGTTTGAATACCGATTGCGACGAAATACTGTGCGATCAGTATCCTCGCACGACGTAATGGCCGTGGATCCAGACTCGTTGGCCATGTCGCCACCTCCAATGTCCCGGCCTCCAAGCGTAATACGTGTGGCCCGCGTAATAACTAGGCCCGTGAGTGTAATAAGGCCGATCGCCAACCTCCACGGTCACCGAACCTGGGTAACCTCCATAATAGGGTCCACCATATCCACCATTGTAGGGTCCGTAGTAGCCCGGATAAGCAGCATAATA
>WNGH01012037.1_pt1 | contig 11055 bp, 10 predicted proteins | sample 5400631 | NCBI WGS metagenome assembly WNGH01 (sample SAMN13153373, study PRJNA577476) | soil metagenome | isolation source: 115 cm soil or saprolite under Garry oak tree replicate 1 | place: USA:California | collected 2016-06-15 | reverse complement strand
CACTAGATGGGCGGGCCGTGAAGAAGGCCATTGCCGCCGCCGCGAAGATTAGCGTGACTGCAGTTGTGATACGCAGATGTGAGAGAGCGCGATTTCGACTAAACCAACCAGGAGTTTTCATATGTTTTTGGAGTTGCCGATAACGAGTTGAATTTTGGTGAATTTGGGAGTTCCGAGACTCCAACAATAAGACGAAAATGTGGACCGTTTTGGTTGCTTTTCTTTTACCTTTTTCCCGCATCGGTGGCGGGTTCGCAGCGATCTGCGCTTTCAAAAACTGTGCCAGGAGAAGCAGCCATGAGCCTGGGATTCTCGAAGCCGCCGTTGTCGATTGCTGAACTGTCGCCCGACGCGCGCAATTCCCTCTTCGTGAATGGTCCGGTTACCTCTTCGTTTCTCGAAACGTAAATCGCGTACTTCACGGGTCTCGTGTGCGAGCGGCCTAACGAGAAAGAGATAAGCCACGGCAGGGGGTTGTGGCAAACACCCTGAAGCTGCTTCACCAAGGGGCCGTTGGCTTCATCGATTGGTTAGGCCAAAATCAATCCCAGCACCTGCAGAGCGAAGCCGATCGGCGAGATGATCGCGCGAACAGTGTTCACCTGCTCCCATCGCTTCCAAATCTCAATCGCGTCGCCGGGCGGCGCCGAGGCATTCCAAGTCATCAGGGTATTGTTGATTGGCACGTTGATCGCCATCGTTAATCCAAACACGACGAACAGGCAGATCGCGGCCAGAGCAATCACCGCGAATTGAGAACTTCGGACGCTGGAACGAAGAAGGACGCCGCTTTGCTCATTTGAACACTTTAAATGATTCAAATGGGCCAGTCAAACTGTTAGAACACGGTCATTCAACGCCCGCGACAGGACAGACAAAACGCCCCGGTGAGTTTTCCCACCGGGGCTTTTGATTCTGCTTACTCTCTGTTGCTTTCCTGCCTTAGCGGGCCTCTCTGCTGGATGTCAGCCGGAATTCAGCGAACTCGGTGGAGTTACTGATCTTCGTGACGAACCAGGGCTCAGGGCCAAGACTGGCCGACGGCTGTTGCTGGATGCCGCGGCCAATTGGCGTCGGCCCAAAGGCGATCGAGTGACCAGCCTTTGCTACCGTTATGTAGTTTTGTCCTCTGTTTTGACAGAGGAAAAGCCCCTCTTCACCATGAAGAAGGCTTGCCAAGTCCAGGCCGCTTACCGGCACGTTGATGTCGAGTTTCATTTGCTATGTTTCCTTTCCTTTCTAGCCTAAACCTTGCGCACTGTTTGATGATCGCCAGGTAACTAGGTTGCCTTTTTTAATTCCTGATTGTTGAGCGGCGCAACCTTACGCTCGGGCACGCGAATGGGAATCGCGCGAGACGGGACCAGGAGATGAGGCCAAGCACGGATGTCGGCGTCAGGCGCGGATCGATTGTCGATCCGGCAATCGAGAAATACATGCTCAGTCTTCAGCGAGCGATGAACGTCGATGCGTTCTGGAAAGCCGCCCAGCAGTTGCTCGCCGCCGCCGTCCCAAATCGTTTGATCGGATTCATGTTGCAGCACAATCCAATTATGCCGCCGTTCGCGAGATGGACACTGCCCATGCCCGATGGTTTTTTCGCAGCAGAGCCGCTTAAGAGTTATATCGCCGCGCAGCGGCGTAAAAGGATCCTCCGCATCGGCGATCTCTTTTCCAATCGAGGCAACTTCATGAAATCGCGTTTTTATCGCCGCTACCTGGCGCCTCAGGAATGCCCTCACGCGGTGTGCCTCCTGTTCCGGGAAAACCAGAGACTCGTTTGCGCGATCGTCATCATGCGGGCGGCGATCGACGGCGATCTGTCATCGGCGGAGATGAAATTACTTCGGCAGCTTTACCCGCAGTTTTTGATTGCGCTTCGGCGCCTCAGATCGCTCGGACGGGAACGCGCAGTGCGAATGGATTTTGAAGAGTGCCTGAGGCAACTGCCGTTGCCGACCATGCTCGTGCGCTGGAATTTAAAATTGATTTATCGAAACCGGGCCGCGCGCGATTTCTGCGCCGTTTGGGAAAAAGGACCGGCGGAGGCGCGACTGACAAACGCGAATTCGGGGATTCCGTCCGAGATCTTGGATCGCTGCCGCCAGCTCAAGCAAGAATGGGTGCACGCGCGGGGCCGCAGCCGGCAGCGCAGAGTCTTCAAGAGAGAACGCGTCAACCATCCGCGGTCACCGGAACTACGCGCCACGGTTCGTTTGAAACAGCTCAGCTCAGCCGACTTGGCGCGGCCGCATTTTCTGATCGAGTGCGAAGCGTTGCGGCATCACCCTGCTCAGCATACCAAGACAACAGCGTCCCGTTTGCCACATCTCGCCCGGCTTACCGTGCGCGAACAGCAAATCACGCGGCTGGTTTGCGACGGGCGAAGCAACCAAGAAATCGCCGATACCGCCGGCTTAAGTTTAGCGATGGTAAAAAAGCATCTTCACGCCGTCTTCCGCAAGCTCGAAGTCACCAGCCGCAGTCAACTAATGGCACTAATGCGTTAAGTCGCCCAGCGACATTAGTTGGCAACCAATAGCTAGCGGAGTGCCAACTAATCCAGTTCAATGGTTCCAAGCTGGCTTCTCGCTACTTACGGTCCGCATAATAAGCGGATCAGCTTTCTCTTATCATTCCAGAACGCTTCAACACACGGGCCACCCACATCCGGTGCTGTCCTCGCCAACCTCGGTGATTTCCTCTGCGGGATCACCTGCGAAACGAGTGAGAAACGCGACCAGCTTGGCTCTGGGAAATGATTCTCTCCGCTATGTTTCTGTCAATGAACACGACAATTTCACCGGTTGACCGCGGCAAAATCGTTACACAAGCCCGAACTTGCAACGCCCCTTGCAATGGCGTTGCAGCGCGATTGCAAATGCGCACTTGTGTGACGATTCGCCGCTTGGCCGCTGCGATTTCAGACAATTACCCTGCCGAGCTACATGCCTAAAATCTTAGCCGCTTAGAAAGTTTTCCTGCCGCCGAAGATTTTGGCCGCGAATGGTTTATCCGAAGTGCTCAAAAAGTCCTAGAATTTTTCAATCCGTTCGGTCGCCGATGGGCGATCCCGACTCGATGGCACGCCAGCAAAAAGGGAGACATCGTCCGGCAAATGGGAGCGCCGTGAAAAGCGCCGGCGGCGGCACCGTCTGCGCTTTATGCGGGCGGGTCATTAAAGCGGGCAACGCTACCGGCGATGAACCGGTCATCTACAGTGTTTGTGCGGCGTGCAAGCGGATGCCGCACCCCAATCCCGGATCAACCGCGTCATTTTGCTAGCTCTACCAGGATCGCTTTCTGCACATGCAATCGATTCTCCGCTTGATCAAAAATCGTCTGGGCATGGTTTTCAAAAGTCTTCTCATCGATTTCCTGGCCGCGGTGCGCCGGTAAACAATGCATCACGAGCGCGCCCGGTTTCGCCAGCTTCACAACTGAATCGTTGATCCAGTACGGGCCAAGCTCAGCTTCGCGTCGCGCTTCTTCCGCTTCTTTCCCCATCGACACCCAAATGTCGGTGTAAAGCACGTCCGCGTTCCGCGCCGCAGCCGAAACATCATCCGTGCACGTCACCCGGCCGCCCGCGCGTTCGAGCAATTTCTTTTTCGGCTGATATTTTTTGTGCGACGCGATCCGCAATTCAAAATCCAGCGTTCCCGCCGCGAAAAGCCACGACCGCGCGGTATTTGAAATGCCGTCGCCGACATATGCGATCACCGTTTTGTCGATCTTACCGCGTTTTTCGATGATCGTGAAAATGTCGCCCAGGATTTGGCACGGGTGCTCATCGTCGGTCAGCGCGTTGATCGTCGGCACATCTGAAAACTTGGCGAACTCCTCGATGTCGCTCTGCGCGTAGGTCCGAATGACTGCGCCGTGAATCATTCGCGCCAGCACGCGCGCGGTGTCCTTGATCAATTCGCCCCGACCAAGCTGCGCATCCGCCGCGTTCAAGTAAATCGTCTCGCCGCCGAGCTCGCGAATTCCGACATCAAAAGAAACACGCGTTCGGGTAGAAGGTTTGGAGAAAATCAGGGCCCAGGTTTGTCCGGCTAGTGGCTGCGCCGAAATTTTGCCGCGATTTGTTTTGAGCTCAGCCGTCTGTCGCAAAATCCGCTCGATCTCCCCCCGCGAAAGCTGCTCGATGCTAAGCAAATGTTTCATTTTCTCGCTACAGATTCACACGGATGAAACACAGATGGCAGCATAAACAAACTCGATCTGAATCTGTGAACATCTGTGTTCATCTGTGGCTAGGATTTTTTCGCAAGATCGAGAATGACCTCCTCGATCGCGCGCAAACCTTCCTCCGCTTCGCTCTTTCGCAAATTCAGAGCCGGCAATAATCGAATCACCGAATTACCCGCCGGCACGGTGAGGACATTTCGCTCGTGCAGTTCCTTCACAACATCAGTGGCCTTGAACTCCGGCTGAAATTCAATCCCGATCATTAAACCAAGCCCGCGCGCGACCTTCACCACTTTCGGAAATCGTTGCTGAAGTCCTTGTAATTCGCGCAAAAGGAAATCCCCGATCTCGCGGGCGCTTTCGGCCAGATTCTCCCGCTCAATTACTTCGAAAATCTTTAAAGCAACCGCGCAGGCCAGCGGTGTGCCGCCAAACGTACTCGCATGTGTGCCGGGCGAAAGAATGTTGGCGAATTTCTCCCGCACCCAAAATGCGCTCATCGGAAATCCGCCTCCCAAAGACTTCGCCATCGAAACCGCGTCCGGGACAAGGTCGACATGTTCGTTTTCGAGAATGCGCTGCCAGCTTTGGAATTTTCCAGTGCGAAAATGGCCGGCCTGAACTTCGTCGAACAACAAGAGCAACTCGCGCTCGTCGCAAAGTTTTCTCAATCCAACCAAATATTCCGACGGCGCAATAATGATTCCGCTTTCGCCCTGCACCGGTTCAACCAAAATCGCAGCGGTTTGTGGTGTAATCGCGCCGCGCATCGCTTCGAGGTTGTCAAACGGCACCTGCTTGAATCCCTGAACTGCCGGACCGAAACCTTTTTTCACTTTTTCCTGTCCGGTCGCTGCGATCCCAGCCAGCGTCCGTCCATGAAACGAGTCGACCGTAGTAATGATTTCGTAGCGGACATCATCGTGTCCGAATTTCCGGGCCAGCTTGAACAGGCCTTCATTCGCTTCCGCGCCGCTGTTGCAGAAAAAGACTCGCCCCGGTGCGACAAGGTCGACAATCCGTTTCGCCAGCCACCCCTGGAACTCATTATAATAGAGATTGGAGACATGGATCAGCTTTTGCGATTGCTCGGTCAGGGCTTTGGTCATCTCGGGATGGGCATGGCCTAACGAGCAGACTGCGATTCCAGCAGCGAGGTCGAGGTAGCGCTTTCCGTCGACGTCCCAAACGTAACTCCCCTCGCCGCGCTCCAAGACCAAATCGAATCGCGAATATGATGGAACAACAAACTTCTCAAACGCTTCACGCACATGCTCTGCATTTGAGCGTTGGACGTCGGCCGTTAAATGCCCGTCCGGCTCGGACCGTTGAACGTTTTCTTCAATCCTCATAACACGACTTCGGTCCCGACTCCCGCGTCGGTGAAAATTTCGAGCAACACTGAATGCGGAATTCTTCCGTCGACGAACTGCACTTTTTCAACGCCGCTTTCAATCGCAGCCAGCGCGCTGTCCACTTTTGGAATCATTCCTTCACCGATCACGCCGGCCTTTCGCAATTGCGGCACTTCACCCACTGCCAAGTGAGTTAACAAACTCGCGTCATTTTGTGGATCGCGGAGCAACCCGGGCACATCGCTCATGAACACCAAACGGCGCGCCTTTAACGCAATCGCGGTTTTCGCCGCCGCGATGTCGGCGTTGCAGTTGTAAATTTTGCCGCTGTCGCCGAGCGCGGTGGGACTAATCACTGGCGTCACATTTCGTCGAATGCACTCCCGCAGCGGCTCCACGTTGACGTCACAAACTTGGCCGACGAATCCAAGATCGACATCTCCATTCTTTTCATCTTTTGCCGAAAATTTTCGACACCGAAAAATATCCGGGCCGGCGAAACCACGTGCCTTCCCGCCGAAATCCTGGATCGCCTTCACAATGTCGGGATTAATTTCGCGTGATAAAACACGATCGACGATTTCCGCGCTCGCGGCGTCGGTCACGCGATAGCCGTGCACGAATTCAGATTTCACTCCCGCTTCCTCCAACGCCCGCGTGATCGCTTTGCCACCACCGTGCACCACGACTGGATTGATTCCGACCGCTTCAAGAAAAACCAGATCCCGCGCGACGCGATGCCGCTCTTCCGGATCGGGCGAGTCCATAAAACTGCCGCCGTACTTCACGACGAAGATCTCGCTGCGGAAACGCTGGATGTAAGGCAGCGCTTCGACCAAAGTCGCTGCCTTCGAAATAAATTCTTCCATTTCCAGTCGAAATTACTCGGCCCTCACCTCAATCCTCTCCTTAGCCAGCGAGAGGAAGTCGCGAAGCGGCAGGCGAGGGTTGAAACAGGTTACATTAATTTTTGCCATTTCAGCCGCCTAGCGTCGCGGGATCAGTAACGTCGCCTTTGTTGAACGCGACGTAATTTCCAGTGAGGTCCGCCGCGTAAAGCAGGAACTCACCGCGGCCGCGGTGGAGATTGACGTGCAAATCGAACTCAGGTGCTGAAGTAATTCTCGCCTGCGTTTTCAAGGCGACATTTGTCGGACGACCACGCCGAAATGCAAAAACAATTTTGTGGCTGCCGGGTTGGGCGTAACCAACATCGACAATCCTTTCGTCGACGCCTGCCTTGGAATATCCGAGCGCGCAGAGAATACGGCCCCAGTTCGGATCGCCGCCGCACCAGCTCGTCCGCACGAGCGAACTGTTGGCAATCGCCCGCGCAGCAGATCCCGCTTCGCGATCAGTGCGCGCACCGCGAAGATAGAGCGCGACAAATCGCGAGGTCCCTTCGCCGTCGCGCACGATCATTTTCGCCAGCTCGAGACAGACATGATTCAGCGCATTCTGAAATTGCGAACGCCGAATTTGGGATCTCGAATTCCCGGCGAGTCCATTCGCGAGCGCGATGACTGAATCATTCGTGCTCATGTCGCCGTCGACCGTAATTCGATTGAAACTTTGCTCAACCGCAATCTTGAGTGCGCGCTTCAGCGCCGCAGGTTCAATCGCCGCGTCGCTGGCAATGAACCCAAGCATCGTTGCCATTCCTGGTTGAATCATCCCGGCGCCTTTGCAAACCCCGCCGATCCGGATTGTCGATCTTCCGATCCTAAATTCGACCGCGATTTCTTTGCGCCGCGTGTCGGTCGTCATGATTGCTTCGGCAACCTGTCGCGCGTTCGATGTAGATCTTGCGATGCGCGACGCGCACGCGCGGATGCCGCGTTCAATGTTTTTCATCGGCATCGCGACGCCGATCCGGCCAGTCGAGCAGACAAGAACGTCGTTCTCATTAATAGATAAGGCTTTTGCCGCGAACTGGATCATGCTGCGCGCGTCTCTCATTCCTCGCGGGCCGGTTGCCGCATTTGCATTCCCGGAATTCATGACGATTCCGCGCGCGAAATCTTTTGCCGCAGCTCTTCGGCTCACTTTCACCGGCGCGGCGCAGATCTGGTTCGTTGTAAACACTCCCGCCACGGCGGCCGGGACATCGGAAACGATCAAAGCGAGATCGCGCTTTTGTCCCTTCTCTGAACCTTTACCCGTTCCCAGCTTCTTGATGTCGCAGAAAACCGAGGCGCATTTGAAACCGCGCGGCGCGCAGATCGAACCGGAAATTTGTCGAAAAGGATTTTTCAAATCAGCCCAGCGATCTCGGGGAAACCGAGCATCAGATTCATGCATTGAACAGCCTGGCCGCTCGCGCCTTTGACGATGTTATCGATCGCGCTCATGACCACGAGACGACGCGTGCGCTTGTCGATCTTCCAGGCGATGTCGATGAAATTTGTGCCGACAACGTTTTTGGTATCGGGCAGACGCTCCTCGCCAAGCAAACGAACAAACGGCTCCTCGCCGTAGGCGCCATTAAAAAGCACTGCCGGATCCATCTTCACAACATTCCCAGCGATATCGGATTCGCCGGCCAAAATCGACAATTCCTGTTCGATCTCGGAGAGATGTCGATGTTTCGGAACGCCGTAGGGCCGCACGCTTTCGTTGCATTCGGAAAAAAGATAATCCGGTTCGACTTTTCGACCGGCGCCGCTGACGCCACTCATGCTTGCTGCCAAGATTGTTTTGCGATCGATCGCTCTCCGGCGAATCAACGGTCGCAACGGAATGAGAATGCCGGTCGGATAACAACCTGGACAGGCGACCAGCTTCGCGCCCCGGATTTTTTCCCGGTAAATCTCCGGCAAACCGTAAACCGATTGGCCCAACAAATCCGGCGCGGGATGATCGTCACCGTAAAATTCCTGGTAAACCGCGGCGTCCTTTACCCGAAAATCCGCGCTAAGATCGACAACGCGCGCACCAGCCGACAAAAGTGGCTTGGCAAATTCGACAGCGAGGCCGTGCGGGAGTGCGAGAAAGATAAGATTCGCCTCGCGCGCGATTTCTTTTGGGTCGGGATCGGAAAATTTGAGCGTGTTCGCAGTTTTCTGATGCGCGAAGCGTGGGAACACGTCCGCGAGCGATTTGCCGGATAATTGTCGCGACGTCGCCGCGACAAGATCGACATGCGGATGCGCGAGCAAGAGACGCACCAGCTCTTCACCGGTGTAACCGGAAGCGCCCACCACTGCGACCTTCGTTCTCGTCATAACGCGCAATGCGTATTCCTTCTCGCGCGGATTGCAACGAAAAGCTGCACCAGACGAGAAGACAGCATTACCCGGATTAAATGGGATTTCTAAGGAACAAAAATCGTGTGAATCTTGTTAATCCTGTCTAGCTTTCTCTACCTATGGACGCTCTTTATCTTGTCGGGATCGCGGTGCTCGCTGTTTTCGGTTTCGTCTTCGCGATCATTCTTTTCAACTTTTTCGGGATCTGGCTCCGGGCGCGCATCGCCAATGCGCCGGTCGGCATGGGCAAAATGATCGGGATGCGCCTGCGACGCGTGCCGGTCGGATTAATTGTCGATAATCGAATCACCGCGGTGAAGGCGGGCATCGAAGTGCCGAGCGATCCTTTGGAAGCGCATTACCTCGCGGGCGGCGATGTGACTCAGGTCATTTTGGCGTTGATCGCAGCGGACAAGGCTGGCATCTCGCTCGATTTCAATCGCGCCTGCGCAATCGATTTGGCCACGAAAGGCACAGGCAAGACGGTGCTCGAAGCGGTGCGCACAAGCATCAATCCTAAAGTGATCGACGCGCCGAATCCGGCAATGGGACGAGTGACCATTGACGGCGTCGCCAAAGACGGGATCGGCGCAAAAGTGAAAGCGCGTGTGACTGTGCGGTCGCATCTCGATCGATTTGTTGGAGGCGCCACCGAAGAAACGATTATTGCGCGCGTGTAAGCGCGATTGGCTCGGCTGATTCTTACAAAGACGTTCTGGAAAATCCGGACCGCATTTCAAAAGCGGTGTTGGCGAAGGGACTCGACAGCAACACGGCGTTTGAAATTCTTTCGATCGACATCGCCGATGTCGATGTCGGCGACAATATCGGTGCAAAGTTGCAGAGCGAACAGGCCGACGCCGACAAGCGAGTAGCGCAAGCAAAAGCGGAAGTGCGTCGCGCCGCGGCCGTCGCAGTGGAGCAGGAAATGAAGGCTAGGACGCAGGAGATGCGCGCGAAAGTTGTCGAAGCCGAGGCGCAAGTGCCGCTGGCAATGGCGGAAGCGTTTCGAGCTGGTCACCTCGGCATCATGGATTATTACCGGATGAAAAATGTGCAGGCCGATACGTCCATGCGCGAATCGATTGCGGGAGCGGACAAACCGCGAACCGAAGCAAGCTGATGAAAGTAGGAATTAGAAAGTAGGAAAAATGGCGGCGCTGCATCTCGATAATTTGCTTTTCCTTTTGTTCGTCGCGCTGGCGATTTTTTTTCAAATCCTGACCAGGGCCGCGACTAAAGGCCGCAGGCGCCCAGGCGATACAAGGCGAAGATCTACATCTCCCTCGCAAATGTCTCGCCCGCTTGCGCGCGAGCCGGACGAAACAGATGAAGAACGGATCCGCAAATTCCTAGAAGCGCTCGGGCAGCCGACCACATCAAAACCGCCGGCGCCGGTTGCGCCGCGACCCACGTATCAAAGGCCAGCGGTTTTGCCACACGTTCCTCCGCCATTGAGATTGCCGCTGCCGCCGCTGACGACGCGGCCGCCAGATTTGCCGCGCGAAATAAGATTACCCGGCCAAATAACTCCGACGCGTGAGGCGACAACTTTTCAGCCGAAGGTCGCCGAGTCGCCGGTGTTCGAAGTTCAGCAAGGTCGGCCGCCCCTCGAGCCGATTTCAGAAGCCGAAGTCAAGATGGCGTTTCAGCCATTAGCGTCGCAATCGAGCACGAAGACTTACGATATCGCAACGCTGCTGAGATCGACATCCGGTTTGCGTAACGCGATTATATTGCGCGAAATTTTTGGGCCACCTCGCAGCTTGCAGCCGGTCGATTTGGTCGGAAGCGTTTGAGCTTGGACGCGAAGTTTGTATCCTTCCGCTCCTTCCAACACGCCGGCGTGGCGGAATGGCAGACGCGCTGGACTCAAAATCCAGTACCCGCAAGGGTGTGAAGGTTCAAATCCTTTCGCCGGCACTCCCTCTAAGATGCTGTTTTACGAGGGAAACTTGATCAGAAGTTGCAAGCAAGCCATTTCGCATGATCGCGCATCAAACGGCACCGATTCGCAATTTATTCGTCAACAAATCGTCAACAGAAAGGCGGTCGTTTAGGCGATTCCGCATGTTCGCGCATCGTACACGCACGGATTACCCATCTATTTACCAATGCCAAGTGCAGCGGGACTTCAAAAAGTGATCTCAAATGAGTCGAGAATATTTTCAATGGCTTTGATCTGGCCCAAGAATATCTCGCTAGCCCACACGATAAACCCAATGTCCGTCGTTCCGCACAAGGCAGCTAAGATATAT
>WNGH01011497.1_pt1 | contig 11055 bp, 8 predicted proteins | sample 5400631 | NCBI WGS metagenome assembly WNGH01 (sample SAMN13153373, study PRJNA577476) | soil metagenome | isolation source: 115 cm soil or saprolite under Garry oak tree replicate 1 | place: USA:California | collected 2016-06-15 | reverse complement strand
AGCCGGCTCACGAGTTTCCCGTCGTTTACGGCGCGCCGTCCGAAGGTCGACTCGGCCATGCCGACGCGCCTGCAGTAATCCGCGATTTCGCTCAACAGCTGCTCAGCCGTCACGTCATCTCCTCCTGTTGACCCTCCTTGGGAGCGACTGCCGCTTCGCGCTATTACAAGATGTCCCCGCAACGAGGGTCAACCACAATTTTGCCCATCGCGAAAGTGGGACGAATGGTGGGATAAATCCCAATCATTGTGTGAGCATGCGCTCACACTTAATTAATATATCTGTTAATCAATATGTTATATAAATATACCTCGGATATCAGAGATTGAACCAGGAGCATCCTCTTTAAGAGAATCAGCCCGAGCGCCCTGCATCAGCCACGCCCGCTATGGAGCCCGGCCGCAAAGAATGGGCAGGAGGCCCACATTAGAGATTCCCGCGTCTGGGGGATGTGAGCGGCTTTTTTGGGGATCCGCAGAATGACGCGGGGCTCGACTCCGGGTCCATCGTCCGGCCCACGAAGTTGCCGTGGCCGCCCCCTTTGGCGGAGAATCGCTACTCGGTCTAGGCCCCCCGGAGAAGCCAGATGTCCGCCGTGCTGCAATCCAGCGTTGCCGCCGCCCGCAGGGCGTTCTACGACAAGATCGACAAAGCCAACGTCACGCCTTTGTGGGAGGTGCTGCACAGCATCATCACTGCGACGCCCAGCACGCCGTGCAAGCCTCATCTTTGGAAATGGGATCAGATGTGGCCCTGGATCCAGGAGGCCGGCCGGCTGATCAGCGCGAAGGAGGCCGAGCGACGCGTTTTGGTGCTGGAGAACCCCGGGCTGCGCGGCCGCTCGAGTATTACGCACAGCCTTTACGCCGGGCTGCAGCTGATCCTGCCCGGGGAAGTTGCGCCCTTGCATCGGCACTCGCAATCCGCGCTGCGATTCATCTTGCTCGGCACGGGCGCCTACACCGCGGTGGACGGTGAAAAAGTGACGATGAGCGTGGGAGACTTCGTCATTACGCCGTCGTGGACTTTCCACGATCACGGCAACCCGTCGGAAGAACCGATGGTTTGGATGGACGGCCTCGACGTCCCGCTCGTCGAATTGCTCGATGCCCAGTTCATGGAAAAGGGCTCGCAGGAACTCCAGCACACCCACCAGACCGAGGGCGACAATCTCGCGCAATTCGGCAATACCATGAAACCCGTGGAGTACAGGGCGAAGAGCCGCACCTCGCCGCTTTTCTGGTATCCGTACCAGCGTACCCGCGAGGCCCTCGAGACGCTGAGGCAGGCTCACGGCGCCCACCCCTGCTGGGGCCACAAGCTGCAATATACGAATCCGGTGACAGGCGATTGGGCGATGCCGACCATCGGTACCTTCATGCAACTCCTCCCGCAGGGATTCAAGGGCAAGGACTATCGCGCGACCGACTCCACGGTATATGCAGTCGTCGAGGGCAAGGGCTGCTGTCGTTTGGGAGGCGAGACGCTGGTCTTTGGACCCAGGGACGTATTCGTCTGCCCGTCGTGGCTGCCATACGCGCTCGAAGCCGACGAGCAGGCCGTACTGTTCAGCTTTTCGGACCGCCCGGTGCAACAGGCACTCGATCTTTGGCGCGAGGCGTTCTAATCCGCCCGACGTAGCGAGACCCACGCTGTTCCATGCCCGTAGGGCGGCGTCTTCGCGCGCTCGAACCACGGCGAGCCTCTCTCCGGAACAATACGATGAACGCGGACAAAACAAATTACGACCTCCTTTACAATCCGCGGCTCGTGGTCAAGAACTATCAAGAAATCTTCGATCGCTGGGAAAAACACTCGGAGCGGGCCCGCGCCACCCTCGACTGCTATTTGGACGTGCCTTACGGCTCGAGCGAAGCGGAAAGAATGGACATCTTCCGCGCGCAAGGAAAAAGCCGGGGGCTCTTGATGTACATCCACGGCGGATACTGGCGTTCGCTCGACAAGAAGCGTTTCTCGTTTGTCGCGCCGCCGCTTGTCAAGGCCGGAATCACGGTCGCGGTACCCGACTACGGTCTTTGCCCCGCGGTGCAAGTCGCAGACATCGTGATGCAGATGGTTCAGGCCTGCGCGTGGCTGTACCGTAACGGGGAAAATTTCGCCGCGCCCGCGAACCGACTCTACCTGTGCGGGCATTCCGCAGGGGGGCATCTCGCCGCCATGATGCTCTCGTGTCGCTGGCCGGACTATTCGTCGGACTTGCCGAAGAAGGTCGTCAGCGCCGCGATGTCTATCAGCGGCTTGTACGACCTGACGGAGATCGTCAAGGTACCTTCGGTGAATTGCGACGTGCACCTCGACGAAAGATCCGCGCTGAAAGTAAGTCCGGCGTTTCTCCCGCCTGCCACCGACGCGCCCCTCTACACCGCGGTAGGCGGTGAGGAAAACGCGGGGTTCCACATACAGAACAGGCTCATCGGGGAAAAATGGGACAAGGTGCGCGAAACGGATATACCTTGCCCGGGAAAAAATCATTTCACGGTGCTCGAACAGGTGTGCGACCCTGAGAGCGGTTTGTTCAAGTCGATGCTCGAAATGATGGACGTGTAGAACAGCCGGGCAGCCGCCAACCACGGCTAGAGTCCGCGCATGGAACCCAAGCAGCTGCTCACGCAGAGCTTTCAGGCCGCAGTCGCGGCCGCCGACCCGCTCAAGATCCTCCCGGCTCACCTCCCCCGTCCGGCGTCCGGCGAAACGCTCGTGGTCGGCGCGGGCAAGGCCGCCGCCTCGATGGCGCTTGCGGTCGAACGGCACTGGCCCCGGGACGCGGCGCTGGAGGGCCTGGTCATCACCCGCTATCGGCACGGGCTGCCAACACGCCGCGTCAAGGTGATCGAAGCCGGACACCCTGTTCCGGACGAGACGGGCGAGTCCGCTGCGAAGGAAATTCTGCAACGGGTCAGACGCCTTTCGCCGAGCAACCTGCTGCTCGCCCTCATATCCGGCGGAGGCTCGGCGCTGCTCGGCCTTCCCGTCGAGGCCGTCGGCATGGAAGCGCTGAAAGCGACGACGAGGGAACTGCTTCGCAGCGGTGCGCCGATTCAGGACATCAACGCCGTGCGAAAGCACCTTTCCGCGATTCAAGGGGGCCGGCTCGCCGCGGCGTGCAAGGCGCCCGTGCTCGCACTGATCATTTCCGATGTTACGGGCGACGATCCCACCCACATCGCCTCCGGTCCGTGCGCGCCCGACCCGACGACGTACCGCGACGCCCTTGAAGTTCTTCACCGGCACGGCGTCAACGCGCCTCCAGCGGTCAGAGAACACCTCGAGCGGGGCGCAGGCGGCGAGGTTTCTGAAACACCCAAACCGGGGGACAAGATTTTTGCGCGCGTCGAAAACCGCGTCATCGCCACAGCACGGCAGGCGCTGCGCGCGGCGCAGGAATTTTTCCATGCGCAGCGGATTCATACCATGAACCTCGGCGACAGCGTGACGGGCGAGGCATCGGAGGTCGCGAAAGTGTACGCAGCGCTTGCACGCCAAATCGCGCAATATGCTGACCCGATGAAGCCACCGGTCGCGCTGATTTCCGGGGGCGAATGCACGGTCACCGTGCGCGGCAACGGGCGCGGCGGACGCTGCAGCGAATTCCTGCTGTCCCTCGGAATAGAACTCGCCGGCATCCCGAACGTCTACGCAATCGCCGGCGATACGGACGGCATCGACGGCTCTGAAGACAATGCGGGTGCGGTGCTCCTGCCGGATTCGCTTGTGCGCGGCGCTCGTCTCGGGCTCGACGCGAGGAAACGGCTCGCCGACAATGACGCGTACGGGTTTTTTTCGCGGCTCGAAGACCTTGTCGTAACCGGGCCGACTCGGACCAACGTCAACGACTACCGGGCGATCCTGATCCGCTGAGCCGGCGTGCGCTTTGAGTGGACGCCCGCGGGCCTATCCGATATCGAGATCCGGCTGTACACCCCCGGGATAGGTGAGCAGGCCGGCCGCGATCACCGCCCCCTTGGTCAAGACGTGCGGCTCGCTGCGCCGCATGTCAATCAAATGTTCGACTTCGATCTCGCGCGACGCCAGCCAGTCCGAGATGAGCCGGCGATGACATCCTGAGGGGTGCTGCTCGGCGCACATCATGGCGAGCCTTGTCCCGCGCCCGCTCTCGACGAGCCGGCCGGCCCCGGCGGCGAACTCGCCAGACTCCATGTAATCCGCATAGCCGCGAAACGATTCGTTCCGCAGTCCCGTGTTCCGCGAATTCGGCCGCGGCCTGCGGAAGCCGCCCAAGGCCTTGCCTTCCCATCGATAGGCGATCCCTTGCACGGCAAGGGAATTCTCCAGCGCTCCCCGATCGAACTGGGGATGGCGGCGCGAGCCTGGGTGCGCGCGCACGTCGACTAGCAACCGGACGCCTGCACCTCTGAGCATGGAGGCCAGCTCCTCCACGGGGCGTGTTCCATGGCCGATGGTCCAGATTTTCACAGAGTCCATGAGACGGGCGTTCCAGAGGGGTACTGCCCGAAATCGGCGAAAAGAATGATGGCCATTGGCGGATTTCGACGATCCTCTCCCGAAAGCCCGGCCGGGCGTCGGAATTCTAGCGGTCGGACCCGTTTTTGGCCCGGCAACTTCCGGAATTTCTGAAACCGGAACCCAGCGGGTATACCGCGATCGGGTAAACCCTACAAGGGGGTCCCTTAAAGGTCCCAGGGTATTTCGCGGCCAGATTTAGGAAATCAACCAATGTTTCAGGACCCCCACGTAGCGGATCATGTAACCTAGTGACGCTCCGCTGACGAGAGCGCGATAGCCGCGCAGGAAGTCGCCTTTTCGGGGCACGAGGACGCGATGGAAAGAATGACAGCGAGCCAGGAAAGACCGGGGCAGGCGCAACGCGGCAAGACCCTCTTCCCATTCTTAGTGCTGGGGATCGGGGTCGCGCTGTCCCTGCTGCTGCACTTCGTTATCCGGGACAACGTCAAGGGCGAGGCGCAGTTGCGCTTCGAGCGCCAGGCGAGCGATGCGCAGCACGTGATTGAGGCGCGCATCAAGTCCTATGCTGACGTTCTTCACGGACTCGGGGCCCTGTTCAACACCTCCAATTCGATCCCTCGCGCAGAATTCCGCCGCTACGTCGCGGCCCTCGACTTGCCGCACCGCTATCCGGGATTCCAAGGCCTCAACTACGCCGAATACGTTCCGCACGAAGCCAAGGCCAGATTCGAGGCTCGAGTAAGGCGCGACACCAGCCTTGACCCGCGGGGATACCCCAACTTTACTATCAAGCCCGCCGGAGATCGGCCGGAATATTTTGTCCTGAACTACCTCGAGCCGCTGGCGGGCAACGAATTGGCCTTCGGCTTGGACATCTCCAGCAACCCTTCCGGAGCTGCAGCCCTCGCAGCCGCCCGCGACAGCGGAAAACTGACTTCCTCTGGGCGTTTGCTCGATGCAGGCCGCAGTCGCTCAGTATTCCTTGCCATGCGGCTGCCTACGTATCAATCCGGCATGCCGGTCGAGACCGTGGAGGAGCGGCGCGTCGCTTACACCGGTTCCGTCGGCGCCGGGTTTCGTGTGCGGGAGTTGATCCAGGGCGCACTGGATACATCCAAGCTGCAATCCCTGCAGTTCAGGCTATACGACGCCGGACCTATAAAAGACAAAACGCCTTCGGCTGCCATTCGCGAGGATCGGCTGCTTTTCGACAGCGACGACCTGCTCGACGCCTCGTTGACCGCCTCCAAGGCCGGGGGTCCGGACGCGTTGTTCACTACCAACCTGCCGATGGAAGTAGGCGGGCGGATCTGGGAAGTGCGCTTCAACGCGAAAAAGGAAGCGATCATCGATCGCACCGACGCCCTCCTGCCATGGTTGACGCTCGCCGCTGGCCTGGTGTCCAGCTTGCTGCTCTTCTTCGCTCTTCACTCGCTCACATCCTCTCGGCGCCGCGCACTAGAAATGGCCCAAGTGATCACCAAGGACCTGCGTGAGAGCGAGGCGAGCCTCGGCCGAGCGCAGCGCATAGCACAACTCGGAAATTGGTCGCTCGATTCCGAGACCGGCGAGATGACTTGGTCGGCCGAGATGAATCGCACTTTCGGTAACGCGGCGACTTCGACCGCGCATCGATACGAAGACTTCCTGCGCAATATTCACCCCAAAGACCGGCGTGTACTTGAGCAAGCCCTTCAGCAGGCCGTCACGACGGGTCAGGACAGCGACATGGAGCACCGCATCGTCACAAGAGACGGTATGACGCGCTGGGTGCACACGATAGTCCACAGGTCGCAAGAAGCCTCAAAGGTAGTTCTCAACGGCACGATCAGGGACATCACCGAGCGCAAGCTCGCGGTACTGCGCCTGACGGTCGAGCACGGAGTGACGCAACTCGTTGCGGGAGCCACCGATCCCAATGAAATCATGCCCGGAATCATCGAAGCCATAGGCACCGGGCTCAGCTTCGAATGCGGCTCGCACTGGAGTCTCGACAAGGACGGGGCGCTTCTCCAATGCACCGCGAGCTGGGGGGAAAACGCACCCGCGATTGCGGAGTTCCTCGCCCTCACGAAGAAAATGTCCGTACCTAGCGGCGTCGATCTGCCCGGCCGCGCGTGGGCGGGACATGAACCGCTCGTACTCACCGACGTAGGTTCCGAGCAAGGTTTCAGCCGGACCGCGGCGGCTTTGCAAGCCGGGCTGCACGGCGCGCTCGCGCTTCCCATCGTCGCTGCGGGCAGAAATTTCGGGGTTATCGAGCTGTTCAGCGCGGGAACCATTCAGCCGGACGACGCTCTCATGCAGCTGCTGAAATCCCTGAGCTCACAGATCGGCCAGTCGTTCCAGCGCAGGCTAGCCGAGGATCAGCTGCGTTTCATCGCCACCCACGACTCGCTGACCGATCTGCCCAACCGCTCCCTGTTCAACGAGCGGCTGCGCCACGCGCTGCATCAGGGGACTCGCTACACCCGCGGCATTGCCGTGATGTTCATCGACATGGACCGCTTCAAGGTCGTCAACGACTCTCTTGGGCACAGCGCCGGAGACCGCCTGCTTCAGGACAGCGCCAAGCGGCTCGCCGAATGCCTGCGCGAGAGCGACACGGTCGCTCGCCTCGGGGGAGACGAGTTCGTCGTCATGATCGAAAACTTCACGGCGCCGAAAGACGCGATCGCAGTCGCCCAAAAGGTCCTCGCCAGCCTGGCAAAGCCGTTCTTCGTGGACGGGCAGGAGTTCCTGATGTCCGCAAGCATCGGCATCAGCACCTTCCCCGACGACGGGAAGGATGCAGAGATGCTGCTCAAGAACGCCGACATCGCGATGTACCGCGCCAAGGACCAGGGACGAAACAACTACCAGTTCTACTCGGCGCAGATGAACAAGCACACCTTCGAGCGGCTGGCGATGGAATCGAGCCTGCGCCGAGCGGTGGAGCGCAACGAGTTCCAACTGCACTATCAGCCCAAGCTCGATTTGCGCACCGGCGCAATCGCGGGCGTGGAAGCGCTGGTGCGCTGGCAGCACCCCGACTGGGGCATGGTATCGCCGGCCCAGTTCATCCCGCTTGCCGAGGAAACCGGTCTCATAGTGCAAATCGGAGAATGGGTCCTGAGGGCCGCCTGCGAGCAAAACAAACGTTGGCGCGACCAGGGCATTCCGCCGCTGCGGGTCGCGGTGAACCTCTCCGCGCGTCAGTTCGCGCAGAAGACCCTGCTGAGCGACATCGCCAAGACCATCGCCCAAAGCGGCCTGACGCCGGATTGCATCGAGTTGGAAATCACCGAAAGCCTGGTGATGACGAACCCCGAGCACGCGACGGAGACGCTGCACAAGCTGAAAACAATGGGGATCAGCCTCTCGATCGACGACTTCGGCACCGGCTATTCCTCGCTCGCCTATCTGAAGCGGTTCCCGATCGACTGCATCAAGATCGACCGCTCGTTCATCAAGGACATCCCGACTGAAGCCGACGACATGGCGATCACCAAGGGTGTCATTGCGCTTGGGCACAGCCTGCGGCTGAAAGTCGTCGCCGAGGGCGTCGAGACAAAAGAACAACAGGATTTCCTGCGCAGTAACGACTGCGACGAGATGCAGGGATACCTGTTCAGCAAGCCGCTCCCCGCAGAGCCAGGACCCGGCCCGGAAAGGCAGCGGCTTCCGGTGTCCGCATCCACCCCGCAATCTACGTCAGGCCCGCATTGATGGCGGCCGAGCGCTAGCCGTTTCCGCAAACGCAGTGGTAGCAAATAGAGAAGGCCGGGCAATCCGGCCTTTTCGTTTGTGCAACCAGGCTTTGGAACCCTTTCTGCTCGGCTTGCTCCGTTCCCCAGGCTGATCAGGTGCAACCGGGTAGGACCATGTCGGGTAAACCTTACAGGGATTGCCTTAGGGGTTTCTAGGGGTTTTCGAGCGTGAGCTTAGGGAATCGCCTAATTCCGAGGGGCCGCAGCCCGGCCCATGATCAGAGCGCCTGTTGAAGTCACCACGAGATCCAAAGAGCATGAGAACCCCTCTCCCAAATCGAATTCAAACGTTGTTCAGCCGCGGGAAAGATTCGAGCGGTCTCGCGCCATCGCCGATTCGGTCCCGTTTTATTCATTCAGTGCTACGGAGGTAAGAAAAGTGAACACACAATTGGCCGCAAGATCCACAGAGCAAGTCATTGCCGCGATCCAGGCGCTCGATCTGGATCCCATCAAGTTCAAGCTGATGGATCCCGAGGAAGGGCAAGGCTGGTCGCGCGAGTACGTGAATCAGATGGCAATCGAATACAAGCGGTTTCTGACGCTGTCCGTAAAATATTCGGAAGAGACGATCGCGCCGAGCAAGGACGTCGACAAGTTCTGGCACGGCCACATCCTCGACACCATGAAGTACGCGGAAGACTGCCAGAACGTGTTCGGGTATTTTCTGCACCACTTTCCCTACTTCGGGATGCGCGGGGAGGAAGATGCGGCAAATCTTGCTGAAGCGGGAAGGACGACGCAGCGCCTCTACGAGCAGGAATTTGGCAAAACAAACCCAAGCCGCCCGTCTATGTGTGCTGTGGCGGTGACGAAGGACGCTCCCGCTATGTGCGCTGTGGCGGTGACGAAGGACGCTCCCGCCATGTGCGCGGTGGCAATTCAGTCCAAACCCGCAATGTGCGCTGTGGCAGTGACGAAGGACGCTCCCGCCATGTGCGCGGTGGCAATTCAGTCCAAACCCGCAATGTGCGCCGTGGCAGTGACGAAGGACGCTCCCGCCATGTGCGCGGTAGCAATTCAGTCCAAACCCGCAATGTGCGCCGTGGCAGTGACGAAGGACGCTCCCGCTATGTGCGCGGTGGCAATTCAGTCCAAACCCGCTATGTGCGCCGTGGCAGTGACGAAGGACGATATCGCGATGTGTGCGGTAGCTAACGAGGCCGATTCAGTAACCCCCCTCTTTGGTGCCCGCAAGCCGGCCTATCGCAACATGCTCAAAACCTCTATGCGTCCCAGACTGGCGCTAGCCGCTTGATTTCGCAGTTGCACTAGAAAGCAAAAAAGGCCGGAGCGATCCGGCCTTTTCTTTTGGTCAGGCGAATGACTATTCTTTGGCGGCCTCGGCCTTGGCCCCTTCCTTCGGCTCAGGCCTGTCGAGCAATTCAACCATCGCCATCGGCGCATTGTCTCCCTTCCTGAACCCGTATTTCAGGATGCGCAGGTAGCCGCCGTTTCGCTTCGCGTAGCGCGGCCCCAGCTCGGAGAAGAGCTTTGCAACGATGTCGCGGTCGCGCAGGCGGTTGAAGGCGAGGCGTCGGTTGGCGAGCGTGGCTTGCTTGCCGAGCGTGATCATCGGCTCGACCACGCGGCGCAGCTCCTTTGCTTTGGGAAGAGTGGTTTGGATGACCTCGTGTTTCAACAGCGAAACGGTCATGTTTCGCAGCATCGCCAGGCGATGGCTGCTGGTGCGATTGAGTTTCCTGAGTCCGTGGCGGTGGCGCATCTTCTTGTACCTCCGCCTCGATCACGCGGTCCGCGCGGTCTCCAGCCCCGCCGGCGGCCAGTTCTCGAGCTTCATGCCGAGCGTTAGCCCGCGCGAGGCCAGTACTTCTTTGATTTCGTTGAGCGATTTTCGGCCTAGATTGGGCGTCTTGAGAAGCTCGGTCTCGGTGCGCTGGATCAGGTCGCCGATGTAATAGATGTTTTCCGCCTTTAGGCAATTCGCCGAGCGCACGGTGAGCTCGAGATCGTCCACCGGACGCAGCAGGATCGGATCAACCTGCGGGGCCTTCTTTTCCTCGACCGCCGGAGCCGTGCCTTCGAGCGCCGCGAAAACGGAAAGCTGATCGACCAGGATCCTCGCTGCGTAACGGATCGCCTCCTCGGGCTCGATGACGCCATTCGTCTCGATGTCGATGATGAGCTTGTCGAGGTCGGTGCGCTGCTCGACGCGCGCCGATTCGACCGAATAAGACACACGCCTGACCGGCGAGAACGAAGCGTCCAGTATGATCTTGCCGATCCCTTTGGATTCCTCGGGGACGACGCGAAGATTCCCGGGGATATATCCGCGGCCGTTCTCGACCTTGATCTGCATCTCGATCTTGCCACCCGGAGAGAGATGCGCGATCACGTGCTCAGGGTTGATGATCTCGACGTCGTGCGTGGCCTCGATGTCGCCTGCGGTCACCGGACCCTCGCCCTTCTTCTTCAGATTGAGCAGCGCGTCCTCTCGGTTGTGAAGCTTGAGCACCACGCCCTTGAGGTTGAGCAAGATATCGACGACGTCTTCCTGGACACCTTCGATCGTCGAGTATTCATGAAGCACTCCCGCGATCTGCACTTCGGTCGCTGCAAATCCGGGCATCGACGAAAGCAGGACTCGGCGCAGCGCATTGCCGAGCGTATGGCCATACCCTCGCTCGAACGGCTCCATCACGACTTTGGCGTGATTAGGGGCAATTCCCTGGACGTCGATGATGCGCGGTTTCAGAAATCCACTGGTTTGCATGTAAGACCCTCAATACGATATGTGGCTTGCGCCGGATACTTCGAGTGCCGCGCTATCTCGAATACAACTCGACCACCAGGCTTTCGTTGATCGTGGAAGGCAGAT
>WNGH01012490.1_pt1 | contig 11058 bp, 12 predicted proteins | sample 5400631 | NCBI WGS metagenome assembly WNGH01 (sample SAMN13153373, study PRJNA577476) | soil metagenome | isolation source: 115 cm soil or saprolite under Garry oak tree replicate 1 | place: USA:California | collected 2016-06-15 | reverse complement strand
CCTCGGCTCCGCAGGCCTGAACGTAGAGGACAAAACCCGACTCGGAGAGACTTGCGGTATTATCGTACGCTCGATCCCACACAATGAAGTCAATTTTCTGAATGCGGTAATTCTGATAGCGCCATGCGGCAAGCGTAATTACACTGCCGATTGCTAGAACAACGAGCGCTGAAGCAATTACTCCCTTGCGGGCTGGACTCATATTTCAGCTAATCATCAAACCCAAGTCCCTTCGGCTTGCGCCCGATATAATCACATCGCCATAGGCGATATGCATGCGGGCCTTTGAAGTAAATCATTCCGTCGTCCGGTCGCTTTGGCCAGGACAGAACTACTTCCTCCAGCGCCAACTGGCGAATCTCATAAGCCGCGCCCGGCATCCGGGTCGCCTCACTGGCAAGAAACTCGGTCACCATCCTATCGAACTCTGCAAATGAGCGAACGATATCACGCGCATGCGCCATCAATGCGGCATCTGGCTCAATGTAGCCGCCGATTTTGAAACCCAACTTCTTGCCGTTGATCTCAACCGTCGCCTCCCACCCGTCGGTCAAGTGCAACGGGCCAAGCACCTCGTCCTGAAACGATGTAATCGGGTCGTTTGACATTGGTGCGCTCTTGAAGAGTCTTCAGCACGGCTGGTGTCCCCAGTCGTTTTCTTTCAAGTCCTTTTCGTAAAGGGCCATCTGTTCTTCTGGAGTTAGTTTTTTCGGTTCGGGAGGACTGACGGCGGTTGGCGGAGCCGAATCGCTTTTCGGTTGTTGCGGACGATTCTCTTTGTCCTCTTGCTCGGGCATCGGAAGAATCATAGCTGGTTCTTGCGGCGGTTGGAAGCGGGATGTTAAGATGCGCGGGAGCCGCGCAGCAGCCGAGGTAATGAGGCTCTAACTATTTTGACTGCTCGGTTCGGTGTGGGAGCGTCGAATATGCCAACGGACACCGCACACCCTAAAGGGTGGACACCGAACAGTTCATTGGCACCGTCGTTCGCAACGCGTGACCGTCACGCATTAGGCGTGAGTTTCACGCCCCGTCCTACGATCTGATCTTAGAAGATCACGGAAAATCCCACAAAAAGCCGGTTGGCAGCGGCAATGCTGGCATTTGAAAGTGTGAAATCCATGAGGTGACTTATGAAACTTCCCCGGCGCGCGTTCACTCTTATCGAACTGCTCATCGTTATCGCCATCCTTGCGGTGCTTGCGGCTCTGCTGCTGCCAGCCCTTAGTTCAGCGAAAAGAAAAGCCTTGCGAGTCAGCCTAAAGTCCGAGCTATCGAGCCCCGGCATAATCCCGCGGCCGGAACCAACGAGGATGCCTCAGGCCGCGATGCCTCAACGGACGCTGGCAACGGTCAAAAGTTTCGATGCCAAAGTTTCATTGAAACCGGGACTCAGCGTTGGAACGGCGCAGCCCGAATCCATTTATACGGCGCAGTTAACGACGAAGTTTAACGCCTTCAATCCTGGGCCGAAAGGCGAGTGCGAGGTGCTTTTGCCGCTGCCGCCGCAAATCATTTCGCTGGCCGATCTCGAAGTTACGGTCAATTCCGTTTCCAGCGAATCGGTCGAGATTCGCGGGGACAAGCTGGTCTGGTTTGGCGTCCTACCGGCAGAGCCCGTGCCGATGACGATTACTTACTCCGCCATGGGAAAGGGTCTATATAATCTGCAAACGCCGCCGAGCGGAATACTGGATACTTTTCACATTGATCTCACAGCGGTTGGTTCGGATGTGCGGATGCTCGAGCTATCGCTGCAGCCGACGAAATATGCGCGCGGCGACGGTAAAACCGTATATACATGGGATTACAAGAAGCTTCTATTCGGGCGGCCGATTGCCCTGGATGTGCTGGGCATCGCGCCGATAGATCGGCTGGGAGAACTTACATGGCTGGGACCGGCCAGCGTCGTGGTGTTCGGGCTTGTGCTTGGACTGGTGGCGCGCGCTTTTAATATCCAGAAGATAGATCGCTGGATGCTGCTGCTCATTCTGGGCACCTTCACGGCTGCTTATCCGCTGATGTACTTTGCGCAGGAATTCATTCCGCTCAATGCGGCGATCGCGGCGTCGTCGTTGATTGTGATTCTGATTATTGCGGTGCGCTCGTTTACAATAATGGGATTGCGACTTGCACTGCTTGGGGTCGTGGTGCCGTCAGCCTCGATTCTCGCGCTCACGCTGCTGGCGGCAATTCACACGCGGCTCCAGGGGATGCTGATCACGGTGGTGGGGATTGCCTTGTTTGTGATTGCGATGTCGTTGATGCCGCGGCTGAAACTGGAAATTAAATCGCCGACGGCGACGGTGGCGGCGGCGTCTTGAGAGGACGTGCAAGCGCCGTGAAGGTAGGGCGCGCTGTCCCTCAGCGCGCCGCGGGGTTAACGGAAACATGGGAAACTTCTGATGCGTTGCGGATCTTCGACGGCGCGCTGAGGACAGCACGCCCTACCTTTTGGCTGTTGGATTCGACTGGCCCAATCTGTATTAAAATCTCGTTACCACCGCGGAACGGGCAAGCGCTCGGCCGCTACTGTTGGAATACGACCATGTCGCCGGGGAGGAGTGGGACGTCTTCGCCAGAGAGAAGAGCTTTGGGATCAACAGGAACAGCCTGGCCATTGCGGACGATCATGATTTGCTTCGGATCAGTCGCGCTTTCATAGCCTGCGGCCACGATGGCTTTGGCGAGCGTTAGGTTCTGGGTCCATTGAATCGAGGGGGTTTTTACCGGGCCGACGATAGTAACGATGTTGCCGGTTGGCTGAGGTGTCCGAAGCATCATGGCCTGCTGCTGGCCGGCCATGAAAGCGGCCTGCGCCTGGGCTTTGGCTTTGGATTTGGAAATGCAGCCCGAGCATAGAAGATAGAATATGAAAGACAGGAGATAGAAGAGGCATCTCATGGTTCTTTATCCGGCGTCTTGAGAATCTTGCCGAACTCGGACTCGGCGGGCTCGATTTCAATGCGACCAGGTGGTTTGGCCGCGGAAATGGAGGGGGCAGTTTCCGGTTGACGCTTGGGCGCCCACGGATTTTTCAGAAGTGTCGGTTCGGTTGAGAGTGAAGAAATCGGCGCGGGCGTGGATTCGGTTTCGGGAGTTTCAGGGTCCTGGTCGAGGCGCGACCAGATTTTGCGGCTCTCGAGCCAATTGCGATAGCGATTGAAAGTCCACATGCCATGCTCGCCGCCGGTTTCAATGGCGGAAATAATCCGGAAAAATTCGCGCGTGCGGATGAAATTCTTTACCGCGTTGCTGGCGAGCAATATTTCGCATTCGGGAACGCGGATGTTGAGTTCTGGCCGGAATCGCAATCGCTGGCTCACCACGCCCACCATACAATCGGCAAGTTGAGCAGCGATGCCGCTCTGGATTTCGGACGGGAATGCCCCAACCACGCGTTGCAGCGCCTCAGCGCAAGTGGAAGAGTGGACGGTGGCGAGGACGAGGTGGCCCGTCTCGGCGGCGCTTAAAGTCAGGCGCATGGTTTCTGGATCGCGCATTTCACCAACCATGAGGACGTCGGGGTCCTCGCGCAGGGAATCCAGCAGGGCCTGCTCGAAGCTCGGAGTGTCGCGACCCACTTCACGCTGGCGAATGTAGGATTTGCGTGGTCGGAAGGTGTACTCAATGGGGCTTTCGACGGTGATGATATGGCGCGCCTCGGTGAGATTTATCTCCTCGAGCAGCGCGGCGAGGGTTGAAGACTTGCCGGAACCGGTCGGACCGCTGACCAGGATCAATCCAGTGGTTGGGATTACAAGTTTCTTGAGGTCGGGATGGAGATTGAGCTTTTCAATGGTCGCCTGAAACGAAGTGAGCATTCGGACAGCAAAGCCGACGCCGCGAGAGGATTGAAGGACGTTAATCCGGCAACGAACACCGTGGATGGTTTTGGAAAAGTCGTGCGAGCGCCGTTCGATAAAATGCGGCCATTGCTCCGGGCCGATAGCCTCGCGGGCGAAGTCGAGAAGATTGCTGGCAGGAATTGGCTCGCCCATCGTGCGCAACGAACCGCGAATGCGGAGAGCGGCGGGCAAACCAGGCTCCAAATGCAAATCGCTCGCGCCATTGGATTGAGCGAGCGCAACCAAAGAATCCAAATCCATTCCCAATAGTATGCTTTAAACAAGCGAGGAGGCAAAAAGTTCTTCCAAAAGTGTCGAGGGCCAAGTGTCAAGGGTCGGGTGGTCATGGAAGCGGCTCGCGGCTGCTGAATTACTGCAGAAAGATTTATTGGCAGAAATATTCTACGTTTTCCGATTCTGAAATGGGATCGCGGCGTCCAGCTAGGGCTTCGCTTCGATTTTCTTGATTTGCCGCGAGAGGCCGAGCACCAAACCGGCCACAATCGCGGCGCTTCCCCAGATTTGGCCCCAGTGTGGTTTTTCCTTCAGCCAAACGGCGGCGATGGCAACGCCAAAAACGGATTGGGCGAAAATCGTCAGGGCAGCAACATTGACAGGACATTCGCGGATGATCACGAACCAGGCGCAGTAACCAATCACCGTGCAAATCAAGGCCATGAGACAAATCAGAAGCCAGTGTTCAGCGGTCAAGGTCCGCGCAGCGGCGAATGTCGAGCGACCATCCACCACCAGGTTGGCGGCGGTGCCGACCAGCAATGAAATCGCGACCATTTTTGTAGGACTCGCGCGTTGAACGATGGTTTTACCGACGACCGAATAGGCGGCTTCGCAGATAAAGGAAGAAACAAAGATGAGACTCGCGGCCAGGCCGGCCCATTGGAAATCCGGGCGCCAAACGCCGCTTAAAAGGACGACACCGAAGATCGCCAGGCTGAAACCGATCAAGCGCCTCGGCCCAATATGTTCGCGCAGAAAGATTGCGGCAGCGACCGAGGTGAATAGCGGTTCCATAGCCATCAGAACCGAGGAGTTGCCGGCGCTGCCGAGGACGCTGCCATAAACCTGCAGCCTTTGGCCAACCGGGTACAGAATTATTCCCATCAGCAGGGTTTTAGCGAGGTCGCGTCCCCGCGGCGCTACCCCTGGCAACCAGGGCCAAAGGATTAGCAAGCAAACACCAGCCAAACCGAACCGGAGAGTTACGATTCCTCCCGTCGGAAGAGTTGTTCCAAGCACTTTGTAGGCGGAATAAACCGCGGCCCAGCAGAAATTGAGGTCCAAAAGAATTATTAAATATGCCGGTTTCACAGCCGTCTATAGCGAAGGCAAATATGGCTTTGCACGGCGGATGCGCAATTGATATGCTTACGGGCTTCGCGATTTGATTGAATGCAGAGTTAGGTCGTCGGCTACACTTGTGATGAAAAAATGGGTCATTTTCGTGGTTCTGATTGCAGCCGGTTACGGCGGCTATCAGGTTTGGAAAAAGGAACAAAAAAATAATTCCAGTTCGCTCGCGCAAGGACGGCAAACGACAGCTACCGCCGAATTGCGAGACATCAGCTTCGCTGTGAACGCGGCGGGGGAGATAGGCCCGGCTGAGCAGGTATCCGTCCGTCCTGAGATCAACGGGAAGATTGATGTGTTGCCGGTGGACATTGGCGATCCGGTGAAGAAAGGCGCGTTGCTCTTCAAACTGGATGACCAGGAGTTGCAGCAGGAAAAAGCCACCACGCTCACAGACATCGAGCGGGCAAAGCTAAACCTGGAAAAAGCGGAGCGTGATTACAAACGAGCGAGACACCTATTGGATGAGAAGTTAATCGCCCAGGAGCTTTTTGACGACACTAAAACGGCATTTGATCTGGCGAAGAACGCGCTGGAACGTTCGCAACGAGATCTGGCGCTGGTCGAGGAACACCTGACCAAAACAGCCGTTCTCGCTCCCTTCGATTGCACGGTGCTGACGCGTCCGGTTTCCATTGGCCAGGCGGTATCGGGATCGGGCGGCTTCAATAGCGGCACGGAAGTGCTGACGATCGCCGACCTGCACTCGATGGTCATCAACGCGCAAGTGAATCAGGCCGATGTGCCGCGACTCAAGGTCGGCGAAATCGTCGAGGTGACGATTGAGGCGGTAGCAGGTTTAAAGATAAATGGCGCGGTCGAGCGGATCTCGCCGCAGGCGACCATCAAAAATAACATCAAAGGTTTCGCCGCGCGCATCGTTCTTAGAAACGATGATCCTCGCGTGCGACCCGGCATGACGGCGAATGTGAAAATCCCTGTGGCCTCGGCCGAGAACGTCACCGCGGTGCCGCTGGCAGCCGTGTTCACAGAGAAGAATCCTGATTCGGACGAAATGGAACGGTTTGTTTATGTTCAGCAGGGTGAAAACTTTGAAAAGAAAAACGTAAAAGTGGGAGTGTCGGATTACTTTTTCGCCGAGATTCAGGAAGGCGTGGCGGAGGGTGACATCGTCGCTCTGGAACTGCCAAAGGAGGAGCTTGAGAAAAAAGCCCAGCAAACCGCGCATCATAAATCCAGCAACAGCCGAAAAAATGCCGAGGTCCCGAAAAGCAGCCTCCTGGCAGCAAAGCCAACAGATTCGACGAATCTGACTTCCACATCCGCGAACTCCTCTGAAACGCCCACAAAATCCGATTCCGCCGGGCGAGCTACCAACGCCAAACCCGAAAACTCCACTACCCGCTAGCTGCAGTCTTCGAATAACACAATACGCAACACGCAATACGCTTCCTACCCATGCCACTGGTCGAACTCCGGAACGTCAGCAAGATCTACCATTTGGGCGGCGAAGAAATCCGAGCGCTGAACGACGTGTCCCTCGATATCGAAGCCGGCGAATTTATTTCTATCATCGGTCCTTCCGGCAGTGGCAAGTCCACATTGATGCACATTCTCGGATGCCTCGATTCTCCCAGCAAAGGGACAATTGAGCTCGATGGCGTAATGATCGAAAAAGCTTCCGCCCGTCAACTGGCGGCAATTCGAAACCGGAAGATTGGGTTTGTTTTTCAATTCTTTAACCTGCTGCCGAAGCTCAACGTATTGCAGAATGTGGAGTTGCCGATGATTTACAGCGGGATCGCGGCGCGAGAAAGAAAGGAGCGAGCCATGACGGCATTGGAATCGGTGGACATGGCCAACCGCGCGAAGCATCGCCCCAGCCAGCTTTCCGGCGGACAGCAGCAGCGAGCGGCAATTGCTCGTGCGCTGGTGAATAACCCACGGCTGGTGTTTGCGGATGAGCCGACGGGGAATCTCGATTCGCACACGGGCGATGCCATTCTCAAGCTGTTCCGAAAATTGAGCACCGAAGGCAGGACGATTGTGTTGGTGACGCACGACCCGGAAATTGCGGCGGTGACGCCACGACGAATCGAGATTCGGGATGGAAAGATCGCGCAGAAGATTGATCTGACGCTGGCCGGTCTGGTGAAGGCTTAGAGAATGGCTAATTCGTCACAACTGGGCATCACGCTGCGCACCGGCCTGCGCGAGATCTGGGCGCATAAGTTCCGTTCGTTGCTGACGATGCTGGGGATCATTCTTGGCGTTTCGAGTCTCGTGGCGATGTCGGCATTGATTTCCGGAATGGAGAAAGGCGCGCGCGAAGCGCTGATAGCCATTGGAGGGCTCGAAAAGGTTCGGGTGGAACCGCAGGACCTGCCGCCGGATCAGCGGCATCTTACCGAGTCGGCAGTCGGTATCACGATCAATGATGTCTTCGCCTTGAAGGAAAGCGCGCCGCTGGTGACGCGGTTGTCGCCCGAGATGCGTCTTTCAGCAACGCTCTCGGCAAATGGACACAAATTTCGACCCTGGCTGTGCAATGGAGTTTGGCCCGTGGCCCTGGAAATGAACGAACATGTCATCGAGCACGGTCGCATGTTCAATGAACTCGACGATGAGATGGCGCGGAGCGTTTGCGTCATCGGAACCGCCACACGCGACGAGCTTTGGGGTTCGCCGGACAGGAGAAAGAGAGCGGGGTCAAGCGCGACCGTGGACACAACAGCCGCAAGCGAGGCGGCAACTTCGTTTTCTATCTGAAGAATTCGACGGTCTATATTCCACTGAACACTATGTGGATGAAATTCCGCTCGGGCATCAGCCTGACGGGATATGGTTCGAGCTCTCCGAGCACCAACACAGCCGGGGCAGCGACGGGTGATCCTCGACTTTCCAATCTGGAACTGAAGATTGATGGGATGGATACATTGCCGGAGTCTTTGCAGCAGATCCGCAATGTGCTGATGAGCACGCACCGCGGAATCGAGGATTTCTCTTTTCGCACGCAGGAAGATTGGGCGGAGCAAATCAATACGTTCATACGAAACGCCCGGCTCAGCGGAGGACTGATTGCGGGCATCAGTCTGCTGGTGGGCGGCATTGGCATCATGAATATTATGCTCGCCAGCATTTCGGAACGAGTCCGCGAGATTGGGATTCGCAAATCCGTCGGCGCGGCAACGTTTGATATTTTTATCCAGATACTGGTCGAAGCGATAGTCATCGCCATCCTGGGTGGCTTGGTTGGTCTCGTAACTTCATTCGCTCTCGTCGAGATGCTCAGTTCCTTTTCGCCCAACGAAAACGCACCCATCATTACTGCCTCAGCCATGGCGGTGGCTTTTGGTTTCAGTGTGCTTGTTGGCGTCCTCGCGGGGCTATTTCCAGCCTTGAAAGCCCCTGAGGTATGAGTAAGCATCCAGCATCGTGACCCTTTCCAACACTATCACCGTCGGTCTGAAGGAAGTCTGGTCGCATAAGTTCCGGTCTATCCTGACGATGCTTGGGATCATTCTGGGGGTGGCGAGCCTCGTTGGAATGGCGGCGATCATCAAAGGCATGGAAAACGGGATGCGGGAAACGATGATCGCGATCGGCGGCGCGGACAAAGTCTGGTTCGAAGAGGAAGACGTTCCGCCGGAGCAGGAGCATTTGGCGGATCAGGCGCCGGGACGCACGATGGTGGACGTCGGGGCGCTTAAAGCGAGTGCGCCGCTGCTGCGATTGGTTTCGCCGGAAATGGCTGTGCGCGGTGCGATGCTTACGCGCGATGAAAAAAGCACCGTTCCTTTCGAATGCGTTGGTGTTTCACCGGCTGTTCTGGAGATGAATCTGCATACACTCGAGCACGGTCGCTTCTTCACCGATCTCGACGAGGAGAACGCCAATGCCGTCTGTGTCATCGGAACCGGGATTCGAGATGATTTATTTGGTTCGCCTGAGAAAACCGGCTCCGAAATCGTGCCGATAGGTGAAACGATTTATATCAATACACAACCGTTCACCATTGTGGGCATGTTCCAACATTACGAAAGCGAGCAGGACAAAAAGGAGCGGGAACTGGCGAAACAAAAAAGGGCGGAAGAACCGCAGGCCGGTCCGGCGCGAATGCGCGGCTGGGGCCGGCACGGGAATTGGGCCTTCATGCGAAAAAACCAAACGATTTATATTCCACTCAATACTGCCTGGCTCCGCTTTCGCGCCGCCGGAGACAAGGACGGCATCCCTGATAATCGGCTTTCAGACATTGATTTAAAAGTAGCGAGTCTCGAACAACTCGAACCGGCGCTGCAACAGGCCCGCAATGTGATCATGCTCACGCACCACGGAATCGAGGACTTCGGATTCCGAACACAGGAAAACCAATTGGAGAGTATCAATCAGCAAATCCGAAATGCCAGGATGAGCGGCGGAGTTATCGCCGCGATCAGCCTGATCGTGGGCGGTATTGGCATCATGAACATCATGCTCGCAAGCATCAATGAGCGCATTCGCGAAATTGGCATCTGCAAAGCGGTCGGCGCGACTGGGCTGGCCATTTTCGTTCAAGTGCTGATCGAGAGTGTGATTATCGCACTGGTTGGGGCGGTGATGGGGATGGCAGCGTCATACGGATTCGTCAGAATTTTGGAATTGATCTCTCCGAGCGCGAATACGCCGGTGATTACGCCAATGGCGATTGGCGTGGCCGTGGCCTTCAGCGCGGCGGTGGGAATTGTCGCCGGCCTTTTTCCGGCCTTCAAAGCCGCACGGCTTCACCCGATACAAGCGCTGCGGTATGAGTGATTCGGAAAAACGCAGCCCTATCGAAGGCGCCCAGCGCCGCGCTCTCGTTGAAGGAAGGCACCAGGCCTGAGCACGTGTAGGCCGTAAAACGGTTTATCCATCAATCCGCCAAAGTCACCGTCATCCAGCGTCAGTAGGACGTCAGCCCAAGCCAACGCGCCGAACAGAATGGGACGATCCTTGGTAACAGGGGAAAATGGCTGGGCGATCAAGCGTCAGCACGTCGTCCATGATTAACAAAGCCGGTTGCAGCGCTGCCCAATTTGCGCTGGCGAAAGGCGTTATGTCCGGAAGGTTCCGGACGACTTCAGCGAGCCCGTAGGGAGTCGCGATCAAAATCCAAGCGTTGGCAGAAGCTCGGCGAAAGATTTCACGCGATGCGCCGACCGCGGAGGCGCAGGCAGCAAGCAGGACGCTTGTGTCCAAAAATAGCCTCACTTGCCGTCATTGAACCGTTGCATGTCCGCTTCATCTTGCGCGATCCAACCCGCAATTTGTTCGCGCGAGAATTTGCGGGGTTCGGGCGACGTGCCGCCGTGGGCCCGCAAACGAGTCGCCAGGAACAGCAACAACTCCTGCTTCTGTTCCGGCGTCAGGGCGTCGGCTGCAGCTTCGATTTCGGCCAGCGTGCTCATCACGGAACAGTACCACGGGGCCTTCGAAACGACAAGGTACACGCGACATTTATGGCTATCGGTGTCATTCCGCCACAATGCTAATGCGGTAAATCACCGGGACAAAAGCTTCCTTGAGGGCGTCGGCGAGGCGCTGATGTTCTTTCTCCGAACTCTCGACAATAGCTGTCATGTTCGTTTTGGCTCCTGCACCGTGAAACAACTGTTTGATTTGTTTGGTTTCGAACGCCTGTTTGGCCGCCACCGCCGCATCCACCTGGGCAAACTGTTTTGAGAATGGGTTGATTGGGAAGTGAGCAACGAGATTAATTCCTTTCCGAAGCTGCTCACCCGAAAACTCTTTGGAGTCCGTGTCCCAGCTTACCTTGTACTTTGGCTTACTCGCATCGTTCACGATCAGCGTTAGCCGATTGAGCTCTTCATTAAACGGAACCAATGTCATGGCCGAACGG
>WNGH01010010.1_pt1 | contig 11058 bp, 9 predicted proteins | sample 5400631 | NCBI WGS metagenome assembly WNGH01 (sample SAMN13153373, study PRJNA577476) | soil metagenome | isolation source: 115 cm soil or saprolite under Garry oak tree replicate 1 | place: USA:California | collected 2016-06-15 | reverse complement strand
AGGCCGCGACGCTGAACTGGAGCGACTAACGAAAGAAATCGGAGAAGTTCGGGCGCAGATGAATCGCGCCGGCGATGCGCTGCGCAAACTGCGCGCGAAAGCGGCGCCGAAACTTTCCGAGACGATTCGCAAAAACCTGCGCGATCTTGGATTTCGCCAATCGGAATTCGAAGCGAGACTAAGCCCGGTTGAGGAACCGCACGCGAATGGCTTCGATTCGGTTGAATTGCTTTTCTCGCCCAATCCTGGCGAACCGCTAAAACAATTGCGCGCGATTGCTTCCAGCGGCGAAATTTCGCGCCTGATGCTCGCGATAAAGTCCGCGCTCGCCGCGCACGATTCGATTCCACTTCTCGTCTTCGATGAGATCGACACGAACGTCGGCGGCGAGATCGCGCATGCGGTTGGCGCAAAGATGCGAACGCTCGGCCACGAGCATCAGCTGATTTGCATCACCCATCTCGCGCCGGTCGCTGCAGCCGCGTCGTCGCATTTTGTCGTGACCAAAGACGTTGTCCGCGGTCGCACATTTTCGAATCTTCGCGAAGTTACCGGCAAAGCCCGCCGCGAAGAAATCGCGCGCATGCTCGGCGGCAAGAGCGAATCGGCGCTCCAACTCGCGGCTTCTTTGTTGAAGGAATCGTAAACCCCGAATTACGCTAATGAGCGCGAATGAAATTCAGAGTAAGCATTCCTTTTTCGCGTCTATTCGCGTGATTCGCGGGTAGGAAATGATTTTTCACTTCGTCACCGGACCGAGCGGTAGAACCACTCTGCCATACAATTCGTTCAGGACTTGTGCGAGACCGGTGTAGATCGCGGAGAAGCCGCAGAACATTCCCTCGTAACCGGTGAAATGTTTGAAGCCGGGACTGGCGTTCGTGAAATCGCCGATCGCGAGCAGGAAAAACAAAATCGCGAGCGTGCCGAAGACGATTTGTAACGCGCGATTGAGCCGCAGTGTCCCGATAAACATGACCAAAGTGAACAATCCCCACATCGCAAGATACGCCGCCATAGCGGTGTCGTTCGAAGCTGCGCCCCAGCCGAGTTTTGTCAGCACAATCAGCGCGACGAGCGAAAGCCAAAAGAGTCCGTATGAAATGTCAGCGCGACGAGCGAAAGCCAAAAGAGTCCGTATGAAATGAAAGCGGTCGTCGCGAACGTGTTGCCTTTGCGCCATTCCATCATCCCGGCGATGACTTGCGCGATTCCGCCATAACAAATCCCCATCGCCAGAATCATGGCGTTGAGCTCATAAAAGCCGGCGTTGTGCAGATTAAGCAAAACGGTCGTCATGCCGAAACCGAGGAGACCCAGCGGCGCGGGATTGCCAGTAATGTCGCGGGATTCGTTCATGGCATCAGTTTGTCGAAGACAAGATCGACAAGGCAACAACAAATCGACTGGCAGTCGCTAATCGCGGCAGCTAGAACGTTCGAGTGCTGAATTATGTTTGGCTCGCGCTGGTTTTGCTCGCAGTCGCGATTGGCGGCTGGAATGATCGGCTCAAGGATGTAACCGGCGGCGCGCTCGATGGCGCGAAGACGGCAGTGACAATCGCGCTGGGTTTGATCGGGATCATGGCGCTGTGGCTGGGCTTGATGCGTTTGGCCGAGCGCGCCGGTTTGGTGCAACGCATCGCTTACGGATTACGGCCATTGATGCAGCGCTTGTTTCCGGAAGTTCCTCCGGATCATCCGGCGATGGGTTCGATGCTGATGAACATGGCGGCGAACATGCTTGGACTGGGTAATGCTGCGACGCCGCTTGGTTTGCGCGCGATGCGCGATTTGGAATCGTTGAACCCGCGGCCCGGCGTCGCTTCGAACGCGATGTGCACGTTTTTGGCGATCAACACCAGTTCGGTTCAATTGATTCCGGCAACAGCGATTGCGATCCTGGCCGCAGCAGGGTCGGCCCGCCCGACGGTTATTGTCGGCACGGCATTTTTCGCGACTCTTTGCGCGGCGACTGTCGCGGTCCTTTCGGCAAAATTTTTCGAGCGATTGCCGGTCTTCCGGCCAGTGGCAAGCGGCGAGTCCAAGAAAAAACGAGAGCGGACGGCCCGAGCCGGACCGGCATTACAGCGCGACGTCCCTACCACAGCGCAATCCTCGGACAAGTTTGCGTTCGATGATGAATCGCTCGGACAGCCGCCGCTGTCGCGTCCGGCGCCGTGGGGATTAATCGCGCTGGTCCTACTCGCCGTTTTCTTCGTCATGCTTTTTTTACGAATGGTGATGCCGGATCTCTTTCGACTGCCAATGCCGACTGACGCCGCGTTGCAAAATCCCTTTGCTCGAATGGTCAATGCCTTGTCGATCCTGGCGATTCCATTTCTGCTCAGTTTTTTCCCGATCTACGCTGCCGCGCGCGGGATCAAGGTTTATGACGAGTTTGTGGAAGGGGCAAAGGAAGCGTTCAACGTCATTTTGCGAATCATTCCGTTTCTGGTGACGATGCTGGTAGCGATTGGAATGTTCAAAGGCGCGGGCGGAATCGATCTGTTGACGAAACTGCTCAGCCCGATCCTGACTCCATTGCATTTTCCAACCGATCTGGTGCCGCTCGCGTTGATGCGGCCATTGAGCGGAAGCGCAACACTCGCGCTCTTGACGGATGTCGTGCATCGGTTCGGGCCGGACAACATCATTAGTCTGATGGCGGCGACGATTTACGGAAGCACCGAGACGACATTCTATGTGGTCGCGGTCTACTTTGGATCGGTCGGGATCAAACAGACGCGGCACGCCATTCCAGCGGGATTGCTGGCCGATCTGACCGGCGTTATTGCGTCGGTAATTATCTGCCGAACGGTCTTGTAAAGACTGCCGCCGGAGACAATGCCAGTTCGACTCGGACCGGCAGCTACAACAACGACAACTACTTAGATCGACATTTAAACGGTCGAAATCATTTTTCCCTACCATTGAGCGCGCGAATTCTTTATCGTCCAACTCTTTATAGATGATCCAGCGCGATTACTTAGTCATTGGCAGCGGTATTGGCGGCGCATGCGCATGCGAAGGTGTGCGCAAGCACGACAAGCGCGGCACGATTACCATCGTCGGCGCGGAGATCATGCCGCCTTACAATCGCTGGCTGCTTTCGAAAGATTTTCTGCGCGAAAAAACGCCGCCGCTCAAAAAACTCGCCCACTTCGACCAGCGCTGGTTCGATTCGCGCAAAATCGAAACACGATTCGCCACGATCGTAAAGCAATTCAACATCGAGCGGCGTTTGGCGGTATTGGGAAATGGCGAAAGCATTGAATTCACGAAAGCCTGTTTGGCGATGGGCAGCCGACCGGTTCGACCGCCGGTCGCAGGCGTAAACCTCGGGAACGTGATTTACCTCCGCACCGTGCGCGACGCGCTGGCGTTGCGCGAAATGGCCAACATTGAAAAGACCGTGATGGTGATTGGCGGCGGACTGCTGGCGTGCGAGGCGGCAGCGAGTCTTCGGATGATGAAATTGAAGGTGAGCATGATGCATCGCAACGCTTACTTGTTGAATCGCTATCTCGATTCCCAAACCGGACCGTGGTTGACCGATTATTATGCCAAGCACGGCATCACGATGTTGATCGGCGAGAGCTTGAATGGTTTCGAAGGCAAGACTGTGCTGCGGAATATCCAGACGAAAAGTGGGAACCGCGTTCCGGCCGGACTGGCCATAGTCGCTTGCGGCGCCGAACCAAACCTCGATCTCGTCCGCAATACGCCGCTTTCAGGCCCTCACGGCTCGCCGGTCACGGAATATCTCGAAACAGAGGAGAAAGGAATTTTTGCCGTTGGGGATCTGGCGTTTTATCCCGATCGCATCATGGGCGGAGTGCGCCGCCAAACGCATTGGGAGAACGCGCGAGCGCAAGGCTTCGTTGCGGGAGCGAACATGACGGGCAAAAAAAGAATTCGTTACGAACAAGTCCCTTATTTCTGGACGGAGATGTTCGATCTGCGGCTGCACTTTGTCGGAGATTTCAGCATGCAGCCGACTCGGGTCGATCTTCGCGGCACCTACGCCAAGAGAAAGTTTCTGGCGCGTTATTATCAAGGCGAGAAACTGCGCGCGATCCTGCTTTGTAATCAAACCGAGCGCGAAGTTGAATCGGCCAAAAAGGAATTGCGGCAAGCGTTGGGGAAATAGCGGGCGGTCGCTCTTCAATCGAATTCCGCCGGAATTTCCAACTCCGGATTGCTGACGCGAACAAGTTTCCAGTCCCACGGTTTACGAGAAATGTGACGCCATTGCAGTTCGAAAGGCGTCGTCAGTGAATTAACGCGTTCCTTCACCACTGCGCCCAAGCCAGGATCGTCATCTTCGATTAAAATTCTGCTGCGCCAGAGACCGACGCGGCCTCCGTTGTCGATCTTACAATTCGCATCAATCGCTTTAAGCCGAAGATGATGGCCGTAGCCCAACCCTAAACGCATTCGTTCGAGGACAAGCGCGCGATCATTGCCCCATTGATCAGCATAATCGGTCGCGATCAAGTCCGCGACGCGACTCCAATTTCTCTGTTCGATATCATGCAAAAGATTTTTGGCGTGGCGATCGATCTGACGCTGTGGCTGCCACAACCAGACGCAATACAAACCGATTGTGAGAGTCAGGACGAGTCCAGCAAACCATCCGGTCCGAAATTCAACGCGCATAAGTCAATCCGCCGTTCGTTGTAATGTCGTGCATTGTCCGTGCGTCAGGTAAAATCGCGAGGGCAAGTTGCCGTAAAAGGAAATAATTGCGATTGACGGGCAACGCCCCAATGGGGCATGAACCGTGCTGGTAAACTTGTTTTGATTCATGGTGACGTTTGCTGCTTTTGGCGTGGCCGTTTTTGCGGTGTTATTTTGTGTCTGGTGGGCGTGCTTGAACGAAAGTGATAGATAGATGCGAGGCTTATGCTGGACCAAGAAGATTTGAAGTGGATCGCGTCGACTTCCACTCAGCTGAACTCGATTTTGCAACAGGTTTCGCGCTATACGGATCTGGCCCGCAGACATCGCGGCGAACATAAATACATCGATCTGCTCGGCGAACGCGTCGAGCTCGCTTCCAAGACGGCGCAATCTCTCTTTGATCGGGTAACGTCAAAGATTCTGGCCGGAGCAGCGCGGAAAACGGCCGCCGCGCGTAAAAGCGAAGCCGGATTTAAGGTTATGCCTCCGCCGGCCGCGATCGAGGACGAACCGGACCGTTCCATTCCAACTTCCCGCAAGGGCGAACAAAAACGTGGATCAATTGCCGGTGCCAAGCAATCAACGGCGTCCGGTGATAACGGCCTTCCACCAGGCGTCAGAGTCAAGAATCCGCACGGACGACGCGAATACCTGCTCTTGATTGAGGACGAACCGGACGTTGCCGATCTGGCTTCAGAAATGTTGGCCGAGGAGGGCTACCGGGTCGTGATCGCGCACGATGGCTTTGAGGCTCTCAAAATCTACGAATCCATGGGCAAGCAAATCGGGCTCGTCATTCTCGATTATTTCCTGCCGGTGATAGATGGCGACGCGGTGTTTGAGGAGCTGCGCTCGATTAATCCAAAAGTAAATGTTGTCCTGAGCAGCGGCTTTGCCGAGCAAACCAAGATCGCGTCAATGCTGGCACAGGGGCTCCGCGGTTTCATTCCGAAACCCTATAGCCGCGAGAAGTTGCTCGAACAGGTGCGTTCGACCCTGGACGCAGCCCGTCACCCGAGCCGCGAGCGAATCTGACAAGCCTCGAGCGGGGCAGGGCCTGAATCCCCCCTCCCCATGGCATCAATTTAGCTTCTCGAAGGAGCGACGCCCATGGCTCGCATTGACGCCTTTTTCAAATTGATGGCGGAACAAAAGGCTTCCGACCTTCATCTCTCGACCAATAATTCGCCGATGTTGCGCATCAACGGCGACTTGGTGCGCGTCGATTTTCCGCCCCTGAAGAACGACGACCTCAAGGCGATGGTTTACGAAATCGCGCCCGAGGGAAAGATCAAGCAGTTCGAAGAAACGCTCGATGTCGACTTTGGCTACGAAGTGCCTGATGTGATGCGTTACCGTGTCAATTTTTTCCAGCAAAAATACGGCATCTCGGCCGCGTTCCGCTCGATTCCGTCGCAAGTGTTGACTGTTGAAGAACTGGGGCTGCCGTCGGTGCTAAAAAAATTTCCGATGCTGAAGAAAGGCCTTGTCCTGGTCACCGGCCCAACCGGTTCCGGTAAATCAACCACGCTCGCCGCGATGGTCGACCATTCGAATCTCCATCGCCACGACCACATCATCACGGTGGAAGATCCGATCGAATTCGTGCACCGCAGTCAAAATTGTCTCGTTCAGCATCGCGAAGTCGGCATCCATACCCGCTCCTTTGCCAACGCGTTGCGCGGCGCACTGCGTGAAGATCCGGACATCATTCTCGTCGGCGAAATGCGCGATTTGGAAACGATCGAGCTCGCGCTGACCGCGGCCGCTACCGGTCACCTCGTTTTCGGCACTTTGCACACCTCCAATGCCTCCAAAGCGGTCGATCGTATCATCGACGTCTTCCCGACCACCCAGCAAAACCAAATCCGCACTACCCTGGCCGAGTCGCTCAAGGGCGTCATCGCGCAGAATCTTTTCAAACGCATCGACAAACCTGGACGCGTCGCGGCCCTTGAGATCTTGGTCGTCGACACCGCCATCGCCAATCTCGTGCGCGAGGGAAAAACGCACCAAATCCCGGGCATGATTCAAGTCGGCAAGAAAAAAGGTAATCAACCGCTGGACGACGCCATCATGGAGCACCTCCGGCACGCCCGCATCTCGCCGGAAGAAGCTTACGACAAGTGCATCGACAAGAAAAAATTCCGCCAATTTTTGGCCGAACCGCCAATCGACGCTTCTGAAGAATAAATTGCGCTCATGAGAACTCCAGATCTCGACAGAATTCTATCGGCAATGCTGAAAACCTACACCGGCATTTCCGATCTAAACTTTTCGGTCGGTCATCCTCTCCAGGTCGAAGATTTTGGCGAGCTGAAACCGGTCTATGTCGATCCACCGATCGAGGCGTTAACGCCCCACCAGACTGAGCAGGTTGCGCTCACCCTTATGCAAGGCAATCGCCGCCTCATTTACGATTATCTCACCGGCGGCTCCTGCGATTGCAGTTACTCCCTCGGTGACGAGGCGCGTTTTCGCGTAAACATTTTCCGGCAGCAGGGGCACTTTTCGGTCGTGCTTCGCAAACTGCAAAGCGAGGTCCCGACGATTCAGCAATTGGGGCTGCCGGAAATTTTTTACGAGATCGCGAAGGAAAAAACCGGACTTGTTCTGGTCACAGGCGCGACCGGCAGCGGCAAGACCACGACTTTGGCGGCGATTCTCAACGAGATTAATGCGACCCAACCGGTCCACGTCGTCACCCTCGAAGACCCGATCGAGTACGTTCACCCAAAGAGCAAAGCCACCTTCAATCAGCGCGAACTCGGACACGATTTTAATAATTATCCCACAGGATTGCGCGCCGCTTTGCGTCAGGCGCCAAAAGTCATTCTCGTCGGCGAAATGCGCGACCGCGCCACGGTCGAAATTGCCATAATGGCGTCCGAAACCGGTCACCTGGTATTGAGCACGCTTCACACGGTCGACGCCGGCCAATCGATCAATCGTATCCTGGGTTTGTTTTCGCTAGGCGAAGAGCAACAACTGCGAGTTCGTTTGGCGGATTCGCTTCGTTACATCGTCAGCCAGCGCCTCGCCCCAAAGGTTAGTGGTGGCCGCCAACTCCTGACCGAGATCATGGGTCACAATTTACGTACGCAGGAGGCGGTTGCCCTCGGAGAGGGCGAGCACCGCAGCTTCTACGAAATCATCGAAGCCAGTTCGCCGTTTGGCTGGATGACATTTGATCAATCGATCCTTCGCGCTTATGAGCAGGATCTGATCACCGAAGAAGCGGCCAGACTGTTTGCTTCACGAAAGGGCAAAATTACTCGCGGCATCGATTTGATTCAAAAAGCGCGCGGAATCGATGCCGATCTCGATTCGGGGTTGCGTCTCGACCTTCCCGAAAACGCATTTCGTTAATTTATGTTTAGCGAACAGGAACACGAAGCAACATTTTTCGATCTGGGCGACAATACTGCCCTGGTCTGCGTCGATCATCAGCAATATCAGAAGGTCGTCGTGCCGCAGCTCATCGACATGACCTACAAGGTCCATCTTGGTTTGTTTGAAGAAGATGTCTTGCTCAAACTGAAGACTTACAATTACGACGTGGTCGTCGTTTCCGAAAATTTCAAGGGCTCAACTCTGCAAACGAATCCAATTCTGGCGGAATTGACGCGACGCCCGGACACGCAGCGGCGTCAACATTTCGTTGTCCTGCTCAGTCAACGTTTGGCCACCAACGACGCGATGAGCGCGTTCGTGCACAGCGTCGATCAAGTCATCAACATCGCCGACCTGGCCAATTTGAAACAGGTTCTTCGGCGGGGCGTGACCGAGCACCGCGAGCTTTACAACTCTTTCAACGAGATGCTCAAGAGCGTCCAGTCGCTCTGATTTTCGTTTCAATTGCTGCTAACCCGAGTCACGCGCGTACCAATCGACTTTGCGCGTCACGTACATCACTGCTGCGAGCACGATGAAAAGTGCGATCGCGCCCAGGAGCAACGCGTAATCTTGTTGCCGCAAAGTGATGTAGAGAAACGTGTAAACGCCCGCCAACCCGGCGCCGATCATCAATGTTCGGACTCCGCCGCCGAGGAAAAATCGGCAATACCACGTGATCAAGATCGTCGATGCAACCGCCGCGATCAGATACGCATAACCAAACCCGATAAATTCGGAAATAGACAGCAGCAGCAGATAAAACAGGCAAAGAGCGGCGCCGACCATCAGATATTGGAACGGATGAATCTTCTGCCGGGCAGTGACTTCGAAGAGGAAAAATGTCGTGAACACGAGGACAAGAAAGAGCACACCGTATTTAATGGAGCGCTCGACGTATCGATACGCGTCCAAGATCGACAAAAATTGCGCGCCGAAAAGGGATTCCGAAACGGCCTTGGTCGTGAACCGTTCGTTTCCATTACGGCTCGTCCACGCTTGTGGATAATTGCGACCGTAATAGGAAATTTTCCATTTCGCGTCAAAACCATCCGCGCGCACCGAACGCTCGGCCGGTAAAAACGCACCGCGAAATGCCGGATCCGGCCAGTTCGATTTCAGGGCCGCCTCGTTTTGAACGCCGAATGGTGCGAAGTAAATTCCTTCGCTGCCGTTAAAATCGAGGGGAATTGAAAACTCCACCGGGGCGCCGATCGGTTTGTCGCCAGTGAGAGGCGCCGTCGCGCCAGTTGTATAACCGGGAACTTGCGACCCGGGAAGAAGTGGTCGCTTTGTTCCGCCCCAATCGAGCACGATTCCCTCGCGTGTTCCGCGCAAATCGTTCACCGCGATCGTGACGAAGGCGTCTTTCCATTGCACGTCCTTGATGTCGATCTTGAGCGCTCCGAAATCGGGCGGCGCAAATCTTCCGGAAAGCTTGACCTGCGCTCGAAAAACGGCTGCGTCGTAGATCCCGCGATGCAACATTTGCGTCTCCGCATCGCCTGTGACGCTTAACATTTCGGGAAGGAAATACGCATTCGCGATCGCGGTTTCTTCCACTTCCCGCCGCTCCATCTTCCCATCCGGCGCCGCCATTTCCTTCACTGCCTTAAATTTGTATTGATACGGAATCCCAAGCACGGGACCGATCACGCTCTGTTCCTTTCCCCAGGATGAAGTGATATCGGCGAGAGCTTCATTGCGGCGCTGCAAGCGATCGTTCAACACGCCGGTGATCATCGTCAGCGGAATTAAGAGAATCAGCACGAGCGCGCCGACTCCGAGCAACTTGATGATTGTGCTATGACGCTTTCCAAATGAAGGCTGCGATTTCGGTAACGGCGGCGGAGCGGTGATTGGGGCTTCAGGCATAACTTGGGGCTTCAGGCATAACTCGAAGGTTTAATGAGAATACGGAGTCGAAGCGAAAATCTTTCAGCTGACGAGAAATATTTTCGACTGTCCAAGATAGTTGAATCCAAATCGGAGGCAGCCTGCATCTCAGTGAAAACGAACCGAGGTTTTCATGATCCACGATTTCAAGTTTGCGGTCCGGCAGCTTTTCAAGGCGCCGGGGTTCACGACGGTGGCAGTGTTGACGCTGGCATTGGCGATCGGCGTTAATTCAGCAATCTTTGCTCTCATTAACGGCGTCGTACTGCACCCGGTGGTGCCGCTGCGACCAAGCGAAGTGGTCAACGTTTTCACCGCCCGACAGAACGCGAGCCACGATTATCGCCAGTTTTCCTACAACGAATTTCGCGAGCTGCGCGAGAACGGGAAAGATGTGTTCTCCGATATTGCCGCGCTTGAGTTCGCCGTCGCCGGTATCGGACGCGACCACGAGATGCGTCGCAGTTTTGCTTTCCTTACTTCCGAAAATTATTTCTCGATCATGGGCGTCCAGCCGTTTCGCGGCCGGTTTTACAGCACGGAAGAGTGCAAACCGAACGCGAACATCGCGGTTGTCGTCGCGAGCTACGGCTTTTGGAACCGAATGGGCGGCCGCAGCGACTTTGTCGGCAGCACGCTTCAGATCAACGGCCAGCCTTACACCGTAATTGGGATTGCACCGAAAGGATTCAGCGGCGCAAACGTGCTCATCGCGCCTGATATCTGGGTGCCGATCGGGGTTCGGTCTCAACTCGGCTCGGCGTTTGGCGATTCCGAAACGATGCACGATTTGGAAAACCCGAAAAACTACGCTTTCAATCTCACCGGGCGAATGAGCTCCGGCCTAACGATCGAAACAGCGAAATCGCGTCTGCCCGTGCTGGCGCAGCGACTGACCGCCATTCAGCCGCCGGACAGCGAAGGCGCCCGCGAATTGCAAATTCAAACGCCGTCGCGATTCAGTTTGAGCACGCAGCCGGAAGATGACGGTCCCATCACGCTGATTGCGACGTTGCTCATGTTCATGGCTGGCGCGGTTCTACTGATCGCCTGCCTGAATCTGGCGAATATGCTGCTCGCGCGC
>WNGH01006560.1_pt1 | contig 11058 bp, 7 predicted proteins | sample 5400631 | NCBI WGS metagenome assembly WNGH01 (sample SAMN13153373, study PRJNA577476) | soil metagenome | isolation source: 115 cm soil or saprolite under Garry oak tree replicate 1 | place: USA:California | collected 2016-06-15 | reverse complement strand
AAGCTGGCGAACTCCCGGCCGTGGCCATGCGCCTGCTCGGCGAGGGCGGCGGCATCGACATCATTCTCTACGACAAGATTCTCGCCGAACGCCTCCCGCAGGCCGGCCAGCACGGCCGGGCTGCCCCAGCCGGCCAGCTGGCCGGTGAGCGCCATGGCGTTCCGCCGCGGGTCGTAGACGCCCGGGCTGCCGATCACCGTCTGGGTGATGACGGCACGGTCAAGCCCGGCGTCGGCACACAGCGCGTCGGCGAGCCTGATCAGCTCGGTCACGCGGCCTGCCATGCTCGACGCGCGCGTCCGGGCGGATGCCTTGGCCCGGATCTGGCCGGTCAGGTCGGCCAGCGCGCCGCGCAGGAACTGCAGGCCGATGTCGAGGCCGAGCACGAATCCGGCCTCGGGCCGGACCTCGTACAGCCGGGCGGAACGGCCGGGCACGCCGGTCCGCTGCCCGGCGATCCGGACCAGGCCGGACCGCTCCACGTTGACCAGCGCCAGTGAGACCGTCGGCTTGGACAGCCCGGAAAGGCGGGCAAGCTCGGCACGCGAGCAAGGACCGAGCTGGCGGATGTGGCTGAGCAGTAGCTGCTCGTTGAGCGCGCGGATGAGCTGAGGGCGGGCCGCCTGGCCGCCGTTGAGCCGGGCGGAGCCGGGCAAGCCGACGGGTTCGGCGCCGGACATGCCAGCCGGCTCAGCGACTGCGTGCCCTGGCAGCTCGGCGCCGGACAGCCCAGCCGGCTCAGCAACCGCCGGCCCTGACAGCTCGGCACCGGACACGCCAGCCGGCTCAGCGCCCGCCGGCTCAGCAACCGCCGGCCCTGACAGCTCGGCACCGGACACGCCAGCCGGCTCAGCGACCCCCGGCCCGGCCAGCTCAGCGCCCCGTGGCTCGATCCCGGCAGGCTCATGACCTGGCTGCGCATCCGCGCCCGCGGCCGCGACCTTGCCAGCCGGGCCGTCAGCCGGAGTCGTACCGGCCGCGCCTGATGGTGTCATCGTCCCGGCCACCTCCTCCGTTATCTTCCCCCACCGCACCCGCCGACCGCAGCAGGCAGGCTGCCCGGCCGATCCCACTCGCCAGCCGACCGGCCAGCCGGAAGCCAGATAGTTAGGATACTGTCCTAACTATCTGAGAGGAACTGCGGCGCCGTCGCGGGCTGGCCATCGTGGGCCACGCCTACGCCCTGGCCGTTGCCAGCCGCGCACATGCCTGGCCGTTGCCAGCCGCGCACGAGCCCCGGCCATCGACGGCTGCGCATGGGCCCAGCCGTTGCTGGCCGGTTACCGCAGGTAGGCAAGATGCTGGCCATGCAGTTCGCGGTACTCGCTGATCAACTCCCTGGCCGCGGTGATGCCGGGAACCAGCGGGTGCTGCGACAAGGCCACGCCGGCCAGGCCGGCCGCACCGCTCATCGCCGCCTCGACGATGCCACGCTCATACTCCTTCACCTGCTCGACCAGCGCTTTCGCCGATCGCGGTAGTTCGGGTACCGGCAGCGGCGACAGACCGTCGGCGTCCACCCGCGCGGGTATCTCCACGATGTCGTCCGGGTCGAGGAAGCCCATGCTGGCGTCGTTGCGGGTGTTGACGATCACCTCGCGCGCGCCGCGCCCGGCCAGCCCGTCGATGACCCGCAGCGCCAGCCCCTCGTAGCCGCCGACGCGCGCCGCCCCAATGTCGGCGGCGCCCTCGGCTGCGCGCCGCGCCCGTGCCTCGCCCTGGCCGCTGTCGCCCTGCATGTCGGTCCGCATGTACGTGTCCCGGCGCACGCCCATCAGCAGGTCGTACGCCGACCAGGCGGCCTGCACGCCGCCGTCGGCGAGAGCCCGGGCGAGACTGGCGAGCAATTCGGAGTTCAGGCGCAGCACGTCCTGCCCTCGGCTGAGGCCGGCCCGGGCGACGCCGTCGAGGTAGCGCCTGGGGTCATAGAAGTAGTACACGTACTCGGTGGGTAGCGCGCCGACCCGGCGCACCAGCGCGGGGTCGAACGCCGCGAAGCGATGATCGAACCGCTGCAGTTCGGTAAACCTGGCCAGCAGCTCGCCGATGCGCTCCCGGCCGCCAACGCGGAGCGAGCATACCCAGCCGAGATGATTCAGCCCCGCGTAGCAGCCGGACACGCCGCTGCTCTCCTCCCCCAGGAAGGCGGCCAGGTGCTCGACCGTGCCGCCGGGCGTATCGCAGACACCCACCGCCCGCACCTTTCCCTGCGCGGAGATCGCCTGGGTGATCAGGCCCGCCGGATTGGTGAAGTTGATCAGGACAGCGTTCGGCGAGCAGCGGCTGAGCAGCTCGCAGTAGGACAGCACGACCGGGATCGTGCGGAGCGCCATCGCGCATCCTCCCGGCCCGGTCGTCTCCTGGCCCACGATGCCGCGCCGCAGCGCGACCTCCTCGTCGATGACGCGGCCGCGGTCGCCGCCGACGCGTATCGCGGAGAACACATAGTCCGCTCCGGTGAAGGCCTCAGCGACGTCCGACGTGACCTGGACCACATCGGGGTGGCCGAGCACGGCCGCGAGCCCGGCGGCGAGCCTGCAGGTCGTGTCCCGGCGCAGGCTGTCCGGCTCGAAGAGGCAGATCTGGTCAAATTCCCCGGCCCGGCTGGCCAGGACTGCCCGGACGAACGCGGGCATCCGCACGCCGCCGCCGCCGAGGATCGCCAGCTTCATCGGCCGGTGTCCGTTGCCGCCCGGGCAGCCGGCCCGGCTACCTTGTCCGGGAACATCCCGGCAAGCGCCAGGCCGGCCGCGCCGAAACCTGCCACCTCAACCTCGCCTACCGCGCCCAGCAGGCTTACCGCCTCGGAGCCCGCCGCGTTCGCCGCTACCACGGCCTCGCGGAGCGGCGTCCCGCGCAGCAGCGCAGCGATCATTGCCCCGGCGAAGGCGTCCCCTGCCCCGGTCAGGTCCCGGACCTGCACCCGGCGTACGCCCTCGGCGACCTCGGTCATCCCAGCCGGATCCGCGACCAGCGCGCCCGCCACGCCGCGTTTCACCACCAGCGGCGTGCCCCAGGCCAATGCGGCCGCCAGGGCCTGCCCGATGGTGCCCGCACCGGTCAGGCGCAGCAACTCGTCCTCGTTCGGGACGAAGACGTCGGCCAGCCTGACGCACTCGATGACCGTGTCGCGATACCGCTCGTCGCCGAGGGAGGTGTCAAGCACGACCTTCGTGCCCACCTCGCGAGCGTCGCGCAGGACGTCTGCCACCCCCTGGTCCGCATGCAGGTAGCACCAGCGCGGTCGCTCGCGGCGCAGCACGTCACCCCAGCGGGCGACCTCCGGCCGCTCGCCAGCCGGCCGAGGCGGGATGTGCGTGATAAAGGCCCGGTCGCCGTCGAAGTTCAGCACCACCGAGATCCCGGCGGACCGGCGGTGCACCCGCGCCGACGGGGACAGCTCGACCCCCAGCCTGGCGCAGTGCTCCTGCACTATCCGGGAGCCGAGATCGTCGCCAAGGACCGAGCACAGGCCAGCGTGCGCGCCGCCGCGGGCGGCCGCACTGGCGCTGGTCAAGGCCCCGCCGCAGGAAACAGCGAAGTCGTCGGTGAGAACTTCCTCGCCGGGCCGGGGCAGCTCGTGCACGTGCCCGAAGACCAGCTCGAGGTACACCGAGCCGAACGAGATCATGTCCAACGCAGTGATCCTCCAGCGCTCTCGGCGATCGCCAAGCTAGCAGTTCCGGGATGCCGTCGACGAGGCAGCCGGGCTGATGCGGCCGCACGCCGGCCGCCCGCGGCGCGCGGGCCGGGGACGGATGCGGCGCGCGGGCCGGGGGCGGATGCGGCGCGCGGGCCGGGGACGGATGCGGCGCCCGGGCCGGGGGCGGATGCGGCGCCCGGGCCGGGGGCGGATGCGGCAGCACGCCGGCCGCCCGCGGCGCCCGGGCCGGAAGGCTGCGGCTGGCACCGCGCGGGCGCCGGCGGCCGCCCGCGCGGTGGCAGCTTGCCCCGGGTCACAGTTCGGCCACGGCCCCTGTTGCTTCCATGATAGTTAGGATACTGTCCTAACTATCTTGAGCGACAGCTCGCCGGGACGTCCTTGCGAAACGGCAGGTCATCGTGGGTAACTCCCCCGTCGTGCTTGGCCTCGACTTCGGTGGCACGAAGATTGCTATCGCCGTCTGCGACCTGATGGGCAACCAGCTGGCAGCGGTGACGATCAGCACCGGCGCCGAGCCTGGCACGCTGCCGGCGGCCAGCGGACACGGCGCGCAGGCGATCTTCGATCGGGGCATCCGGGCTGCCCGTGACCTGCTCGCCGACGTGGCACCGGATAACGAGCTTGCCGCCGTCGGCGCGGCCACCTTCGGCATCCCCTTCGAGGACCGGGTCGAGCTGGCCCCCGCCATCGACGGCTGGGAATCGCTCGCTCTCGGCCGCGAGCTGCGCGCGGCCTTCGCCGGCGCGGAGATCCGGATGGCCACCGACGCGAAGGCGGCGGCGGCGGCCGAGCTGCGGTGGGGAACCCTGAACGGCTGCGACCCTGGCGTGTATCTCAACCTGGGCACCGGACTAGCCGCCGCGATCGTGATCGGCGGGCAGGTGGTCGGCGGCGGCAATGGCGCAGCCGGCGAGATCGGCTACAACCTGCGGGCCATCTCGGACGTCGGCCGTGCCCTGGACCAGCGAGTGCCGCTGGAAGGCCTGGTCAGCGGGCAGGGGCTGGCCCGCCGGGCCGCCGCGGCCGGAGCCGCCAGAGCGGGAGCAGCCGCGGCCGGAGCCGACGGATCCGGATCCGCCCAGCCCGGATCCGCCCAGCCCGGATCCGCCCAGCCCGGATCCGCCCAGCCCGGATCCGCCCAGCCCGGATCCGGCGGTCAACGGCCCGGCGCGCCCGCCCATCCCGCGGCCCGGCCGATGACCGCGGCCGACATCTTCGAGGCCGGCCGCGGCGATCCCGAGCTAGCCGAGCTGCTGACCAGATTCGCCGCAGAACTGGCCTTCCACCTGGTCAATCTCGCGATCTTCCTGAACCCGGTGCGGATCTCGGTCGGCGGCGGGATGGTCCGCTCCTGGGAGCGGCTCAGGCCGTACCTGGAGCAGGCGCTGACCGCGGGTGTCCCGTTTCCGCCCGAACTCGTTGTCGCCCGTTTCCCCTTCGACGCTCCGCTGCTCGGCGCCGTGGCGCTGGCCGTCGACGCCGCCGATACCAGCGGCGCACGGACCTTCGACTCCGAAGATCCAGGCGATGGTCTCGCGACGGCCGGCCCGCCGGATCAAGAGAACATGAGCCAGGCCACAGTCACCCTGGACAGCACGGCATGACAGCTACGCTGCATGTCCCCCGGGCCGGTGATCCCCATCGGCCCGGCTCCCGTTTGGCACCTGCGCACCGGCCACGGCATGCCTGCCGCGGCGCCTTGCACAGAACTTCTATCGAAGGGCTACCGCAATGAGACGCCTCAAGACGTTCGGGCTCATCATCGCATCCGGCCTGCTGGCAGCCGCATGCGGAACCAGCTCGTCCAGCAGCAATAACAACAACAACTCATCGGGCCCTAGCGGCGTACTGACCATTTCCAACGAAAGCGGCAGCCTCTGGACCTGCAACTTCAACCCCTACAACCTGTCGGACATCGGCTACTCACTCGGGCCGGTCTACGAGCCGCTGGTGTTCGTCAACACGCTGCAGAGCGCCAAGGCCACGCCGTGGCTAGCCACGAGCTGGAAGTGGGGCAACGGCAACAAGACGCTCACCTTCACCATCCGCAACGGGGTCAAGTGGAGTGACGGGAAGCCGATGACCGCCGCGGACGTGACCTTCAGCTTCAACCTGCTGAAGAAGTTCAAGGCGCTCGACGTCAACTCCGTGTGGTCAGTGCTCTCTAGCGTCACCCAGAAGGGCGCCGACCAGGTCGTCATGACCTTCAAGACCCCGGCAGTGACCTACTTCTACTACATCGGCGACCAGATCGGGATCGTGCCGCAGCACATCTGGTCGGGGATCTCCGATCCGGTGAAGTACCCCGATACCCACCCGGTTGGCACCGGCGCGTTCACGGTCAGCCCCTGCACGCCGCAGAACATCACCTACAAGGCCAACCTGCACTACTGGCAGCCCGGTGAGCCGAAGCTCAAGACCGTCAACTACCCGGCGTTCACTACCAACGACACCGCCAACACCTACCTGGCCAACGGCCAGGCGCAGTGGGGCAGCCAGTTCATCCCGAGCATCCAGAAGTTCTACGTGTCGAAGAGCCCCGGCTACCACTACTGGTTCCCGCCGGTCGCCAACGTGTCGATGTTCATCAACCTGAAGAAGCCGGTGCTGAACAACGTCGCGGTCCGGCAGGCCATGGCCTACGCGATCAACCGGCAGCGCGCAGCCACGATCGGCGAGTACGGATACCAGCCCGCCTCGAACCAGGCGGGCATCGTCACCCCGACGTTCTCCAGCTGGCTCGACTCATCGCAGGCCGCGGGCTTCGGCAACAACTACGCCTACAACCCGGCGAAGGCGATCGCCACCCTCACCGCCGCCGGGTTCAAGAAGGGCTCGGACGGCATCATGGCCAAGGGCGGCCAGAAGCTGTCCTTCAGCATCATCAACAATGGCGGCTTCTCCGACTGGGTCGCGGCCGTCAACGTGCTGCAGGCAAACCTCAAGGCGGTCGGCATCCAGCTGACGCCGAAGAACCTGGCGGCCCCCGCCTATCAGGCTGCCTTGTACAACGGCAACTATGAGCTTGGGTACGGCAGCGAGACCGGCGGGCCCACGCCGTACTACGAGCTGCGCCAGTGGCTCTTCTCGGGCAACTCAGCCCCGATCGGGCAGCCAGCCGGATCGAACTGGGAGCGCTACAGCAGCCCGGCCACGGACACGCTGATCAACTCCTACAGCGGCACGACCAGTGCCGCTACGCAGCACGCCATCGTCAACAAGCTGCAGGCTGTGATGCTGAAGGAGGTGCCGGTGATCCCGATCACCGAGCAGGTCGACTGGTACCAGTACGACACGGGCACCTTCACCGGATGGGTCACTCAGGGCAACCCGTACGCCCAGCCGGCCGCCTACAACTACCCGGACTGGGGCCAGATGCTCCTCCACCTGGCAGCGAAGAAGTAGCGGGTGACGGCCCCGGTGCGTCCCGCCGCGCGGGCGCGCCGGGGCCCCGCCCGGCGCAGGCGAGCACGAGAGCGAGCGGATAGCACGAGGATGCGCTAGTGGCGCAAGGCGAGCGGGTATAGCCGAGGATGAGGGCCAGGAGGATGAGGACATGAGATTCCTGCTGCGGCGCCTTGGCTTCTTCGCGCTGACCATGTGGGCGGCGCTCACCCTCAACTTCTTTCTGCCCCGGCTGATGCCTGGCAACCCGGCCGAGGCGATGATGGGCAAGTTCCGCGGGCCGGTGTCCCCCCAGGCGCTGAAGGCGCTCGAGCTGGCGTTCGGGGTCAATACCCACCAGAGCCTGGTCTCGCAGTACATCGGCTACATAGGCGACGTGGCGACGGGCAAGTTCGGCACGTCGCTGTACTTCTACCCGGCGTCGGTCGGCCGGGTCATCCTGGACGCGATCCCGTGGACGCTCGGCCTGGTCGGCGTCACCACGATCCTTGCGTTCTGCACCGGCACCGGCATCGGGATCGTGTCGGCCTGGCGCCGTGGCGGGTCGCTGGACAGCATCGTGCCGCCGGTTTTCGTGATCACCACGGCGATCCCGTATTTCTGGATCGGGCTGATGCTGATCCTGGTGTTCGCTGTCCGGCTGCAATGGCTGCCTGCCGCCTTCGGATTCGATATCACCCTGACGCCATCGCTCACCCTGCCGTTCATCGGCAACATCCTGCAGCACGCCGCGCTGCCTGCGACGGCACTGCTCGTCACCACCATCGGCACCTGGATCCTGACCATGCGCAACAACATGATCACCACGCTGGCCGAGGACTACGTGCGGATGGCCAGGGCCAAGGGACTGCCAGGACGGCGCATTATGCTCGACTACGCGGCCAGGAACGCCATCCTTCCCAACCTCACCGGTTTCGCCATGTCCCTCGGCTTCGTGGTCGGCGGCGCGATCCTGGTCGAGTATGTCTTCAACTACCCGGGTGTCGGCTACATGCTGCTGCAGGCGGTGAACAACGAGGACTACCCGCTGATGCAGGCCCTGTTCCTGCTGATCACCGTCACGGTGCTGGTAGCCATCCTGCTCGCCGACATCGCCACGGCGGTGTTCGATCCGCGCACAAGGACGGCGGGCTAGCCATGGCCATGCTGCCCGTTTCCGCCCCAGCCGGCCAGCCGCCAGGCCTGCCGGAGCAGGCACCGCTCGCCGGCGGGCCGGCCAGGCGGGGCAGGCCGGCCGCCACCCGGCTGGTGCGCGCCGTGCGGTCGAACCGGAAGGCGACGGCGGGCACCGCGCTGCTGGCGTTGTTCTTCCTGGTCGCGCTGTTCCCGGGGGTAATCGCGCACGACGACCCGAGTGCCACGATCTACGGCAGGAGCCTCGGCCCCTCGGCACGCCATCTTCTCGGCACGACGGCGCTTGGCCAGGACATCTTCGCCCAGGTGAAATACGGCACGCGGCAGGTGCTGATCATCGCGATCGGCGTCGCCGCCGCCTATCTCGGCGGGTGGCGGGATGGCGTGCTCAGCCTCGTCACCGACGTGCTGCTGGTCATCCCGCTGTTCCCGCTGCTCATCGTGATCGCCACCTACGTGCAGGGCGCGGGGACCCTCGTCCTCGTCCTCGTCCTGACCCTCACCGGATGGTCCTACACCGCGCGCCAGCTCCGGGCGCAGGCACTGTCGCTGCGGAACAGGGATTTCCTTGAGGCGGCCCGGGTGCGGGGCGAGCGCCGGATGTACATCGTCCTCGTCGAGATCATCCCCACGATGACCTCGCTGATCGTCGCCAGCTTCCTGACCAACGCGCTGTACGCGGTGCTGTTCGGCTCCAGCCTGCAGTTCATTGGCCTTGGCGACCCCAACTCGGTGAGCTGGGGCACGATGCTGTACTGGGCGGAGAATAACGAGGCGCTGCAGACCGGGCAGTACCTGTGGGCAATCGTCCCCGGAGCCTGCATCGCCGCACTCGGCGCGGCCTTCGCCCTGCTCAACTACGCGTTCGACGAGATCGGCAATCCCGCCCTGCGGCCGCTACGGGCCCGGCGACGGATGGTACTGCGGGCACGCGGCGACATGACGGTGACCGGGATGGGGGTCTCCCGTGCGCGCTGAACGGTCTCACGGTCCCGCCGTCCCGGCCCCGCCGCCGGACCCCGGCTGCGTGCTCGAAGTCAGGGACCTGTCGGCCGAGTACATCCTGGACCGCGGCACCATCACGGCGGTCGAGCACGTCAGCTTCGACCTGGACCCTGGCGAGTTCATCGGGATCGTCGGCGAGTCCGGCTGCGGCAAGTCCACGCTGCTGTTCGCGATCGCCCAGCTGCTCGCGCCTCCCGCGGTAATCACGGGCGGCAGCGTGATCTTCAAGGGCCGCAGCATGGTCGGGCTCACCGACAGGCAGCTGGCCGCGGTGCGCTGGAAGGACCTGTCCGTCGTCATGCAGAGCGCGATGAACGCGCTCAACCCGGTCAAGTCGATCGAGGCGCAGTTCAAGGACGCGATGCGGGCGCACGGCGTGACCTCGAAGCAGGAGATCGCCGCCCGGGCGGCCGAAGTGCTCCGGATGGTCGGCATCGACCCGGTGCACCTGAAGAGCTACCCGCACCAGCTGTCCGGCGGCATGCGGCAGCGTTCGATGATCGCCATGGCGATGCTGTTCACCCCGGACCTGATAATCATGGACGAGCCCACGTCCGCGCTCGACGTCGTCGCGCAGCGCTCGCTCATGGTCCAGATCAAGGAGCTGCAGCAGGAGTTCGGCTTCGCGGTCATTTTCGTCACCCATGACATGTCGCTGGTCAGCCACTTCTCCGACCGCCTCATGGTCATGTACGCGGGCCAGGTGGCCGAACTCGGCACCACCCGCCGGGTCTTCGACTCCCCGCTGCACCCCTACAGCGTCGGCCTGCTGGACGCCTTCCCCTCGATCAGGGGGCCAAGGGTCCCACTCAGCGGGATCCCTGGCAGCCCGCCGGACCTGGCCAGGCCGCCGCAGGGCTGCCGGTTCGCGCCGCGCTGCCCCAAGGTCATGGCCCGGTGCGAGACCGCGCCGCCCGGCCTGTACCAGGTCGGCGGCACGCAGGTCCGCTGCTTCCTGCACGAGGACGCCAGCAGCAAAGACGCCGACAGCCAGGACGCCGACAGCCAGGACGCCGACAGCCAGGATGCCAGGAGCGCACTGTGACCGAATCGGCTGCGCTGCTCAGGACGGAAGGGCTGGCCAAGCAATTCAAGATCGGCAGCGCGCTGTCCGGGCACCAGCTGCACGCTGTCGACGACGTCAGCCTGGCCATCGGCGATCGGCAGATCGTGGCCCTGGCCGGGGAGAGTGGCAGCGGCAAGAGCACGATCGCCCGGCTGCTGGCCAAGATCTACCAGCCCACCAGCGGCGAGATCTACTTCCAGGGCCAGCCGGTGTCGGCCATCCGGTCCCGCGCGGACAGGCTCCGCTACAGCGGGCTGGTGCCGATGGTCTTCCAGGACCCGTTCAGCTCGATCAACCCAGTCTTCCGGGTGTCGCACGGCATCCTGCGCGGCCTCAAGCTGCACCGGCCCGAGCTCAGCAAGGAGCAGCGGATCGAGGAAGCGGCGCGGGTCTTCGAGACGGTCGGCCTGACGCCGGGCGACGAGGTGCTGCAGCGCTATCCGCATGAGCTCAGCGGCGGCCAGCGGCAGCGAGTGGGCTTCGCCCAGGCACTGGCGCTGCGGCCGAAGCTGATCGTGGCCGACGAGCCGGTCTCCATGCTGGACGTCTCGATCCGGATCGGCCTGCTCAACCTGATGGCCGAGCTGCGCGACTCCCAGGGCGTTTCGATCCTCTACATCACCCATGACATCGCCAGCGCGCGGTACGTCGCCGACCGCCTGATCGTCATGTACGCGGCACAGATCGCCGAGTCGGGGCCGGTCGAGGAGGTGCTGGCCGATCCCCGGCATCCGTACACCCAGCTGCTGCTGTCGGCCGTGCCGGACCCGCGCGCACCGCTACG
>WNGH01006559.1_pt1 | contig 11058 bp, 12 predicted proteins | sample 5400631 | NCBI WGS metagenome assembly WNGH01 (sample SAMN13153373, study PRJNA577476) | soil metagenome | isolation source: 115 cm soil or saprolite under Garry oak tree replicate 1 | place: USA:California | collected 2016-06-15 | reverse complement strand
ATGTCGGCTCCCGCGGTGAAGGCTTTGTCGCCGGAACCCGTGAGGACGATCGACCGGGTCTGCTCGTGTTTGTCGAGGTCGTGAAGCGCGCGGACCAATTCGGCTTTCAGCATCATCGACATTGCATTGAGCTTGTCTGGGCGATTCAAGGCGACGACCGCGGTCGGGCCGCGGTGGGTCACGAGAATCGTATCGTAGTTCATGGAATCGGCGTGGCAACACCACCCGGCGACTTGAGGCCTCGCCCGATGTGTTAACCTTGATTAAGGTTGCAATCACCGTCAGGAGAAGATTGTCTCGCGGCGGTCAAATGCGACGATCCAAGATGTGGGCGGTCGCCTTGAATCCCATTTTCTTCCAGAAGCGCAGGCCCACCTCGTTCCGCGCGTGGCTGTACAGATCGACCTTTTGGATGCGACGCGACCGGAACCAGGCGAGCGCCTCATTCACGAGCGATTCCCCGACTCCCCGATTCCGTTCGGCCCGATCGACAAACAAGTCGTAGATGTGTCCGTATAATCGGTGCTCGAAGACCCTCGGGCGTACGAGGATCGCCCCCAAGAGAAAGCCGACGGCGTTCCCGTCGAGTTCGGCGACGAGGCAGATGCGGTCCTCGTGTCCGATGTGGCTGCGGATGAAGCGCCGCCAGTCTCCCTTCCATCCGGGCGCGAGGCGATACTCCGGTCCACCGAGATCGGCGTGGTAGTTCTCGAGCTTCTCCCACATCTGTGCGAGCGCACCGAGATCCGCGACCCGGGCGACCCGGACGCGAGGCTCACCGGACGCGATACCTGCCACCCGCCTCTCCTGGATTAACGTCCGCCGGTCGCGATCCCAACGTCACTTCCCTTGGAACGCCGGATTGCGCTTCTCCAGAAACGCGCGAAAGCCCTCTTTCGCATCGGCCATCGCGAAGAGGCGGTTCTGCAACTCCCGCTCGAGCGCGAAGCCCTCGTACATCGACATCTCGATGCCTTCCGTGACCGAGCGCTTGATGAGGCCGACCGCGCGCGCGGCGTGCTGCGGATATGTCAAGCCGTTCGCGAAGGCCATGGTCTCCTCCCAGAACTTCGCTCGGGGGAAGATCCGATTCAAGAGGCCCCAGTCGAGCGCCTCTTTCGGCGTGAGCATGCGGCCGGTGGTCATGAGGTCGATGGCGCGACTCTTGCCGATGAGCCGCGGGAGCCGTTGGGTGCCACCCGTTCCGGGCAGGACGCCGAGCGTGACCTCGGGCAATCCGATCCGCCAGGCTCCGTCCGAGGCGAGACGGAGGTCGGTTGCCATGGCGATTTCGAGTCCGCCGCCGACGCAATGTCCGTCGATCGCGGCGATGAAGAGCTTCGGCGTGCTCTCCATCTTGTTCAGCGTCTCCTGGCAGTTCAGGCAGAACATCGCCTTGTAGTCCGGCGTGGACGACGCGAGGAGGTTGATGTCCGCGCCCGCGGACCAGACGCCGTCGAGCTTCGACGCGATGACGCACACGTCGACGTCGTCGTCGAATCGCACGTCGTCGATCATCGTGTTCAGGTCGCGCATCAGGTCGGCGTCGTACGTGTTCGCCTTCGGCTTGTTCAGCCATGCGATCGCGACCCGGTCTTTCTTCTCCATCGAGATGTACGTGAGGTCCATCGTTCCGCCTCGCTCCGATTGATGGTCCACCGATTATTAAATGGTAGGGCTTAAGCCCGCCAATTCTCTATCTCGTGCGACCATGGAACCGCGGGAGGGCCGAGAGAGCGACGCTCAAGGGCGCCCGTCGCGGAGGGCGCAACTGGTCGCGCTGCTTGTCGCCGTGATCGCGGCCGCCATCCTGATTTCCTTGCTGTTCCAGGTACCGTTCCTCTCAGCCCTTTCTCGCAACTCCCCTCGCCTTCGCGGATCTCCTCGCAATCGTCTTGGGAGCGAGCTACGTCGTCACGTTCCGCCTGGTCGATAACCACCGCTCGAACGGGAGAGCTTCATAGGTCGTCGCGGCCGGTGCGGGACGGACCGCGGTCGCTAGGTTGCCGCGGCGCGCTCGGGCGTCCCCCACTTCTCGTTGAACAGAAAGTCGGACTTCACGAATTCCCAGTGACGGCTCGTCATGTAGCGTGCCGGGAGGACCGCGCGCAGGTAGTCGACGTATGCGTCACGCTCGATCGGCTTCCCGCGATCCGTCAGGATGTTTCCGTGGATGTCGTACGGCAGATAGACGTAACCCACGCCGGCAGCGTCGGAACCGGGGTTGCGGTAGTCACCGAACTCCGCGAGGCCGCGGATTCGGAAGAACCGACGATCCGGCAGGAAGAGGAGATCGTCTTTCGTGAGCCCGTGCACACTCTCCCCTTTTTGCGTGATTCTCCGTAACGCGGCGTCCGCCTCGTCTCGAGAGCAGCGTGCTTTCGCCTGGATGACCGCGAGGTTTGCGTCCTTCACCTTGCCGAGCACCTCGTCGATGTAGATCGTCTGGGCCTCGCGGTTCTTCAGCGTCTTGAACACGCCCTTCACGAGGTCTCCGCCCAGCTCCGACCCGAACATCTCGAGCCCACGCGGGTACCACATGTTGAGGGTTTGCTGGAGGTCCTCGATCCCGAAGTTCCCGCCGTCCAGGATGCCCGCCACTGCGATGGCCTTCATCAGGGTCTCCCCCGCGGCGAGGTGGTACGACTCCTCGAGGAACCGCATCCACGGCATTGAGAGCGCCATCGGCCCGTACAGGAAGTGGTGCTGCATCTCGAGCTGGAACTTCCCGACGCGGTCGATGAACGACATGAACGTCGCGGAGTCCATGAGGCTCTTGAACTCGATGTTGAATGCATCGAGGACGTGCTCTCCGGGTTTCATCGCGAAGAGCTCTTCCATGGTCTCCGTCGCCCAATGGCGTCCCCAGCGGGCCTTGTCGAATGTCGGATCGAGCGTCAGGACGCCGGCCATCTGCATGTGGTGCCGCAGCTCCTCGACGCAGACGCGCTTCTTCGAGAACGAGATCGATTCGAGGCGGTCACCGTCCGGGTCCGTGCGATGGATCCCCTCGACGATTTCCTTGTCCATCCCGGTGAGCGATCCGCTGTCGAGCTGTTCGTACACCATTCGGTGCTGCTGGATCGAGCCGAGTTCCGTCGAGGCCTGCGCGCGGATGATCTTCAGCGCGGTCATGAACTGCGCGTCGGGCATCTTGTCCGCGGTCCACAGGCGGTTGGTCAAGTTGCCGGTGGCGGCCGTCGCCCCGACGACCTTCTGCGCAAACCCGGCGAAGCCGTCCGGTTTCGCCATGATGACGCTGAGGCGAGGCATCGGCGTCTCCGGATAGTGTCGCGACCAATTCGGCGCGTCGAAGACCTCGGGCATCTCCGGGAAGTACGTCTCCTGCCAGAGCTTCCCTTCGTCCGCCCACTTCTTCGGGAGGGCCTCGATGCGGAACTGGTCGAGGAAGGGCATGCATTCGCTGCGAAGCGCGTTGTACGGGATGAATCTTTCCCGGACCTTGATTCACGCCCCCAATCGAATGGCCAATTGCCTACACGGTTCTCGTAACGTAGCGGCCCGTCTGTTATCTTTTTCACGAGTGTTCCATAATGTACTAGTGACCTCGGAGCGGCTGCCGCGGATACGGAGTTGACGACCCGCATGACGAAAGTTCTCGGCATCGCGGCGATCGCCCTTGCGATGAGCCTCGGGCTCGTCGCGTCCGTGGCCCTCGGGGTCACGCTTCCGTCGCAGGCCAACCAGCATGCGGTGGACGCGACCTCGGGGACGCACTCGGGGGCCGACGTAACTGGGCACCCCAGTGCCGACGTGAACGGCGTCCCTCCGGGTCCTCCGACCTGGTTGAACGACACCGCGCCGTTCGGTCCCCCGGAATGGGCGAACACGTCGGGCGGACCGCCCACGTGGCTCACGACGCCGTAAACGGGCGATTTCCCGACGGCGTCTCTTCTCTTTTTCGCGCGCCTCTGTCAGCGGCGTTCGAGGACCCCGATATAGCTCGTCGGGTCGTCGCGCGGCTCATAGATGACTCGGATCAGGTCCCAGCCCGTCGAGTGCGCGAGCTCTGCAAGGTCGTCGGGCGAGAGCAGCAAGAGATCGAACCAATCCCCGACGCGGCCTTTGTAGTGCCCGCGCAGGGAGAGCAATCCCGGCGGCCGGCCGCGGGCGATGTTCCGTTTCACGTAGCTCAAGTGTTCCGGGATCCACGTGCCCGGGATTCGGGTGCTGCCGATGATCCGGCCGCGGCCCTTCGTGATCTCCCGGGCGTCGCGGAAGAAACGGCGCATGCGCGGGAGGTCTCCACCGAGCCCGAGGTTGTTGCCCATGAGGATCAGCGTGTCGAACGTCCCGAGGCCGCGCGGCAGGCGCTGGACGCTGGCCTGGTAGACCTCCTGAAGGCCCCGGACGCGGGCCAGTGCCACCTGGGTCGGCGACGCGTCGATTCCGACGACCCGGTGGCCTTTCCGCTGAAGGTAGACGGCATGTCGACCCGGGCCGCATCCCACATCGAGCACGCGACCCCGGACCTCTCGCATCGCCTCCCGCTCGATCTTCGACCACTTCGCGGGAGGCGCGAAATACGCCTCAACGAGCGAGCGGCTGCGGTACCCATCGTCCCGTTCGAATTCGAACACGACTTTCTTGCCGAGCCAGTGGTCCAGCATCGCCTGGGCGTACAAATCGAATGACGAGATGGTTCGTCGCGTTTGCGTCCGGCGAGACGGCATGGTTGAAGCGGCATGCGCTCGGCTCGTCTTGAGATTTGCCTCATCGCCGAGTAGCTACAACATAATCGTGCTGAGCAAAGCTTATCCTTCGGGGACGCCTGGGAGAGCGGGGGTCCGGGAATGGCTCGCGTCCGGAGGGAATCGAAGTTCGAAGTCTTCGGCCAGGAAATGCTCGAGAAGGTCGTGGCGAGGAGCGGGAGCTCGGGCCGTGTCTACCTCCCGCCGGACTGGATCGGCAAACGCGTGAAGGTCATTCGCGTCGAGTGAGGCGCGTCCGATGCCGGGGCGTTTCGGGCCGTCGGATTTCGCCGCGTGCGCGCGGTGCGGGAGCGGTCAGGTCCATCCGAAGCTGCTCGTGATGGGCCCGATCGCGGGCTTCGACAGCGACAGTCGCTCGTTCGTGTGCCACGCATGTGGCCACGAAGGCCTTCCGATTTTCTTCGACACGGAGTCGGCGCGCGCCCAGTTCGAGCGGGAGAAGAAGGGCGTGTGGGAGCCGGAGCCGGCGTCCGCGAAGAGAGGTCCCGTGTCGATTCCGATTCTCCCGATCCAGACGGATCCGTTGGTCGACATCAAGCTCCTGGATCTCCTCCCCGGGCGAGTCGCGGCGGTCACGGGGGTCCGGTGGGAGACCGGCGCCCTGACGCCGACCGGTTACCGCGTCTCGTTCCAGGAATATTGGGACGCTATCGGTGGTCCGCGGTACAATGCGTCCCGCATCTACATGCTCGACCTCTCGGGCATCAACCGCGCGAACCCGAACTTCGACGTCACGCGGCATCTAGGGAAGCGATGCGACGTGTGGCTCGACTCCGGCGGCCGCGAGCCGGAGGAGGTCATGGACGGCTACATGCTCGACGTGGAGCGGGTGGTCGCGGGCTCGAAGACCCTCGCCTCGCTCGACTCCTTTGCCGTTCTCTATGCGTTGTCGTCCGAGGTCCTCCCATGCCTCGATTGGGACGGCCACGTCGTGTGGAGGGATCCAAGGGAGGCACATGTCGACCTTCCGGAGGTCGCGCGGGCCTTGCGCGGGATCGGCTTCTCCGCGGTGTGCGTGATGGACTTGCGGCGCCTCGGCTCGGAACTCGGTCCCGACCCCGCGCTGCTCTCGATGCTCGAGGGGCTCGAGCTGGACGTGTACGTCGGCGGTGGTCTGCAGGAATCGGACGTCCTCCGGCTGGGAGAGCGAGGCTTCGCCGGCGGCCTCGTCGATCCGTACACGGCCGTGATTCGCGATCTGCTCAAGGCGCCAAAGCCGGAAACGCCGACCGAGGCGATCGCCCCGGCCCCCGCTCCGCGACCTGCGCCAGCGCCACGCTCGGTGCCCGACTCCACCGGACCGCCCTAGGATCGCGGGACCTCTCTTGGGACGAGTGTTCGTTCCTCCGCGCTCGGTTCGACGAATTCTGAGAAAACTATAAGCCCGCCAAAACGGTCCGCCGGTCGGGGGAGGACGTTCGTGGCACTCTTCGACACAAACTTCGACATCGCCGTGATTGTGGCCGCCATCCTCAGCTTCATCATCGGCGGGATTTGGTACGCCCAGCCCGTGTTCGGGAAGGCGTGGATGGCCGCATTGGGCAAGACAGAGGCGGACATGGAAGCCATGCGGAAGCAGGCTCCGAAAGGATTCGCTGCCGGGCTCGTCGGGAGCTTCATCTCGTCCCTCGTCCTCGCGATCTTCCTCGAATATGGACGCTTGGCCAACGTGGGCCTTCCCGGTGGCGTTGCGGGCGGACTCGTCGTCGGGTTCCTCGCTTGGTTCGGATTCCTGATGACGATCACGGTCTCTGGCGGCATTTTCGAGGGTCGGCCGGGCAAGCTCGTCGGGATCAACGTGGGCTTCACATTCGTGTCGTACCTGATCATGGGCCTGATCTTGGGCGTCTGGATCTGATCAGACGCGTTCGACGTCGATACCGACTTTCCGGATGATGTCGAGTCCGTCATCCGATCTGTAGGTGGCCCGATAGTACACCTTGGAGACCCCCGAGTTCACGATGGCCTTCGCGCATGTGATGCACGGCTGGGCGGTCACGAAGACCACCTTCCGCGGGTCGTTCACGCGCACCTTGATGAGGGCGTTGATCTCGCTATGAACACAGCCGCACCCGCCTGGTTGGTCGGCCTTGCAGTCGTCGTGCGAGAGGCCCTTCGCCGTCCCGTTGTACCCGAATCCGTAGATTTGCGTCATGTCTTCGGACGTGATGACACATCCGACTTGGAATCGCTTGCACGTCGCGCGCCGCGTGAGCGACATCGCAAAATCCATGACCAGGCTCTCGAGACTCGGGCGCTCGATCTTCCCCATGATTGCCCACCGTGGATTGGGAGTCGTGCAACCCGCGGTCGGGCTTAAGGTTTCGGAGGACTCGGGTGACGTGACCGTACCTCCGAAAAACCTTATCTGAGAAACCAGGGGTGCCCGGGTCTCCGATGACTCGAACGCCGGTTACCGATGCAATCCCGGTATCCCGAAAACAGGTCTCGGCTTTCCGGCTCAATCGTCATCACCTCGTCGATCGGGCACCGGCATCCGCCCTTGCGCAGGTCGCGGGCGACATGGGCGGCGCCCAGGCTCAATTGCTGTCCGCCGCGCAAATCTCGCTGTGGGCCCGGACCCGCGGCCTCCGCGTGGCCGACGTCGACAACGCGTTGTGGCGGGACCGGACGCTCGTGAAGTCGTGGTGCGTTCGCGGCACGCTCCATCTCATCCCGTCCCGGGATTTCGCGGTGTTCCTGCGGGGAAGTACACGGCGGGACGCGCGCTGGATTGCCTGGATGGCCCGCGCGAAGATTCCAACCGACGCGGTCGACCGACTCGTGAGCGCGATGCGGAAGGCGCTTGATCGACCCCGTACGCGCCCCGAGATCGCCGAACAGATCAGCGCCTCGCTCGGAATCAAGATTGTCCAGAAGTCAGGCCGCGGATGGGGAAACCCCGCGAACGCGGCCGGATTCCGGATCGCCCGCACGGTCTTCTCGCTTGACGGGGTCATCTTCCTGGCGTGCATCCGAGGCCAGGCCTGTTTCGGTCCGGTCCGCGAAGGCGAGGCGACGTTCGTCCGCCCGGAGAAATGGCTACCGCACTGGGACGACCTGCCTCCGGAGAAAGCGGAGCTCGAACTTCTCCGGCGGTACCTGAGGGCGCACGGCCCCGCGACGTTGCAGGACTTCCTCATCTGGATTGGACTGAGGGCCGCGGATGCCCGCGATGTCTGGACGCGTCTGGGGCCGGAGCTGGCGGCGGTCGATGTTGACGGGCAAATTGGCTGGGTCCTTCACGAAGACCTTCCGGTGTTGACGCGGGCGAAGCTCGACGCTTCGGTGACTCGACTCCTGCCGTCCTTCGACTCATTCCTCCTGGGCCAGAAAGACCACCGCCACCTCGTCGAACGGGCCCACCATGCGCGGGTGTACCGTCCGCAAGGGTGGCTCTCTCCGGTCGTGCTCGTGGACGGCCATGCGGCGGCCGTCTGGTCCTACGAGCGCACGAGCCGCCGACTTCAGGTGCGAGTCAAGCCATTCGATCCGCTCCCCGCGGCCGTTCGGACCGCGGTGCGCGACGAGGCGGAGGACTTGCGACGGTTCCTCGATGCGCCCGAAATCGCGATCCGGTTCACGTGAGCCGATGGCGTTATGGTTGGTCGATGGGAACGCGTCCTCGCCTCGAGGCCACGATCAACGTAATCTGAATCATGGACGAAATCGTGCCGAAGAGGAGGTACCACAGGGTCCCGACGGCGAGCGCAAGCACGAGCATGTCCCCCCACGGACGGCGGAGGAGCAACAGCGAGGCCGCCACGACCTGCGCGACCCCGATGACGAGGAAGACCGGTCCCATCGCGAGCGGATCGATCCCGACGGCGCCTACCAACACCGCCCACGGTCCCAGCTGCCCGCCGATTAGGAGGAAGTCTCCCACGACGAATCGGTGGATTGCGTCGATGGCCATGTAGCCGCCACTGATGATCGCGAGCGCCGCAGCAACGACTGCGGTCCTGCGTAAGGGCCGCGACATTGGTCTTCAGTCCGATGCAGTCTTCGTCTTCGCGAGCTCTTGCTCTCGCAGCTGCCGTCGCAACACCTTGCCGACGAGGGACATCGGAAGGGCGGTCGCGAATTCGACGGACTTCGGCACTTTGAACGCCGCGAGGCGCTCCTTGCAGAACCCGATGATCTCCTCTTGCGTCGCGGTCTTCCCGCTCTTCAGGACCACGAACGCCTTGACCGACTCGCCTCGGTACGCGTCCGGGACGCCGATGGCCGCGGCTTCCCCCACGGCCGGATGCATGAAGAGGACCTCCTCGACCTCCCGAGGATACACGTTGTATCCGGAGCAGAGGATCATGTCCTTCTTGCGGTCGACGATGTAGAAGTAGCCGTCCTCATCCATCCGTGCGAGGTCGCCCGTGAGCAACCATCCGTTCCGGAGCACCATGGCCGTCTCTTCGGGCTTGTGCCAGTACCCCTTCATCACCTGAGGACCGCGCACCGCAAGTTCGCCGACGTCACCTTGCGGGACCTCTCGCGACGGGTCATCGGAGTCGACGATCTTCGCGTCCGTGTCGGGGAACGGGATGCCGATGCACTCCTTCACGACGCCGTTCATCGGATTGCAATGGGTGACCGGCGACGCCTCCGTCAGGCCGTATCCCTCGACGAGTCGCCCTCCCGTCGCCGCTTCGAACTGCTTGCGCACCTCGTTCGGAAGGGGCGCGGCCCCGGAGATACAGCCGCGGATCGAACGGAGGTCGTACTTCGCGAGCTTCGGGTGCCGCAGGATCGCGATGTACATCGTGGGGACGCCGGGGAAGAGGCTCGGTTTCGTCTTGTTGATCAACTTGAGGATCGCGCCGATCTCCCGTGGGTTCGGGTACAGGACGACCTCGACGCCTCCGACGACGGAGAAGAGCATCACGGCGGTCAACCCGTAGACGTGGAACAGCGGGATGGCGCCGAGAAGCTTCTCGGGCCCGCCGGAACCCGCGGAGAACCACGCCGAGATCTGCATCGCGTTGGCGATGAGATTGCGGTTCGTCAGCATCGCGCCTTTCGACGTGCCCGTCGTGCCGCCCGTGTACTGGAGCACCGCGACGTCGTCTGGGTTTGCGCGTGTCTCCGCTACCGGACGCGCCGGCGTCCGAGCGACGTCCGCGAATCGGTGGATTCCACCTTCCCGGGGGATGGCGAGCGGCCAGTGGCCTTGCTTCTTCAAATCCCGGCGCTTCTTGATTGGATAGAGTTGTCGCAGAGGGATCTTCAGGAACTCGCCGACGTCACACACGATGACGCGCTTGACCGGTGCATTCGTCCGGGCCTTCGATACGTTGTGCCAGAACAAGTCCAACGCGATCACGGTCTCGACGCCCGCGTCGGTCCACAAGCCCTCCAGCTCCCGTGGGGTGTACAGCGGATTCGTCTGCACGACGATCGCTCCCGCTCGGAGGACGGCGAAGAACGCGACGACGAAATGGGGTGTGTTCGGGAGAACGAGGGACACGCGATCCCCCGGTCGGACCCCGATCGCCCGCAGGCCTGCGGCGAACCGATCGACCGCCGCATCGAGGTCGCGGAATGACGTGGACTTGCCGTAGAACGTGAGCGCCGGACGATCCCCGAATTCTTTCGCGGCCCGGCGCAGCAACTCGTGGACCGAAATCTCGGGATAGTCGATTGACTTCGGAACGCCTTGCGGCCAACTGCCCAGCCAGGGTCGCTCGAGCGTCGCCTCCCCCTTCATGAGTGGAAGATAATGGGGCGAAGGGCTAAAACCTGATGGACCGGCAGCGCGGCCGCGAAACGATTATCCGCCGCAGGAGCCCATGGCGGTCCCGATGCCCGACCCGGCCCACTTGCGGATCGCCCACGAAGGCGCCGTGGCGGTGCTTTGGATCGAGAATCCCCCGCGTAACCTGCTGAGCCTCTCGATGGTCGCCGACCTCGCCGCCCGGGTCGCGGACCTGGAGAAGGACGACTCCGTTCGCGCGGCCGTCCTTGCGGGAGCGGGACACGCAAACTTCTGCGCGGGCCTGGACATGGTCGAATGGTCGCGCCTCTCGCAGAAGGCCGCGCAGGACGAGATGAGCCGAGGCCAGGACGCGTTCTGGTCGTTGGAGCACCTCACGAAGCCGACGATTGCCGCTATCGCCGGGGCGGCGCGCGGCGCGGGCGCGGAACTCGCCCTCGCGTGCGACTTGCGCATCGCGGACGAGAGCGCGATCTTCTCGCACCCGGAAGCGGACCTGGGATGGATGCCGAGTCATGGCGCGACCGCGAGGCTCTCGAAGATCGTCGGCCGCTCGCGGGCGCTCGAAATCCTCGTGAGCGGAAAAGAGGTGAAAGCGCTCGATGCCCTTCGACT